>JAAGKN010000644.1_pt1 | contig 117605 bp, 120 predicted proteins | sample 6206371 | NCBI WGS metagenome assembly JAAGKN01 (sample SAMN11533720, study PRJNA540317) | gut metagenome | isolation source: fecal pellets from male and female animal of same cohort | host: Peromyscus leucopus | place: USA:CA | collected 2017
CACCATTGAATGGAGCGGTAGTTCAGTTGGTTAGAATACCTGCCTGTCACGCAGGGGGTCGCGGGTTCGAGCCCCGTCCGCTCCGCCACTTAATTCTCACTAATTTTTTATCAAAGCCTATTAATACTTAATATTGCTCTAAAGCCCTATGTATGTGCAAGATTGGCTTTCTGCGCAAACAAAAACATTGTTATAAAATATTTCAGAATGATTAGTATATTGATGAATTGAATCTTAATTAAAGCTTCCTTGGTTGTGAAAAATCAACTTTAATCTGTAAATTATTATGTGAGATTCCAGAGGAGATTGCAAAATCGGTATTGGGTAGAGCTGAATGTAATGCTAGACATTCTTAAAGTGATTGGATATAATAAAAATTTAGATGAATTCGGAAATAAAGTTGAATGCAGTATTTAAAGAATTAATGGAGTCTTGGGGTATTTCTAGTGCAGACCAAGAAGTTTATTTGCAAAGTGCTTATACTAAAAGTTTCCCCAAAAATTATAAAATTTTCAGCGGGGAGCAAGAATGTCGCGGGTTAGTGTTGATTCTAAATGGTGCTTTGCGTAGTTTTATTATTTCTCCAAATGGTAAAGAAATCAATCTTTTTGTTTTAAAGAGCGGAGAGTTTTGTATTCTTTCTGCTTCATGTATGTTAAAAAATATCCATTTTGATGTCAATTTAGAGTTTATTCAAACTTCTAATGTGCGGATTTTGCCAAGTAAGACTTTCAATGCTTTGAGTCTAAAATATCCGATTGCTAAACAATTCCAAACAGACCTTGTTAGCGAGCGTTTGAGTCGTGTTGTTGCTTCTTTGAACTCGCTTGCTTTTGAATCTTTAGAATGTAGGATTTTGAACTTTTTGCACGGACTTTCAGAGTGTGAATGTTTGCAAGATTCTAAGATTCTTTATCTAACGCACGAGGAAATTGCCAATGCACTAGGAAGTGCGCGAGAAGCAGTTTCAAGAGTCTTAAAAGAGCTTGAAAGGCAAGGCAAACTAAAATCTAAGCGCGGAATTATTGAGTTAAAGTCATAAAACTGCGTTTGGGATTCTAAATCTAAATGCGTGTTAGCCAGTAAGGGATATTTGCTTGTTCTTGTGTAACACTTGTCGTCTCGCCATGTCCAGGTAAAACTAGCAAATCTTCCTGCTTTTCCATAAATTTTTCTAAACTCGCTTTCATTGCTTCATTGGAAGAATAAGGGAAATCACTCCTTCCAATAGAGCGGTAAAAAATAAAATCTCCACTAAACATCACTTTCTGTTTTGATGCATTAATGTCTTGGAGTTTTGCTAGTTTATGCCCAACCACAATCACACTACAACCAGGTGTGTGTCCGGGATAGCAAGAAAATTCTACTGCAAAGTTTCCAAATTCATAATTATTGCGCCTATTCAAGTTGCTTGTATTGGAGATTTTGGGTGCAATACTATCCTTTTCTTTTGCTCCAACAAGGATATTTGGAGTAGAGCTAGGTAATCCTGTGCTAAAGCAATCTTCTATTAACATAAAAGCGTCTTCAAATGGACAAAGCAATGAAATCCCATTGAAATATGAAATTAGTTCTGCGTTGCTCCAAACATGGTCAAAATGTCCATGTGTGTTAAGAATCGCTAGGGGTTTAATGTGCTGTAATGTTTCTATCACCCAAGCACTCGCGCCAATACCTGGGTCAATGATGAGTGCCTCCTCTTGATATTTGTCTAAGACTAAATAGCAATTCGTTTGATATTCACCAAATGCCTTGCGTAAAACTTTGAAAAAATCGTTTTCAAAAACTATCATTAATTTTCCTTAAAATTTATCAAAATCTTGCGAATCTTAACGCAAAGTCGCTAAAATAATACCAAAAAAGGCAAAACAAATGGAATGTAATTCGATGTTGCCTCATGCGCGATTTTATTCCGCTAATCCAGACTTCCGCGATTCTTTTGGGCGTGATAGGGATAGAATCATTCACAGCTCGTATTTTAGACGTTTAGAATATAAAACTCAGGTTTTCATTAATCACAGCGGAGATTATTTTCGCACGCGTTTGACGCATTCACTTGAAGTGAGTCAAATTGCGCGCACATTGGCTAAAAATTTGGGCTTAGATGAAAATCTTGCTGAAGCAATTGCGTTGGCACACGATTTGGGACATACGCCTTTTGGACATGCAGGAGGTGATGAGCTGGATAGAATTTTGAAGCAAGATGGTTTTTGTGGATTTGACCACAATTTTCAGTCATTTCGTGTTGTAACCAAACTAGAAAAGCGTTACAAAGATTTTGATGGGCTGAATTTAACTTTTGCCACTCTTGAGGGGATTTTAAAGCATTCTTATCCTTATGAGAAGTCTTTTGTCGGAGAGAAATTGCGTGATGTGTTTGGGTTGGAATTTCACCCAAGCCTTGAAGCTATCATTGTGGATTTATCTGATGAAATTGCTTATATTAGTGCAGATATTGATGATGGCATTAAATACGGTTTGATTAATTTTGATATTCTTCAAGAAAGTGAGCTAGTCGCTCAAGCTATGGAGTTTGTAGAAAAAGAAGAGGGGATAGAGTGTGGGGATTCTATCTTTCGTCATCGTTTCGTTTCCAAACTCATTACAATGCTTGTTTGTGATATTTTGGAACACCATAAGCCTTTTAAACAATCTTCCCCGCAGTGTTTTACTTATCGTGCTTATGATTCTTTACCTATCTTGCATACTCAGGCAATGCAAAAGAAAATTAAAAATCTTAAGAAAATCTTATTTAAACAACTTTATCGTCATGAGGAAATTTCTAAAAAAATGTTTATGGGCAAAGGTTGTGTGCGCAAACTTTATGAATGTTTTACCAACGAGACGAATTTGCTTCCAAAAGATTTACAGCAAAGAATCCATAATGGAGAAAAAATACATCGTGTTTGCGCCGATTATATCGCTTCTATGACAGACCGCTATGCGATTGCTCTTTATCATGAATTGGGTTTTTAGTGAGAATCCTCAACTCTCTTTTCTTGGTTTTCTCCAAGCAAGGTTCGTATTATGGAATCGCTTGTAGAATCTGTTTTGATAGAACTTGTAAGTATTAGAGATTCCATTATAAGCTTGTTGGATTTTAGATTCTTGATTTACTTGTTCTAATTTACCTCCTTGCTTAAGATTTCAAAGAAAGTTTGGAAAGAATCAAAGCCGGATGAGAGGGAAAGGAATGTGACTTGAGAAAGATTCTTTGAGTTTTTTGAGCTGTTAAGATTGTTTGCGTGTGCAAATCAACCATATATAGAAACTCTGAGCTAGTCTAAGGTTTCATCTTGATATAATCTTCATAACTTCTTTATGCTTTATTTGCAAGTGTTTTTTATAATTCTTCCAAATAATCTAAAGGATTGATGATGAAGAAATTAATCTCTATGGCACTTTTAGCTTTAACATTTCTTTTTAGCGGTTGTGATTCGTCAATTTCGGAGATGGACATTGCAGAATTGAGTAATTATTCTAGTGTTGATTTGGTTTATAAAAGCTACTTCAAGCGAGCCTTTATATTTCATCGCGATTTTAAAATCTCATCTTTATAATTTTATTAAAAGTCTCAATATTATCTTATCTTGATGTGTCCAAATACAAATCAATGAGTGTGCGCCATTTTTTGAATACAACTTCATGAGAAAAACTTTTCCGAATCTCTAAAGTATTTTTGGCATAATCCCCTCTTTTTTGAGACATTTCGACAAATGCAGCCGCTAAAGATTCTACTCTCTTTTCATTCATTTCTATCAAGATTCCATTTTGTTTGTCTAAATCAGTTGTAATAATCTCTTTTGGACCATAAGGACAATCATAGCTAATCACAGGTGTGCCACACATTAACGATTCTATCAAAACATTGCTCAAGGCTTCTCTATGGCTTGCGAGTGCAAAAAACTCCGCATTGACATAGTAGGGTGCAAGGGATTCTATCTTGCCTAAAAATTTACATTTTAGACCTTGTGCTTGGGATTCTAAGGATTTTTTTAGGATTCCATCTCCTGCAACCAATAAAGTATATTGCGGGAATTGCGCACTAAAAATTCTGAAAGCTTCTAAAAGTTCTTCAAAACCTTTGGAGGCAATCATTCTGCCTGCACTGAAAATATAGGGCTTGCAGGAATCTATTAGCACTTTTGTTTGATTTGAAGTGCAAATCGTATCATCTATTTCTACAGGATTGGGTAAAACATAAGCATTTTGGACGAAATGATAGTGCTGCAAGTCTTGTTGCGTTAAGGTGGTAATGCAGTTTGCAAGTGGATAAGTCCAATGTCGCAAGAGACGCCATAATTTAGATTCTAATGCTCCAAATATACTATGTTCTGTTGCAATGCAAGGAATTTTAGAAAGTTTGGAAGCAAGAATTGTTAATATGTTGGTTTGGTGAATGAAACCAATGCTTAAATTCACTTTTTCAGATTTAAAAACTCTCCATAGTTTCACAATGCGCTCTAAGTTGCCAAATATTCCTTTGGTTTTTGTTGTGATGATTTTGAGCTCTACCCTAGAATCTAACGGATAAAATTGTTCTTGGTCGCTCCATAAACAAAGCAAGATTCTATATTGGCGTGCTAATTCATTCGCCAAAAGGCTTGCGACACGTTCTGCACCACCCATTCTAAGGGAAGAAATGACAATGGCAAGTGTTTGTTGTTGGGAGGGATTTGTTGTAGAATTTTCTTGCATAATTAAGCCTTATGATTAAATTCTACCACAATCTCTTTCAGTTTTGTGATTCTGCTTTGTGAATCTTTACATTTTAGCAATTCTGAAATATCCGTGTTAAGCTTTGCAATGTCATATTTGGTAGGACGTGCAACTTGTATGGAGGGATATTTTGTTTTTTCTTCGCTTTCTCCAAGCAACAATTCTTCATAGAGTTTTTCACCTGGACGCAATCCGCTAAATTCAATCGAAATTTCATTTTCCTTGCCATAAAGACGCAACATATTTTTAGCCAAATCAACGATTTTGACAGGTTCGCCCATATCCAAAATAAAAATTTCACCCCCCTTAGCAATTGCACTTGCTTGAAGCACAAGTCGGCAGGCTTCTGGAATTAGCATAAAATAACGTGTAATTTCAGGGTGTGTAACCGTGATGGGACCGCCTTGTTCTATTTGCGCTTTAAATTTTGGCACAACAGAACCACTACTTCCTAGCACATTGCCAAATCTCACGGCAACAATTTCGCTTCTTTTGGATTCTACATTTTGCGCGTATAATTCCACGATTCGTTTGGTTGCTCCCATTACATTCGTAGGGCGCACAGCTTTATCAGTGGAAATGATAACGACTTTTGGAACATTGGCTTCAATTGCACTATCCAAGACATTTTTGCTTCCAATGATATTGTTTTCAATTGCGCTCTTTTGATTGTATTCACAAAGAGGCACATGTTTGTATGCGGCGGCATGCACAATAATATCAGGTTTTTCTTCTTGGATTAATGCACTAAGGCGATGTTTTTCTAAGATGCTCAATAAGCAAGGACGAAAGAGGCTTTGGTTGTCCATCGTTTTTTGCGGGTAGTTATGGTTTAGTTCCTCTAAAATGGCATATAGATTAAACTCGCTATGTTCTACTAGCACGATGCGCTTTGCTCCAAATTCCACACATTGACGCACAATTTCACTCCCGATACTTCCACCTGCTCCAGTAATCAGAATTCTTTTGTTTTTTAGAAAGTCCCCAATGACTTCTTTGTCCAAATCTTTGCTTGGTCGTGAAAGTAAATCTTCAATGGAAATACTTTTAAGCGGTTCTGCCGTTTTTTGTTGCGTGTCATCTTTGAGTAGATTTGCGATTTTAATCTCTTCTATGCCTAGTCGTGTGAGTTCATTGAAGATTCCTTCTAGCGGTGGCTTAGCAAAGGTGCGTGTGAGAATTGCTGACTTGATTTTGTGTTTTTGAATCAACTCTTTTAGTGCTGATTTTGGGTAAATTTTGAGGTTGGAGATATAATTGCCAATTGTTTTTTCGTCTTCTTCAATGATTGCAAGTGGATAAAGCGGAATCTCACTATTAAGTGCAGCTTTAATCAAAGTTGCACTCTGCGTATTTGCCCCGAAGATAATAGCGGGTTTTGGCGAGTTTTTGGGAGAATTTTCTAAATAAATACGCTTAGAGATTCTGATTGCTCCGATAAAAATACTAGAAATTACAAAATCAATTCCAATGACGCTTAGGGGAAAATTGGCAAAAAATCCTCCTAAAAGTGTGATTCCACAAAAGATTCCATAGGCAAGAATATGTGCATAAAATATTTTTAATGCTTCAAGTAAGCCAAAGAATCTCCATGGGACAAGATAGATTTTGAATAAAGCCAAAAGCAAAATTTTTAAGGTAATTAGCACGCAAAAGACAAAAGCCACTGAAAGATTAAATTCTAAAGGCACTTGAAAGCTAAAGCGTAAGTCATAGGAAAGGATTAGGGTAAAATAAGAAACCAATAAATCAATACCGACAAAAAAGACAATTCGTTTAGCATTGCTTGGTCGAAATAGGGTAGATTGTAACACTAGCAAGACTTCAAAAATTTTTGAATCAGATGCACGATTTCCTCAATATCGTGTTTTTCCAAAGCACCACCACTTGGTAGGCAGATTCCACTTTCAAAGAGTTTTTGGCTCGTGCCATCTACAAAGCTAAGAGAATCTCTAAAGAGTGGCTGCAAGTGCATTGGTTTCCATAAAGGACGCGATTCTATCCCTTCTTTGGCAAGCCAATCAACAAGCAGAAGGGGGTTTGCTTTTGGATTTAAAAAACGCAAAGTTGTAAGCCAGCGATTTCCCCTTGAGTTTGGAATCTCGGGCATAAATTCTAAGTTTTGGGAGTCTATTTCTTTTTGAAGCATTTGACAATACCATGCAAAAATTTCACGTCTTTTAGAGACTTTGGCTTCAATTTGTTCTAATTGCCCCACTCCGATTGCCGCACAAATATTGCTTAAGCGATAGTTGTAACCATAATCTAAATGCTCATAAAAAGGTAAATTTTCACGCGCTTGAGTGGAATAATAACGTGCTTTTTCTATTTTATCTTTTGATTTACCAAGTAGCATCCCCCCGCCACTTGTTGTGATGATTTTATTACCATTAAAGGACAAAATTCCATATTCACCGAAGCTTCCGCTATGTTTTCCATTATAAAATGCTCCAAGAGATTCCGCAGCATCTTCAATTAGCAAGATTTCATATTGTGCGCAAACCTCTGCAATTTCTGCAATTTTTGCACATTGCCCATAGAGATGTGTAACAATCAAGGCTTTTGGCTTTTTAGGTAGAGATTCTATGGCTTGAATTAAGAGTTTTGGACTGAGATTCCAAGAGTCTAAGTCGCTATCAATAAAAACAGGGATTGCACCTTGATAAAGAATTGCGTCAATTGAGCCAATGAAAGTAAAACTGCTTGCAAGCACAAAATCCCCCTGTGCAATTCCACTTACGCGTAATGCTAAATGCAAGGCTGCTGTGCCAGAGTTTAGGGCTAAAGCATTTGGGGAATGGGTATAAGATTTTATATTTTCTTCCAAGCGATTCACAAAGAAGCCAAGTGGAGCAATATAATTGCTCGCAAAGGCGGCATTTACATATTGTTGTTCTGCACCACTCATTTGTGGAGGAGATAAAAAAATCCTAAATCCCATCGTATTTCCTTAATTTAAAATCTTTTTTGCCGGATTGCCAACGATTTTTTGATGCGATTGTATGTTGCTAACTACAACACTTCCTGCGCCAATCAAACAATATTCATCAATGCTTTTGCCCTCAACTACAACACTTCCTGCTCCAATATGAGTGCAAGCGCCAATGCTCACATTGCCACAGAGTGTTGCATTTGGGGCAATGTGTGAAAAATCTCCAACCCTGCAATCATGCTCTATAATGCTTCCGCTGTTAATGATTGCGCCAATCCCGATTTGAGAGTGAGCATTTAGAATCGCATTGGGCATAATTACGACCCCATCAGCAATTTTGGCTGATTTTGAGATTATAGCACTTCTATGGGCAACAAAAGGCAAACGAAATCCATTTTGAGCAAAGAAATGATAGAGATTTTGGCGCACTAAATTATCGCCAATTGCTAAAACAATACCAAATTCTTTTGCATTTTTTAGAGTAAGAAACTCCTCTTTTGTGATAGCGGAAACCCCATTGATTTTTTTGTCTTTGGGATTATCATCAATCAGAATTTCAAGACTTAAGTTCTGGGATTCTAAAATATCTGCAACAACCGCCCCATGTCCTCCAGCACCAAAAATTGCTAGTTTTTTCATTTTTGCCCTTAAGATTTCAAGAAGATTTTCCCTTTTTGCGTGTTTAAAGCCCCTTGCGCTTTGAGTTCTCTTATGACGCGCGAAAGAGATTCGGCACTTGTATTGACTTGTTGAGCAATCTGTCGTTGGGTTAGGGTGGAAAGTTCGGATTCATTGGCTTGCAAAAATTGCATCAATCGTTCTTTTAGACCCAATGAGTTTTGGGTAATTTGGGATTCTAATATCTTGATTTTGTTGCAAAGAGAAGCAATGAAATGAAGACAAAAGGTAGGATTTTCCATACATTGCTTTTGAAAAGTTGCAAGACTGATTTCTAAAATCTCACATTCTTCTTCGCAAGTGGCACTGGCAGGAAAAGGTTGGTTGAGGAAACTTGGCATCTCGGCAATGAAATTTGGCGCAGTAATCTGATGAAGTGTTTGTTCTTTTGGCTGTTTAGCATTTTTACCTTTTGCCTTTAGAGTTTCTTCTAAGGTTTTATAGATTCGGACTTTCCCGCTCAATAAAATAAAAAGTTGTTTTGGAGTTTCGCCCTCAAAAAACAAAATCTCTTCTTTGTGATAAAAACGTTTATAACCCAACGAAAGTAACATTTTAAAATATTCTTGCATTACACAATTCCCCTCAAGTATGTGAAGTCTTATTTAGGATAAAGATATTTTAACAAAAGCATTAACGATTATCAACTTTTCTGTAAAAAAATTTAGATAGCATCTCGCAAAATGAATGGATTAAAAGAAAAATAATTGGATGGCACCGTTTGTTTTACAATATAATATTATTAGGTTGTTTTTTGTGGAGATTGCATTGTCGAGCCAAATTTAAGGGGTTTTAAGCAGTGATTTTATAAAAAATGTTTGGTGTAATTCGCAAGAAAAGCAATATGGTAACTAATTCATTTCTGTTACTTATTGTAACATTACTAAGGATTTATCAAAGATTAATAAAGGAGTTGCAATGAAAAAATATGAAGCAATTTGTGTAGAGGGAATCCAAGAGTTAATGGATATTTTTTATGCCAAGATTCGTGTGGATAAAAGTGGTGTTGGAAAGATTTTTAATGATAAAATTGGGACAAGTGATGAATCGTGGGAAAAGCATAAACTAAAGATTGCAGGCTTTTGGCAAGGAATGTTGCTTAATCTTGGAGATTATAGCGGTGCTCCACTCAAGGCGCATTTGGATTTACCTCCATTTCCTCGTGAGTTTTTTGAGATTTGGCTGGAATTATTTGAAGAGAGCTTGAGGCATGTTTTTTGCGAGGAAATTGCGATGCAGATTCTGCAAAGAGCGCGAGGGATAGCTGATAGATTCCAATTGATGCTCTATGAAATTGGGCATTAACATAAGTTATTTTTAAAGTCTTGAATACCCTTTGTGCTTCAATTAAGAATCTTGACTTGCTTTAATCTAAAGTGATGCTTTTAGAGTATAATTCTGTTTTTGAAATCTAGTTGGGAAATGGTATAAATGCTAAGAATCTTTAAATTTAGTCTTTTGATATGTTGGATTGTATTTTATAGTGGTTGTTATCAAAATGCTTGTGGAATCTCTACTTCCTATTGGGACGAAAAGAGTTATTATTATGATGCCCAAGGAAATTATCATGAGAAATGTCCAGAGAATTTGATTTACAAAGAAAAAGCCTTGCAACAGCAAGAACAAGATGCGCTAGAGTCATTCTAAGATAGTTATTGGGGTGCTTAAGAATTGCAAAATAAAATTTTAGAACAAAAAAGAGCAGAGCGAAATCGTGCTTTAGGTTTTAAAAATATCCTCCCATTAATTGCACAAGTAGAGCGTCTCTATGCGATTCCAAAAACTGAACTTGAGGAAGCTGAAATCGTCTATGGTGATTGGATTGGGATTCGCTTTCCTAATCTTAGTGCAGAATCTTCCGCACTTGTTTGCGAAATAGCAAGAGCCTTAATTCCTTGGCGCAAAGGACCTTTTAAAATCAATGATTTGGAGATTCAAAGTGAATGGAATAGTGCAATTAAATACAATTTGCTTGCCCCGCATTTGCATTTAGAAGGTAAAGTTGTAGGAGATATAGGATGCAATAATGGTTATTATATGCTAAGGGCTTTAGCGCAGAATCCCTCGCAAATCATAGGGTTTGATCCTGTGCCGTTGTGTTTTTTGCAATATCGTTTTTTGCAATTTTTTATACAAGAGCATCGCTTGCAATTTGAATTACTTGGCATTGAAGAATTGCTTTATTTTGAAAAAAAGTTCGATGTATTGCTTTGTCTTGGGGTGTTATATCATCGTAGAAGCCCACTTGAGGCAATCAAACTCATTTATAATGCCTTAAAAAATGGTGGAGAAGCAGTGTTTGATAGCCTGATTTTTGAGGGGGAAGAGGAGATTGCGCTTTGCCCCAAAGGACCTTATGCCAAAATGCCCAATGTGTATTTTATCCCAACACTTCGCACTTTTCATAGTTGGTTAGAGAAATGCGGGTTTCAAGAGATTGTGCATATTGCGACACTAAAAACTGCCTTTGAGGAGCAACGCAAGACGCAATGGAGCAGTGGAGAATCTTTAGAAGATTTTTTAACTCCCAATGGAGAGCAAACGATTGAGGGTTACCCCGCCCCTAGGCGAGCATATTTAAAGGCAAGAAGAGTTTAGTATTTTGAGGTAGTGATTCATCCCCATCGTTTGGCTCTAAGCCTGTTATCCTTACTTTGGAATTTTTACAATGTGATTGCGCAAAGTTTTGCAAAACAAAGAGGAGCACTAGAGGATGAAATGCGATTCTACGAAAAATTGTATTTCAAAAATGTGGTATGAAATTTGCTTTTCTATAATTGGGACAGGAAGTGAATATTTGTAAGGAACAGACAAAAGGCAAAAAGTGCGGACTTTTGATTTCTTTACAAGTAATAATTATTTGCAAAATCCTATCCAAGAACCCTCGGAAAATCTCAAAAAGATAAAGAAATCACCTAGTGTTTTGGCAGATAAAGGCACAATGGATTGGCTTTTGCAGGCAATGCTCTTCCAATCTAAGCTTAAGGATACAAATTCTACTCTTAAGTCAAGCCTTGTGATGAGGAATCCTCCTAATAAAGAATCCCAAAATGAAAAAATCTTGAAAGAAATTTCACAATTTAGCCAATTTTATCGGCGTATGCGGTGCATTAAGGATTTCAAAGCAACCCAACAAAATCTACGATTTATAGGACAAATAGAAGCGAAGTTAAGACACAATGCGTATTGCCACATCACGCAAGAAGAGGCACAGAAGGCACAAAAGTTTCTTTATTTGCAGATGGACAAGCGGGTATTGAGTCTCTATCAAGAACACCCAAAACGACTTCAAGAGACAATGGACAAAGCTTATCAATTCTATGCAAAGGAAGAAAATTTGAGCAAAAATCTTGCTTTGGGAGATGAAGAGTTAAGAATCGTGAAGATTTTGCTAGAGTATGGTGTGCAGACAGAATCGCAAGACTTAGAAAATCTGTTTCATCATTATTTGCTTACTTTACCAAAAATTCTTAAGGATTCTGCGAAGAATGGCGAAATAGAAGTCAAATGCCTAAAAGAAATAGAGCAAAATATCAATATATACAGAAGCGACAAAATAAAGCTAATGGGATTTAATTTCTTTGCTACCGAAGCACTTCTTCCTCAAGAGCAAGAAGCAATAACGGATTCTATCGCTAAGGTGCTGTCGTTTTATTCTCAACCCAATACAATGGAAGTGAATAGATATAAAATTTCTTGGCAGCCAAAACAGCCCAATCTACAAGATTATCATTCCCTTTATTCTATTGATTCGGCAATTAAAAATGCACACAATGCGGAGATAAAGATTGAATTTCAAGTTTTGATTGTCTTTCCAACGAGATTTCAAAATAAATTGGAATCCTAATAGTCCTTAAATTCTATTTTTAATGTGGCTTGTTTCACTAAATTGATTGCTTTTTTGTAGATATTTGTAAGGCAATTTGTGTTGTGCCATCTTTCAAAATTTTTTCTGTGTAGGCTTAAATTAAATTTTGTGCTATTGAGCGCAAAGCTAGACATTTACGATTTCTACGATTCCATTGTTAAGATTGCTTGGCGTAAAATTAAAGAATAATTTATATTCAAAGTAAGTGCGAATGTGCAATTATTCTAATGCGTAAGCTTTAAATTTCTCCCCTCTTTCTTTGTAGGAGCTAAATTGGTCTAAGCTTGCTGCAGCTGGAGAAAGTAGTGCGATACAATTTATAGAGTTTTGCGCTTTTGTGTCTTTAGAATCTTGCCTTGCAAAAATTTCTTTAATCCTGCCAACCGCCACATCAAGGGTATAGCAAGGGTTACAAGGCATTCTGTTGGCTTTGGCGAGAGCGCAAAGTTTATCAGTATTGCTTCCAATGGCAAAAATTTCTATTTTGTAATTTACAATTAAGTGAAAAAGTGGTGTCAAATCTGCACCTTTATCATCTCCTCCAAGAATGAGTAGAATCTGTGAATCTTGATAACGCTTGATGGCTTCCATTGTTGCATCAAGATTTGTTCCCTTGCTATCATCTACCCAAAGATTTCCATTTTTGTCGTAAAACTCTTCTATTTTATGCGCACCGATTTTAAAGGTGTTGAGAAGTGCATAATTTTGCACACCAAACAAAATTTCACATGCGCTCATTGCGAGTGTTGCGTCTAGCAAAAAAGGCTCTTTAAAAGTGATAGAATTTAAGTCCAAACAAAATTTCTCTGCCAAATCTTTGGTAGTGTCGTAAAAGATGAGGTTTGCACAAGATTGTTTGCAAAAAGTATGCGATTCTAGTTCTTTAGGTAAAATAGCGATTTCTTTATCGCGCAAAGAGAGAATCGGCTTGAGTTTGTCCGAGATATAATTTTCATAGCTTCCATGCCAACTAATATGATCTTGGGTGATAGGCAGGAGGAGATATAAAATTGGCTTTGCAATTTGTGTATAGTGAAGCGTAAAGGAGCTAGTTTCTAATATCCAAAGTGGCGATTCTTGAGAGAGCTTTGCTAGAGGAGTGCCAATATTTCCACCACTTTGCGCTCCATAGGACTGCAACAAGTGCGTGAGCATTTGTGTCGTAGTGGTTTTGCCATTTGTGCCACTAATCCATACAGAGGGAGGCATCTTGTGAGATTGAATAGCAAAGAAATCATACTCGCTTAAAAGTTGCATTTCTTTGTGTGTGGAGATAAAGGCAAGCACACTTTGAATCATTGGATTGTGAGGAGGAATCCCGGGACTTGTGATGATTGTGGCGTTTGGATTACTTGTCAAAACTTCATCTAAATAAATACTTGGAAGTAAAAGATTGCCCAAGTTATCTTGATTTTTTTGTGTGAAGTTGTCATCTAACACAACACATGGTGCGAAGCGTTCAGCAATTGCACGATTTGTCCCACCAAATCCTAAAAGTATCAACATAACAATCCTTTAGCGCACTTTCAGACTTAAAAGCGCAATAAGATTACTCATTAAAGCAACAATCCAAAATCGCACAATGATTTTACTTTCGCTTAAGCCTTTTTCTTCAAAGTGGTGATGCAAGGGTGCCATCAAAAAAATCTTTTTGCCTCGCGTCTTGTAACTGCCGATTTGTAAAATCACCGAAAGTGCTTCTATCACAAAAATAAAACCGATTAAAAAGAGTAAAATTTCATTTTTGGATACAATGGCAAGATAAGCAATCAACCCTCCCAAGCTTAGGCTTCCACTATCTCCCATAAACACCTGCGCAGGATGGCAATTATACCAAAGAAATCCAATGAGTGCGCCAATGAGTGCGGAAGAAAGAATCGCAAGCTCTCCGCTGTCTAAGACTTTTGGATAAAGCAAATAAGCACTTAAACCAGAATGCCCAGCAACATAGACAAAAACCGTGAGCGAAGTAAGAGCATAAATAGACGGAATCGCGACCAATCCATCTAAACCATCTGTTAGATTTACTGCATTGCTTGTAGCGATAAAGACAATGGTCCAAAATAAGATTCCAAAAAGACTCCAGTCAAAAAGAGGATTTTTGAAAAACGGCAAATAAAACTCTGAATTTAAGCCAACAAGATACAGTCCGCAAGAAAGAATCAGGCTAATAAAAATTTGTAACAAAAACTTAGTCTTTGCGCTCATTCCAGCATTTTTGCGCTGCATTATTTTGGAATAATCATCACTAATGCCTAGCATTGCAAAGCTAAGCAAAGTGCCAATCCCAAGCAATACATAGATGTGGTCTAATCTTGCACAAAATAAAGTGGCAAGCAAAGTTGTGCCAACAAAGACAATCCCACCCATTGTAGGTGTATTTGCTTTTTGTTGATGATTTTTGGGAGCAAATTGCGAAATCGGTTGATTAGCGTGTTTGCTTCTTGCCCATAAGATATAATAAGGCAATGCAAAGATTGTCAGCAAAAAGGCTACAAAAAACGCAACAGCAGAACGCACGGTAATGTATTGAAAGAGATTAATCTCCCACAAAGAATAAAGATAATATAACATAAGCCAAACTTAACTAAATGAAATTTTAGGAAAAAATTGGATAGGATTCTATCTAAAATAACTTTAAAAATTGGGAAAATCTAAATGAAAACTATTTTGGTTATTACGGATGGGATAGGATATAGCCCTAAGCAAGAGTATAATGCGTTTTTTGCTGCAAAAAAGCCAACTTATGACAAATTATTCCAAGAAGTGCCCTTTGGAATGATTCACACCTTTGGACTATCTGTTGGTTTGCCAGAGGGACAGATGGGAAATTCAGAAGTGGGGCATATGAGCTTAGGAAGTGGAAGAATTTTATATCAAGACCTTGTAAAAATCAACAAAGCAATTCAAGAAGGGACCTTAATGCAAAATCCTGCTTTAGAGTCGTTAAAGGGTTGTAAGCGTGTACATTTGGTTGGATTGTTGAGTGATGGAGGGGTGCATTCACATATCGACCATATTTTAGCACTTGCTTTAGGGTTGGAATCTCAGTATGAAGTCTTGTTGCATTTGATAACAGATGGGCGTGATGTGCCACCTAAGAGTGCGCCGAAGTTTTTAAATCAGGTTGAATCGCAAATCAGAGGGAAACAGATTCGGATTGCAAGCCTTAGCGGACGCTATTATGCAATGGATAGAGACAATCGCTGGGAGCGCGTGGAAAAAGCCTATAATGTGATTGCCTTAGGAGAAAATATGCAGATGATTACCCCTCAAGAGTATTTGCAATCACAATTCAAAGAAGAAATTTTTGACGAATTTGTCTTGCCTGCAAGTTTTTGTGCAGACTTCACGGAGGATTCTCCCAATAGAATTCAAACAGGAGATGGCTTGATTTTTGTCAATTTCCGAAGCGACAGGGCAAGAGAAATCGTGAGTGCTTTAGGAAATGCTGAATTTAGTGGTTTTAAACGCAAGGGCTTTACAAGGATTCCTCTTATCACAATGACGACTTATGACAAAACTTTCTCATTTCCGATTCTTTTTCCAAAAGTTAGTGTCCAAAATACTCTAGCTGAAGTTATTTCTAATCACAATCTACGACAATTTCATACAGCAGAAACAGAGAAATATGCGCATGTAACTTTTTTCTTTAATGGTGGGATTGAAGAGCCTTATCCCAATGAGACGCGTCTCTTGATTCCTTCACCAAAGGTTGCTACTTATGATTTACAGCCACAGATGAGTGCCAAGGAAGTAGGCGATGCAGTTTTAATGGCAATGGAAGAGGGCTATGATTTTATAGTGGTAAATTTTGCCAATGGGGATATGGTAGGACATACAGGGGATTATGAGGCAGCAATCAAAGCCGTAGAGGCGGTAGATAGTGAGCTAGGTAGAATCTATGCGAAGGCAAAAGAAAAGGATTATGGGCTTCTTATCACAAGTGATCATGGGAATTGTGAGGCAATGAAAGATGAAAATGGTGAGCCACTCACAAATCATACGATTGGGGATGTGTGGTGCTTTGTGATGGCAAAGGGAGTAGAATCTGTGCAAAATGGGGGGCTAAATAATATTGCACCAAGTATTTTAAAACTGATGCAGATTGAGATTCCATCTGAAATGGATAAACCACTTTTTTGAGGAATTATTTGCGTTTAAACAAAATCATAAAAAATAATCGTATAATTTTAAGCAATTTTCAACTTATTTCAAGGTTTAAGAATGACACAAGAGGAATTGGATTCGTTGCTAGGCAGTGATATGGACGATGTTGCCCAGGGGCAAGCGCAAGAAAATATAGGGGAAGATACGGAGGAGGAATCAAAAGATTCCGTAGTGCAGACAGACCCAACCATCAAAAGTGAAGCAAAGGCAGATGATTTTTCTATTGAACAAGATGTAAGTTGGCCCCCACCTCCCCCGACAGCAGAGCATAAAGTTGTGCATCAGTTAGATGATGTTACGCGTGATTCTGAAATCAAAGCCACTGAAATGTTTGACAAATTAGAAAAAATCAACAACCTAGATGCAGACATTGAAGATGCTTTTGGAGAGATTCAGCAATTCATTGCCTCTCAAGAAGAATTGCTGCAAAAACTCCATAGTAAGTTTCCAGATTTTAACACTTTTAATGAACAATTGGCGGCTGCAGCAAAAGTGAAGGCAAATGTGCAAAAAGTCTCTGATTCTTTGCAAGAGATTGCCAATATTTCATTGGATGCAATGGAAGCTATGCAATATCAAGACATTCACCGCCAAAAAATTGAACGAGTTATCAATATTATGCGTGCCCTTGCAAGATATATGAGCTCGCTATTTGAAGGAAAGATTGATGATAACAAACGCGTAAGTTCTGCAGTGCATATTCAAGGAGACAAGACTGAAAATGTCGTAGATGAAAGCGATATTGAAGCTTTGATTGCGAATTTTGGCAAATAATTTATGCAAGTGCATAGCCCTAATCTTCCAAAGATTCCTGAGCTTCTGTGTCCTGCAGGTAATCTTAAAAAATTAAAAATTGCTTTAGAATATGGAGCAGAAGCAGTTTATGGCGGTGTGAGCCATTTTTCCCTGCGGAATCGCTCTGGAAAAGAGTTTGACTTCGAATCTTTTAAAGAGGGTGTAGAATATACCCATGCACGAAAAAAAAAGATTTATGTAACCATTAATGGATTCCCGTTTAATTCGCAGTTAAAATTATTAGAATCGCATATTGAGAAGATGGCAACTTTAAAACCTGATGGTTTTATTGTTGCAACTCCGGGTGTTGTTAGATTAGCGCGTCAAATCGCCCCAAAGATTCCGATTCATCTTTCTACACAAGCAAATGTTTTGAATGTATTGGATGCACAAGTCTTTTACGAGCTTGGAGTGAAGCGTATTATTGCGGCAAGAGAATTAAGCCTAAAAGATGCGATTGAGATTAAAAAAGCCTTACCTAATTTGGAGTTGGAAATCTTTGTGCATGGCTCTATGTGCTTTGCATTTTCTGGACGTTGTTTGATTTCTTCTTTGCAAAATGGTAGAGTGCCGAATCGTGGGAGTTGTGCGAACGATTGCCGATTTGATTATGAATATTATGTGCGCAATGAAGTTAATGATGAATTGGTGCGCTTTGGTGGCAAGGAGATTTATGTGCGGAATCCTGATAATGGAGTAATCATGCGTTTAGAGGAAGAGGAAAGTATCGGGACACATATTTTTAATGCCAAAGATTTGAATCTAATTTCTTACCTGCCTATGATTTTGGAAAGTGGCGCAGTGGATTCGCTGAAGATTGAGGGACGCACGAAATCTAGTTATTATGCAGGTATTACAGCATTGGCTTATCGTCGTGCCTTAGAGGATTATGCACAAGGAGATTTTGTAGAATCGCGTTATCAAAATGAGTTAGAGACATTAAAGAATCGTGGCTTTAGCGATGGGTATTTGATTCATCGCCCTTTTGAAAAGCACAACACCCAAAATCATTGGACAGCAATTAGTGAGGGAAGCTATCAAGTCAATGCAGAAGTCAGTGAAGATGGCAAAACTGCACTTTGTCGGCATACGATTCGCCCCAATGAGCCAAAAGAAATCGTGAGTGCGCATTGGGATTCTATCGAAATAGGTAAAAATGAAATCGGTGAAATTTTCGAGAAAGAGGGCAAAAAATATCTACAATTTTTTAAGATTCTGTTAGAAAGTGGCAAGGAGTTAGAATCTATCCATAGTGGCAATGAAAATGCGTTTGTTTTACCTTTTGCATTGCCGCCTTTTAGCTTCTTGCGCCAAAGGATTTAGGGAATCCTTTGTGCGTTTTGGCAATTATATTTTAAACTTTAATATCCTGCAAAATTGCACTTAAAATATCAATCGTTTTTGATTTTCGCACTTCAAATTGTGCTTGACTTTCATATTCTCCATTGCTTAAATTTCCACTTTTTACTCTGTCATTTTGCAGTGCAAAGATGGTTTCATTAAGCAACTCTTGAACTTTTTGTGTGTCTGATTCTAGGCTAGTTTCCTTTCGCACTTGGTTAAAGATTGTCTTATCTAGCTTAGAGACATCGCGGATTCCTTGCAGATTCATCGCTTTTTCTATGTCATTGCCAAACTTCGCTGCAAGAGCAAGGATTCGTGTCTCTCTATCTAATGTAGAGGTAGAATTCTCTTTGTTTTGCTTTTCTTTCTCCCATTGTTCTAATTTCTCTGCTGTTGGTGCTACCATACCTAGAAATTCACCAAAAGTTTTAGAATCTTCTTGGGGTTGTGTTGCTTTGGCTTGATTGGATTGATTTTTATACAATGATAAGTCTTGATAATTTTGTGTATTGATTTGCATGGGAATCCTTTAATTTTTTATTTTTTGCAGAATCTCGGATAAAATATCAATGGCTGAATTTTTGCGCTCTGCAAAATGCTTTGAACTTTCGTTCCTGCCTAAATGTGTGCCTTTCTGCATATCTGTCGGAGATTCTATGATAGGAATCAATTTTGTAATATCGTTTGCACTTTGCGCTGATGTCCCCTCTCTGTGCTGCAGTATCCAATTTGCCCCACCAACAAACGCAAAGAGATTTGTAGATTCTTCTTCTCTACCTTGTTCTTGTAAATCTCTCAAAACTTGTGTCATCAATAACTCAAATTCGCTATAAGAGCTAGAATCATTTGAACTAGAAATCCAATTTATTTGGTTTTTTATAGTGGGATTAATCCTGCTATAAGTATTAAGAAAAGATTCCATAGTTTTTTACTTAATATAAATTTTAGTGCTCATTGTGGGACCCACATTGAGGGAGCGAGCAGTATAGGTAAATGTGCCATTAGAATTGCTTGGTTTTGAGATGTCCCAAAGGTCATAAAAACCATTTGTCATTTCAACTCCTTAAAAATAAGATATGCAAAATCTTAAGCAAAAAGTATTCCTTATATATGGTTTGGATTTTGGTTTTGATTAGATGATAGATTGCTTCGCAAGTTAAAAAATGCTTAAACTTGCACAAAGGTGCATAATCTCGCTTTTGAAATCCCATTTGAGAGCTTTTATTTAGCTAAATTTAAATAATTTTTTAGTATTATATCTGCCTTTTATTTTATCAAAACTCACACACGCTAATCCTAGTTTAGGTTGCGCAATTGCGTTTAAGGAGCGTGGAGGGAAAACCAAAACTACAAATAGGAGAACACAATGGTAACAATGAAAGACCTTTTAGAATGTGGTGTGCATTTTGGACACCAAACAAGACGTTGGAATCCAAAGATGAAAAAATACATTTTTGGTGTGCGTAAAAATATTCATATTATTGATTTGCAAAAAACTTTGCGTTATTTCCGCTACACTTACAATATTGTGCGTGATGCAGCAGCAGAGGGCAAAGTGGTGATGTTTGTTGGCACAAAGAAACAAGCAAGTGAAACTCTTAAGCAATATGCAGATAGCATTAATGCGCCTTATGTAAATTATCGTTGGTTGGGTGGAATGCTGACAAACTTTTCAACGATTAAAAAATCCATTCGCAAACTTGAAATTATTGAGGAAATGGAATCTAGCGGACAAATTGACTTGCTAACTAAAAAAGAAAAATTAATGATTCAACGCAAAAAAGAGAAACTAACGAGTTATTTAGGCGGTGTGCGCCATATGAAAAAAGCACCGGATATGATTTTTGTCATTGATGCTGCAAAAGAAAAAATTGCTGTGGCAGAAGCAAGAAGATTAGGTATTCCTGTAGTTGCACCTTTGGATACAAATTGTGATCCTGATATGGTGGATTATCCAATACCGGGCAATGATGATGCGATTCGCTCTATTCAGCTTTTCTGTAAAGAAATGGCAGAGGCAATCACAGAAGGTCGTGCAATTGCAGGCGGTGAAATGCCGGAACAACAGGTGGTAGAGCCAGCAAGTGAAGAGGAAAAACAAGAAGTGATTGACGAAGCAATGAGCGAAGAAGATTTCGCAAAAAATGCAGAATAAGGAGAGAGGTGATGGCAGAAATTAGTGCGCAACTTGTAAAACAACTCCGTGATATGACTGATGCAGGAATGATGGATTGCAAAAAAGCTCTTGTAGAAGTGGCAGGGGACTTAGAAAAAGCTGTAGAGTATTTGAGAGAAAAAGGGCTTAGCAAAGCTGCTAAAAAAGCTGATAGAGTTGCTGCGGAGGGTAGCATTGCTATCAAAGTATCCCCAGATTTCAAAAAGGTAAGTATGGCAGAAATCAATTCTGAAACAGACTTTGTAGCCAAAAATGATGGCTTTAAGAGCTTGAGTGCGAAAACCATTGAAATGGTGCAAGATTCTAATGTATCAAGCGTGGAAGAGTTGAATACTTTAAGCTTTGAAGGAACGAGCTTTGAAGAATATCTCAAGTCTCAAATTGCAAAGATTGGTGAAAATATCGTTGTCCGAAGAATTGCGAAGATTGAAGCTAAAGGAAGTGGAATCGTGAATGCCTATGTGCATTCTAATGGTCGTGTAGGTGTGATTATCGCACTTAAATTTCAAAATGAAGCAAATGCAAGCAAATTGGCAGATTTTACGAAAAATCTATGTATGCATGCGGCAGCAATGAAACCACAAGTTATTAGTTATCATTCTTTTGATATGGATTTTATCAAAAGTGAGAAAACAGCTATCATTGCTGAACTTGAAAAAGAAAATGAAGAATTAAAACGACTTGGCAAGCCTTTGCATAAGATTCCACAATACATTAGCCAATTAGAACTAACAGATGAAATTATCAAAAAACAAGAAGAATCTTTAAAGGCAGACCTTAAAGCACAAGGCAAACCCGAAGCAATTTGGGACAAAATTTTGCCTGGTCAATTAGAACGTTTCAAAGCGGATTCTACAATTTTAGACCAAAGACTTACTTTGCTTGGACAATTTTTTGTAATGGACGATAAAAAAACGATTGCACAGGTTCTAGCAGATAAATCTAAAGAGCTTAATGATAATATTGAAGTGGTGGAATATGTGCGTTTCGAGCTTGGAGAAGGAATCACAAAACAAGCTTCTAGTTTTGCTGATGAAGTTGCGGCGCAGTTAGGATAATAAAGGATTTTCTTGCCTTCTTTAATAGCTGAAAATCTTAACTTTAGCTATGATTCGCCTATTTTGGAAAATGTAACACTTAGCCTTAATGCAGGTGAGACACTTTCTATTATGGGGGTAAGTGGGAGTGGCAAAAGCACACTTTTGCACATTTTGTCTGGCTTTTTAAAGCCACAAAGTGGTATAGTAAAATTACTAGATAAAGATGTTTATCAGCTTCCACAAGAAGAATTACTTGTTTTAAGACGTGATGAGATTGGGATTATTTTCCAATCTCATTATTTATTTTTAGGTTTTAGTGCAGAAGAAAATTTAGAAGTTGCTTCGTTATTAAGTGGTCAGAAGATTGACCAAGAGCTTTTGAGTCTGTTTGGGATTTTAGAGGTTTTGCCATTAAATATTGGATCATTAAGTGGCGGGCAGCAACAGCGTCTATCTATTGCAAGGATTCTTACTAAAAAACCAAAAATTATTTTTGCCGATGAACCAACAGGTAATTTAGACCGAGAAACAGCTTTTAATGTTATGCAACTTTTGTTTGATTATGTGAAATTCACGCAATCTTCTCTTGTGTTTGTTACGCATGACCCAATTCTTGCTCATAAGGCTTTGCATGCTTATCGCTTGGAACATACTTCGCTTAAGCCTCTTAAATAAATTGTTGTATTACACTTATTTTGTGCGGATTCAGGAATCTCTAAAGCTTAGATAATATGGAATTTCTAGCTTATTTGACAGAGGGTAATGTTGCTAATTTCTTGCTCCTGCTCTTGCGTTTTTCCGGGATTATTGCCTTTTTTCCTTTCTTTGAGAATCAAATGATTAACAATTCACTTAAAGGCGCATTGATTTTTTGGCTCACGATTGTTTTTATTCCTCTTTTAGATGTTGTGCCTCCAGCAAATTGGACAATCTTGCGTTTTATTGTTGCAGGACTTTCTGAAATTATGCTTGGATTTCTCGCATCTATGGCACTTCAAATCGTCTTTGGTATGATTTCTTTTGGTGGAGAACTGATGTCTTTTGCAATGGGATTAACGATTGCTAATGCTTATGATCCTATCACAGGAGCACAGAAGCCAATTGTTGGGCAACTGCTTACACTTCTTGCTTTACTGATTGCATTAGGGCTTGATTACCATCATTTATTTTTTTATTTCGTTGCAGAAAGCATTGCAGAGATTCCATTGGGCGGTTTTATGTTTGCTCAAAATTATATTGAATACATTGTCAAGTCTTTTGCGAACCTTTTTGTGATTGGGCTTACAATGTCTTTTCCAATTATTGCTCTTATTTTGTTGTCGGACATTATTTTTGGTATGATAATGAAAGCCCACCCACAATTTAACTTACTTGCAATTGGTTTTCCTGTCAAAATTTCAGTTGCTTTTGCAGTATTAATTGTAATTGTTCCTGCAATTATGATTCATTTTAAGCGAGAATTTTTAAGTGCTTTTGACGCACTTTCAATTCTATTTCAAACAAGCTTTTAGTTTTTTTATTTTCAATTCTATCTTGTCGAAAGTTAATAAATATTTTAATAAATTTTAATTTTATAAGTTTTATAATCATTTTTAAAATCAAAATAGTAGGATTTTATGCAAAAACTTTCCTCTTATCCTCATTATCAAGGCTTTGCGAAGGCTAGATTGATTATTATTTTAGCCTTTATGTCAAGTTTGGCACCCTTGTCTACCGATATGTATTTGCCTGCGCTTAGTGAAGTGCAGGCAACTTTTGCAACCACGCCTTTTTATGCGCAACTTTCTCTTGCTGTTTTCTTTGTTGCTTTTGCGTTTGGGCAATTGTTTTATGGACCTTTGAGTGATATTTATGGAAGAAAAAAACCGCTTTATGTTGGAATCACAATCTTTATTGTTTCAAGCCTTGCGTGTATTAGCTTTGATTCTGTAAATAGTTTTATTTTTTATCGTTTCTTGCAAGCACTTGGAGGTTGTGCCGGGGTTGTGATTGCGCGTGCAATCATCAATGATAATTTTGAGCTCAAAGAAGCAGCAAGTGCTTTTGCTCTAATGATGGTTGTTTCTAGTTTGGCGCCGATGTTGGCTCCTGTATTTGGTGGATTTTTGCTCGACTTCTTTTCTTGGGAAAGTATTTTTATGATTCTTTTTGCTCTTGGAATTTTACTTTTGGTATTCATTGTTTTTGGCATTAGTGAAAAAGAGACACAAATTAGGGTCAAACCAAATTTGAAAGTTGTTTTAAATAACTATTATTGCATTCTAAAAGACCGAAGATTCCGTATTTATGTCTTGTCGGCTAGTTTCGTGATGGCAACAATTTTTGCTTATATCACGGGCTCATCGTTTATTTTTCGTGAATATTTTGGATTGAGCGAAAAATCCTATGGAATCCTTTTTGGAATTAATGCAGTTAGCTTTATGATTTTTGCAAACATTAATGCAAAAATTGTGCGCAAATATTCTCCTTATGCTGTTTTACCTTACGCTTTTGTCTTGATGTTTGGAATCGCATTGGCTTTGATTGTCGTTGGGTGGTTTGATTTAGGATTTTTACCTTTCGAGATTCTTTTGTTTTTAATGCTTGGAATGAATGGCTTTATCGTGCCTAATACCACGACGCTTGCAATGGCGCGTTTTAAAAATACTTCTGGAGCTGCTTCAGCAGTTTTAGGCACAGCGCAATTTGCTTTTGCTGGGGCAATTTCTTTTATTGTTGGTATAGTAGAAGCGAATAGTCCCTTGCCTTTGGCATTAATAATCGCTTGTTGCTTGCTTTTGGCATGTGGAATTTACTTTTCATTGAATGCCAAAGAAGTGAAACGATACAAACGCAAATTTTTTAATATGAAATGAAGTATTGGGTTATGATTCTTTGGCAATATAGTCTTGAATCTTTTGTTGGATTATAGGGTCAATTTGCATTTCTAAATGCAAGATGGAGAGTGGTAGCCCAAACTCTTCTAGTTTTGTTGCATCTTTTTGTGTAACAAGGAGTGAGGTAGCATTAAGACGTGCGTATTCTTCTAGGATTTTAGATTTGTCAAAATACGAATGATCTTTTAAAATAATTTTGCCCACGACATCGGGTAAATGGGCATTGAGGCGTGAGGGATTGGCAATAGCTGTAAGAAGTAACATTCTTTGGGTTGGATAGAGCAATTGAACTTTTCGTTCGTAGTCGATTCCTTCTCTAGCTAAAATATCTGCCTTTTTGTAGGCACTTTTATGCTCACGATACGCACCGCTAGGGATACAAAAATCAAAATAGGGTTCAAGTTTAGGCTGAAGCAAGATGTTTAGTTTTTTGAAATTAAAACGGAATCCATCATCTAAAAAAATGACCTTAGCCCCTAATTCTTTAGCTTTTAAAATCGCATTTTTACGATTTTCACTCACAATAACACTAGCATTTGTCAAGCTTTTGGCTAGCATAATGGCTTCATCTCCTGCATTTTGCACATCAGTTTGAAGATTTCCTCGAATGCTAACGATTCTTAACCCTTTACTTTTTCTGCCAAATCCGCGCAAAATTACACAAGATTCTTGATAGTTTTTGGCGATTTCTAGTAGGAAAGGGGATTTCCCACTGCCCCCTAAGACAAGATTTCCGATACTAATAATTGGAATTCCAAAGTCATAAAAGCGTGCAAATTTTCGCTTTAAAGTTGCAATAGTGCAATAAATAAGGCTGAAAGGCAAAAGACAAAAGGCAAGGAGTTTTTGTAGGCTACTTGGGGCAAAAAAATATCTTTCAATCATACGCATTAAACACGCTCATTAGCAAGACGCAAAACTTGCTTACACACATAATCTATATCTTCTTTTTGCATTGCACTATAAATCGGTAAACTTAGAATTTGCTGGTAATTTTTAAGAGAAACAGGAAAGTCGCTAATCTTGTATTTATATTTGTTTTTATAATAACTCAAGAGATGTAAGGGCACAAAATGCAGTGCACTTTCTATGCCGCATTCCTTTAATTCTCTAGCAAAATGGTCACGATTCTTATCTACCTTAATAATGAAATGAAAAAAGATATGTTCGTATTGGATTTTTGGCATAAAAAGATGTGGAGCATCTTGCAGAGTATTAATGTAGTATTGAGCAATTTCTTGACGCTTTTTGATGATATAGTCAATGCGTTTTAGTTGGCTTAAACAAAGGGCAGTATCAAGAAAGCTAATGTTGTATTTGTTGCCAATCCCCACGACATCATAAAGATATTGCGGACGCGTGCTTGTAACGCGCTCACTTACGATTCCGTGATAGCGAAGTAGCATTGCAGCAGAGGCAAGCGCATCATCTTGTGTGGTGAGCATACCGGCTTGAGCAACAGGATTTGAAGAATCTAGCACAATGCTAAAAATGCTTGCAAAACTACGATGAGAGCCTATTTTTAATCCATTCTGTGTTAATCCTAATGCCATTGTTGCATCTTCTATGATTTTGATATTGTAGCTTTCAGCTAAATCATAAAAAGACTCTACATTGCAAGCTTGTCCTGCAGTATGGCTGATAATGATGGCGCGCAGTTTTTTGTTGCCAGTCTTTTCTAAAGCTTCTTTGCATTTTTGTAAAGAAATCAAAAAGGTATCTTCTTCAATATCTACAAAGATAGGTTCAGCATCAAAATGTCGAATCATCTCTGGAAACATTGGGTGGCAATTCACAGGACATAAGATTTTGTCTCCTCTTTTTAAATCCATCGCAAAAAGGCATAGATGAAAAGCGGCTGTTCCACTAACCGCAGAGATTGCGTGCTTGACGCCGATGTATTTTTTGAATTCTGTTTCAAGATCTAGCACGATATTGTAGCTTGGATTTTCTAATACATTAAGAATCGCATTTTTTTCTGCCTCGGTAATATCTGGTATAAAATAAGGGATATTTCGCATAACTTTCCTTTAAATGTGCGCAATTTTTGGCATTTTGCGTTTAAAATTAAAACGAGCAATTCGGTCTTTAACTAATTCCAATGCTTCTTTTGGTAGGCTTTGTTGCAAAATGATGTTTTCATCTATACCTTCTTCTAAGAGTTGCATAATTTTATCTAAGACTGCATAAGAGAATCCCAATTCTTGTTCATCGCTTTGCCCTTTATATAAATCCGCGCTTGGTGCTTTTTCTATAATATTATGGGGAATCCCTAAAACATGCGCAAGTTCATAAATCTCAGTCTTGTAGAGATTTCCAATTGGATTTATAGCACAAGCCAAATCACCAAAAATTGTGCCATAGCCAAGCCAAATCTCACTTTTGTTACTTGTTCCAACGACTAGAGCATTGTTAGCAAAGGCATAATCATATAAACAAATCATACGTAACCTTGCACAGAGGTTACCTAGTCGCAAAGGCATAGTTTCTAATCCTTGTAAAGTAGCTTCAAAAGCAGTTTGTGGCTGATTTATAGAGAGAATTTGATAAGAGATTCCAAATTTTTTGCACAATTCTAATGCGTGTGTTAAACTGGTTTTGGAGGATTGTTTGGCAGGCATCAAAAGTGCTTGATGGCTTTTGGGAAATGCAAGTTGGCACAGGCGTGCTACTACCGCAGAATCAATCCCGCCACTAAGTCCAAAAACAACAGATTTAAAACCTCTTGCTTGGACTTCAGTTGCAATAAATTGGACAAGATTTTGTTTGATATTTTCAAAATCCTTCATTATGAATTGCCTTTATTTTGGATAAATTATACATTGAAATTAAAAATTAAATACAAAATTTCATTAAAACTTATATTATAGCTAAATTTTTAGCTATAATATAAGTTTTAATACTATTTGTTAAGGAAAGAATATATGAAAAAAGTTCTCGCGCTTTCACTTATTTTAAGTGGCTCACTCTTTGCGGCTAACAATTTGTTTGAGGTTACTCCACAAGTTGGGGGTGCTTTCCATGTTGGAGATCATGCAGATGGCGATCGCTATAAGAAGAGTGCAGATTTGAGTTATGGCTTGAAATTTGCCAGTCGTGTAGCACCAAGTGTGCTTGTAGAGCTTGGTTATGATAGAATAGATGAGGCAAAAGGTCGTGATGTTTGGGGGTCTAATTCTACAAATGTTAATCGTTATTATATCAACCTTGTTAAAGAGTTTGAAGTATGGGATAAAACTGCCGTTTATGTTTTGGGTGGTTTAGGATATGAAGATTTGAGCCATAATTTTGGAGGAATGGATGATGATTTCTTTGGACAATATGGCTTGGGATTGCGCCATGAAATCGCAGAATATCTCCATCTCAAAACAGAAGTAAGACATTTGGCAAGTTTTGATGGGCGTAGTGATATTGTTGCAATGGTTGGATTTAGCGTTCCATTTGGCACTTATTCACAACCAGAAGAACCAGCACCAGCACTATCACATATTCATCAGTTCTCTGTGCAGTTCCCATTTGATTCTACAAATATTTCATCAGAATACAATGCGGAAATTTCAGACTTTGCACAATATATGAAACAAAACCCAAATCAAACTGCAATTATTAATGGGCATACAGATTCTACCGGAAATGCAGCTTACAATCAGAAATTATCTGAGCGTCGTGCAACAGCAGTTAAAGATAAAATCATTGAAGAAGGAATTGCTCCAGAGAGATTAGAATCCAAAGGCTATGGTGCAACAAAACCAATTGCAGATAACGCAACAAAAGAGGGCAGACAACAAAACAGAAGAGTTGAAGCAGAAGTTTATACAAAATAAATTTGTCTTATAGGATTTAAGGAATTGAGACCAGTCATCAAACACGATGTTGCCGTTTATGCGCCTGATGTATGCTTAGAAATGAAAGAAGCCAAAGAGATTTGTGGCGTCCTCATTTCTAACAGCGCAACTATTCGTTCGCTTGCACTTAAAGCAGTTTATTTTTCATTCGAGCATATTACACGATTTGATGAAGGGGCTACGATTCTTATTGCAAAGGCTCTGCTTGCAATGCAAAACAAGGTTAGTATTGCAGTGGCATTTGTTGGCTATAATGATGCGCAATTTCCTAAACTAAAATCTCTCTTTCCTAACAAAAGTTTGCCACTTTTTCGCACAGAATATATGGCAAATCTCTTACTTGGATTGAAAACTCCTCCTCTGAACCAGCATATTGTTTATTACGATAGTGATGGTATGATGCAGACATTAATCTCTCAAGAGCTTACTGCAAAGGGCTATGAAGTTGTATGCGTTAATAGCGGTGAAGAGTTTATGGATAAGAGACGCAAATATCTTGATAAAGCGATTTATCTCTATGATATTTACTTTGATGTAACCAACAACTTTATCCCTATTACGATTAATAATGGAATTGTAATCTATACGCTTTATAAAAAAGTAGATAAGAATATTTCTCTTTTCTTTAATATACAAGCACACAACTCGCGTTTAAGAGAAGGTTATAAAGTTTTTATTTTTGATGCGAGTGATACTAAAGATTTCAATCTTGCCGTGCTTGATTTTATTATGTCCTTAGCATTGAATAATACGAAATTTGGAGCATGTATTGCAATCTGCGGGCTAAAAACTCCTTTAGACCATAGCAGACAAGAGCTTTGTGGGCGTAGCAATATCTTGTTCTTTGATAGTGTGGATAAATGTAGAAACGATCCAAAAATCAAAGATCTTGCGAAAGCACATCAGACTTCTCGACAAAAATCACAAGGGCTTACGAAACATTTGGTTGCTCAATTGCCAGTATTTATTAATGCAGCAATTGAGACACTCTCATCTTTAACAGGAGGAGAGGCAAAGCGAACAGATTACAAAGTAACTAAATACAATAAGAGTAATGAAGCGGATATTATGGCTGCAATGATTACTTTTGAGGGAGATGTCAATGGAATCGTGGCATTGTGTTTTAGTAAAGGGCTTGTGAAAGAAGCCTCTATGATGCTTTTGGGTGAAGAATCTCAAAGTGATGAAGAATTATTGGATGTGATTTCAGAATTTACTAACATTATTGCGGGTCGTTCCAAAGCTGTGCTTGCTGAAAATAGTGTTTCTATTGGGATTTCATTGCCAAAGGCATTTAAAAATGAAGATGAAATCTATCAAGTGCTTACAGGCAAACAAGGTGTGCAAATCAATCTACTTCTCAATAACAAATCCTTAATTTTATTTCTAGCTCACTAATTTCCCACAGCATTTCATCTTCCAAGCGCAAATGTGCTCCAAGTGCTATGAATATTTTTTCCTTTTAAGAATCTTAAAAGGTATTGCTTCATTTTTTTGTCTCCTACCACAGAAGTGCGCACAAAAGAACCGCTAAGGAAACTGATACAAATCACAATGTCTTTTTTGCAACATTCTTTGAAAGTTTGTTCGTCAAAAGTTTCATTTTTCAGGTTACAAAAGATTAATTTTCTCCCAAGATAATCTACATCTTTATTAAGATAAAAGCTAAGGTTAGCCGCTATTCCGGTCCCTTCTTCGTGATAAGCTTGTAAATTGCAATTGCCAAAAATTGCAAAAGAAGAGTTTGTTGGTTGAGGGATATAAATTCCCTCTCCTTGATAAATGGTGGTTTTTTCAACAGAATCCACAATGGTTTTTTGGCTTGAAAAGTGCTTATCTCCTGTTTCAAAGTGGGTAGTGCTTTGGATATAGTCCGCGATAGCTTGTGCGACCAAGTTAGCTCCATAAGAAGAAATATGATGCCCTTTCGCAAAAAGATTCATAGAATCGTATTTATGCTGCATAAAGATTGGAAAAACATCTATAACTTCCACATTGTTTTGTAGTAATTCCAAAGTCATTTGTCTAAATTGTGGTAAAGTAGAAGCATTTTTAAAGAAGCAAGAATCCATAGCAACCAATTCAGGATAGACACTAAGTTTCAAAGGTAGAGAGACATAAATTAAGCGAGTTTGGTGGGCTTTGAGTGCTTGATTTAAAGTTACAATATGAGTTACAGGACTATTTGCCCCCCCCCCAACTTTTTCTCTTGAAAGAAAAAGGCGCGAAATATCCTGCTATATGATGGTCAAGTATATCTCCTGTTGGAAGTTTAGTGATTTTGTAAGACACGAGTTGATTTAAGATTCTCCAATAATAAAATCTTCTAAGAGATTTTCTAAATTTTTTAAGCTTTTGAAATTGGCTTTTGAAGCTACCAAATTGTTCGATTTCTTGTAAAATTCTTTGGATTTGTCTTTGCCTTTGTTGGTCGATGGCAAATTCATCACTTGCTACCATTTGCAAACTCCTTTAAAGTTTTAGATTGATTTTAGTATTTTATCCTATTTTATTCTTTAAGTATCTTTCTAGTATCACAAGTGCGGCTAAAGAATCCAAGCTACCATCTTTGCTATTTGCTTTTTTACGCATTTTTTTATTTTCTAGTCTTTGCAATGCTTCAAAAGAGCTAAAGCTTTCATCTTGGAAAACGATTTGAATCTTTTGTGGAATCTCAAGTAGTTTTATGAAGTGTTTAATTCTACGCTGCATTTCCAAGATTGGATTATTGGCTTCTTGTATTGAGTGGCAATTTTGTGATGAATCAGATTTTTGTTTAAAATAAGATGCAGAATTAGATTCTTCTTGAACAATGGGGATTCCGACCAATAACAAATCGACTTTGGATTCTATAATGAGTTGGCTCACTTCTTGCGCTGCTTGGTTACGATTTTTACGAAAAATTGGAGGCATAGGCATTGCAATATTTTGGATTGCTTTTGCGATTCCAATTCGTTTTAATCCGACATCTAGAGCCAATATGATTTGCGGTGTTTCCAAAATTTCTCCCTAAGATTTAGCTAACAAATAGGGCAATCTCGTCGCCCAAAAAATAATCTTGCGCATAAACTCTGTGATTCTGCCTTTTAACTTTTCCTTCCTCTAACAGGATTTTCAAATTTTGTTTGTTTGGAATTTTTTCTTCTTCTACGCCTACGCAAGAACGAAATCCTAAAAACAAATGCTCCAAAAGCTTATCTTGTGGGTTTAAAATCTCTTTTTCTTCCTCAAACTTTTCTAAGAATTTTTCAATATTTTTTGGCATTGTTGTGCGTATTCCATTGAGAGTGCCAACTGCACCAGCCCCAACGCCCAAATATTCCTCACCTCTCCAATACCTAAGATTGTGGGAAGAGGGTTGATGTTTAGTGTAATTACTAACCTCATATTGGCAGAATCCCTCATTTTGGAGATACGCACGCACAAAATGCCCAATGCTTAAAAACTCTCCAAATTCTTGATTGGAATTTTGATTGAGAGTCTCTCCAAATTTTTCCCGTTGTTTGTAATAGAATCGGCTTCCTTCATCTAGGCTCAAATGATAGGCTGAAATATGGCTAAGAGGCAAGGCACAGGCGAGTTTTAAATCTTGTTCTAAAATCTCTATATTGCATAGGGGTGTGCCATAGATTAAGTCAATGTTGAGGTTATTCAGTCCGATTTTTAATGCTATTTCGATAGCGTTATAAATAGAATCTATTTTATGGTCGCGCTCTAAAAGGGTAAGTTTGGAAGGATTAAAGCTTTGCACTCCTAGACTTAAACGATTCACACCTAAATCTTTCATTATACTAAGCCATTCTAGGCTTAGAGAATTAGGATTGGCTTCAATTGTAATTTCTGCTTGTGGTTGCAATAAGGGTAGAAATTCTACAAATACAGATTCATAGGCTTTGGCTTCTATGAGACTTGGGGTTCCGCCACCAATATATACAGAAGCAATTTTGAGATTTTTATTTTTAAGACTTTGGAGTTTATCGGAAAGATATTTGGTCAAAGTTTGCATGTAGGGGATTTTGAGATGATTTTTGTTGGCTTGTGAGTTGAAAGCACAATATCCACATTTGCTACTGCAAAAAGGAATGTGCAAATAAAGAGAAACTTCAAAAGATTTAATTTGTGATTCCACTTAGATTACAAAAGCTGTTCTATTCTGTCTTTTTTGGGAGCAATTTCGGTAATTTGGATTCCAAAGTTTCCATCTACAATAACAACTTCCCCTTTTGCAATAACTTTGTCATCTACTAGCACTTCTAAGGGGTCATTGGCGAGTTGATTGAGCTCTACAACGCTTCCAATGTCCATTGCAATAACATCTTTAAGGAGCATTTTCTTTTGTCCTATTCGGACCTTGACTTGCAGACGCACATCTAAAAGCATTGCCATATTTTTCATTTCAGAATTATTCAACTCTACTTTGGCTTGTGATGGACTTGTGTTTCCTCCAGATTCTGTGCTTGTAGAAGATTCTTCTTGCGCACTTGGATTGAAATGCTTTTCAAATGCACTAGAAAATGCGAAATATAAATAATCTTGTATAGAATTGATATGGAAAGTAAAGGTGTAGAATCCACTATAATTTGCAAGTCCCAAATCTCCATCGGCTAAAAAATGAATATTGTCAAGAGTGAAACTAAGTTTGGGAAGTTCTTTTTGTGCCCCAAGTGAAGTAGAAATTGCCCCAAAAATGTTTGAAGCAATTTCTTTTGTTGCATCTAGGTCATCTGCGCTCATAGAATCTTGACTTTCTCCCTCTCCTCCTAGCATCATATCGGCAAGTGCAGTTGCAACTTTGGGAGAAATAAAAAGAGCAAGTGTTGCCCCATCTTCTGTGCTAATATCAATCTTTGCCATTGGGGGCTTGATGGAATCATTTTTACCATCTTGTGCCTCGACATGGCTAACTTCTGGCGCACTTCCAAGCAAACCCTCAATGGTTGCCCCGGTTTCTTGGATAATGAGTTTTAAAAAATCATTTAGCATATTTACTCCTAATCTTCTTCAATTTCGTTTGCCCTAGATTTGCGTTGCGCCTCAAGCATTTCAAGGATTTCTTTGACTTGGTCTTTTTCTGTTTTTATCATTTCTTTGACTTCAATTGTCTTACGATAGCGGTGCAAACCAATGCCCGCAAGGAATTTCTCACGCCCATCTACATTGATAATCACGGTATCATCTGCTGGTCTATCAAGACGCACAATATCACCTACCTCTAAATCTAAGATTTCGTGCATATTTAATTTTGTCTCTCCTAACATCGCTGAAACATTAACCTTTGCACCTCCCAAGAGGGCTTGCAATTCTTTATTTCTTGATTTTTTAGAGCTTGTTTCGCTAAGCATAATATCACGACTTGCCAAGCGCGAAAGCACAGATTCGAGCGAAATAACCGGGTAGCAAAGGTTCATCATTCCGCTGCTATGCCCAATGATGATTTCCATTACAACCATAATAACAATCTCGTTTTGTGCAACGATTTGCACAACATTGGGGCTAGATTCTTTGGCATCAATGCTTGGAAACACTTCAGCAATGGGCGCCCATGATTCTTTGAGATGTTGCATCATCTGACGCAAGATTGTGTCAAGCAGGTTTAACTCAATATCGCTGAATTCGCGCGTGGATTCATAAGGGTCTCCTTTACCGCCAAGCAACCTATCAATCATTGGAAAAGCAATGCTTGGGTTGATTTCTAAAACACCCGTGCCATCTAATGGCTTCATAGAAAAAACATTGAAACTTGTAGGGCTTGGCAAACTCATCAAAAATTCTCCATAAGTCATTTGATCTACGCTATGGAGTTGGATTTCTACGATAGAGCGCATTATCGCAGAGATTTGAGAAGATAAGGCACGAGCCATTTTATCATGGATTCCACGAAAAGCGCGTAACTGCTCTTTACTGACACGATTTGGACGCTTGAAATCATAAAGTGTGATTTGATGCTGTTGAACAACTGCCGGTTTTTCTGCTACTTCTGCTTCTGCACCATCATCATCGACCACTTCTAAAAGCGCATCAATTTCTTCTTGACTTAGTATATCAGCCATTTAATCCCCTTTTGTCAAGGTGTTGTCGGATTTTACGAATCACGGCTTTATGCAGTTGAGAAACTCTTGATTCTGTAATCTCCATCACCTCGCTAATCTCCTTAAAGCTTAATTCCTCAAAATAATAAAGTTGAATCACGAGCTGTTCATTTTGTGTAGCTTGCTCTAAAATCTGCTCAATGATTTCAACCAATTCTTCTTTTTCTATTCGTTCTAATGTTTCTTCACTTTCTGAACCCAATTGGTCTTCTAGTGGCATAACTCCATAAATCTCACTCGCAATTCTCGCTTCTTTGATTTTTTCCTCTTCTTCTCCTAAAATCCCACTTAGATAGGCATTGCTTGGCTCTTCTTGGTATTCGTTATAATAATCTGCTATTGCCTTATCAATGCGTTTAATTAATGTGCGTGTTTGGCGAGAAATGTTATCTAGGCTACGCAGATAATCTATCATTGCTCCACGCACACGGGGTTTTGCATACCCCCAAAAGGAATCATTCATCTTGCTATCGTATTTGCGTGCAAGCTTGATGAGCTCTTCTGTGCCAATAGATACCAAATCAGCAAACTCCACGCTTGCAGGCAAACGCTCTTTAAGGCGAAATGCCATCGCTTTAAGTGCGGGTAGATAGTCTAATGCAAGAGAATCTTGAGATTGCTTAAGTGCAGTTTGGTATCCATTAGAAGTCATCAACATAGCTATTCTTTTCTGCTTCTTGTTTTTTGTGTTTGTTGGTTCGTGCTTCCTCCTCTTCATCTTCGCGCATTGTTTTTTCCATTGTGCGCAAGAATCCACGAATCTTATTTGTGATTTTTTCGCGTTTATCAAACTCTTCAATGTATTCTTCTAGCAAATCATTGTAAGCAGGTCGTTTGATTGTGTGTTCTTGATTGCCTAAGAATCGCACAAATAATGAAACGCTCACCAAAGTAATAAGATAGAATCCTATTGTGGAGATGAGTGTCCCTGCTACTATCATTTCAGGGTCGTCAAATTTCAAAAAGGATAATAAGAGTCCGATAAAAAATCCATTTACAATCGCAAAACTTAGAAAATTATCCATTTTTAAAGACATTTTGTTTCCTTACATTTCCTAAAAATGACCTAAAATCTTTTTTAAGAATTTACCAAATCTTTTATCTTCTTGCACTAGCACATTTCGTTCCATTTTTTTTGCGAGTTTGCGTGCAATCTCTTCAATCTCCAAAGATGGGGTAGAATTTGGCTCTTCTTTTACAAAGATTCCACGATTTTTACTATAATAATTAATCAAAGTAGTTTTTGTGAGCTCTCCGATTAATTCGAGTTTGATATTGCTGATATTGGCTTGTGCAATTTTTTGAACTTTTTGAAAAATCATTTGAGATTCTGCATTGTTTTTTGTCATATTGATGAGCATAAAAATCCGTTCTTTAAAGTTTGCAGCAAGCTTGATAGTTGCATAGGCATCAGTAATTGCCGCAGGGTCAGGGATAGTAATTACAATGGCTTCATCACTATTTTTTAAAAAGGTTTGCGTATATTCTCCGATGCCCGCCCCTGTATCAATGATAACAAAATCTAAATTATCCAAAAATGCAGAATCTTCAATCAACGCTTCAAACATAAATTCGCTTTTGTAACGGAAAATATCTGTGCCTGAATCGCCGGGTATCAAATATAAATTACGCTCAATTGGCACAATAATATCTTTGAGCTTTGCTTGGTTCTTTAGAACATGTAAAAGGTTTTTGTCGCAACGCACGCCAAACATAATGTCCAAATTGGCTAATCCAATGTCCGCATCAAAGATTCCTACTTTGAATCCTAATTGCCAAAGTTTGTAGGCGAGATTTGCGCTAAAAGTAGATTTACCTACTCCTCCTTTGCCACTTGTAATTGTGATAAATTTTGTATTAGAGGCTTTAGGAGTTTCTAAAAGTAATTCCAAATTTGCCGCTTGATTTTTCATTTTAGCCCTTAATCAGTCCATCAAGCAAGCAGTCAATTAGAAAATCGCTTGTTGCGACATTTAAGTCATTGGGCACTTCTTGCCCAACAGAAAAATAACTTACTGGTTTTTTGGTGTCATAAATCAAAGAGAAAATATTGCCATAACTATGTGTTTCATCTAATTTGGTAAAGAGCAAGGTGTCGATGCCCAAGGTAGAAAAGGTATGATAAATGTCTTTTAAATCTTCATATTTGGTAGTTGCGCTCATAACTAGACTGACATCAATCTTGGTATTTGGGTCTGCATTGACGAAACTTTTGAGAGATTCTAGTTTTGCCCTATCGTGCTGTGAGCTACCCACAGTGTCAATTAGAATATAGTCGCAGTATTTTAAGGAATCCAAAGCATTGACAAATTCTTCTGTATCCACCACAGTATCAATGCTTAATTTCATTTTTTTGGCATAAAACATTAATTGATCTACTGCACCAATTCTGTAAGTGTCTAATGTAATGATTCCAACTTTATAATTTTTGTTTAAAAGTCTTGAATAGCGTGCAGCAAGCTTAGCTAGTGTTGTGGTTTTGCCTACGCCTGTTGGTCCAACTAGCATCATAATATTTTTAGCATTACTGCTTAGATTTTCTGCTCTTGCATAGACCATTTTACGCAAAACTTCGCGGAAATATCGTTTGATAAGCACAGAATTTTCGCGCATTTTAATGGGCATCAATTCTAAAGTCAATTGCATAATCTTTTCTAAATGCTCTTTTGCCATACCGCTTGCTTTGGTGATTCTATAAATTTCTGCAAATTCGTGTGGGATAATCAGTCCATCCCGTTTAGGTCCCCTTTCTTCCCAAAACATATTTTGGATTAATTTAAGTTTATCGTTGAGGCGATCAATTTCACCACGAATTAAACGCAAATCGTTGATTTCAGAAGTGGAAGATTCTTTCTTTTTGTTTTCGCTTTGAGGCTCTTTGTTGTTGGCTACTTTCTTTGGTTTTTCTTCTTTGGGTGGATTAGAATCTTGTAAAGGGTTGGATTCTTTTGCGTTTAGTGGTATTGGTGGATAGGGTGATTTTGGAGGGATTTTAGAGGCGACACCAGCAAGCTGCGAGATTTGACGCACTGCATCAGAAAGTTGCAAAGAAACATCATCGGGAAGTGCATTTGATGAGTTTTGAGCCATACGTTTTTTTTCTAATTCTTTTTGTGCGATTAACTCCAAGCGGTCTGCAATATTGTTGTTTTTTGTTGTTAAAGTTGCACTTCTTTGCTTGTCTTGTTCTGCTTTGGCTTTGGCTTCTTTCAAATCTTCTTCGCTAATAGCAACAGAGATTTCATACATTCCATCGCTTAATTTTTTTTGCGAAATGATTGAAAATTCATCACCCAGTTCCTGTTTGGCTTGCGCCAGTGCCAAAGCAGAACTTTCCCCTGTGTAAGTAAATAGTTTCATACTTTCCTCTCTAATAATGGAATCCTAACGCTTAGTCTTTCAAACCAAGCAATATGTGGAATCTGTAAATGCTTCAATCGCAATGACTGATTTTTAAAGCCGATAATATCAATATCCAAAGTGCGTGGAGCATTCTTAAAGGGTCGCTTACGATTTCGTCCAAAAGTGCGTTCTAAATAAGCGCACAAACTCCAAAATTCCACATAACCAAGTTTGGTTTCTACCCACAAAACTGCATTATAAAAATCTGCCTGCGCAGTGTAGCCAAAAGCAGGATTTTTTAGAATAGATGAAAAAGAAATTATAGCATTTTTATTTTTTAACCTTTGAAAAAGTTTCCAAAATGTTACCAAACATTCACCACAATTTGCCCCAATTCCTAAAATTACATATTGTTTGAGCTTTTTGTAGGCTTTAAAGATACGATAGGGATTTGGTCGGCGCACTAAGCAAAATCGTGGAATCTTGAAACGTGGAGCAAAAGATAGAGATTTTGTCTTTTGCGGAGAAATCGTATGGGTAAAAAATGTAAGATGGGTGTCAATTTGTATCAATTGATAAGTTTTAACACTAAAATAATGAGAAGTTTTTTGTGTTATTCGTTTAGGGTGGCAATAATTTATCCTAGAATGGATAGAGCAGTTTGGATTGACGATAAGTGGTTTCATTGTCTTTAGATTCCAAGCACACGAGCACCACTTTTCTCTAAAACCACTAAGTCTTCAATACGCACGCCATAATGGTTTGGGATATAAATCCCAGGTTCGATAGAAAATACCATACCTTCTTGTAAAATTGTTTTAGAATGTGGTGAGATGACAGGTAGTTCGTGAATATCTAGTCCGATTCCATGTCCTGTGGAATGCACGAAATACTTACCAAATCCTGCTTTTTCAATGACATTACGCGCTAAAGCATCTGCTTGAGAAGCGAGCATACCGGGCTTAACTTTGGCAATTGCATACTCTTGTGCTTTTAACACAATGTCATAGATTTTTTGTAGTTCTGGATTTTTAAATTTTTGCTCTTTGGTAAAATCTATCCCATTTTTACCAAAGTTTCCCGTTCGTGTCATATCTGAACAATAGCGTTGGTATTTTAATCCGGCATCAAAAAGTAATAAATCACCTTTTTGCAACCTATCACAAGAAGGTAAAGCGTGCGGTTTGGCAGCATTTTGGTTGATTCCTACAATGGGATTAAAGCTCAAATCAAAAATGCCTTTTTGACTTAAAAATCCTTGTGCCTTGAAATGTAAATAGGATTCTTGGCAATCTTGACCTTTTTTGCTAAGAAATCTTGCAAATTTATCAAAAGCTTGAAAATTAAGTTTTTGGGAATGGTGCAAAAGCTCAATTTCTTGTGGAGTTTTGATGATTCGTTTTTCTTGATGGAAATTTGCCTTAGGTAAGAAGTTGATTTTGAGATTGTGCTTGAGTTTTTCAAAAGCAAAAACAGAAAATTCTTGTGGATTGTAAATGAATGTAGATTTTTCATATTTTTTTAGAATCGTGCGCGCAGTGCGGATAATATCGCGTGAGATAAGAATCTCTACTGCGTATTTATCGTGCTTTATGGATTCTTCCGCCTCTGTTTTGTAACGCCCATCAGTGATAAAGAATCCCTGTTTGTCCAATGCAATAAACAAAGCGTTATCACAGCTGTAACCCACTTCAAAATAAAGGGCATTTTCATCTTTGATGATAAAGTTTTCCAATCCGCCCTCCTTGAAATTTGTTAAGATTGTTGGGGTTGTGTGCTTTGTGCAGCCGCTTGTTGTTTGCGTGCTTCTTTGATAGCATTTAGTTCGGTTAGAATCTGAACTAATCCTTGTAATGCCAAATGATAGCCCATAGGACCAAAACCTGCAATAACGCCTGCGCAAACCGCCGCAGTTAAGCTTTTATGTCTAAAATCTTCTCTTGCGTGAATATTGCTAATATGCACTTCAATTGTTGGGAGATTTACAGCAGAGATTGCATCACGAATCGCAACAGAAGTATGTGAGTATGCCGCAGGATTGATAATAATTCCATCATATTGCCCTAAGCATTCTTGGATTTTATCTACAATCTCACCTTCAAAATTACTTTGAAAAAAATCTACTTCTAAACCAACTTGATTGGCGTGTTGCTGGATATTTTGGTGGATTGTTTCAAGTTTTGCCGGACCATAGATGCGCGGGTCTCGGATTCCTAACATATTGAGGTTTGGACCTTGAATTATCATTGCTTTCATTTTTGCTCCTTTAAAATTTTTAAATTATAGCAAAAAAGATTCTAAATGCAAGAATTTTGCGCTCATCTCCAATAAAAATTCTTAAAATTAAGCAAAGATTCCGCTATAATAGGTAAATTATTTTGTTTAAGGGAATTTAAGTGAAAATTGCATTGATTTGTGATTCTTTGTTGCTAGACCGCAGTTTAGAAATGTATCTAAAAGAATATCTCACGAGTTATAAACTCTGTGATTTTGTCGTTGCAACACAGCCTATAGAATCCCAAAAACCCGTGTTTCTGATTGGAGATTTTGAGGGAGCAAATCTCAAGATTCCTTTTACACGAGAGATTTTAATGCAAGAATTGGAATCGTTTGATAGGCAAGTTAGGGGGAGAGTTCATCAAGAATCACAAAGCGGAGAAACTAGGAATTATTTGGAATTGCAAGGAGGGGATTTTATCAAAACAACCAATGTTCCTAATGTAAGCCTTGATAAATTTGAGATTCCACAAGAGAAAGAATCTGTTAAGAATACAATGATGTCAAAAGATTCTTCATTAAGTTTTAAGATAGAAGAGGTTTTACGACGCTATGCTAGGGAGATTGAAGCGATTATTTTAGAGCATTATAAGGATAAAAATGTCTAAAAACTTTTATGATTCTAAAAAAAATTCCCCAAAGGATTTTCATAAGATTCTAGATAAGCCTGCTCAATCCACACTTAGAATATCCGGGGGAATCTATAAAGGGCGTAAGTTGCAAATGGCTTCTTTGGGGACAACTCGCTCTTCCAAGTCCATTTTGAAAGAATCTTTTTTCAATACACTCGGATTTCAGATTGTAGGAGCAAGTTTTGTAGAATTTTTTGCTGGAAGTGGGAGTGTCGGGATTGAGGCATTGAGTCGTGGGGCAAAGTCTGCGTTGTTTTTCGAATACGACTCAAAAGCGTGTGAAGTTTTGAGCTTCAATCTACACACTATTTGCCAAAACAACGAAGACTATCAAGTGATTTGGGGGGATACTTTTTGTCACTATTCTTCTGTTTTGAAGAATTTTCAGTTTCCTGTGATTGGCTATCTTGACCCTCCTTTCCCGCGCGAAAATTTTCAAGATATTTATCCAAAATGCTATCAAATGATAGAAAATTTAGATAGAAGTTTGTTCGCTCTTCTTGTATTGGAGCATATTTCTTCTTTAGAGATTCCAAGTAATATCGGTCCTTTTGTTTTAATTAAGACTAAAAAATTTGGTAAAAGTTCATTAAGTTATTTTGAATGAGAGATGACAATGAGAATTAGAGATTTAGAAATATTTTTAGATTTGCTAAAAAGCAAAAGTCCCACCCAAACAGCGGAGAGATTCTCCATCACACAACCCAATGTTTCAATGGTAATCAAGCGGTTAGAAAAGCTTGCAGGTTTGACACTTTTTGAACGTATTGGCAAAAAACTTTTGCCTACCTCTAGGGCGTTATTTTTGGGAGGAATGTGGCTTGAGGTTGTGCAAGGCTATTATGCAAGTCTTAAAAGTTTAGAGAATACAGACTTACAAGAGCTTGCGGGAGAGTTAAACCTCGTTGCAACGCAAACGATAGGTGAATATTTTTTACCTAAAATTCTATTTGAATTTGCGAAAACACACAAAAAAGTCAAATTAAAATTGCAAATTCTTGAATCCCAAGAATGTTTCAGGTTTATCAAAAGTGGCAAAGTGGATTTGGCATTGGTTGAGGGTGAAGTGTCTCCACAATACGCAAGAGCGGAAGGATTGGTTAGCGAAATGCTTTATTCAGATTCTTTGGTTGTAGCAAGTAGTGATTTTATCTTGGCTTCACGCACAAGGAATCTTGAAAGTTTGCTAGATAAAATATGGGTTTTATATGAATTTGGTTCATCACAACGTAAGCAATTTTTAGACGCACTTGCAAGAGAGGGTATAGAGATTCCGATTTTGCTTGAGTTGAATTCCACGGCAGCGATTAAAAATCTTGTATTGCATCAAGGAGCACTTTCTGTTTTTTCTAAGATTGCTATCCAAGAAGAACTAGAAAACAAAACTCTATTTTCAATTCCAATCAAAAATCTGTCTTTGGAGCAACATTTTTATTCTTTGAAACGCGAAAACCAACCCCATAATGAAATCTTGATTCAATTTGAAGAATATATTTTGGAGTGGAGCAAACCATAGAATCTCGTCCAATTATTGTTAGAGTTTTATTGTAAAGATTCCTTTGATACAGGAATGTCGTGCAAGCTTGGATTCAAAGAAGTTTCTTGGTATTTTGGCACAAGCCAAAGGAATAAATCCTCTCCTATTTGCATACTATGAATAAGATAAAATGATTGATTGAGGCGCATTGTGAGGGTAGCATTGGCGTAGAAGCTTGGATTGAGAATCACAAGAAGCATATCTATGTAGGGGCTTAAGGTGTTCAATAGCTCTGCTCCCCCTTCACAAAAAATAAAACCTAATTTTTGCGATTCCAAATTTAAATCATAAGGCTGTAAAAAGTCTAAATGGTGCAAAATTTCTACATTGCGACAAGGAACATTAAAAAGTGGCGCATTGTGTGGGAAGTTTTGCTCGCGTGTCAAAATTAATACATCGGGAGTATGTTTTGATTCTAAAGTTGCAAATCTCGTATCAAGGATTGGCTGGTCTAGTCGCACACTTTTGCCTGAAATTAATAGATAATCTGCTTTGCTTCGATAGTTGTGCATTTGGATTTGGGCAGATTTAGAGCTAATTTGACCACCATTGATACTTCCATCTAGCCTGCAAGCATATTTGAAAAGCAAAAATCGTTTTTTTGATTGAAGAGACATAAAGGGAATCAAGAGGTGATTTGCGGATTGATTGATGGATTGTAGGTTTGTAACTTCCCAAGCTTTTATTATGGGGATTCCATAAAGTTCAAGTTCTTTCGCCCCACCCTTAGCTTTGGGGTCAATGTCTTGTGCGGCAATCACAATGCGTTTGGGTTTGAGAAATTTCAAAAGCTCTGCGCATGAGGGTGTTTGACCATTTTTTTTGCTAGCACATGGTTCTAAAGAGACATAGATTGTAGAATCACAAAAGAATCCCTTTGCATATGTGCGAAGGTAGTGATGAATTTGGTTGGAATCTCTTAAGGAAAGGATTGCGGAATCCCCACTTAGCTTTGCATAAGCTTTTTGAAGGGCAAGCACTTCAGCGTGAGGTTTCCCGCATTCTTGGTGGGATTCTATGCTTAATATCGCACCATATTTGTCTAGAACAAGTGCGCCAACTGCTGGATTTTTGAGTGTTAAGAGTTGATTTTGCCAAGCATTTTGCAAACAAAGATTTAAATAAAACTCATCAGCGTTTGACAATTTTTACCATTCAAAGTAGGTTTGAGCTTTTTTAATAGAATCTAGTGGAATGATTTGTTGAGTCGTATCAAGTTTTTCTAAGACAATGGATTCTTCTCCAACTTGTAGGAGTTTTCCTTTGAGGTCTTTTTTATCTAAAGTCTTGATTTTCACTAGCTCACCAACTGCACCTTGATAATGGGCTTGAGTTTTAAGGGTGCGTTCAATGCCGGGTGAGCTGACTTCTAAAAAATATTTTTCAGAATTTGGCATTTCAACATCTAACAAAGGAGAGAGAGCGAGGCTTACCTCTTGACAATCTTCAAGCGTAATGCCATGGGTATCTTTTGTATCGGGTTTTGTAATGTAAATCCGCAGAATCTGATTTTCATTTTCTTTGACGCTTAGAATATCATAGAGTGCTAGCCCTAAGCTTTCTATTAGTTTTTTGATTTGATTTTCTAGGGCTGGAGTAAGTAGCATCACTGATTTCCTTGTTTATTTTCTTGGTCTCTTTGGATTTTTTCAAAGATTTGATCTAAGCGGTTTTCTTGTTCTAGGGTTGCGTCGAAGCTAAATTGAAAGTCTGGGCAACGAAACCAACCAGTCTCTTCTAGACAATATTCTTTGAGAATCCCATGTGCTTTTTTGAGTTGAGCAAGAATTTCTACCTTTTCTCTGTCAGTTGCAAAAGGCGCATTGAGAAAGACTTTGGCAGAATACTTGCCACGCGAACATTTTACTTCTACTACATTGAGAGAATTTAAACGTGTATCATTAAGATTGGCTAATGCACTAGGTAGAATCTCTTTTAACAAGGATTGTGTGCGGGCAAGCTTAATGTCTTGCATTAAAAATTCCTTTGTTTTTCTACTTCTTTATAAGTTTCAAAGACATCACCGACTTGAATTTCATTATAATCTTCTAGCATAATACCACATTCAAAACCTTTTGCTACTTCACGCACATCATCTTTGAAACGTTTAAGTGAGCTAATGTTGCCATTATGAATCACAATACCATTGCGGATTAGTCGGACTTTGATTCCTCTTTGGATAATCCCATCGGTTACAAAGCAACCAGCAATTGTGCCAATTTTGGCAATATTGAAAGTCTCACGCACTTCCGCTTGACCAGTGTTTTCTTCTTCTAAGACTGGAGAGAGTAATCCGCCGAGCAAAGATTTGATGTCATCAAGAAGTGCGTAGATGATAGAATAGGTCTTAATTTGTATCCCCAACTCTTTGGCTTTGTTTTTCACACTTCCAGTAGGACGCACATTGAAACCTAAAATCACACAATTTGCACTTGCTCCAGCAAGAGCTAAATCACTTTCTGTGATGCCGCCAACGCCTTTATGAAGAATGCTGACTTTTACTTCTTCGTTTTGGAGTTTTTCTAAACTTCCGCGAATTGCCTCTAAACTACCTTGTGTATCGGCTTTGATAATAACGGGAAGGCTTTTGAGTTGTCCTTGCGCAACCATAGAACTTAGTTCATCAAAGGAAACTTTTGTAGAATGCGAAAGCTCTTTTTGGCGCAAGTGTGCAGCACGTTTTTGTGCATAATCTCTAGCAATATTGTCATTTTCTACTGCGAGCAAAACAGAGCCTGCAGGTGGCACTTCATTTAAGCCTGTAATCACTCCAACTCCCGACGGAGTAATCTTGGTGATAGATTTACCCATATCATCACTAATTGCTCGAACGCGCCCAAAAGCAGTATCGGCAATAATGCTATCGCCTATGTGCAGAGTTCCGTTTTGAACAATCAAAGTAGCGACAGGTCCTTTGCCCTTTTCCAAACTGCTTTCAATGACGACAGCGCGTGCGGATTTGTTGGGATTGGCTTTGAGTTCTAAGATTTCTGCTTGCAACAAAATTGTTTCTAATAAATCTTCAACACCTTCTCCAGTCTTAGCAGAAATATGGACAAATTCATATTCTCCACCCCATTCTAACGGAGTGAAGCCAAGTTCTGCAGCTTCTGCTTTGAGTTTATCTGGATTTGCTTCGGGTTTATCAATCTTATTGACCGCAATAATAATCGGTGCATTTGCGGCTTTAGCGTGATTTAGAGCTTCAATCGTTTGGGGTTTGACCCCATCATCTGCAGCAATAACGATAATTGCAATATCCGTTACTTGTGCTCCTCTTGCGCGCATTTCACTGAAAGCCTCGTGTCCTGGAGTATCAATAAAAGTAATTTGCTTGTCTTTTTTGCTAATCGTATAAGCCCCTATATGTTGGGTGATTCCTCCCGCTTCTCCATGCGCTATTTTGGTGTTTCTGATGTAATCTAATAAGGAGGTTTTACCATGATCAACATGTCCCATAATCGTAACCACAGGCGCACGCACGATGAGGTCTTTTTCATTATTGCTTTGTTCATCGAGTTGAGTATAATCCAACTCTTCAGTATTGTTAATTAGTTCAATTTGGATTCCAAATTCTTCAGCTAAAATTTCAATCGCATCTTTCTCTAAGAAGTCATTTTTGGTTACCATCATGCCAAGATTGAAGAGCACTTTGATAACTTCACCCGTGCTTTTTCCAACCTTTTCAGCAAATTCATAGGCGCGGATTTCTTCTGGAATTTTTACAATGCCACTAATAGATGCTTGCACCTTTTGAATCTTAGGAGCTTTTTTGCGACTAAATCTGCGCGTGCTACCTTGTTCCATAAAGGGATTATGCCTTTGGATTTTAATGCGCTCTGTGGTTGCTTTGCGCTCATTGTCTTCTTCTTCCATATTGCGCTCATCTTGCACGCTTAGGTCAAACAAGATAATATCTTCTTCATCTTCATCATGAGAGCTATAAAATTCTCTATTGTCCAGCAAATCTATTTTTTGTTGCCCTAGATTTTTGCTTGTATGGGTATTTGGTTTTTCTTTTTTCTTTTTTTTGTCTTTATTGCGTGATTGATTCTCGTCTAAATTGCCGAGTAAATCTTGCAAGGTGCGTGGAGATTCTTTGTGGGGTTCTGTTTTTGGCGTTTCTTCTTGAATTTCACGCACATCGCGTTTTTTAACAATTCTTAAACCTGTGCGTTTGATTGCGGGGTTTTCTTGTAATATTTGAGTTTGGGGTTTATTCTCAAGGTTGGAATCTATGATTTGAGTTTCTGCTTCTTGAAAAGAATCTTCAGTTTGAGTTGGAGTTTCTAAAAAGTCCTGAAATTCTTGAATTACTTTTTGCACATCTTGTTGAATTTCTTGGTCGGATTCTTGAATTGTTTTGATGGAACTCTTTTTGACCTTTGATGTTGTTTTTGAAGTTTCTTTCTGGGAAGATTTGGAAGTTTTTTTTGTAGCTTTTGTTTTTTCTTGAGCCTTTTTTGGCACTTTACTTTTGGCTTCTTCTGTGGATTTCTTAGCTTTCGTGTTTTTTGCGGAATCCTTTGTTTTGGATTCTGTGGCAGGATTAACACCAGATAAGATATAGTTATAAAGTATTTCAGCCTGTTCGGTTGTTACACTACTTGAAGCAGTTTTGGATTCAAAACCCAATTCTTGAGCTTTTTGTAATACTTCCTTGCTAGTTTTGCCTAGCTCTTTAGCAATCTCGCTAATACGGATTTTATCCATATAGAAAAATCTCCTTTAATGCAAATTTAATGGTTTCTTTGTGTTTTTTGTCCAATTTACAAACTTTTGTGATGCAATCACTTGCTTTGGGTGTTTCTTTGCAACTAGGACAGAGATAAAAGCTCCTACCTGCCCCTTGAAAGCATACTAATACAGAATCCCTATATTGTAAGCGGATTAATTGTGCTTTTGGGAAGCGACCCCGACAGACGATACACATTCTTATTGGATTAGACATAAATTCTGATTATAACAATCTAAAGCTTAAAATCATCATCAAAAACAACACCAAGATTGTCAAAATCTAGTGTTAGGATTTTGAGTTTTGGAAATTTTTGACTTAGAGTCCCATATAATCTTGTGCTATCTTCTTTGTAACATAGATTAAAAAAGGTTGAACCGCTACCAGAAAGCGTGCTCATTAGCGCACCAGAAGAGAGTGCGCATTTTTGCACTTCAAAGAGTAATGGAATCTGTTTCATACGATAATATTGATGGAATCTATCCAAGCTTGCTTCTCGCAATAATTCAAATTTTTGTGTGATAAAAGCACTCGCAAGAACACTTGCGTGAGAGAGATTAAATATCGCATCTTTTTGGTTATATCTTTTGGGCAAAGTTTGACGTGATAAGTGGGTAGAGATAGACTGATTGGGAATAACTACTACGGCTTGAATAGAATCGGGTAGGGGAGTATGCACAAAACGCACTTCGTGGTTATGATTGGCAAGCATACACACGTTGAATCCGCCCATACATGCAGGAGTGATATTGTCTGGGTGGGATTCGTGGTGCAAAGCAAGATTAAGAATTTTTTGTTTGTCAAAGGGGATATCTGCAACCTTAAAAGCAGCACTGATTGCTCCAATAATCACAGCAGAACTACTACCTAATCCACGCGAAATTGGAATTGAATTGTTGAAAGTAAATTTAAAATGCAAAGTTTCGCCTGTGAGTTTTTTGAGTTGTTCATTGAAGATTCTAACAAACACATTATCTACCCGTAGTTTAGGATTTTTTGCACCTTCTCCGTGGATTTGAATGGAAGTAAATTTGGACGGCTTTAGGCTGAAGTGATTATAAAGCCCTAAAGCAAGCCCTAAGCTATCAAAGCCTGGTCCTAAGTTGGCACTTGTTGCAGGGACACGAAAATCCATTGTATCGCCTTAATTTAAATTAGCAAATTTAAGTGTAAATTCTACTTCGCCTTTGCCAATGCGCAATTCTTTAGCGATAGAATCTATGCTCCAACCATCTTTAAACATTGAGATAATCCTTCCCTCATCAATATTTGTAGGATTGGTTGGTGTATAAACAAACTCCTTTAATCTTTCTTCGAGGTGGAGGATTTTGTTTTCTAGCTCTTCTTGATTTCCAAGATTTGCTTTGCAGTCATTCCATTGAGTTTTAAGCGATTCCATCTCTACTTTGATGGGCATAATTTGTGTGTGCAAGTTGGAATCCAGCAGGTTTTTCATCTCTTGTCGCATATCTTGATAAATCTGTGCCTTGATACTTGTTTTGAAGTGCTCTAGTTCATTTTCTTGCTCTTTAATTCTTTTTTGTAAGCGATATACTTCTTTATTGAGTTCTTCAATTGACTTTTCATAGCGACGTGCTCGTTTTGCATGTTCACCTTCTTTTAGATATAAATACACAATAAGTAAAATAAAGACTACGGCAACACCGATTCCACCCCAAAGTAGCAGATTTGCATCATTGATCATTATTTACCTTTTTATTGAGTTTAAGTGAGCGAATAAGCGCACGTTCTTTTCCTGCGACATAGCCGTCCCATTCTATCTCATCTCTTGCATGGATTTGCTCAATCCATGCTAAGCCTGAGTGATAGATAAAATACACAGGCACGATGCGAGTAGGAAAAGTTGGGAGTTCTATTCTACCATAATAAAGTGTATTTTCTAAAAGTTTTGTATCCAAAAGCGCAAAGCAACCATGCCCAATTGTGTTGATGGTAGCTTTTTCACTTAGTGGCACATAAGCTTTAGTGTTGCCCTCTATGCGAGACTCTAGTGATTCTATTTTGCGATAAATTTCTACTAAAAGCTCTAAAATTACAACATTTTCCCCCTCTAAGTTACCTTTTTTAGCGCGCATTAAGCGCAACCATTCGCCAATGGGGTCTTCATCATTTTGTGTGAGTTTGTTGAACTCTAATGCGTAGGATTCTGCATTGGTATGTGTTTTGTCGAATTCAATGTTTAAGACAGTATCAATCAGACGACTTTTGATAAAGTTTTCCATGGTTAAAATCTCACATTAAATCTAAAATACAAAATCCCAAGAAAGCAATTCCAAGATACGCATTAATTGTAAAAAATGCGCGTGGGATATTGTGAAAGTTTTTTGAAACCAAGTATTGCTCAAAAAATAAAGCAATCGCTGAAATACAAAGTCCAATCCACATCCAAGAGCCACGATGAGATTCTAAGATAAATAATGTCCAAAATATGAGAGTTAATAAATGAAAGAGTCTTGAAATCCATAATGTTTTGGCGATACCAAATACACTAGGAATAGAATGCAATCCCTCCTTTTTGTCGTGTTCAATGTCTTGTAGGGCATAAAGCAAGTCAAATCCTGCAACCCAAAATAAAACACCTATACACAAATAAATGCTCCATAATGGCACTTCACCATTTGTTGCTGCGACTCCCGCAATCGGTGCTAATCCCAAAGAAAGCCCCAATACCAAGTGTGCTAAGCTTGAAAAACGTTTAAACAGAGAGTAGCTTGCAAGGATAATCAGAATTGGAAATGAGAGATAAAAACACAAATCGTTAATCAAATAACCCATAAAGACAAAAATGATTGCATTAGCGAAGATAAATAAAAGAATCGCTTGTGGTGAGATTCTACCATCTACGCTTGGGCGGTTTTTGGTGCGCGGATTAGTGCTATCGAATTTGCGGTCAGCATAACGATTAAATGCCATCGCAAAGTTTCTTGCGCTAATGGTGGCAATAATACCAAAAAAAAACAATTTCCACCCAAACCAGCCATTAGAGGCTACAAGCATTGCAATAAAGATAAAGGGCATGGAAAAAACGCTGTGCTGAAACATTACAAGTTCGCTTAAATTTTTCAATTTTTGTTGGATTTGCATTATTTATTTCACGCCTAAAGAAATGATTTTTTTAAATCCATCACTTACTGATAAATCTGAAAGTTTGACTTGGCTTTTGGGAAGTTTGAGAAGGAATCCAGAAGTAGGATTGGGGGTGGTTGGCACAAATACCCAAAAGATTCCACCATTCTCTCCCTCTTCTTCTTTGGTGATAAAGCCGATTAATTCCATATTGCCAACATTGATATAGGCAACGCCCAAATATCCATCTTTGTTTTTACCAAGAAAAATGCTTAGAACTTCTTTGATTCCAGAATAAACGCTTTTGACAAATGGAATCTTCGCAATTATCATTTCTGTGAATTTAATCAGTAAAACTTCTTTGTTTTTTTCCACCAAGACGCCAATATAATAAAGTAAAGCAAGGCTTAAAACAAAAATTAGAAGAGTAACAAACAAATTAGCATTAGTGATTCCAAAAATAGAATAAAAGATTTTTGCACAAAAATCATAAACAAAAGAAAAAATCCAAAAAAGCAATAAAAAAGGTAGAATTGCAAAAAGACCTTTGCTGATTTTGGAAATAATGGGATTCACACTTTGTCCTTTTTTGGAGTAAATAAACATCATATTTTAGCCTAAAATCCATAAAAATACAAATAGATTCCATAGCCATAATAGACTAAATTGATTCCTAAGAGGATAAGAAAAGTATGAAAAGAAAAAATAGATAAAAATGTCAGCACATTGCATAGTAAAAACCAAATAAAATTGGGTGTAAGTGAAATTGTCCGAGTTTGCAAATGCACCCAATCAAGCAAAAAAGAATCCAAAGCTCCGCCCATACCCAATAAATGGAGCAATAATTCTAAGGGGTAATAAAAGATAAATATTGGTGTTATTACGAGTGAGAAAAGAGATAAGGGTGAAAAATATGGAAAAAAATAATATACGATAATCCCCATTAAGAAAAAAATTGTAGCATTTAAAGCAATTCCATAGAATATTTTACTAATAAGTTTTTGTGGAATCTTGAAATATTTAAAGAATAAGAAGATATATAAAACGCCTAAACTGGAGAAATAAAATCCCACAGAAAAAATAAGAGGCGGAAAGAATGCGATGAGCGAGAGAATGCACCACATAAAAGATTCTAATCGCAGTATATCCAGTCCGCGCCATAGGAGAAAAAACATCACACAACTCATTGCCAATGCGCGTAAATAAGAAGGAGATTGCATCAGCAAATAATAATATGCAATAAGTGTCAAAATGACTAAAAAACCTAAGTCGAAAAAAGCGTTGCGATAGGGAAAAAATCGACGATGCAAAGGTTTATAAAGAAGTCCAAAAATAAAAAATGCTATTGCGCTTAGGATTCCTGTATGAAATCCAGAAATAGCAAAAAGATGTGAAATTCCATAGCTTTGGGCTAAAGTGCGCCAATCTTGTGGCAAGCTATCAGAGAGAAAAAGTGCCAAATAATATTCTCCCATAAGTTGAGTATTGTGTTGGCTCAAAATTGCCTTTCTTATTGGTGTTCTAAAATCTTGATTGGGGAGTAGAATAAGATTAAAGCTCGGGGCATAGAATCTACTTAGAAAATCCACGAATGAAACCTTATCTAACGCAATGCGTAAAGAGAGAAAACGATATTTTAAGTCTTGCAAATCCTCCTGTGAAGTAGTATAAAAAGTTCCAAAATCGCTTTTTAACTTCAATACCCAATAGGTTTTGCTTCCTTTGCTTTTGGGATATTGCAGTAGGACTTGCGCTACTATTTGAGGAGTTTTTTGGGATTTGAGGTTGTGAAATTGATAGAATCTAAAGCCAAGTGTGCAACACAAAACAAAGACAAGAAAGACAAAGAAAGCTAAACGTTCTTTGAAATTAAAAAACAAAGGGGATGAGAGATTTTGCATAAACTGCCTTAGAGTTTTCTAGCGCATACCTTTGCAGAACAATAAGAGAATGCGACTAGATGCCAAGAGATATTGAGAACAGCTCTTGTGCTAACATTAAGCCAAATGCTAGGTATAAGAATGCAGAATCTCTATTATAAATATTTTGTTTTAGGGCTTAAAATTTCCAAATTAGCACATCTACATTGGCGTGTTGCAAGACATCTAGGGCAAAAAAGCTCACCTTTCCACTTGTTGGTAGTGCAATAAGTGAAACATTTTTGGATTCCGCAACACTTAAAAGGCGCGTATAAGAAAGAATCCCACTATCAAGCACCATTTCATTTTTTCCAGAGAAATTACTCAAAAAATCTTTAGAATATTCTCTAGCTTTTTCTTCTGCTGTTTTATTGAACTTTGAAATTTGCTCTTCGTCTGCACCATAGCGTCCCAAACGCAATTCGAATGGGCGCGAAATCATATGATAAAACACCAAGTTGGCTTCAGGGAATATTTTTCTTGCAGCTTTGGCAAGCTTCAAAGAATCGTCTGAAAAATCTGTTGGAGAAAAGATATTGACATAGTCAGGAAGAGCTTCGTTTTTTGTTACTAGCACGGGAATATCAGATTTTCGGATTATTTTTTTAGTTACTGAACCAAGTAAAACTTCTGTTAAATATTGTGTTTCTCCTGTTGCTCCAACAAGCAATAAGCGACATTCTCTATCTTTCGCGTGTTTATTGATTTCTTTATGAATTGTTCCAACATAGCAAAATTGTGAGATTTCCACCTCTGGGTTTGGGAAGTTATCTGCAATGAATTTCGCCAGTGCCTCTTTACCTACTTTTTTGTCTTTTTTGGGGTCGTGAAAGATGGAATACTCTACGACATGCACGACATCAAGCGTATATTTTTGTTTTTTGGCTAAGAACATAGCTTTGGTAAGTGCAGTCAAACTACTTTGTGAGAAATCTGTTGCTACAACGATTCTATTTTTCATAATTTACGCCTTTGTTTTTGTTAAATATCTTTATATTATACTGCAAATAGATTTAAAATGATAATTTTTTATTGTGTTTGCAAGATAATTAATACGTCAATGTGTAGAATCCACAATCTCGCTTATAAGGATTTAGAGTAAAATATAACACAATAAAGGCACAGAGATGAAAGAAAACAGAATCCCAAAAGCAATGGAACTGACTGCAAGATTGGAATCTAGTTTGGCTTTGATAATCATTGCTCCAGCAAGTGCCATTGTAGGCATAGAGGATTCTAAAATTACAATAATGCTATCGGGACTAAATTCTATATTAAGAAATTTTAAGATACCAATAAACAAAAAGGGCGCAACGAGTGTTTTGCATAAAATGACAATTGTTGCAGATTTGTAAGCACTTTTAATTGCTCCAAATCCAAGCCCAAGCCCAATAGCAAATAATGCTACTGCGGTGGTTGCACCACCAAGCGCACGAATAGGACCAAAGACAAAATCGGGCAACTCAACAACTTTGGCACAAAATCCAAGTATCAGTGCAATAAAAGGAGGAAAAATCAAGATGCGTTTGACATTTTGGAATAGACTGATGGGTTGCTTGCTTCCAAGCGATAATATAAAAGGGGCAAGTAGAGAAAAAGGTAGGGCAGTGGCTAAAGCGTCATAGAAGACGACTTTGCCAATCAAACTTGTATCATAAATTCCAACAATAATAGGAATCCCAATAAAGAGTGTATTCCCAAAAGATGAGAGCAGAAACATACTCACAAGAGTAGGGCGTGAAAAATGGAAAAAATAGCCAACGATTACAGCAACCAAACCTCCAAGCAGGCTGCACATTAGACCTGTAAGGATAAGTAAAGTCAAGCTTAAATCAAGATTGAGGTGATAAATGCCATCAAAAATTAAACAAGGAATCGCAAAAGTAATAGCAAAGTCCAAAAGTGTTCGTGATTGTTTTTGCTTCAATACGCCAATGATTTTGGCAACATATCCACCCATAAGCAAGACAAAAATTGTGAAAAGTGGATTAAAAACAAACATTTAGAATCCTTAAAAGCAACATTTGGAAAATTTATAAGAATCAGAATTTTAAAAATATTAATCTTAAGTTGCGCTTTTTTATGTTGTATTGAATTGGTGTTTTTGGATTTGAATATTCCTAAGACTTTGAATTTTGTTTTCTCTTCTTTTAGTTTGCATTAAACTTTGTTAAGTCAATATTGCGATAAAAATTTGTATGGAGTTGGAATGCGAACGATTTATCTAGCAGGTGGTTGTTTTTGGGGTGTGCAGGGTTATTTTGATAGGCTTTGTGGTGTGATAGAATCGCAAGTTGGTTATGCGAATTCCAAGAAAGAATCCCCAACCTATCAAGAGGTTTGCAGTGGAACAACAGGTGCAGTAGAGGCATTGGAGCTTGTCTTTGAGGAAACGAAATTGACCCTAAATGAAATATTGGCACGTTTTTTTAGCATTATTGACCCCTTCGCATTAAATTATCAAGGGAATGATGTTGGCACGCAATACCGGAGTGGTCTTTATGCCAAAGATTCTACAATGTTAGAAGAGATTCGGGAATTTGTAGAATCTTATCAAAGAAAAATACCTCATAGAATTGTTACGGAAGTAGAAAGGTTGCAAAACTTTTATCCCGCAGAATCTTATCATCAAAAATATCTTGAAAAGAATCCACAAGGTTATTGCCATATTGATTTAAATGCTGCTTTGTTGCCTTTGCCTTAGATTTGTTGTAATTGGCAACTACCCAAATTAATGCCACCACCTTTTTCACGCTGATAGTTTGCATCTTTGCTAATTGTATAACTTATTCCACTCCTATGTTTGGAATTGAATCAACAAGTAGCAAGTCTTTGCATTGACATTAGCCCATCGGTGATTAGAAATGAGTGTTTTTAAGAAACTTCGTAATTTTTCTATGGTTAAGAGAATAGGTACAAGCCCATAAATTGGGCTTATTTACAGACTTTTTTCAGAGCCTTGCGGAGCTCCTTGACTTGCTTTCTAGGAATAAAAACTTTCCATTGTGTTGGTGTAGAATCCCTAGTATCGACTTCTAGCTCAACTGCAATGGAAACAACTTGATATTTTTTATCTCTTTTGTTTGGAATATCAAAAGATGAGACAATAATATTTCCATTTTTTACTAAGTCTCCACGTAGTGGAACTGTATAAGTTACCTTTTTGATTTTTTGTTTCATTGTGGTTGCTTTTTGGTTGCCTTGACCTCTTTTGTAGAAGTTTGTTTTGTGGTTTTTGATTTTTTAGCTTCTTTTTCTTTTGCTTTAGTTTCTTTCTTTTTAGAATCTTTGCATTTTTTGTAAGCTTTCTTTGCGTCTTTTAATGCTTGACGAACTTCTTTAATTTGCGCTAAAGGAATATGAACTTTCCAGCTCTCTTTGCCTTCTCCTAATGCTGCACAAACGCTAACAACCGCCTTGCTTCCCTCTCCATAAGGCTCCTCAATAATTGCAAACTCAAGCGTTCCACTCTCACATCCTTTTAAAGGAATTGTTTTATAAACTGTCGCCTCTTTCATAAGATTGTCCTCCATTAAAGTTATTTATGTAATCAATATTACATATTTATAGTTTAAAATATTATTAAATATTTTGCCCCCCCCCTTATTTTTTCAGCATTTTCTTAAGTAGTGCTTGTAGCTTCAACCAGTCTTGAATCGGCAGAAGAGGATGTCCTGAAAACTTTCCAAATGCAGGCAAGCTTTTACTGATTGCCCCCCTCGCTCCTATTTGTGTGAAATCCCCAATATGTAAGTGCCCTGCGCTACCACTTTGCCCTCCTAGCACGACATTGCGTCCTGTTGTTGTTGAGCCAGAGATTCCAGCTTGTGAAACAATGATAGAATATTCCCCAATGTTACAATTATGCCCAATTTGCACGAGATTATCTATTTTTGAACCTTGCTTGATTCTTGTTTCTCCAAAAACTGCCCTATCAATTGTTGTATTTGCACCTATTTCTACATCGTTTTCTAGCACAACTTTGCCATTATGATAGATTTTAATGTGCCTTCCATCTTCGGTGTGTGCATAACCAAACCCATCACTTCCAATGACACTATTAGCATGAATTCTGACATTATTTCCAATTTCGCAATCATTATAAATACATACACCTGGGAATAACACGCAATTCGAACCAATCTTTACCTTCTCTCCAATCGTTACACTAGACATAATAATGCAATTTTCACCAATTTCGCTTCCATTGCCAATCGTTACATTGGAAGCAATTTGTGTAGAAGGACTGATTTTTGGGGAAATTTTTGAGGCAAAAAGGGGTTTAGCGAAATATTCTGTTAAGTATGCCATTGCAAGATAGGGATTTTTGCAAAGAATCGCAATAGCAGAATGAGGAATCGCATGTAAATGCGCTTTGCGCACTAAAATAGCACCTGCTTGACTTTGCGAGATTTGTTGAAAGTATTGTTCTTTTTCCAAAAAAGTTAGAGAGTCCTTTAGTGCTTCTTGGGGGGATTCCAAATGATTAATTGTAAGAGAATCTGAATCTAATGGGTCAGATTTTTTCCATTCATTGCCATTGTGCTGCATCACACATTCTAGTGCGTGATATTTGCTCAAGATTTCAACAATGTCTATTAGTCTCATTCTTTTTCCTCAATTGCTCATTTCAATCGCTAAAATACCGCTACGAGTAATGTCTTTTGGCTTGTGAATCTTAAGCGCATTTAAAAGCATATTGATGCGTGTGTGCGTATCGCACGCAACAAAAACAGCACATTTATCATTGATTTCTAAGGGTCTTCCATTAAAAGCACTAAAAATTGTGTGGATTTCACTTAAGTTGCTTTCCAGCCCAAATTTGACGAGTAAAGACTCTTGTTCAATCATTTGCTCGTTTTCTAGCACTTTAAGCACAGGGATTAGTTTGTGCAATTGTTTGATAATTTGCTCCAATACTTTATTGTCTCCTTTGGTAGCAATTGTAATGCGCGAAAGATTTGAATCCAAAATAGGAGCAACTGTGAGAGACTCTATATTGTATCCTCTACCTGAAAATAATCCGCTAATACGCGATAAAACACCATGCTCATTTAAGACGGTAACTGCAATCGTGCGTCTAATTTCCATTACTTACTCCTTGTATTCCAACATCATATTGAACAACGCTCCACCTGTTGGAACCATAGGTAAAACATTTTCCATACGATCAATGCGCACATCTAAAAGAGCAGGTTTTTGAGAATTAATGGCTGCATTTAAGGCATTAGTAAATTCCTCTTTTGTATGACAAACATAACCCACTCCACCAAAAGATTCTGCTAATTTTACAAAATCTGGTTGTTTCTCCAAATCTGTTTCAGAATAATGCTTATCATAAAAAAATGTTTGCCATTGGCGCACCATGCCCAAATAATTGTTATTCAAGATGATATTAATTACAGGGATTCCATAAACAGCACAAGTCATTAGCTCTTGAATGTTCATCAAAATAGACCCGTCCCCACTTACATTAATAGAAATTTTATCTGGAAATGCACATTTTACTCCCATTGCAGCTGGCAAACCAAATCCCATTGTGCCTAAGCCACCACTACTAACAAATTGACGTGGAAATCTAAAAGGATAAAATTGTGCCACCCACATTTGGTGTTGTCCCACATCAGTGCTGATAAAAGTATTTTCTCCTAAGATATTACCTATTTGCTCAATGACCCATTGAGGCTTGAGTGGTTGAATGGAATCCTGATAACTTAAGGGATGTAATTTATTGTATTGTGTTAAACGTTCCCTCCATGCAAGAATATTTTGTGTTGCGTAATCTTCTCGTAAAAGTGGTAATAGTTCTTCTAAAACACTGCTGACATCGCCTACAATAGGGAAATTTGCTTCTACAATTTTGCTAATACTACTAGGATCAATATCAACATGAATGATTTGCGCATATTTGGCAAATTCACTTAATTTGCCCGTTACTCTATCATCAAAACGAACGCCAAGCGCAATGATAAGGTCTGCTTCGCTCATCGCCATATTGGCAACATAGCTTCCATGCATACCAACCATACCTAAAGAATCTGGATTATTAGTGCTTAAAAGCCCACAAGCCATGAAGGTATTGACTGCAGGAATATGAGTGATTGCGCAAAGCTCGCGAATAAGCTTTGCGGATTTTGATGCAATACAGCCTCCACCTAAATACAACAAAGGCTTTTTCGCTTCTTTAATGGCAAGAGCTGCTTTTTTGATTTGGCGCAAATTACCTTTATAGGTCGGTTTATAGGTTTGTAGTTTGATAGTATTGGGGTAGTCAAATTCTGCAATAGTTGCAGTAATGTCTTTTGGAATATCAATATGCACAGGACCAGGACGCCCACTACTTGCAATATAAAATGCTTCTTTTAAGATGCGGGGTAATTCTTCGATTGTTTTGACAAGATAGTTGTGCTTTGTGCATGGACGTGAAATACCAACAGCATCAATTTCTTGGAATGCGTCTGTTCCAATTAGGCTCGTTGGGACTTGCGCACTGATGATGACTAGGGGCACAGAATCCGCATAAGCTGTTGCAATGCCTGTGATAGTATTGGTGAAGCCTGGACCACTAGTTACAATCGCAACACCTACTTCACCGCTTGCTCTTGCATAACCATCTGCCGCATGCACTGCTGCTTGTTCATGGCGCGTGAGAATATGCTTAAAGAACTTTTGCTTATAAATCTCATCATAGATATTTAAAGCCGCTCCACCGGGATAACCAAAGACAACTTTCACCCCCTCATTTTTGAGGGCATGGATTATCATTTCTGAACCATTTAATTGCATAAAAAATCCCTAAATTAATAAAATTTGTTTATTTTATATCAAAAAACTTTAAATAATGCCTTTCAATTTAATCAATCTCACAATTTTATCACATATTTTAGCATAGAGTTTTATTGTGATTGCATTTACCTTTAAAAGAATAATCATTGGCTTCATAAAAACAGAGGGTTACAAATATGAAGAGGCAAGGCAATTGTCAATAGACAAGTTTATTAGGATAATGCTTGATGAAGAGAATCAAGATGGGTTAAGTGATTAAAGAATGAATACAGAATCTCAAAGGAAAATTTCAATTGAAATCTTAGAAATGGTAAAACTCTATTGGTTCGATTTTTGAATATCCAAAAAAGAAGTTAAAAAATTTCATACAAAGAATTTGCCTTTGCCATCCACTTTTCTAATGCGTCCCATTGTTCTTCTTGAATCAGTTTTTGGGCATAATGGATTTCTGCTTTGAAACAATCAAGAGATTTTAATAGCTCTTTGCGATTCTGTTTGGAAATATCACACCACATTCGTGAGGAGCTCTTTGCGATTCTCACCATGCTTTTGAATCCTCCACCAGCAAGTGCTAGAATGTCATTTGGGTTTTGTTGCGATAAAACGGTGTTGGCAAGAGCATAACTGATAATATGGGGCAAATGGCTAATGAATGCCGCGTGGCTGTCATGAGATTTGGAATCCATTTTGATGATATTCATCTTGAGTGCAACAAAAATTTCTTTTGCCATTGCGACTTGCAATTCCCCACTTTTTTCTAAATCAGTTAAAACCAAAATATGATGAGGAAGGAGTTCTTTAAAGGCTGCCTTGGGTCCAAAATTTTCTGTTCCACTCATTGGGTGGGCACATACGAAATTTTTACGAATTTCTGGCGGAACATTAGTAGAAATCAAATATTTAGTGCTTCCCAAATCAATAATCGTGCAATGAGGTGCAACGCCAACAAGATTGGGTAAGATTTGTAAAATTGCCTCCACAGGAGTAGCAAGAAAAATCACATCGCAAAGTTTGATTTCTTCTAACTCCACACCCTCATCTATCAGCCCAAGAGAAAGTGCTTGCTGAAGATGCAAAGGATTATTGTCTAGTCCTACAATCCGTTTAAACATCCCTACTTCTTTCAACGCTAGTCCCAGTGAACCGCCAATTAATCCAAGTCCAATAATTCCAGCCTGCATAAGCTTATCCATCTCCAAAAATTTTGTAAAATTATATATTTTTTTAGCTTTAGTTGTGTTTTTTAATCAACTAAAAGGTATAATCTCAAGTTTTAATAAATCAAATTTAAGTTTTTAAGGTTTTTTAATAATGTGTTCTTTTTCTAAATTTTTTTTATTTCCTCTTGGTTTTTTAGCTTTTGCAACCAATTCTTTTGCCGCAAATTTACCGATTATTAAAGAGGTGCATTATGAGGGATTGAATTATATTTCTCCTTTAATCGCCAATGAGATTGCTAAGATTCGCCTTAATGAACCATTAGATATTAATCGCATTGATACTTCTATCCTCCATTTTTACACGCAGGGCTATTTTAAAGATATTTGGGTAACGGAAGAAAATGGAATCCTCACCTATCACTTCATAGAAAAGCCTGTGATTGCAAGTTTGATTGTTAGTGGTTATGGTTCTGGAAAAGACCAGGAAGTTCTTGATAAAGAAATTGGCTTAAAAAAAGGTGATGTTTATGATGAGGCTAAAATTGCTAATGTGCGCAAAAAAATCATTGATTTGCTAGAAACACAAGGATATTATGATACGATAGTTGAGGTCAAAACAGAGGAAATCTCCCCTAATGCTTTGAAGGTTACTTTGGAGATTAATAAAGGGGAAGAAATCATTATTCAAAAAGCCAATTATTATGGCAGAGAAAACTTAAAAGTTTCACGTATTGAAGCGGCAGTTGCTAATAAAGAAAGAGAATTTCTTGGTTGGATGTGGGGATTTAATAGCGGCAAGTTGCGTATCAATGAGATAGAAACTGATGGACATAGAATTCGTGATTTATATATGCAAAAGGGTTATTTAGATGCTGATGTCAGCGCGCCTTTTTTGAGAACAGATTTTACGACTTATAAGGCAGAACTTGATTTTTATATTGACGAGGGAGAGCTTTATCGGATTTCAGAGATAGAAATCGTGCTAGAAGAAGATGTAATTGAGATAGAAAAGCTATATGATGCGATTAAGGCGAAAAAAGGTAAAAAATTTAACATCGATACAATGCGCAAAGATACAGAAGCAATCCGACATAAAATAGGGGATTTGGGCTATGCTTTTACGAGAGTAACGCCAGATTTAGACAAAAACCAAGAAAGTGGCGAGGTGCGAATCGTTTATTATGTGCAGCCGGGTAAAAAAGTGCGCATTAATGATGTGTTGATTGCAGGAAATAATCGGACCCTTGACCGCGTGATTCGACGCAATGTTTTATTGGCTCCAGGTGATGAATATGAGATGAGCAAAATCACGCTTTCCAAAAATGCAATTATGCGAACAGGTGGTTTTGATAGTGTTGAGATTGATGAAGAGCGTATTGATGAAGAGCGTGTCAATTTACTAGTCAATGTCAAAGAGGGTAAAACAGGGGAATTCACTTTTGGTATTGGATATGGGAGTTACGATGGGCTTATGGGAAGTGTGTCTGTTAAGGATAGAAATATTTTTGGCACAGGTTTAACCGCTGGTATTTATTTAGATAAAAGCGAAGTTTCAAATTCGTATCGCGTGAATCTTTATAATCCTGCAGTATTAGATAGTGATTATTCATTAGCAGCGGATATTTATCAGTTAGAGTATGATGATTATGATTATACAGAAACCATGACAGGATTCAATATTGTAGGTGGGCGTAGGATTTGGAATCAGCTAGATTTGAACTTGGGTTACACTTATCAAGAAACAAAGCTCTCTAATTTTGACAACTCTTATTTGCGCGACCTTTATTATAGATATTATTTGGGTGAAAAATATGTGAAATCTTCTATCATACCAAGCCTTAACTATGATAGCACTGATGCGTATTTTTTCCCAAAAAGTGGAGTTAAGGTTACAGGTAGCACCGAATTTGCTGGTATTGGGGGAGATGCGGAGTTTATCAAATATTATGGAAGTTTTAACCTTTATCAATCTATTGAAGATTGGACAGATTTAGATTTAATCTTTAGATACCGAGCAAGAGCTGGATATGCCCAAGATGAAGGTTACTTGCCCATTAACGAAAAATTTTACTTAGGTGGCACAACGAGTGTTAGGGGATTCCAAAATCGTTCCATTACTCCACGCGATAAAGACGGATTAAGAATCGGTGGCAAGCAAATGTTTTATAATACAGTAGAGCTTAGTTATAGTATGTTTGAGACGGTTCAAATGCGTTTTCTTGCGTTTTATGATTTTGGAATGATTGGGCAAAAAAACATTAATGATATTAAACGCAGTTCTGTTGGTGTAGGAATTGAATGGATTTCTCCTATTGGCGCAATCAATTTCTTGTTCCCTCACGCGCTTGATGATAAACCAGGCGATGATACTTCTTCCTTTGAATTTACAATGGGGCAGAGATTCTAATGGAAAATACGGAATCGCACACAGCACAGGATATGCAAGAAGTATTTGCTAGAAATGCACAAGAAAAGAGAACCTTTGTAAAAGTTAAGTTGCCACGCATTGGCAAAAAAGAAATTTTGGATTTAATGCAAAATGCCACACTTAAAGAATTGGGCGAACGTGCTTTTCAAATCAAAAAGAAATTGCATCCTGACAATCTTACAACCTTTGTTGTAGATAGAAATATTAATTATACAAATATTTGTTGGGTGGATTGCAAATTTTGCGCTTTTAAAAGACGTATTAATGAAAATGAAACTTATATTTTAAGTTTTGAAGAAATCGACAAAAAGATTGATGAGTTACTAGAAATTGGTGGGACACAGATTCTTTTTCAAGGGGGTGTGCATCCAAGTTTAAAAATTGAATGGTATGAGGATTTAGTTAGACATATTGCACAGAAATATCCACAAATCACTTTGCATGGTTTTTCTGCAATTGAAATTGATTATATTGCTAAAATTTCCAAAATTTCTATTCGTGAAGTTTTGCAACGTTTGCAAAAAAGTGGTTTAGCTTCTATCCCTGGTGCAGGCGCAGAAATCCTAAGTGATAGAGTGAGAGATATTATTGCTCCAAAAAAAATGGACAGTGATGAATGGATAAGAGTGCATAAAGAGGCGCATAAGTTAGGGATAAAAAGCACAGCAACAATGATGTTTGGAAGTGTGGAGAGCGATGAAGATATTGTAGAACATTGGGAAAGAATCCGTGATTTGCAAGATTTGACAAATGGCTTTAGGGCATTTATTTTATGGAGTTTTCAACCCGCCTTTACTCCCCTGCAAAAAGAGTTTCCAAATCTTCATAAAGCTTCCTCGAATCGTTACTTAAGGCTACTCGCATGTAGTAGAATTTTTTTGGATAATTTTAGAAACATTCAAAGTAGCTGGGTTACGCAAGGTTCATATATTGGGCAGCTTGCATTACTTTTTGGGGCAAATGATTTGGGTAGCACAATGATGGAAGAAAATGTTGTCGCAGCAGCAGGAGCTAGTAACTCTATGAATCAAGCCGAGATGATTTCATTGATTCGTGATGTTGGGGAGATTCCAGCCAAACGCGATACGGCTTATAATATTTTGGAGCAATTTTAAAGTGAAAAGGTTTTGGATAATTCTTTTGGCTTTTTGGATTTTGAAAGGAAGTTTGATGGCAATTGAAATGAAAAATTTATCTGTAAAGGGCATAGAGATTCCTGTAATTTATGAGCAAAATACGCAGTTGCCTTTGTTTTATGTCCAATTAGTTTTTAGGGGTGCTGGAGCAGTAAGTAATGGTGTGAATTTGGGATTATCTGATATTGTAAGCTCTGTGTTGAATGAGGGGACGAAGGAATTAGGAGTTACAAAATTTTCTAAAAAACTAGAAGAAAAGGCTTTGACTTTAAGTGTAGGGAGTAGATTGGAGACTTTAAGTTTTACTTTAAGTGGAATGAGTGCAATGCAAAAAGATGGAATCCTGTGCCTTAAAGAATTGCTCAAGAATCCAAATTTCACGCAAAAAACGCTAGATAAAGTCAAAGAAAATTCATTGGTGGCAATTTTGGAGCGAGAGAGCGACTACGATTATCAAGCAAGTCGTTTATTGAAATCGATGCTTTTTAAGGGAAGTGCTTTAGAATTTCCTTTGAGCGGAACACAAGATTCTGTGACCAAAATTTCATTAAAAGAAGTTGAAAGATTTTATCAGCAATTCGTCAATCTAAATTCTCTTATTTTAATTGTGGGTGGAGATATGGAGTTTGCAAACATTGCACAAGAATTAGAAAATATGTTGCAATTTTTACCTCTTGGTAAGATTGGTGTGCTAAAGCCAATTTTTGCTAGCGATTCTATGCAGACTCAATATTTGTCAAAGGAAACACAGCAGGCTTATATCTATTTTGGTGCTCCTTTCAAGGTTGAAGATTTGCAAAAGGAATCGGCATTGTTTAAAGTCGCTTCTTTTGTGCTCGGAGGAAGTGGATTTGGTAGTCGAATGTTAGAAGAAGTGCGTGTAAAACGAGGACTTGCTTATTCTGCCGTGATGCGATTGAATGCAACCCATACACAATCTTGGGCTCAAGGGTATTTGCAAACAAGTCTCAAAAATGAAAAAGAAGCCAAAAATCTTGTGCAAGAAGTTGTGAATGAGTTTGTAAAGAATGGAATCACAGAAAAAGAGCTACAAGAAGCCAAAAATTATTTATTAGGAAGCGAGCCTCTGCGTAATGAAACGCTTTCACAGAGATTGGGAACGGCATTTAATCATTATTATAATGGATTACCATTAGACTTTAACAAGCAAGTATTGGAGCAGATTTCAAAATTAACTTTAAAAGAGGTCAATCAATACATCAAATCGCACAAAGAGATTACAAAACTTAGCTTTGCAATTGTCAGCGCAGAAGATTAACTAGAGTTAAGATTGATTTCAAATAAATTTGGAAAAACACCTTTTGAAGCTATTTTGCATCATTTGCCAAAAGCTTATATAGATGCTTTTCTAAGTCAGAGTTTGGAGTTAGACAAAAATGTAGTTTTAGAAGTAGAAGTGAGGGAGTATAAGAGTCTAAAGACTGCACGTGTTCTTTGCTTTGTGCCAAAGTTTCATTGTGAGATTGAAATGCTTATTTTTCACCCTAAAGCTTACCATAAAAGTATTTTTAAAATAGATTCCCTGTTGATTGTCAGCGGCAAGCTCCAAAAGAATGCGACAGGGCTTTATACTTTGTTGCAACCTAAAATATTAAAAAATACGAATGAGATTCTATTGAGTTTTGGATTTAAAGGTGCAAAAGAAAAAAGTTTAAGACATTTTGGTGCAGAGATTTCTTTGAAATCTTTACAAGATTTTTATCCCAAAGTGCCTTTATGGGTTTTGGAATCTCTCATCGAAATTTATCATCCCAACCCAGCATTTGTGCGAGATTTTTCTAAAAATCATGGCTTTTTTGGTAAGTTTTTAGAGGCAATTAAATTTGTTGAAGTTTATGAATATATGCGTCTTTTACGCTTAAAAAGGCGTTATTTCCCAAGCCTTACTTCTTTAAATGGAGCAATAGAATCTTGGATTGCCACCCTGCCTTTTGAGCTTACAAGAGGACAAAAAGGGGCAATTCGTGAGATTCAAGAATCTCTACAAAGCAAACATTCTGCAAGACGCGTGATTGTTGGCGATGTAGGTTGTGGGAAAACGATGGTAATTTTGGCAAGTGTGATGATTGCATATCCCCATCGTAGCGTGCTAATGGCACCCACTTCTATCTTGGCAAAACAACTCTTTAGTGAGGCTAAAAAGATGCTACCAGCATTTCTCAAGATTGCGCTTCTAACGCAGAACGAAAAAAGTGGAGATTTGACACAAAGTGATTTTATTATTGGCACGCACGCACTACTTTATCAGGATTTGAGTGATTGTGCGCTCGTGATGATAGATGAACAGCATCGCTTTGGCACAGCACAAAGGCATACATTGGAAAAAATGTTTGAATACGATTCCAAACGCGCTCATATTTTGCAGTTTTCTGCAACACCAATTCCACGCACTCAAGCAATGATAGAATCTAATTTTTTAGACTTTAGTTTTATTAAGGATTTACCTTTTAAAAAAGATATTGAAACGAGAGTTATCTATAAAAGTGATTTTAAAAACTTATTAGAACACATTAGAGAGGAAATTAAGCAAAAACATCAAATCCTTATTATTTATCCTTTGGTAGAAGAGAGTGAAAATTCAAATTATACTGCACTAAAAGAAGGTGAGGAGTTTTGGCGGAAGAATTTTGAAGGTGTTTATAGCACACATGGCAAGGATAAAAATAAAGAACAAGTTTTGGAAGAATTTAAAGAGAAAGGTAAGATTTTGCTAGCAACCACAGTGATTGAGGTGGGTATTTCTTTGCCTTGTTTGAGCACAATTATCATTGTTGGAGCAGAGAGATTGGGATTGGCAACTTTACATCAATTACGTGGGAGAGTGAGTCGCAATGGGTTGAAAGGATATTGCTTTTTATTCACCAAACAAAAAGCAAACGAACGTTTGATGAGATTTTGTCAAACGCAAAATGGTTTTGAAATTGCTCAAATGGATTTGGAATATCGTAATGGCGGAGATTTATTAAATGGTGAGATTCAAAGTGGTAGGCAATTTCATTGGATTAATTTAGGAAGCGACCAGAGAATTATCCAAGAGGCTAAAGCCGCTTTGGAGCGATAAATTTCTGATATAATTTTACAAAAGTTACTTGAGAGAGAAAATGAGAGAAAAGAATTATCGGCAATTTTTAGAGAATCCCACTTTTGTGTCGCGTTATATTGACCAAAATATTAATTGGTATGTTTCTTATTTGGCAGGAAGAAGGGGTATTGGAAGGCTTTGGAGGTATCCCTTTGCCCACTTAATGAAATCATTTTTCTTGAAAAATTATTTTGAAAAACGCGTGATATGTGGAATTGTCGATATTCCTTATGTGGAAATTGTTTTGACAACTAAATGCACTTTGCGTTGCGAACATTGTGCTAACTTAATGCAATATTTTTCTAATAAAATGCAATATACAGGCACTTTAGCGGGTGTGATTGAAAGTCTAGAGTGTTTAATGTCAAAAATTTCTAGTATTGGGAAATTGCGTTTGATTGGTGGAGAACCTTTTTTGTTTAAAGAAATGCCACAATTATTAGATTATATAGAATCCAAAAAACAGATTTTGACTTATGATATTGTAACCAATGCAAGTATTGACATCAAAGAGCCTGTTTTGCAGAGATTAAAAAAATCTAAGAAAAATTGCAAAGTTTCTATTTCTGATTATTCCCATGTTTCTGGTGTTCGCCTCAAACAAATGAGTATTTTTGAGAATCTTAAAAAATATAATATTCCCTTTACTCTTTTAAAGAGCGAGACTTGGGTTAAAACTGAAAAAATCTATAAAAGAGGCAGAAGCAAGGAGCAAAATATAGCAAGCTTTTTAGCATGTTATCAAAAAAAATGCACAAGTCTTATAGGGGGAGAAAATCATCTAGCCCCCAAAGGAGGAATGTTTGTTTGTGGAGTTGCAAGTTCTCTTGCGAAATTGAAAGGCTTTGCAGAGTTTCAAGGCGATTATGTGGATTTGATGAATGATGAGACAGATAAGATTTTAGAATTTTATGCACGAGATTTTTATCAAGTTTGCGATTATTGTCAAGATTTTTCAAAACCAATCGAAGCAGTAACCTCTGCGATTCAAACAAGAGAAGTTTTGCAAATTGGGCAATAGAATCTTGCTAGTGATTTCTGTATCTATCAAATATTTATATGCAAGTTAAATCTTGATAAATCTAAAAGAGTCTTGCGCCTTTTGACAGCTAATGTCCATTTTGCAGACTTTAATACCTTTTTGTGCAAATGTTTTGGCAGTATTTTGACATGCTTTTTTAACAAGCACAACAGCACAATCGCTAATGATTTCACCTAGAATATGATGTTCTTGTGCGTGTGCAATCTGTTCTTCTTCGCTCATTTGGCTATCATGATGTGAGCAGCCCTCACTTGCTTTTTTGTTTGCGCGTGGATTTTCTCGTAATTCCACAAAATCAATTTTCTTAAACATTCCTGCCCCTTTTTGCTCAAAGATTGCAAAAAAAGGAGTATGTCCTGCATTGTTAAAGATTTTTAAACTCTGGTCATAGACGGGTATGGCAATTTTCATTGGATTCCTTAGTTGTATTTTGTGATTCTATTTCGTTTAAATGTGCATATTCAAATAGATTCTGTTCTTGCGTATTGTTGGTAAATCGTTGCTCAAATTGCTCTGTTTTGATGCCCAAAATTAGTGCGAAGTTAAATTTTTCATCTATTAACTGCCCGAATAATTCTTGAGGATTTTCAAAGCAACGCACTTCCGCGTAAGGAGCATAAATTTCTTGATAAATTTGTGGGACAAAAAGCATTAAACGCGCCCATTTTGCATACATTGTAAAATAAGCCAAGTATTGTTCATAGAGATTTGTATCTATACAGGCAAGTAAAACTTTATTGGTCGTGCCGGGTTTAGAAATAAATCCACGTTCGTCTAAATATAGTGGTCTAAAGCTAGAAATTCTCTCTAGGTTTCCCATTTGCACCTCTAAAGAGTATTCTTCACAGAATCTTACTACGCGTGCAAGAGGCTGGATGAAAAGTTTAGGAAGAGGGATTTCATAGTCAAAAGTCTGATAAAAGATTTTGATGCCAAAAAGTGAATAAGAATTGATGGCAAATGGTAATGCGTTATCTTCAATTTTTTCTTGAGGCAAAAGTTTGATTTCTTGCTGATTTTTAGGTAGGGAACTTAGATTGATTTGAGAATGACAATATAGAATATAGGCTGTTTCACTTGTGAGGATATAATGCACAAGTTTTGCAAGAGAACCGCAATAATATCCTAAATTTTTCTTTGGTAAAATGATTTGCGAGGCGATTTGGTATTCATCAGAGCTTAAGAGAAATAAGATTTTGTTTTTAATAATTAAATAATGGCGTGTAATGCGAACCAAAGATTGTTCTAAATCTTCTACGCTAATCCAAGCAACTTCTGGGTCGCTCATTGCAATATTGCCACTAAAGAGAATCCCAAATGCACCTTTTTGCACGGCTTCTTCAATCTCTTTTTCCACTTCTTGGGGTGATTTTTGAGAAGTATAGGCTACAAATAAATCCCCTTGTTTGACTTCATTAATTTCATCACAAATTGAATTAAAAAAAGAAATACTTGGCTGATTTAATAAAGTTCCAAATGCAATTTCTACTATCTCATTGACACTGATTTGCATTTCTTTTTTTCTCATCACTCCTCCTTAGCTGATTGGACTCCCATTTTCTTTAGGATTTTGTGGGACAATCAATGTCAATCCATTGGCGTCCTTAGCTGCTAGTATCATCCCTTCACTTAGTTCCCCCATAATCTTTGTAGGCTTTAGATTGGTAAGTACGCAGACTTGTTTTCCAATTAGGTTTTGTGGTTTGTAGTAGGTTTTGATTCCAGCGAGAATCTGACGCGCTCTGACTTCCCCCAAATCGACTTGCAATTTCAAGAGTTTCTCGCTTTTGGATAAGAGTTCCGCACTAATAATTGTTCCTATTTTGATTTCTATTTTTGAAAAATCCTCTTTTGTAATGGGATTGTGAATTTCTAAAGGAGGATTTGTGGAAGATTCTTGTGAGGTTTTTGGTTTCTCTTCCAATAGAGCAGATTCTATTTTGGGAAACAAAACATCAATGGTATTGAGTTGCATTTCATCTAAAAGAGCATTATTTTCGACAAAATGTTGATAATTTTTTGGTTCTACTTTGAGTCCAAAGACATTAAGGATAGATTCTGCACTTTTTGGCATACAAGGAGAAAGGCAAAGCGCAGCCTTAATCAATAAATTACTGACAAATACAAGCAATTCTGAAACTTCTTTTGTCCTACCTTCTTTGATTAGTTTCCATGGTTCTTTTTTGGCAATGATTCCATTCCCTAGGCTAAACAGAGTCCAAATCTCTTCTAGGTAGCGATTCGTTTGCACATCATTCATATAGTTCTCTAAATTTGTGATGACCTCATGAATTTGGGAAAATTCTGCATGATAATGTTCCGTAAGTTTTGTTAAATCTGCTTTGAGATAATTATCAAAGTATTTCGCACTCATACCCAAAAGACGGTTAAGTAAATTTCCTAAATCATTACCCAAATCCGAATTAATTCGCTCAATAAGGGATTTTTGCGAGAAATCACCATCTTGCCCAAAAGGCACTTCACGCAAGACAAAATATCGGAAACAATCCAATCCATAAGCCTCTACAACTTCTTTTGGATTGACAACATTGCCGACGCTTTTGCTCATCTTTTCACCATCTTTTGTCCACCAACCATGGGCTGCAATATGATGGGGCAAAGGCAAATCTAAGCTCATTAGAAATGCAGGCCAATAAATTGCATGGAATCTTAGAATATCTTTTCCCACAATATGGTAGTCTGCTGCCCAAAAATCCATTTTATTTTCTAAATCATTACAGAATCCAAGCGCACTTAAATAATTGATAAGCGCATCTAGCCAAACATACATTACATGCCCAGCATTTTTTGGGTCTTTGTTAATAAGGGATTGAGGGAGTTTAATGCCCCAATCAAAAGTTGTGCGCGTGATAGACAAATCTTCTAAGCCTGCTTGCACAAAATTTATCACTTCATTGCGACGAAATTTTGGCAAAATAAAATCCGAATGTTCTTCATAGAATCTCAATAATCTTTCACTATAAGCACTTAGTCGAAAGAAATAACTTTCTTCTTGTAATAATGTAGTTTCTTTACCGCAATCAGGGCAACGGTTTTCATTGTTAAGTTGAAATTTGGTAAAAAATGATTCACAAGAGACACAATAGTGTCCTTCGTATTTGCCTTTGTAAATATCCCCCTTTTCAAACATTTTCAAAAATGCTGCTTGAGCAGTTTGAATATGATAAGGGTCTGTGGTGCGAATAAAATGATTGTAGCTGATTCCAAATTCATCCCAAAGATTTTTAAATTTTTGCGACACTTCATCGACATATTGTTTTGGGCTTTTCCCTTTTTTTTGCGCGGCTTGTTCAATTTTCTGTCCATGTTCATCTGTGCCAGTTAAACAATAGACTTCCTTGCCTTTTAATCTTCCAAATCGTGCAAGGGTGTCGACAAGAATTGTAGTGTAAGCATGTCCAATATGGGGAATGTCATTGACATAATAAATTGGTGATGTAATATAAAATCTAGAATTCAAAACTGCCTCCATTTCCTTTATTCATACTCAAATAAACTGCTCCCACATACTCATTGCGAATCGCACATTCTAGTAATTCTATACAATTCAAACAGCTTGAAAACCCCTTGTTCTTTTGACAAAACCGAAGAGAATCCCTCTTTTGTTCCAAGTTTGCTTGTGTTTTTTGCTCAAATTCATTTTTTTTAGTGCAATCTGCCATTTCCCTGCAAAAAATACAACTTGCTGTGCTGTGCTGTGCTTGGCAATCTTTGATTGCCTTGAGTGCAATTTCTATTCCATTAGAGGCTATGCTAACAAATGGAGCCTCAATGCTATGTTCTGAATTGTTTGTCAAATTTGTTTCCGAACTTTTAAGATTTGCCGACAAATTCTATCTCCTCCACGCTACCAAAAAAACAAGGTGTTGTATCATGCAAATGTTGAGGAGTAAGCTCCAAGAGCCGTTTAGCTTCAATTTTGTTTCCTGTGCCATCTTCTTGCAGACATATTGCTGCGCCTCCAGCCCTTTCAAAAATGAAAGCAAAAGGAAAAACCTCAAAAAGCATTCTGAGTTTGCCATGTGGTGCATCACTTGTGCTAGGATAAGAAAAAATCCCTCCACCTTTGACTAAAATATGATGCAAATCCGGCACCATTCCACCACTATAACGCAAACGATAACCTTTTTCAAAAAAGGATTCCATTTTGTGTTTATGGAATTTACTCCAATTCTTTTGAGTTCCACCCGTTGCATTTAATTTGCCCTTGTGGGAGAGATTTAGAGTTTTTTGCGGTTGAAATTCTTTGCCATCATACACAAAGTAATCCACTCCTGTTTTAAGTAATGAAGCAAATCCAATTCCAATAACCATGCCATACACAACATACGCACTTGCAACGAGATTTTGAGGTAGAAATTTTCCTTTATAGATCCCAAAAATACTTCCCACACTAAGGTTCGCACCCATTAGAGAAGAACCATCTAAAGGGTCATAAGCGATACTATAAATGCCTTGATTGTGTAGCTTGATTGCTTTTTCTTGCTCTTCACTGCAAATTTGTTGGACAATTTCTAAGTCTTTAAAAGAATCCTGCAATATTTTATCTGCTTTGACATCGGCTTCTAGCTGTGTATCTCCTGTTGCATTAATGCCTTGTGTATATTCTCCTAAACTTTGTTTGAGTGTTTCATAGATTGGCAAACTTGCACTTTGGATTCGCATTAGAATCAAATCTAAATCACGCATTAAATCCGCGTTTGTAACCATTCATTTCTCCCTTTGCAGATTCTACAAAAATTTGCGTATTATAACCTATTTATATGATTTATGCGTCTCTTTTAGGGCAAACTTTATAGTTTTTCGCTACAATTTCCACTTATTTTGTCTCAAGGAGATTCTATGTTAGTTGCACCAAGTATTCTTTCGGCAGATTTTGGAAAACTAGAATCAGAAATTCAAGCTATTTGTGAAGCAGGTTGTGATTTGGTGCATATTGATGTAATGGATGGACATTTTGTGCCGAATCTTACTCTTGGTCCAATCGTTGTAAGCTCTGTTGCTAAGATTGCTAGCAAACCGCTGGATATTCATCTGATGGTGCAAAATAATAGTTTTTTTGTTGAGCTTTTTGCACCTTTTAAGCCCGAATTTATTTCTTTTCATATTGAAGAGGAGAAGCACGCGAACCGCCTGGTGCAAAAAATCCGAGAATATGGCATTAGACCCGCGATTGTGCTAAATCCTCATACGAATTTGGATTTCATCGAATATTTGTTAGAATTTGTAGATATGGTTTTATTAATGAGTGTTAATCCTGGTTTTGGAGGGCAGAAATTTATCCCTAATGTGTTAGAGAAAATTAAAGTTTTGAAAGACAAGATAGAATTGCGCAATCCAAAATGTTTGATTGAGGTTGATGGCGGTGTGTGCGATACAAACATAGAATCTCTAAAAAACGCTGGGGCAGATATTGTTGTAGCGGGAAGTTATATCTTTGGTGGAGATTATAAAGAGCGTATAGAGAGTTTGCGCTAACCATTCAAGTTTTTGGGTTATCCCCCTAAATATCGTTTTTTGATTTCTTTGTCCTCTAAGAGATTTTTTGCCAAATTTTCCATTACGATTTTGCCATTCTCTAACACATATGCACGATTAGCTACCTTTAGGGCGGCAAAAGCATTCTGCTCTACAAGTAGAATCGTAATACCATTTTCACGCAGACTTGAAAGAATCTCAAAAAGCTCGCCTACAACTTTGGGAGCAAGCCCAAGACTTGGCTCATCTAGCATCAGTAATTTTGGTTCGCTCATCAAGGCTCTTGCAATTGCGAGCATTTGTTGCTCTCCTCCGCTCATCGTCCCTGCCATTTGTTTTTGTCGTTCTTTGAGGCGTGGAAAAAGCCGATACATTTTTTCACGCATTACTTCAAAGTTTTCATCATTGTGGTATGCACCCATACGCAAATTTTCATCAACACTAAGATTTGTAAAAATATGTCGTCCCTCTGGCACAAGTGCAATTCCGCGCTGAATTATTTTGTGGGTTGGAATCTTGGAAATATTTGCTCCAAAAAATCGAACTTTACCTTTTGTCTTGACGCTATGCACAATTCCATTAAGAGTAGAAGTCTTGCCTGCACCATTGCTTCCAATTAAAGTGATAATTTCATGTTCTTCAATATGAAAGTCAATTCCTTTCAAGCCTGCAATTAAACCATAATTGACTTGTAGGTTTTCAATTTGTAGCATAGAAATCTCCTAAATAGGCAGCAATGACTTCTGGATTATTGATTGCCTCATGTGGTGTGCCACTAAAGAGTTTTTTGCCATAATCTAACACCAAAACCTGCTCGCAAAGTTGATTAACAAAGGGCATATCGTGTTCAATTAGCAAGATACTCAAATCAAAGTCTTTTTGCATTTTTAAAATTAACTCACATAGTTCTTGTGTTTCTTTTGGATTCATTCCTGCAGCAGGTTCATCAAGTAGTAATAGCTTTGGATTGGTCGCTAAAGCTCTCGCAATTTCTACTTTACGACTATTGCCATAACTCAATGCGTTTGCATTGGTATTGCATTTATCTCCTAATCCAATATATTCCAAAATCCAACGCGCATGTTCTTTGATACGTTTTTCTTCTCGAAAATATCTTCCTGCACGAAAGGCAGCTTCAAAAAAGCTATATTTTGCATTATTGTGCAACCCAATGAGCACATTATCTAGCACACTCATAGAGCTAAAAAGGCGAATATTTTGAAAGGTGCGTGCAATTCCTAGTTGGACGATAGTATGGGGTTTATATTTGGAGATGTTTTTGCCTAAGAAATTTACCTTCCCACTATTTGGTTTGTAATTGGCTGTAATAATATTGAACATTGTAGTTTTACCTGCGCCATTAGGACCGATAAGCCCGAAAATTTGACTGGGTTGCACCTTGAAGCTTACATTATCAATTGCTTTCAATCCACCAAAAGTAATGCTGACATTTTCTAATTCTAAAATTGCCATCATTGTGCCTTTTTAAAGCGTTTTGACCGGGTGGGATTTAAATCCCAAATTTCACGTTTGCCCATAATTCCCTCTCGAGCAAAGAGCATAATAACAAGCAAGATGAGCGAGAAAAATACCATTCTAAGACCAGGATAAGAGCCAAAGTCATTTCCAAAAAAGACTAAAGGTTGGTCTAAGAATCTAAGCCATTCTCCTCCACCAATGACTAAAATTGCCCCTAAAATCGCTCCACTTGTGCTTCCTAGACCTCCAAGCACAATGATGATGAGGAGCTGGAAAGTGAGCTCGAAGCCAAAGATTTTTGGGTCAATGGTTGTCAGCCAAACTGCCATAAGACCGCCTCCAACACCCTCTAAAAAGGCACTTGTTGAGAAGGCAAAAGTTTTGATTTTGAAAGTATTAATCCCCATTGCAATAGCAGCATCTTCATCATCACGCACAGCTTTCATTGCGCGTCCATATTTGGAATACACAATTTGCAGAATCAAGATTACAGAAGCTGTAGCAAAAATCCCACTCCAAAAGAAAATTGTGATATTTGCTCCATTTGTAAATGCGTGAGTATAAAGGAAGCCAAAAAAATCTTTTAAAGGCATAGAATCGCTTTGACTAAGGCTTAAAAGTGTATTTTCTATTGCACTGACAATGGAATCGCGATTATTTGGAATCTCATTTAAGCCAATTGCTCCATTCGTCCATTCTGGATTATTGATAGCTAAGATTTTAATAATAAAGCCAAAACCGAGCGTTACAATTGCCAAATAATCACCTCGCACACGGAATACAGGAAAAGAGAGCAAAATAGCGATGAATGCTGCCACTATTCCACTGCAAAACAAGGCAGGCAACAATTCACTAGACATACTTAAAACAAATGGGTGAGGGTCTGCTAGCTGAAACATTCCCCACTTTGAGTCAGAATCTAATAGCATTAATGCAGTGATATATGCTCCAATAGCAACAAATCCATTAGGCTCCAGCGAAAGCTGCCCTGTAACGCCGTTAATTAAATTATAGCTGACAGCTAAGATGATAAAAATCAAAATATTATTAAAGATTCTTAAAGCATAATCGCCAAGCAAGCTTTGTGCGGCAAAAAGGATACAGATTATTATCAAATAAAGGCTACAATGGATTCCTAAAGTTGCTGTCGTTGGATTATTTGCATAGATTTTTTTGAACATTCTCTCAATCCTTAAAAGCGACTTTTTTCTAAACGCCAATCACCCATAATGCCGACAGGACGAAAGAGTAAGACTAGGATAAGGAATAAAAAGGCAAAGGCATCTTTATATCCTCCAAGCTCTGGAAATATTGCAACCGCCATAACTTCCGTGAAGCCCAAAATAAAGCCTCCAAGCACTGCTCCCCCAACACTCCCAATTCCTCCAAGCACTGCAGCAGCGAAAGCTTTTAATCCAATCAACACGCCCATAAGAGGGTCAATTGTAGGATAAGAGATGGCATAAAAAATTCCTCCAATTCCTGCTAAAGTGCTACCAATAGCAAAAACAAGAGCAATAATATGATTGACATTGATGCCCATTAAACGCACAGTGTTGATGTCAAATGCACTAGCGCGAATTGCCATTCCTTGTTTGGTGTAGTAAAGAAATCGTAAAAGCCCACCCAAAAGCAAAAGGGTAACTACTGGAATTATCAATGTAATGATTGTAAGGCTGATTCCAAAAATTTCTAAGGATTGTGAGAAAAATTCTGGAGCATTGAAAAATCTTGGTGTTGAACCAAAAAGGACATTAAAAAGATTTTCCAAAAAAAAGCTCACACCGATTGCAGTAATTAACATTGAGATTCTAGGAGCACTTCGTAAAGGTGTATAGGCAACTTTATCAATCAATACCCCTAAGATTCCACAAAGCATAACAGAAAGAATCGCAGAAGCATAAAAAGGTAAATCAAAAGAGCTTACTGAAAAAAATACCAAAAATGCGCCCACCATCATAATGTCTGCGTGAGCAAAATTGATGAGACGTAAGCAGCCATAAACCATTGTATAGCCAATTGCAATGAGTGCATACATACTGCCTAGACTTAAGCCATTAATACATTGCTGGAAAAAAGTTAAAAAGTCCAAACTCAAGCCTTAATAAACAATTATTATTGGCTTAAGGTTCAATTGTAGTTTTATAAACTAAATTTCCACCTTGCACTTGGTTGATGACTGCACTGCGGATAGACTCCCCATTTTGCAAAGAAAATTTGCCACTAATTCCTTCATAGTCTTTTGCGTTACGGATTTTATCATTAATGCACACACGGTCTTGCGCACCACATTCTTCAATCGCAGCAACAGCCAATCCATAAGCATCTGCTAGCATAGCACTAAAAGAGCTAATAGGCTCTTTATAGGTTTTCTCGTAAGTTTTAATAAACTTTTCACCTTTAGGTGTTTGTTTGGAGCTTGTAGAATAGTAATCTGTTACCATATAGCCTTCACCTGCTTCTTTGGCAACATCAAAGAATATTTTATTAGAAACTAAGCCATCACCACCAATGGTTGGGACATTAAGCCCTAATTGTTTAGCTTGCACCGCAATAAGTGCGCCTTCATTATAATAAATTGGTAAATATAAGACATCAGGATTTTTTGCTTTGATGCTTGAAATTTGCGCTTTGAAATCTTTGGTTCCCGCTTGTGCATTGGCTTCAATAATGATTTCGCCACCTAATGCTTTGAATTGGTTTCTAAAAGCACGAGTAAGACCGATAGAATAGTCGCTACTATTGTCAAATAGAATCGCTGCTTTTTTTGCGCCTAAGTCACGAAAAGCTAAATTTGCTGCAATTAATCCCTGAAAGCTATCAGCAAAGGAGACGCGAGAGACGAATTTTTTACCTTTAGTTACGCGGTCATTTGTTGCCACAGGAGCAATTAGTGGTGTTTGGTTATCATCAGCAATTTTTGTCATTGCTAAAGCATTGGTGGAAATCATTGGACCAATCACAACACTGACTTTGTCGCTTGAGACAAGTTTTTGCATTGCATTAGCGGATTCTATTTTATCGCTTTTGTTGTCAATGAAAATAATCTTAATATCTTCGCCATTTTTAGTTTTGCTTTGCGCTTTGTGAGCCAAATCAATCCCGCGTTTTCCAAGCTCACCAAATCCACCAACTGCACCACTTGCAGGCAAAACTACCCCGATTTTTACTTCCCCTCCCAAAAGATGACTTGCTAAGATTCCACATACCAAAGATGCAGCTAAAAAATGCCTTTTCATACAAAAATCCTTAAAATTTAAAAAGATGAAAAATAATATTACAATAATTTTTTTAAATAATGTATTAATTGCATTGGGCATTATTTAGTGCTTAATTATATAATAGTGGATTTATAGTCTTAAGTGGTGGAAGTGTGGTGGCTGGAAGCAGTGTGGCAGAAAATACAAAAAATCCCTTGTTTGGCTTTGTTGTTGGATTTGGAATTTTCTGCTTTGTTTTATTAGGGAATCGTGGCAATCTATCAAGATAAGTTTGGATTAAAGAAAATAAATCAATAATTTTTAAAGTGTTAATTTATAATAGATATAAAGTTTAAGATTCTATCAATAAATATTGTATTAAAAATATAGATTGCCACTTCTTAATTGCATTGACTTTTTATAATAAAATTGAAATAACTTAGGATTCTACAATAGCAATGCAATAGGGAATATTATGCTGCTACGTTTGCAGCGTAGCAGCATAAATTATTTTGCATTTGCTTTAAGGTTCAATGAAATTTTTACTTCATCGCCTACTGCATTGTCTTTGAAGATATTGTGCCAAGAGACATCAAAATCACTTCTTAAAATTGTAGTGGTTGCATGAATCTCAAGTGTTTTGCCATTGGGTTGAACTTTTGCATCAAGGACAATCGGTTTTGTCGTGGAGCGGATTGTTAAATCACCATAGATTTTGCCTGCTTCAAATTTTGTCATTTTAAAAGTCATATTGGGATAGGTTTTGGCATCAAACATATCTGCATCTTGCAAATGCGCGTCTCGTTTGGGGTTTGCTGTATCAACTGAAGCAATATCTACCACGCCTTCTAAGACTTTTAGAGTATTGGAGGCTGCATCAAAATCAATCTTTGCGTTAAATTTATTGAATTTTCCATCCACTTGAGTAAGTTTCAAATGGGAGACCGAAAAATCCACTTTAGAGTTTGCATTGTCAAGCGCATAAGGTGTTGCAAGAGCTGGTAAGCTAAGAGCTGCTACTAAACTTGAAAATAAAAGAAATTTTTTCATCTGAAATCCTTAAAAATAAAATTTAAACTCTGAAATGATACAAAACAAAAAACAACCAATAGTAAATAGCTGTAAAATATAAATATTTTAAGCAAATTTAATGTAGAATCTCGAACTTTGTTATTTTTAAATGAATGGGGTTACAAGTTGTTTGGTGTCATTACAGAGAGTTTTCAAAATGCGATTAGCAAAATCCGATTTCAAGATGATGAGAAAGCATTAAAACGTGCTTTAGATGAGCTTAAAAAATCTTTATTAAAATCTGATGTGCATTATAAAGTGCTCAAAGATCTTTTAAGTGAAATTGAAAGCAAAACAAAGCTTGCAGGAATTGGTAAAGAAAACTTTTTAAGTGCATTAAAGGAATCGCTTAATGCAATTCTAACTGCACCTGGAAATTATGGCTTCCTTTTTGCTCCAAAACCCCCAACTATTGTATTAATGGCTGGATTGCAAGGAAGTGGAAAAACAACTACGACAGCAAAACTTGCGAATTATCTCAAAGGCAAACAAAAAAAAGTTTTATTGGCAGCATGCGATTTACAGAGACTTGCTGCGGTGGAGCAATTGCGTCAATTGGCTACTCAAGTAGAAGTAGATTTTTTTCATCTTGAGGGAAAAACTCCCGCAGAAATTGCAATTCAAGCTAAACAAAAAGCTATTGATGGGCTTTACGATGTCTTATTGGTGGATACCGCGGGAAGACTAGCAATTGATGAAGCTTTAATGCAGGAACTGCAAGGCATTAAAGAAGCTATTAATCCTAATGAAGTTTTTTATGTTGTGGATAGCTTAAGTGGGCAAGATGGCGTCAAGAGTGCCGGAGCCTTTCACGAAAAAATGGATTTAAGCGGGGTAATTTTAAGTAAATTTGATGGGGATAGCAAGGGAGGAATCGCACTTTCTATTGCTCATCAACTTGGGATTCCATTGCGTTTTATTGGCGTGGGAGAAAAAGTTGCAGATTTGGAGGTTTTTATCCCTGAACGTATCGTAGGAAGATTGATGGGGGCAGGAGATATACATTCTCTTGCTGAAAAGACTGCAGCAGTCATTAGCGAAAAAGAAGCAAAAGATATTTCTAAAAAAATTAAAAAGGGTAAATTCACCTTTAATGATTTTATTGCTCAATTGGATAACATCAAAAAGATTGGCTCTATGCAGTCTATTTTGTCTATGTTGCCGGGCTTGGGGAATATGGCAAGTGCGCTTAAAGATGTGGATTTGGACAACTCCAAGGAACTTAAACAAATTCGTGCCATTGTCTCTTCTATGACGCCAAAAGAGCGTGAAAATCCAGATTTGCTCAATGGCAGTCGCAAAAAGCGCATTGCGATGGGTGCAGGGATTGATGTGAGTGATGTGAATCGTTTTCTAAAGCAGTTTGAAAATGCAGCAAAAATGGCGAAGAAATTTTCCAATAGAGGTGGAATGGGAGATTTGATGAGTTTAATGAAAGATGCGAGAATGGGTCAGCTTAGACATTAGGCTGAATTTCTCCAAAACTCGAGAATGAAGTTTAAGCATAAGTTTGTCTAAAAGTGAGTAAAATTTCGCTTTTAGACAGATTTATCTGTAAAAATTTGTAAAAGATTGATTTAAGGAGCATATTTTGGCAACCGTTATTCGCTTAACAAAAATGGGACGAAAGAAAAAACCTTTTTATAGAATCGTTGTAACTGATAGCAGAAAAAGACGCGATGGAGGTTGGATTGAATCTATTGGATATTATAATCCTTTAGTAGAGCCTTCTATTGTAAAATACGATGCAGAAAGATTGAAATATTGGACAAGTGTTGGTGCAAAAATGAGTGAAAGAGTTAAGGCGATTACTAAATAAACTTTAAGTAATAAAAATTATGGTAGAGAATTTTATAGAAGCTTATGTGAAAAAGATTGTTGCTGAGCCCGATAAGATTCGTGTCATCAAGACAGAGCTTGACATCAATTTTTATGAGATTGAAATTCTATCTTCGCTACAAGATGCAGGACGTTTGATTGGAAAAGATGGCAAAATGATTGGTGCAATTAAGACCTTTATTTCTGGCATTAAAGCAAAAGACGGAAATTCTTATCGTATTATTGTGAAGCCGCAAGAGTAAAATGTCTAACCAAATCCAAAAAAGGGCACAAGAGGATTGGGTAAGTGTTGCAAAAATTGGTCGTTCAGTAGGTTTTAGGGGCGAAGTATTTTTGCATTTGCTTAGTGATTTTCCCGAATCCTTACAAGCAGGGAATATTTACTTATCACAAATTGGGAATCTAACGCTTGAATATTATCATAAAAAGAGTTCGGTAGCGAAGTTCTCACAAATAGATTCTAAAGAGAGTGCGAAACAAATCGCAAATTTAATACTTTATACGACAAAAGAACAAAGCAAAGAACATTGCAAACTCCAAGAGAATGAATTTTTTTGGTTTGATATTGTGGGAAGTCAGATTGTAGAGAAAGGTGAATCTTTGGGATTTGTGAGTGAGATTGAACGTTTTTGTAAGCAAGATTTTTTGCTTGTCAAGACAGATGATGCACTCCTTGCGCAAAGATTTCCTAAATCATTCTTAGTTCCTTATTCTGCTCGCTATATTTTAGAGGTTGATTCCAAGCAAGAACCCAAAATTATTAAAACACAATTTTGCAAAGAAATCTTAGAAAATAGTTGATGTATTTTTCTATTATTACTTTATTTCCGCATTTAATAGAATCTTATTTTAGTGATTCTATTCTTTATCGGGCGATAAAGCAGGGATTAATTCATATTGATTTCGTTAATCCAAGAGATTTTAGCCCACATCGTTTTTCAAAAACTGATGATTATCAAGTAGGAGGTGGTGCAGGACTTTTGTTGGAACCATTTTCTCTTGGTGATGCGCTAGATTCTGTTAAAGCACAGAATCCCAAAACACATATTATTTTCCTTACGCCTTGTGCGAAGTCTTTCACTCAAAATGATGCAAAACGATTAAGTGAAAAATCTCATATCACCTTAGTTTGTGGGCGTTATGAAGGATTTGATGAACGCTTGATTGAACATTTTGCCAATGAGGTGTTTAGTGTTGGAGATTTTATTTTGACAGGAGGAGAGATTGCTGCACTTTGTTTGTGTGATAGTATTTCTAGGCAAGTCAAGGGTGTGCTTGGCAATAGCGAATCGTTAAAGGGTGAAAGTTATGAAGAGTTTTTACTAGAAGCTCCAAATTTTGTCAAACCGCATAATTTTAAAAATTTAGTTATTCCTTCAGAGTATTCAAAGGGAAATCACGCTAAAATTCGCGACTTAAAATTAAAAGCATCAGAGGCAAAAACTAGATTCCATAGGCTAGACCTCTATATTCGCTACAAACAAAGGTTCAAAGATGAGAAATAAATATATTCAGCATTTTGAAGAAGCACAGATTGCAGGAAAAGAAATCCCACAATTCAAGGCTGGAGATACACTAAGAATCGGCATTAAAATCTCTGAAGGAGACAAAACAAGGATTCAAAATTTTGAGGGAGTTTGTATCTCGCTCCGTGGAATTGGCACAGGGAAGACTTTTACAATTAGAAAAATTGGTGCAAATGGAGTGGGGGTAGAAAGAATTTTCCCTATTTATTCTGAAAGTATTGAAAGTATTAAAGTGCTTAAAATCGGACGCGTTCGAAGAGCGAAACTTTATTATTTGCGCTCTAGAAGCGGAAAATCTGCAAGAATCAAGGAAATTAGAAAATAATTCCTTGTTTCCCCCTTGGGATTCCACATACTTGCTTGCTTTCAAGCATTACGCAAACTCCATATTCCTAAATTGATGATTCATATCTAAAATATTGATTTCAGTATTTTTGGATTTATTTACCATTTATTAATAATTCATAGGCAAAATATTAATTTACAGAGAAATGCCAAATTTAGATTGACGAAGCAAAGGATTGTGAATGAAAAAATCAAAGCCTAATGGAATTGAGAGGCAATTTAAAGAGGGAGAAATTATCGTCTCCAAAACGGATTTAAAGGGAAAAATCCTTTATGGAAATAGAATCTTTATTGAGCTTTCAGGATACACAGAAAAAGATCTTTTGGGCAAACCACATAATATCATACGACACCCCGATATGCCAAAAGTTATTTTTAAGCTTTTTGGGAATATCTATTAGAAGGCAAGGAAATCGTTGCGTATGTGAAAAATCTTTCTAAAGATGGCTCGTATTATTGGGTGAAAGCATTTGTTACACCTTCGTTTAATGGTAATGGAGAAATTGTAGGGTATCATTCTATCCGACTAAAACCCACAGAGCAAGCAAAGCAAAGCATTTCAGCACTTTATAAAGAATTATTAGAAATCGAACAAAAAGAGGGAGTCCAAAAAAGTCAAGAAAGACTAGAGCAAATTTTGATACAAAAAGGAGTTAATTATGAAGAATTCATATTATCTTTATAGATATTCTCGTTATTTCAATTATTGTTTTATTGCTATTTTTGTTTTGTTGTTTATTATTGAGTTTTTAGATGTCCATATTCTTTTGGAATTTTTTATATTTGCATTAGGAATCTTAGCCTGCACAATGACATTGATTGCTGGAAATAGACGCGATTTGTATATTAAAGAAATCACACATTGTGTCGAACAACTTTCGCTTGGTAATTTGGAATCGCGAATTACCAATATTCAAGATAATGGGCAACTAGGCAATCTCTCTTGGATTATCAATGATTTAGCCGACCAAGTTGAATCATTTGTAAGGGGGAGTAGTTCTGCCATTACTGCTGCAAGCGAAAAACGTTATGCAAGAAAACTAAGTTCAGAAAGCCTCAAAGGAAGCTTTTCCTATGTCGGGAGGTTAATCAATAAAGCCTCTTGCGCAATTGAGGAGGCAGATAAGTTAGGTGTAAGAGGGCTTGTTGTCAATCAGATTTCCAAACAAAGCTCTCTAAGTCTGAAAAAAGATTTAAACTCTGTTTCAGCTAATCTAAACGCTGTGATTCAAACAATGAATGAAACTTCTCAAGAAACTAAGTCTATTTCTGAACACTCTAATAATGGAATGCAGAGTGTCCAAGTGATTGTAAATAATTTTTCTAATCTTTCAGCAATGATGGCACAAACTTCACAATCTTTTGAATTATTTGCAAAAAGAATCAAAGAAATTGACGCATTTGTCCTTTTGATTAAAGAAATCACAGACCAAACGAATCTATTGGCACTTAATGCCGCTATTGAAGCTGCAAGAGCAGGAGAGCATGGGAGAGGTTTCGCAGTAGTTGCCGATGAAGTGCGCAAACTGGCTGAACGCGCGCAAAAAACTGCATCAGAAATTTCTTCTACGACACAAGTGATTAATCAGGAAATGAATGAGATTTCAGGATATGTCAAAGAGATTGATGCCATTACAAATAATTCTAACGATTTGATGATTTCTTTCAATGAAACTTTTGGTCAAATGGATAAACAAGCTTCTTTTCTGTTAGACTCCATTCTGCATACTAACAAAAAATCTTACATCACTTTACTTGAGCTAGATTGTATTTTGAAAAAATTTGCTTCTTATTCTGCAGTAATTACGAATGAGATTCCGCAGATTACTTCTCAATGTGAGATTAGAGAAGATTCTATGATTGACAAAAGCATTTGTCAGGGTATTTTTAGTTTTGACGAAAGCATACGAGAGTTTTTGAAATTTATTAGGACGGAAGATTATATACATCATCAAGCACAATTACAAGATTATTGTAGAAAAATTGAACAAAAAAGTGAAGAAATTTATCAACAATTACACGCAATTAATGACTGATTGTAAGTTTTGGAATAAATTCTATTCTTTTCAATCACTTCAATTGGCATCTTAATCTTCCCCAACCCAGCGGAAGATAATCTTGCGCAAGACTTTTTCTAGCATTACGCGCAAAGCTTGCCAATGCATCACTGCACCACCTAAAAGTCCGAATAGACTACCAATAGTAATATCTAGGATTCTTGCTTTGATAATAAGGTCTGGGTCATAATTCATAAAGCTTCCAACTTCCGCCAAATAAGTTGAAAAAGGCGTTAGAAATACCATAGCCAAAGCATAATTCCTAACCGTTGTTAATTCAGCAAAAAACATTAAAATCATCATCAAAAGAGCAAATTGAATTGGGCTGAAACTAAAATGGAGCAGCAAATAGGCAAAGCTTACTCCCAAAATAGTTCCCAAGATTCTTTGTATTTGCTTTATCCAAATTTGCTTAAAGGTAACTGCTGTAAGAATTGCGGCACAACTTACGCCAACCCAATAACCGCGTTCCAATTCCAAGAAGCTTTGCAAAACCATAGAAGCACTGACAAAAAAAGCAATGATAATAGGGTCAATTATAATGACGCCAAACCCAAATTCCCCAATTCTTGGAATCGGTTTTGGCGGGTGTCTGAAGAGATAAATTACGCTTAAAGAATAAAGCAAAACCATTACATTTGCAACCATTGTGCCAAGCGCAACAAGCCCAATTGCAAAAGGGTAATCTTCGATTTTGAAGGGAATATAAGTGCCTAGAATCATTGCAAAGGTAAAGAAAAAGAATCCTGGCGCGCCAATACTAAAATAACGCACGACTTGCGCACTAACCATTGTAACAAAAAAAACTATCAAGGGAATAAACATTGGATAAGCTTGACCAACAAGTCCAAGAGTAAAAGAGGTGATAATCCCAAAAGCACAAGCCATACACAAAATCATTTTATGGTAAATTGGCGTATTGGGGACATAGAGAAAAATATTTGTGCCAATAATGGCTACAAGACCCAAATCCGGACGATTGAAAAAAGCTGCGATAAATAATACAATCGCAACGCCAAGCCCTGCAAAAAATGGCATTTGCCATAACCGATCGCTTGGATTCCAAGTAAAAATCAGTTTAATTGTTTCTTGCATTTTTATCAAAAAATTCATCTTGAAATATCCCTTAGATTTTGGAAAATTATAACGCAAATAAGCATTGCGAACATTTAAGATTTGCTATAATATAAAAAACCAAAGGAAGATTATGAAGATTATCGCGAGCAATTTCAAAACCAACCATACGCGAAAAAGCACTTTACAATTTTGCGAAGAGTTAGAAAGATTCCTTTCTAATAAGCAAACACAAGGTCAGCCTTTCCCACACAAAATCACTATTTTCCCTCCACAAACTGCACTTTTAGAAAATTGCTTTAAAGATTTTCAAATCGGCGCGCAAAATGCTTATCCTGCACAAAGTGGTTCTTACACGGGGGAAATTGGTTTGGAGCAATTAGAAGAATTTGTCATTAACACTCTTTTGATTGGGCATAGTGAGCGGCGTGAGATACTCAAAGAATCGCAGGAATTTTGTGCAAAGAAATTTGATTTTTTTAGCAAACTTGGATTTAGGATTTATTATTGCATTGGAGAATCTCAAGAGATTAAGCGACAAGGATTTGAAGCTACTTTGAGATTTTTGGAATCACAATTGAGTGGCATTGATTTAAGCAACTCCAATTTAGTTGTAGCTTATGAGCCAATTTGGGCGATTGGCAGTGGAGTCAGTGCGAGTTTGGGGGAAATCTCACAAATCCACACGCATTTAAAGCAAAAATTGGGTAAAATTCCGCTTTTGTATGGCGGAAGCGTGAAACCTCAAAATGTGCGCGAGATTCTCTCTTTAAATGATGTTGATGGTGTGCTAATCGGAAGTGCGAGTTGGGAGATTTCAAGCTTTTGTCAAATATTAGAAAATTCTCTATAAGGAGCAAAAGATGATAATGCAGGGCAAGAAAGGCTTAATTGTTGGGGTAGCCAATAACAAATCAATCGCATATGGGATTACAAAAGCTTGCAAGGAACAAGGCGCAACGATTGGTCTAACCTATATGAATGAACAAATCCAAAAACGCGTGCTTCCTATTGCTGAAGAGATTGGAGATTCGCAGTTTGTCTATGAGCTTGATGTAAGCAAAAAAGAGCATTTCGCAAGCCTAAGAGAGAGCATTAAGCGTGATTTTGGCACTTTGGATTTTTTAGTGCATAGTGTTGCTTTTGCTCCCAAAGAAGCATTAGATGGAAGTTTCTTGGATACAAGCAAGGAAGCCTTTAATATTGCAATGGAGGTTTCTGTGTATTCTTTAATTGAGCTTTGTCGTGAGCTTAAACCTGTGCTAAGTCCTAATGCCTCTATCTTGACACTTAGTTATCTTGGGAGCGTTAAACATGTTGCGCATTATAATGTTATGGGGGTTGCTAAAGCTGCTTTAGAGTCTAGTGTGCGTTATTTGGCGCACGATTTGGGCAAAGATGGAATTCGTGTTAATGCAATTTCTGCTGGTCCTATTCGCACTCTTGCGGCGAGTGGAATTGGGGATTTCCGCTTTATCTTGAAGTGGAATGAGGCAAACTCGCCCTTGCGTAAAAATGTCGGAATAGAGGAGGTAGGAAACTCTGCGATGTATCTTCTCTCACCTCTTGCAAGTGCAGTAACGGGTGAGGTGCATTATGTGGATTGCGGTTATAATATTATGGGAATGTGCGCTGTTGATGAAGCAGATGGAAAAGCAACGATGGTTTGGGATTCCTATAAATAATTTCCAAATTCTAAGGAGAAGGCTTTGGAATCGCAATTAATGGGTTTAGCTATTGAAACTTATAAAATCACTCTAACTTTATCGCTCCCTATGTTGCTTGTTGGGCTAGTTGTGGGACTTATGATTAGTATTTTCCAAGCCACAACGCAAATTAATGAAATGACATTAACCTTTGTGCCAAAGATTTTGGCGGTTATTGTCGTGATTATTTTTACAATGCCTTGGATGCTAAATATGCTGATGGATTTTACGACGCGAATCTTTAATATGATGCCAAACTTCCTTTTCTAAAATGTTTCAAAAACGGATAGATTTCTCGCGTTATACAAGTGTGCGCATTGGCACGGAAATAGTATTAAATTACATAGAAACTCTTCAAGATTATGATGCTTTATGCCAACGAACTATGCCCCAAATCATTGGAAAAGCAAACAATCTTTTGATTGGTCCTAATGCGCAGAATCTCTGTGTATTAAGTAAGGAATTTGATTATATTAAGGATTTGGGAGATTGTTTGGAAGTGGGGGCAGCGACACCAAGCGGGAAATTATTTTCCTATGCCAAAACTCACAATTTAAGAGGTTTTGAGATTCTTGTTGGATTGCCTGGAAGTATGGGTGGAATCATCAAGATGAATGCAGGATTAAAAGCTTATGAGATTAAAGAGGTATTACTTGGAATCTTACAATTGGATTCTCCTGTTGGGCTTAATTTTAAGAGTGTTGAAAGTTTGCATTTAAGTTATCGTAGTAGTAGGATTGAGGGATTGATTTTTGCCGGAATATTTAAAAAGCGGATTGGCTTGCGACAAGAACTCGTGGAATCTTTTGTTAAAATGCGTCAAAATCAACCAAAAGAGCCTAGTTTTGGCAGTTGTTTTAAGAATCCTAAAGGAGACTTTGCGGGACGATTGATTGAACAAGTAGGACTCAAAGGGGTAATGTTTGGCAGAAATAAAAATTTGTGTTTTAGCCCAAAACATGCAAATTTTCTTGTCAATTTTGGGGAATCTAGCTTTGAAGAAGCCCTAGAGTTAATCCAAATTGCTAAAGAAAAAGTGCAACAAGAATGCGGAATCCTATTGGAAAATGAAGTGCAGATTGTGGAGTGAGTGGATGAGAAAAAGCCTGTTTTGATGTATTTCTTGGCAATAAGTATGAAAGGGCAATTCATTGGCAAGGAGGCAATGAAGCTATTCAGTCAATGCGATTTGCCCCTAAGGATTAAAAGCTTTCCCAGCTTTAGGAAGTATGGAGTAGGTTTTGGTAAATAGGCAAAATTTTCTCTCTCATCACTAGGGTGGAGAAGTTTTCAACCATAAACTTGCGGTTTGGTTTGAGGATTTCTGGCTGTTGGATTAGAGATTCCAAGGCGTTTGCAAATTCTTCTTTGGTAGGATTTTGGGTGAGGATAAAGTTTGCTTTTCCATTGTCAATGCAGTGCAAATCCGCAATAGAGCCAATATCACTTGCAATGCTTGGGATTTCCATTGATAAAGCTTGCATGAGGGCTTGCGGCACCCCCTCACTACTATCGCTTGTGAGCATAAAAATATCCAAAGTGCTCAAAAACTCTGCTGGTTTTTGAGTATATCCAAGCAAGCGAATAATCTCTCTCTCTGTATTAGCAGATTTGATGAGGTTCTCTAAATAGGGCTTCATTCCCCCATCTCCCGCAATCACAAAAAATACATTGTGGTGATTTTGGCAAACTTCTAAAGCGGTTTCAATAAAAATATCTTGCCGTTTAAATTCTCTCAAAACACCAAGATTTCCAATCACTAGTGCATCTTGAGGGATTCCATATTTTTCCCTCATTGCGTTTTTGTTATATTGGTTTCTATCAAATACTTGCATATCAATGCCAGTGGGTATGGATTGAATTTTATTTGAGGGGATACGATTGCCTTGTATCATTGCTTGTCTGATGTTTTCCCCTGTAACAATAATAAAGTCTGCTAAAGTGTAAATAAAATTAAGGCGTGAAGAGTTGGGTTTGTTAGAGACATGTCGTGAGCAGATATACTTTGTCTTGCTTCCAATACTTGCTAATCCAGCACACCAATTATCAATGCTGCTATGTCCATTAATAATGTCAAATGAATCTTGTTTTAGGATTTTACGAAGACTCCAAATTGTTTTGAAATCTGTTTTTTTGCTAAAAGGTAAAGTATAGGTAGCAAATCCCTTTTCGCGAGCTTTGTGCAAAATCGTAGAATCTTCTTTTGCTGCAAGTGCAAGATAGCAACCAAGCTTGCGCATCTCTTCCATTTCACTAAGGATTCGAATTTCTTGTCCGCCGTATTCTTCCTTTGCTGCTGCAGTATGTAAAATACGCATTGGACTCTTCATTTACTTTCTTTGTTTAATGCTTCTAGCACAGCCAATGGATAGAGTCTATGCTCTAGTCTATGAATACGCGCCTCATAAGATTCTAAGCTTTCATTTGCAATTTTTGGTATCACACCTTGCGCGATAATCTCCCCACTATCTAGTTCCTCGCTGACATAATGCACACTCACACCTCCTAAGCACATAGATGAAGTATAGGATTCTGTGATACCATGTGCCCCCTTGAATAGAGGCAAAAGGGAAGGATGAATATTGAGTGCGCGAATCTTTTGTGTAAAAATAGGAGTTAGAATTCTCATAAATCCTGCTAAGATACACAAATCTAGTTGGAGGGATTGCAAGGTTGCGACCACCTCTGCATCAAAATCCTCGCGACTTTTGCTAGCACTTTCAATTACTTTTGTTGCAACTCCTAAATTTTTGGCTCGTGTTAGCCCAAACGCATCCCTTTTGTTGCTCAAAGCCAAAACCACTTCTACTTTAAAAGGCTCAGATATATTTGGGCTTTGTAAATGTGTATGGGTAGGTTCTACGAATCTTGCAGATTTTTCCTCTATCCTTTCAAAGGAATGGGAAATGCCTCCAATCAAGAATCCCCCCTCATCATTTTGAAGTTGGTCGTTAGAATTTTTGCGTGGAATAAAGTATTTTTGATGCAAAAATTTGATGAGTGCTTCTAGGTTGCTTCCATTGCCACTAAAAAGAATTGCAATTCTTTTGGTATCCATTCACAACTCACTTATTGAAAAAATGTGAGTGAGTTTGTTTGAGTTGTTCAAGGTTTTGTAAAATCTCTTTTACTCCATATTCTATGCTTTGCTCGTCTAGTCCTTCAATATAAGCATCAAGTGCTTCTTGCATATGGGATTCTTTTACGCCACTTAAAATCAATGCCACGCACAACATATCGCTAAGCTGGATTGATAATTCCTCTATTTCTTCTTCTAATTCTTGGATTCTCTCTTTACTCATCCTCATCTCCTCTTAAAATATTTTGCACACATTCTTTGATGTCCTCATAAATGAAACTTTCTTTGAACCCATCAATCTTTCCTCCGCTTGCATTAGCGTGTCCTCCACCATTGAAAAACTTGTGTGCCATTAGACTTACATCGCACTGATTGTTTGCGCGTAAGCTTACATTTCCGCGTGCGCTAATATCTATAAAAAAATCAAATTGTGGATTGTTCTTTAAAAATAAATTGGCTAATACTGAAATATTGCCGATACTATAGCTCAAGAATCCTTGATATTTCCCGTAATAGATTCTACATTGTTCTGCTTTTTGTGCTAGTAAGTTGCATTGGAATTGAGAGACAAGATTGTCTAGCGTATCACTTAATAGACTGCCATTTAAGAAGTTTTTTTTCATCTCCAAAATCGCGTTGTCTAACAAAATTTCACCTTTTTCTTGTGTTAAAAACTTTGCAGATTGTTTTAGTAGAGTTAATTTGTAGTGTCGGTCTTCGTTATCAAACATAAAGCGATTAAGTTCTTTGCATTCTACAATGAGACGCATTGCGACTTTTCCAAATTCAAAGGCATAACCTCCTTCTAGCCACAAATCGATGCTATTAATCATTTGAACCATAGGTTCAAGCCATTTTTGTGTAGAATCACAAAGCCCATAACGCGCACTCAAAGTATCATAAACAATCTTTGTTGCGCACCGCTTAGTATCTAGTTGATACCAAGCAAAAGTTTGTGCGCATTCTTGCCCACTTTTGTGGTGGTCTAAGAGTTCAAAAGTTACTTGGAATCCGTTAAGGTTTAGTTCCAAGACAGATTGGGCTAATTGCTGGCATTCTTCAAGCGTTAAATTTAAATCACTAATTAAAAGATGTGCTTGATTATTTTTGGAATTATGAGTTTTATTTTGTTTGATTTGTCTATAAATTTGTTCTAAACGTGCGCCAACTTCCTTGCCGTAATTGGCATTATAAAAAGACAGCTCCAAGGCAGCACCAAAGGCATGAGTATAGATTTCACGGCTTACCATTTGGCAACCATAGCCGTCTAAATCAATATGGGATAGATGATAGATGTGCATAATTTTCCTTATAGGGCAAACTCAACTGTGCCCAAGATTTCATATTTGCTTTGGTAATCAATTTCTGCAGTGCTTAAAACAATCATATTGCGTCCAAATCCATACTGCTCAATAAAAATTGCTAGGGGTTTCCTCAACACCATAGAAGTGCCACCAATAATAGTTGGCACAGCACCCATAGAAGCTCCTTTTTGGAGGGCAACATTGAGAGCATCAAGTAGGTTTTGAGATTCTGTTGGGCTTAGACGCAATCTTTGCCCAATTTTTTGTTGGTCTGGCAGACGCTCTAGCAAGAACTGCTCTAAAGCAGGAGAAAGAATAAAATAGCGCAAGATTCCATCGTCGCTTTGGAAATTATGAGTAATAAGCCGTTTCAAACAAGCACGAACATATTCTGTAAGTGTTGGTAAATCGCCCTTGTAAGCTGGGTAGCCATCTGCAATAGCCTCAGCAATACTTAACATATCTTTGATAGGGATTTGCTCATGTAAAAGCTCTTTGAGGATATGTTGAATGGTTCCAACTCCAACCCCTTTGATTTCCTCTGCTAAAATTGGATAATCTTTGCCTAGTTTCTCAAGTAAATTATGCACTTCTTGGCGCGTAAGCAATTCTTCTGCATGTTGCTTGATAAGCTCTTGGATATGTGTGCTAATCACGGTTGCGCCATCAATGGTTGTATAGCCTTCAATAATTGCATCTTCTTTTTTGCTTTCATCAATCCAGTAAGCATCTAAGCCAAATACAGGTTCTTTTGTTGGGATTCCATCAGGCAATTCCCCGGCAAATCCGCTTGCGGCTACAGCAAGATATTTGTCAGCCATCACCTTGCCACGACCAATCTCAATTTCTTTGAGTAGGATTTGATATTCATCTGGAGGCAAGTTTAAATCATCACGCAAATGCACCATTGGAACAAGGATTCCATACTCTGTTGCCATTGTTTTACGAATCTGACGAATTTTATTGACTAATTCGCCTCCTTGCGCTGGGTCTGCGAATTTAATTAGTTGATACCCAAGTCCCACGCGCAAAATTTTAACTTTGAGTGCATTGTCAATTTCCGCTTCATCGCGTTTTTTACGCTCCTCCTCACTTTCTTTTGGTTTTTGTGTTGCTACTTGTGCTGCGTTGGCTTGTTGTCTAGCTTGTTGTCTTTGAGGCAGATTGTCAGAATCTTGTAATTCGCCTCTTTTTGCTTTATCTTCTCTTTTGATTTTTTTAAATAAAGATTCTACATATTTCCATACTTCACCTTCTTTTTGTTTGCTTAAGAGGAGCGCAAGACCCAAAAAAAGCAATCCTACAAAGCCAAGTGAAAGAGTAGGCAAACCTGGAACAAGTGCAAAAAGTAGCAGAATGCAACCTACAATCATTAAAGTTTTGGATTCATTGATAAGTTGGTCAATGATGCCAGAAGCAAAATTTTCCCCTTCTTTACTAAAGCGGGTTACAATAATACCTGTTGCTGTGGCGACAATGAGCGCGGGAAGTTGGGAAACTAGACCATCGCCGATGGTTAGAATTGTAAAGGTTGAAGCAGAATCCGCCATTGTCATATCTCTTTGGAAAACACCGATAAGGAATCCCCCAATAATATTAATCAGTGTAATGATGATACCTGCAATCGCATCGCCTTTGACAAATTTATTAGCTCCGTCCATAGAGCCATAAAAGTCTGCTTCTGTTGCAAGCGCATCGCGTCTAGCTTTGGCTTCTTCTTGTCCGATAATACCGGAGTTTAAGTCCGCGTCAATCGCCATTTGTTTGCCCGGCATAGCATCAAGGGTAAAACGCGCTTTGACTTCGGAAACTCTTGTAGAGCCATTGGTTACAACCATAAAGTTAATGATGACCAAAATGATAAACAAAATAATCCCAATAACATAATTCCCGCCCACAACGAATTGTCCAAAAGCATTGATAATATCGCTAACAGCTGCAGGTCCTAAATGCCCATTGCTTAGAATCATTCTTGTTGTCGCAATATTTAAAGCAAGGCGAAAAAGTGTGATGATTAGCAAGAGTGTAGGAAAAGCTGAAAAATCTGTGGGCTTTTTGACATACAACGCAATAAGGATAATCAATGCAGAAAGTGCGATAGAGATTGCCAAGAAAAAATCTAGCAAAGAGCTTGGCAAAGGCACGATAATAATCGCTAGAATGGCAATGATAAAAAAGACGACTGTGAGGTCTTTTGAGCCTGATAAAAAGGAGAAAAAAGGCATAATTCTGTCTAATAGAGAAACTTTTTTGTCCGCTGTTGCCAAATCTGCTCCCAAATGAATAATTTTTAGATTCGCAATTCTAAGCGTTTTTGATAAATAAATCAAGGAATCTAATTAAAATTTATAAAATTTTAGCGTATTTTTACATTTTTATGATAGAATCGCAGACTTTATTTTATACCAATCAGGAGGTCAAAATGGCTCAAGATTCGGCGAAAAAAAGAGAAATTACTTCTGCTTTTGCTAGAAATCCCAAAGACACAGGTTCCACAGAGGTGCAAATTGCTTTGCTTAGTGATAGAATTAAGACTCTAACTGAGCACTTGAAAATTAATCAAAAAGACCACTCTAGTCGCTTAGGGCTTAGAAAGCTCGTTTCTCAAAGAAAAGGCTTGCTTACTTACTTGCGTCGCACGAACTTCAAAAGTTATGCAAATGTCATTGAGAAGTTAGGATTAAAAGACAGGGGATAAACTTACAATCTTAGTGAAAACTCTGCAAGTTGCTTTGCGGAGTTTTGTTGTTTATAATTATACAAAGCAAAGTGCAAAACTGCAGATTGTTTTTATTCTTTGTTGCCTTTAAATTTTTCCATTGTTACATTTGTATTGGAATTAATATCCTTGCGTTTGATGACTTTGTGAAAAGTTCCCCATAAAATTTTACAATCTAGCCAAAAACTAATATGTTCTACATACCATACATCTAAGGCAAATTTTTCCTCCCAAGAAATAGCGTTGCGTCCATTGATTTGCGCCCAGCCTGTGATACCAGGATTAACTTCGTGGCGACGCGCTTGAATTTTGGAATATAAGGGGAGATATTCTACTAATAGCGGACGCGGACCTACGAAACTCATTTCCCCCCTTAGAACATTTAAAAGCTGTGGGAGTTCATCTAAACTACTTTTGCGGATAAATTTGCCAAAACCTTTCAAACGTTGTTCGTCTGGTAATAACTCTCCTTTTTCATTGCGCTCGTTCGTCATTGTGCGGAATTTGTAAATTTTAAAAATCCTACCTCCTTTGCCTGGACGTTCTTGCGTAAAAAAAACAGGTGAGCCGAGTTTGATGCGAATTAATAGGGTGGTAAATAGAAGAATAGGAGAAAAAAGCACAAGCAAGACCAAAGCAAGTGAGAAATCTAACACGGGTTTAACAAGGTCTTTGTAGATTCTATTTTCTTGTCTTGGGGTAGAATCTATGATTGAAGAGTATAGGGATAAATAGCTTCTGACAATGGAATCTGTGCTAAATTCTATGCAAATTTTTTCGCGACTTGCTTTTCCGAATTTTTCTCTTAAATCCTTGTTTTCGCTTAGTTGAGCAATTCTTTGTGCAAGCTCTTTTGTGTCGCCAATCGGGACTAAAAAGCCATTTTTACCATTTTCTACAACTTCACGACAGCCTATTGCATTGGTTGTTATGATGGGTTTTGCCATACTTCCAGCTTCTAAAAGTGTGCGTGGAATCCCCTCACGATAGCTTGGCAGAACAAACAAGTCGCAAGCCCCAATGAGTTCTCGTATGTCTTTGCGTTGTCCTAGGTAAATAACGGCTTTAGAACTTTTTAAAAAATCTTCGTTCATAGGAGAAATGTTTCCTAAATCTATTCCACCTACATATAAAAAGATATAATTTGGATTTTTGGTTTTAAGTATTTCTGCGGCTTGATAATATTCTCTTACTCCTTTATGGGCGATTGCGCGTGCAATCATTAAGACAAGGATAGAATCGCTTGAAATAGGGAAATGAAGTTCTTGACTTAAGGTTTGGCGCATCGTATTGTAGTCATTTTGATGAATGGGGGCAAAGACTTGTGTATCAATACCAGAACCTTTAATTAATACAGCTTTTTCTTGGTTGAGGATTCCTTTTTGTAAATATAATTCTAAATCATCATTGTTTTGAAATAGCACTTTTGTGGCAATCTTAAAGGCAATGCGATTAAGAGATTCTATGATGAATCTTAACAAATGAGATTTGAAACTATTGTCAATGTAAAAACTTCCTAAGCCTGTCAAGCTGTTAATCACACAATTTAATCCTGCAAAATATGCAGCAAATGAACCATAAATGTTTGGTTTAAGCATAAAGGTATGCACGATGTCAGGTTTTGTTTGGCGCAAGATTTTTGCAATTTCGCGAATCGTCTTTAAGGCACTTAGAGGATTTAGGCTACTTCTTTCAATGGAATAATCAATGGCTTGTATCCCAACACAAGCAAATTTGTCAAAGTCTGCTCCTTTGGGTGTCAGAGCAATTACTTCATGCCCTTGAGATTTGAGGGCTAACATAATTGGTAAGCGAAAAAGATAGAGATTGGAATCTGTATGAGAGAGGAATAAAACTTTCATCAAAACCCTTAAAGTTACAAAAATTGTTAAAATTATAGCACTAATAAAGCAAACAGATTGGTTTGTGATATGTTATAATTTGAGCTTTTTAAGGAGAGTGCATGGATGAGGATTTTATCAAGCCTGAAGAAGAGGATTTTTTAAATAAACCAGATGCCGATGCGGTCTTGCAAAAAACTTGTTTAAACATTGATTTGAGCAATGGCACGATTAAAGAGCAGAAATATGGTAAATCTTCTGTTTTATTGGAAACAACAGGTAAGATGGTGGTCGATAAGAATGGATTAGTTCATTCGGGAAATCTGTTCTCTAGTGCAGCATATAGTGCGCTTTTGGCGGTTAATAATCCTAATGGAATTGTGATTGGTGCGGAAGTGAAGTTTTTAGCACCCATTGAGTTGGGTAACGAAGTGCTATTTCGTGCGGAAACTTTACAAGAAGACACCAAAAAACGAGAAGTTAAAGTTGAGGGATTCGTGCTAGATATTAAGATTTTTGACGCAATGTTTTACATCGCGGTTTTTGATAAGCATGTTTTAAGCCTACATATTACAAAAGAAATGGAGAAGAAAATGGGCTAACGATAGTTGGGATTCTACATTGCGCGTTGAATCTCAATTCGGCATTGCGAGGCAATGCCGAAGCAATCTACAATATTAACTTTAAGAAAATGTGCAATGGAATCACAAACCAGCGTAATTATGCCTTAATATCCTGCAAAATCTCACTTAAAATATCAATGACTCTTGATTTTTCTGCTTCAAAGATATGTTGGGGCTTTGAACCCCAATTTCCCAATTCATCTAAATATCCGCCATTGTTTGAAAGTCTTCCTACTGCGCTAATTGACTTCTCTAAAATGTTTTCAAATTTTGTAGAATCCGTCTCATTAAACCATTGTTGCATAATATTGAATACATTATCCGTAGTGCCATAAAGCCTTTCTGATTCTAGTGTCGCTGCTTGTGCAAAGCCTACAATAATCATAAAAGTGGCTTTTGCATCAGAAATATCCCATTCAAGAATATCCCATAATCGTTGTGGCGATTCCTCTTGTGTTTCTTGCGTGTCTTGAATCTCATTTGCGTGATTGCTTTGCAAAGATAAAAGCATATGTGCTATTTTGACTTTTTTCTGTTGCGCTTTTATACGCATGGATTCCCTGCGTAAATGAGTTTGTGCTGACTTGCATAAGAAACCTACTTAATATAAATGCTTGTGCTTATCGTAGGACCCACATTGAGAGAGCGTGCGGTGTAGGTAAATGTGCCATTAGAATTGCTTCCATTTCTTGTAATCTTTTCTTTACCCTCTGTGGTGTAGTTTTCCGCACCAAACGCGATTCCACAACTCAAAACACTTGCTAGAGCAAGACTAAAATCTGTTTTGTCATTTTTAACTTCTTAAAAATAAGATATGCAAAATCTCAAGCAAAAAGTATTCCTAAATCTAAATATTTTTATTGGCAATGGAATCTTCACAATAACAATGGATTTTGCTAGACGCTTAAGATTCTTAACGCAAATGTTGCTATAATAGCCCCAAAATGATTTAGATTCGTCGCGATTCCATAACAGCCATATTATCGCGACAATCAGACAAAACATGAAAGGATTGGAATGCGAGTGGATTTGCACAATCACACAAGCCTTTGCAAACACGCAACAGGCACAATGGAAGAGTATGTTTTAAAGGCAATCCAAGAAAGTATTGATGTTTTTGGGTTTTCTTGTCATAATCCGATGAATTTTGATAAAGATTACCGAATGGGTTTTGAAGAATTGCCTTTTTATCTAAACGAGGTTGCGCGACTTAGGGAGAAATACGCGGGGCAAATTGAGATTCTTAGTGCATTAGAGATTGACTTCTTGCCCCCATTTATGGAGGATAGGTTGTTTGATTTGCAGCTAGATTATAGAATCGGAGCAGTGCATTTTTTGGGAGATTGGGGGTTTGATAATCCTGAATTTATCCGTGAATATGCAAAACGTGATATTAATGATTGCTGGATAGAATATTTTAAAGCCACAGAATCTTTAGCCAAAAGCGGGAAATTTGATATTTTGGCACATATGGATTTGATGAAAATTTTTAATTATCGTCCGACAAAGGATTTGCGACCACAAATAGAATCTACACTTAAAGCAGTAAAAAAAGCCAATATGTGTATAGAGCTCAATGCGGCGGGATTTCGCAAAGAAGTTCAAGAACAATATCCGAGTGTTGAGATTTTGCAAATGGCATTTGATTTGGAGATTCCAATTAGTTTTGGGAGTGATGCACATACGGTAGAACAAATCAACTTTAAGCGTTTGGAGTTGGAATCTCTTGCAAAAATCATAGGCTATACCAAATGTGCAGTGTATCGCAAAAGAGAGCGAGAATTGGTAGAATTTTAGCTCTAAAATTTGAGAAAACTCAATAAAAATTAAGTAAAATTGCGCTAAATTCTCATCTCTTTTTGCTTTTATTATGCTTTTAAGTTTGGGAGTTTGTGGAGGGTATATGTCGCTGGTGGGCATCGTGGGCTTCAAACCCATTTGAGCGAATAGGTGTCTATTTGCTGGGGAGTTCGATTCTCTCACCCTCTCGCCACTTTGAAGATATTTTTAAGGAATTACTATCAAAACAGATTTTTTAAAAACTCTAATAGAGCAATTTTCCAAGAAAACCCCCCCCTACAAAATGCAGATTGTTTCTGTGCTATTAATTTTGGGAATCCTGACGATTTTAGGAGCTTTAGAACCCTTTGGATTCTTAAAACCTTGGACAAAGATTCAATTTTGGTTATTTGGTTATTTGGGCTATCTTTGGTTGTTCGTTGTAGCATTTTGGGTTTATCACACAAAAAATCCACCAAATTTTAAAAATAATCGATTTTTAGAAAAAACCCTTGGGGTAATTATTGGTATTTTTGCATTACTTGTTTTGCAGGGCTTATTTTTTGAGCAAGCTGGGATTTTGGGGATCGCTTTTAATAGCGTCCTTGCTCCAATTATCACACATCTTGGCATTTTTATCTTGGTTTTATTTTGTTTTGCCTTTAGTATTGTTTTGTATAGTGGAAAATCTTTCAAAGCATTGGGTAAAATGTTTTTAAAAGATCTGAAAGAAGATTTAAAGCAAAGTCAAATTCCAAAAGAAAAAATTACTAAGAATAAAGAAAATCTCAAAAATTTTGGCTTACGAGTCAAGGCTTTTTTTTCATTGCCAACCAAAAAAGAATCCAAAAATCAAGAGATTCAGGATTCTTTGCAAGTAGAAGCACAAAAATCACTATCGCAGAACAAAATACAAGAATCGCATGCTAGAGTCTCCTCGATTCTGCCTTTTACAAAGACTCCCAATACTCCACGCGCCCTTACTTTGGAAGAATTAATCGAACAAAGCAAAAACAATCCACCTCCCAATAATATTGCTTTTAATTTGCAAAACAACACAGAAGAAGTAGAAGAATCTATACAAGAAACTCAAGATGATGGATATGAAGATTTTGGCACTAAGCAAGTTTTTGAACCAGAAATTGATGAATTAAGGCAAGAGGTTGAATTGCCAACAAGAGAGGATAATCCTTTAGAAAACTCCTCTAAAGATCAAAATAATATCCCACAAATTCGTATTATCAGCCCACAAGAAGCTAAACAGAGAAGTTTTGATTCAGCAGAATTTCAATTAGAATCTATGGCAAGTTTAGAGGCCATCAAACGTTTTGAGCAAATTCATCTTTTTCCTGATGAAACACCCAAAGAGGAAACAATCCGATTGATTAAAAAAGAAGAACTTTTATCAAAGGAAGTTGCGCAAAATCCTCAAGAGTTTATTGAGAGTTCTCAAGTGGTAGGAAATCAAGGGAATCAAGATTCGACAAATTCTACTTCAGTTACGCATAAACCAAAGCCAATTAAGGCTTATCCAAAACGTCTTTATTCCGCAATTCCTTTTAGTGCGCATTATGACAAAGAGCCTGTTGGCACTCATGATTGCCTTGTGCAAGATAATCCTAAAAATGCAGATTATCTTCAAGACTTACCTAGAGTTCAAGAAATGCGAAATGACGAACCTAGCACGATTTTTTATTATGGCAAGGTTAAAACTTCAAAGCCAATTCAAGCGCAAACAATTCAACAGGATTCTAAAATAGCAATACATTCTAATGAAAACGACAATCAAGAGACGGAAGAAAACTTGAGTGAAAATTCAGATACAGTCCCTTTGCAGACAGAGCCCGAAACATTAAACCATATTATTAGACAAGTGATTCAAGAATTTATGGAATCCAAATCTCCACAAGCCACTCCATCTTCTAATGATACTTGGGAGGAAGCTACAGACGCAGTCAAAGAAAATTCAGAATCGCAAAATTTATCCTCTAAAAAAGAATCAACAGCCCAAGAAGCAAATTTGGAGTTTATACAATCCTCAAAACCAACAGAATCTCTAAATTATATGGAAAAGCCTCAAATGTTTAATGAAGGCAAGGAAGAAAAATCAAAAATGCAAGAGATTCAAGTTGCGTTAAATTATGCTCCAAGCTTTGCCGTTAATAAGATTCCTAGTTATGGCTATCGCTTTGAGAATGATTTAGAGAATAAAACTAAAATAGTAGAATCTCAAAATTGTGAAACAAATTTATCGCAAAATTCTGAAGTCATTAATCTTTTTAATGATTCTAAAGAGAACATACCAAGAGAGGGGACGCAAGACAAAAAAGAGCAAAATCAGGAATCTTTTTTTGAAGTGTCCCACGCGGAATCTTGCGTGCCTTTTGCTAAGCAAGAAATCACGCAAACATCGCATAGGAAAGAGGATTCTCACTTATTAATGAAATCTATTCCTGAAAATGAGGAGATTTTGAGCTCATTGGAGTTTTCTAAAACCCCTCAAATATTAGAATCACAAGATTTTATTTTGCCGAAGTTAGAATTTTTGCAAGCTCCAAAAGAAGAGCATATAGAGATTGATGAGGGCGAAATTGACCGCAAAATCAATGATTTATTAAGCAAATTGCGTATGTTTAAGATTGAGGGCGATATTGTTAGGACTTATTCTGGACCCATTGTAACAACTTTTGAATTTCGTCCAAGTCCCAATGTCAAAGTCTCACGCATTTTAACTTTACAAGATGATTTAGCAATGGCATTGCGCGCCAAAACAATTCGGATTCAAGCACCAGTGCCCGGGAAAGATGTTGTTGGGATTGAGATTCCAAACAACCAAATTGAAACGATTTATTTGCGTGAAATTTTGGAAAATGATTTGTTTGCAAACTCAACTTCACCCTTGACTCTTGCACTTGGGAAAGATATTGTAGGAAATCCCTTTGTAACAGATTTAAAAAAGCTTCCTCATTTGTTGATTGCAGGAACGACGGGAAGCGGTAAGAGCGTAGGGATTAATGCAATGATTCTCTCTTTACTCTATAAAAATTCTCCAGAGCAGCTTAAATTGATTATGATTGACCCAAAAATGTTGGAATTTAGCATTTATAACGATATTCCACATTTACTAACACCTGTGATTACACAGCCAAAGAAAGCAATTATTGCCCTTGATAATACGGTTAAAGAGATGGAACGAAGATATACGCTTATGAGTGAGGCAAGGATTAAAAATATTGAAGGCTATAATCAAAAAGCTGAAGTTGAAGGTTTTGAGCCTTTCCCTTATATCGTAGTGATTATTGATGAGTTAGCAGATTTAATGATGAGCGGTGGAAAAGAAGCTGAAGTTTCTATTTCTCGTCTTGCGCAAATGGCTAGAGCAAGTGGAATCCATTTAATTGTTGCAACGCAACGTCCAAGTGTAGATGTTGTAACGGGATTGATTAAAGCAAATTTACCTTCACGTATTAGTTATAAAGTAGGGCAAAAAATTGATTCTAAGGTTATTTTGGATAGTTTTGGAGCGGAATCTTTGCTTGGAAGAGGGGATATGCTTTTTACGCCTCCAGGTGGTGGAATTGTTCGTCTGCATGCTCCTTGGAGCACAGAAACAGAGATTGAAAAAATTGTAGAATTTATCAAATCCCAATGTCCTCCACAATACGATGAAAACTTTATGCCCAATGAAGATGAAATTTTGGGTTTGCGTGTGGAAGGGGAGACAGATGAGCTTTACGAAGAAGCTAAACGCATTATTTTGAATGATGGTAAAACCTCTATTAGTTATATTCAGAGAAGACTTGGGATTGGATATAATAAAGCCGCCAATATTATCGAACAAATGCAAGCGCGTGGATTCTTGAGTGAGCCTAATTCTAAAGGAGTGCGTGAAATTTTGGGTAATTAATTCTATGATTTTTATTTTAAGGTTATAGTTTAAGATAAGTTTTGATAGAATAAAAACTACACAATGTTAAATTTAATTTTGGAGCATACAAAGAATGAATTCAAGTCTAAAAGTCAATAGCATTAATAGTGCAAATGCGATTGCGCAAGCAACTATTCCTACAAATGCACTTAATCAAAAATTAGACAAAGTAACAAAAGCAGCAAGTAAAAATTTAAAAATCGATGGATTTCGTAAGGGGCATGTGCCAGCAAGTGCAATCAGACAACGTTACGGTAAGCAGTTAGAAGAAGATGCACAGCGAGAATGTGTGCAAGAACTTTTGCAAGATATTTTAAAAGAACTCAAGGTAGAAGCACAAGCACTTATTGGTGATCCGCGTATTACTAAATTTGACAAAAAAGAAGAAGGAATTGAAGTTGAAATAGAAGTGAGTTTAGCTCCAAATGTGCCACTTGATAATCTTGAAAAGTGTATCCCAGAAGTAAAAATTCCAGAAGTTACAACAGAAGATATTACCAAAAGACTTGAAGAGATTGCTAATGCAAGAGCGCCTCTTGTGGGAATTGAAGATGGTAGAAGAAAGCTAAAAGATGAAGAATATGCGAAAATTAACTTTGAAGGCTTTATTGAGGATGAGCCCTTTGAGGGGGGTAAGGCAGAAAATTATCTGCTCAAAATTGGTAGCAAGTCTTTTATTGAGGGGTTTGAAGAGCAATTAATTGGTATGAAAAAAGGTGAGGAAAAAGAGATTAATGTAACTTTCCCTCAAAATTATCAAGCTAAGCACTTAGCAGGCAAACCAGCAGTCTTTAAAGTCAAACTATTGGAGATTCAAACAAAGGGAAAAATTGAAATTGATGACAATTTTGCCAAAACACTTTTGCCAGAAGAGAAAGATGTGAATGTTGAAATCTTAAAAGAAAAAATCAAAACACAGCTCCAAAATGAAAAAAAACAAGAAATTTATAATAACCAACTAAAAGAGGTCTTAATCGAGAATCTCAACAAAAATATTGCATTTGATTTGCCAGAGTCTATTGTGCGTCAAGAAATGGATTTGCTCTTTAGAAATAGTATTCTATCCTTGCCTCAAGAAGAGCAAGAAAAGCTTGCCAAAGACCCAGAAGCACTCAAAGCTAAACGTGAAGAGCAGAGAGAAAATGCTGAAAAAAGTGTGCGTGTAACTTTTGTGATTGATGCAATCGCCAAACGAGATAAAATAGATGTTCCAGACAAGGAAGTGATTAATACAATTTATTATGAGGCAATGGCAATGCGTCAAGACCCAAAAGCAATGTTTGAATATTATAAAAACAATAATTTAATTCCAGCGGTAAAAATGGCAATGCTTGAAGATAGAGTGCTAACTGCTTTATTGGATAAGAGGGCATAATGAGTTATTATGTGCCAACTGTCATCGAGAAGTCTGGACGAGGCGAGCGGGCATACGACATTTATTCTAGGCTACTAAAAGATAGAATCATTTTATTGAGTGGTCAGATTGATGATGGAGTTGCGTCTTCTATTGTGGCGCAACTTTTATTTTTGGAAGCTGAAGACCCAGAAAAAGATATTTATCTGTATATCAACTCGCCCGGTGGAGTCGTAACAAGCGGAATGAGTATTTATGATACAATGAATTACATTAAACCCGATATTTGTACAATCTGTATTGGGCAGGCGGCGAGTATGGGAGCGTTTTTGCTTAGTTGCGGTGCAAAGGGCAAACGTTATTCTTTGCCTAATTCTCGCATTATGATTCATCAGCCATTAGGAGGGGCTCAAGGGCAGGCTACGGAGATTGAGATTCAGGCAAAAGAAATTTTGCGTCTTAAAGCCAGTTTGAATGAGATTTTGGCGGCTAATACTAATCAGCCATTAGAGAAAATTGCCAAAGATACCGATAGAGATTTTTATCTCAGTGCTCGTGAAGCACAAGAATATGGATTGATTGATAATGTTTTAACCAAAAGTTTAAAGTAAGGGGGTAAGTGATGAAAGACGATTTTGATTCGTTTGAGGGGTTACAAAGTTTTGAAACAGATGGAATAGAAGAAGCTTCATCTAATAATTCTTCCTTTTCATCTTTTGGGCTAGATTCTACTTCAACGCCTGGAGATTCTGTAGAAGCAGGTTCATCAGAGGCAAATACATTGGAGGATTATGGCACACAAATCATTCGCACATTAAGTGCTAATGGAATTGCCCCTACACCTTATAACTATAGAATTTACTTTGAAAAATTACTTGAAAACAAAACGCAACAATTCAAGGATAATGCAACACAATTTATTGGTCTTGATTTGACTCCTACAGAAAGACAAGCCCTCTTGGAGGATAAAGTATTAAAAGCTAAAAATCATATGACAAGCACTTTGCAGCAAGTTGGGGCAACTTATAAAAATCTCCAAGTCTTGCAAGGGATTCTTAAAAAGCACGAGCGTGAAGTAAGTGCGACCAATAATGCGATTGCTCTGCAAAATATCATTGCAGTTTTTGAAAAAGAGCTCAATCAATTGGGCGAAGCAACAAGAACGCAGCTTCAAAATATCAAAGTTTCCTATGATAAAAGCATACAAGCTGTTGAGAGTATTGCAAACAATATTATTTGCGATGAGAAATATGGACTCTATAATCGTAATTTTTTGGATATTAGAATCCTTGCAGAATTAGAATCTATCCATGTAGAAAACTATAAATCTTCGTTGATTTTAGTCCAAACCACTAAAAGCCTTGCGCGTCGGATTACTTCAGAGAAAAATACAATGTTGATTAATCGCGCAATTTCTAAAATTTTGCAAAAAATTGCAAATAAGAGTGATGTGCTTACTTATTGCGGTTCAGAAATTTTTGGTGTTTTGGTTAGTCATAGTGATAGAGAATCTGCCAAACGATTTGCAAATCGCTTGATTGAGAAGGTTGCAACAACAAATATCTTTTTGGGCGAAGAAGAGATTTCTCTTAGTGTTTGCACTGGGATTGTTGAAATTGATGCAAATTCTAAAAGTAAAGATGTATTTAAGAATGCCCTTGAAGCACTTAAGAAAGCTCACAATAGCAATGTTTCTTTCGTTGTTGCAGGGGAAAGTAAGGAAAAAAATTGAGCCTAGAGGTTATCACTTACCCCAATCCGATTTTACGACAGATTTCAAAACCTGTGCAATCTTTTGATGAAGAGCTTCATACTTTATTAGATGAAATGTATGAAATTATGTTGGCTAAAAATGGTGTAGGGATTTCTGCAATTCAGGTTGCTAAGCCTATACGCGCATTATTGATTTGCATTCCCGATGAAGAGGGGAATCAACATAAAGAGGATTTATTGGAGGTAATAAATCCAGAAATTATTGAGAAAGATGGGGAGATTGTATTTAGTGAGGGTTGTTTGAGCGTGCCAGAATTCTATGAGGAAATCAAACGCGCTAATACAATTAAGGTTGCCTACCAAGACCGCTTTGGCAAAAGTCAAAAAATCGTTGCAGAAGACTATCTAGCTGTGGCTTTTCAACATGAGATTGACCATTTAAATGGTGTTTTGTTTATTGATAAGCTTTCTATTATGAAGCGTAAAAAGTTTGAAAAGGGCTTGAAGCAGAAACACAAACTTTAGCATTTATTTGAGGGGATGCAATTGGGATAATTTTCAATTAGCTTAATGCAAATTGTCAAAAGGATTCCCTCTAAAAGTGCTGCAAGAATAAAAGCATAGTATTCATGTAGGTTGATTGCATGAAATTGGAGTCCAAGTTGAGCAGTTGCAACGAGGAATGTTAAGGGCATAGAATGACTAAAAGCAAACAAAATTGTTCGCTTAGTATCACCAAAATACTTATAATATGCAACAAATGCTCCAAGCAAACGCAAAATTACCATTACAAGAATGATTGTTATAGTAAGTGAAAAGAGTTGTTGGTTTTGCATAATAAGATTTAAATCCAATGTAGAGCCAACAAAAATAAAAAATAGTGGGATAAAGAATCCAAACCCAAAATCATTAAGTTTTTCTGTTAAGCCTTTTTGATGATGGAAATAAGTTGCTAAAATCATACCTGCTAAAAATGCCCCGAGCACGCGCTCTAATCCCAAAATCTGTGTGATTCCAATTAGAATCAAAAACAGCATCGTGCTGAAGCGAATATCTTGATTTTTGCTTGCATTGTTTGGGATAAGGAAAAATTTTAAAGTGGGAAACCACCAAAACATAATATCTGCCACCTTAAAAATGCCAACAATTGCACTTAAAAATACAAACAAAACCAATAATGTTTTATATAATTCCCAATTTAACCCATAAGAATATGCCCCATTGAGTACCACTAGCACGACAATACTAATGAGTTCTCCCAAGATTCCTACATTGAGTGCTAATAATAACCATGGGGTATTTTTGGGGTATTCTTTGAGGAGTGCCATAATCATTCCCAAGCTCATTACGGGTAATGCTGCGATATAAAACTTTGATAAACCCGTATTTACAACATATAAAAAGGCGACACCATATAGGATTAAAAAGTAGAAAAATGCAGATTTTAAGAAATTAAATCCAAGTTTTGTAAAAGTTTTTAAATCTACTTCCAAACCACATAAAAACATCAGAAATAAAAAGCCAATATGTGCAATGAAGCTCAAAGAGTCTGAATGCGTAAAGAGTCCAAAATGAAAAGCAAGCGCACCAAGTAGAATTTCTGTAACCACGAGAGGTAAGTGCAAAAGTGAGCTTAAAAAAGGCGCGATAACAATCAAGATGGCAATGATGCCAAAGGTTATAATGCTTTCCATATCCGACTTAAAACTCCATAATAAAGCTAAAAGTATAGCCTACTTTAGAATAATTTGCCCTAAATCTGTGGTAAAATGCGCACAAAAACAAAATTCATTTAGGAATCTTCGAATGATTCAAGATTTTTTTGCACCTCTCTTGCAGTCTTTGCCAAATAATAGGGAGCATAGGAGTAGAATCTTGCACCAAGAGTGCATTTTGCAGAGCGGATTTCATCATTTTGATTGGACAGCAAGTGGATTGGCAGCAAAATGTGTAGAATCTCGGATAAAAGAAATTTTGCCTTTTTATGCTAATACGCATTCAGAAAGTAATTTGCATTCCGAGATTATTAGTTCCTTGTATGAGAATGCAAGGGATAGGCTAAAAGATATTTTTGGTTTAGATTCTAATTTTGCCTTAATTGCTTGTGGTTTTGGTTCTACGGCTGCAATTAAAAAATTTCAAGAACTCTTGGGTCTTTATATTCCACCTAAGACAAAGCAGGTCTTGGGTTTGGATTCCATTTGCGATAAATCCTCTTTTCCGCTCGTCATTATTGGACCTTATGAACATCACAGTAATGAATTAAGCTTTAGGGAGGGATTGTGTGAAGTGGCACGCATAGGGCTGGATGCACAGGGGTTGGTGGATTTGGAGGGATTGAAGTCTATCTTGCAAGCCAATGCAGGACGCAAGATTATCGGTTCTTTTGCTTTGGGTTCTAATGTAAGTGGTATCCTCTCACCCTTTGCGGAGATTTCTTACTTGATTCGTTCTTATGGGGGAATCGTGTGTTTTGATTGTGCAAGCACTTCAGCATATTTGGATATTCCATCAAGCTTTTATGATGCTGTTTTTCTTTCTCCTCATAAGCTTCTAGGCGGTGTGGGTGGAAGTGGAATCTTGGTGATTTCTAAGGACTTGATTGACAAAACCTTACCACCAACTTTTTGTGGTGGGGGAGTGGTAGGGTATGTTTCGCGTAAAAGTGCGCAATATTATGCGCAAGAACAGAGAAGAGAAGAGGCTGGGACACCCGGAATCTTAGAGTTTTTGAGAAGTTTTTTTGGCTATATGTTGCGTGAAGAGATTGGGAGAGATTGGATAGAAGTTGCCAAGATTCCTTATATTCTCACTATGAAAGAATTTTTGGAGAATGAACCAAAGATTACGACTTATGGCAATTTGGCACATAATGCGTTAGGAATCTTTTCTTTTAATATTAATGGAATCTCTCCTTTTGAAGTGTCCCATAGGCTTTCTAGCCAATATGGGATTCTAACGCGTGCAGGTTGCTCTTGTGCTGGACCTTATGGGCATGATTTGCTGGGACTAGAAGATGAGGTAGTTTTCAACCAAAAGCCTGGTTGGGTGCGATTAAATGTGCATTATACCCATACACAAGAGCAAATCAATCTCCTATTAATGGCTTTGAAAGAAATCATCAAAGAACATAAGCTTTAGATTTAGGAACCTTGTTGTAATTTTTGCAAGAAATTATGGCGATTCAAATTTAAATTTTACTTTTTGTTATTGATAAGTAAATGGTTTTAGTAGGTTTTTCTTGCAATGGTAGCTTCGCTTATTGTCATTGTGTGAAGCAAAGGCATTATTGTGCATAGCTAAAGAGATTTCATTGTAAAATCTCGTAATGACAATTTGATTTTTATTCTTTATAATAACCAATCCATTGCTTTTTAAAGTTGATTTAAGAAAATTTAAAAAGGGGTATTATTTGACTTTTAAAAGCATTTTTTATTTGGCGGAATGTAGTGATTACTTGATTGCTGAACGAATTAATGTAGATTGGATAAAATGAAAAAAATTGCAATTGTTCGTTGTTGTCTATTATTTGGTCTAGGCTTTGGTGGTTGCGCAAGTATTGTGAATGGCGGAAAAGAAAATATGGCTTTTGAATCGCAACTTAGTGCTACTACAATTACTAAGAAGTAAAAATAGGAGAATACACCACCCCTGTAAGCATTAGTTTGGAAAGAAGCGAATCTTATTTTAGGGGAAAATGATATTTTATTTCGGTAAAGAAAGAGAGCTATAAACCTGTGGAATTTCACATTGTAAATCGTTAAGCGGTTGGTATATTGCTGGTAATTTAGTGTTTGGAGGGTTTTTTAGGTTGGCTTGTAGTAGATCCATTAACAGGAGGAATGTATGTATTAAAACCAAGCAACAACGACAGCGTCCAAGGAAATGATAAGAAAGTTACTATTATTAGTAGAAGATTTAAACGAAGAGCAGAAATCTCGTCTTAAAAAGATAAACTAAACGATCCAAAAATTCTCTATTATTGCCAAGCAAGTTTTTAAACTTGCTTGGATTGGGATTCTGCTCTTAGGAGATTCCTAAGAGATCTTTGGTAAAGACACAAAGTTTATTAGCAACCTCGGTTAAGTTTATCTTATTTTCCTCTTCACTTATCTTCCCAATATAGCGCACAAAAGCACTCCCAATAATCGCAATTGGCACGATTCCACGCAAAGCATCGATTTGTTGTTTGCTCTGGATTCCAAATCCTAGTGCAATGGGTTTTAAGCAGTATTCTTTTACAAGATTGAGGTATTTCATCAAGGATTCATCAATTTTTGTCTCATCTCCTGTGATTCCATTGCGAGCGACAACATAGACAAATGCACCACTCGTATTACTTAGTTTTTCTATCCGTTTAGGTTTGGTTAAAGGAGCAATGAGCGCAATATTTTCCAAGCCTAATTTCTTGGACTTTTTAAACAATCCTTCATCATGATTTAGCGATAAATCTGGCACAATCAATCCATAAATTCCGCAATCTTTTGCTCTTTGCAAAAATTTCTCCATACCATAACAAAACAAAATATTGCCATAAGTCATAATGAGCAATTTTGTTGTAAGTCCATTCTGTGTGAGTTTTTGCTGTAATTGCGTGATAAATTCAAATCCCAAATCCGTATTGAAACCATTTTTAAGCGAGATTTCACAAGCATTAGCAATAGCAATTCCATCAGCATTAGGGTCTGAAAAGGGAAACTGCACTTCCAAATACTCTGCCCCACCTAGACAGATTCCAAAGGCTGCTTCTAGGCTTACCTCGAAGCTGGGAAAGCCTGCGACAATGTGTCCCATTAAGGCAATCTCTTTCATTGTTGGATTCCTTTAGTTGGAGTAGGTTCATTACGCATTTCACGAATTTCTTGTTCCAAAAATTCTGTCCAACGCTCTCTTTGTAGGGTTTTTGCAGTGATGAAAATATCTTTGTCTCCTCTGCCAGAAATATTAATGATAATTTTTTTGTTTTTTACTTTTTTAGCGATTTTTAAAGCCCCTGCTAATGCGTGGCTAGATTCCAATGCTGCAAGGATTCCTTCGTGCTTGGCAAAAAATCTTAATGCTTCGAATGCTTCACTATCTAAGGCGTTCAAAAACTCTATACGCCCAATTTCTTTGAGATGTGCTAATTGCGGTCCAATTCCTGCATAGTCAAGCCCTGCAGAGATAGAATAGGTTTCTAATAAATTTCCATACTCATCACTTAGAAAATAGCTTTTGTAGCCTTGTGCAATGCAAAGATGTGCATTTTTATTGCCAATGCGCGAAGCATTTTCTCCAATCCCCTCGCCAAGTCCTCCTGCTTCAACACCAATGAGGCGTGTAGAAGTTTTTAAATAATGATTAAAGAATCCCATAGAGTTGCTTCCGCCCCCTACACATGCAATCATAATATCAGGATTGCCCTTGAAAAACTTTTTAGTTTGTTTTGTGAGTTCTTTGCTGATAATGCTTTGAAATTCACGCACAATATCAGGATAAGGATAAGGACCAAGCGTGCTACCAAGCACATAAAAAGTATTTTTGCTTTCTTTGCTCCACTCTCTCAAAGCTTCATTAACTGCGTCTTTAAGTGTTTGGCTTCCGCTTTCTACGCTAATGACTTTTGCGCCAAGCAATTCCATATTGAAGACATTAGGAAATTGTCGTTTAATATCACGCGCACCCATAAAGACGACACATTCCATACCAAGTTTGGCGCAAGCTGCACTGGTTGCTAATCCATGTTGCCCCGCTCCTGTTTCTGCTATAATGCGTGTTTTACCCATTTTTTTTGCCAACAAAACTTGCCCTATAGCATTGTTAATCTTATGCGCACCTGTATTTGCCAAGCCTTCAAACTTTAAATAGATTTCATTGTTGAGAATTTTACTTGCATTTTTGGCATAAATGAGCGGTGTGGGACGTCCTACAAATTCTCTATATAAAGCGTGTAACTCTTGCTTAAAGTCTTTGGATTTTAAAATGTATTTATAATATCCCTCTTCGAGCTCTTTTAGTGCAGGATGGAGAATCTCTGGCATATATTGACCTCCAAATGCGTGTAAATTGCCTCTAGTAATCCCAAAAAATCCTTTTTTAGATTTCAAAAACATTTTGTGTTTCATTTTATTGTCTTTGTTAAGTATTTGAATTAGACGAGTATTCTAACAAAAATTTCAAGAATTTTTGCTTTAGTTTAGAGCAATCCGCGAGTTAGTCTCAAATTGCATCACTTTTCGGTTTAATTAGCTTTTTAATGTTAAAAATGTAGAATCCTGCGAAAAATCAATCACAAAGAAGTTCTTATGTTTGCATTTCTGAAAAATCCTAAAGGTCAAGGAATTAAGGCAAGTTTTAGTATCCAAAAAATCCCAGCTTCTAAACTCACTCCCTTGATGATTTGTGAAGCATTTAATGCTCCTATTTTACTAGAGTCAGCGTTTCTAAAGACGGGTAAAGGGAGATTTTCAATCCTTGTTCTCAAAGAGGCTTTTAGAATTATCAAAGAAAATAGCACAATTTTTTTATTAGAAGATTCTCAAAAATACGCATTAGATGAATTGCGACAAATTGGAGATTCTTGCTTACCATTGCAACCGAAATTTCTTGATTTTTTAGAAGCTTTTCGTTTGCTTGCGCCAAAAGCGAAGTTGGCAATAGAATCTCAAGAGATTTCAAATGCAGAGATAGAATCTCTACCTTTGCCACTTGGCGGAGTAGGGTATTTGGGGTATGAATTTTTTGGAGAGATTGAGGAGGTAGAGTTTTGCAAACCTGCGCTTTATGAAGCAAGCGAAAATGCTTTTATTTTTGGGAGAGATTTTGTAATTTTTGATCATTTCTTTGAATCTCTTTATGTTGTGAGTGTTGCCTATGAATGTGAATTGGAGAGGCAAGAGACACAAAAAAGAGTTTTGGAATTGACGGAGAAGCTAGGACATTTAAATTTGCAAGATAAGCCAACACAAATCTATCATTCCACTATTACTTCTAAGGATAAAGAATCTTATTATACACAAATGGTGAAGACTTTAAAGAATGAGATTTACAAAGGAAATTTACTCCAATGTGTGCCGAGTCAGAGCTTGGAAATCACTAGTGATTTACCTCCATTGCAAGCTTATGTAAATTTACGCACGCACAATCCAAGCCCTTATATGTATTATTTTGATTTTGGGAATTTTCAAATTATTGGAAGTTCTCCTGAAGTATTAGTCAAAGTCCAAACAACTGCAGTCCATTGTGCAACACTTACGATTCGTCCTATTGCCGGAACGCGCCCAAGAGGCAAAAACGCATTGGAGGATTCTAAACTAGAAGAAGAATTGAAGCAAAATGTCAAAGAAAATGCAGAGCATTTAATGTTATTGGATTTGGGACGCAACGATGTGGGCAAAGTTGCTAAGCCAGGAAGTGTGCGAGTGAGCCAAGAAAAAATGATTGAAAAATATGCAAGAGTGATGCACTTAGTCTCTGAAGTGCAAGGGGAGATGGATTTGCAAATCCATAAAAAGAGTGATGCGCTTTATTCTGCGTTTCCTGCAGGAACCGTGAGTGGCGCACCTAAAATTCAAGCAATCAAGACCATAGAATCCTTAGAATCTCATAAGCGCGCAATTTATTCTGGTGCAATTGGATATTTTGCCCGAAATGGAGATATGGACTTTGCGATTGCAATTCGCACTGCAGTTTATCAAAAGGGAGTGTATTATCTCCAAGCAGGAGGTGGAATCGTCTATGATTCAAATCCTAAAGAAGAATACATTGAGACACAAAATAAAATGCGCTCTTTAGTAGAGGCTATTCTTGGAGATACAATATGATTTTGCTTATTGATAACTACGATTCTTTCACTTATAATATTTATCAGGCTTTTAGTCATTTGGGATATCCAATTAAAGTCTTGCGCCATGATAAGACGACTTTAGAAGAGATAGAATCCCTTTCGCCAAGCTATATTGTGTTAGGACCTGGTCCTAAATCCCCTAAAGATTCTCCGCTTAATATCCAAATTGTGCAAAAATTCAAGGGAATTTACCCGATTTTAGGTATTTGCTTGGGACATCAAGCAATTTTGAGTGCTTTTGGGGTAGAGATAAAAAATGCCAAAAATATCGTGCATGGCAAAGTAGAACTATTGATTCATAATCAAAAAGGAATTTTTAGACACATTAGCCCAAAGACTCCTATTGTGCGCTATCATTCCCTAGTTGGCAAACGCGAAGAGATTCCAGAATGTTTTATTATCAGTGGAATGAGCGAAGACGGAGAAGTAATGGCGGTAGAGCATAAGCAATACCATTTGATAGGATTACAATTTCACCCAGAATCTATTGGCACAAAAGAGGGCGAGAAAATGCTTCAAAACTTCTTACACTATGCTCGCGAGCCAATTCCTGTCAAAGACTATCTTAAAAAATGTTTGAAGTTGGAATCACTTAATTTTCAAGAAAGTTATAATTTAATGGATGAGTTAACAGAGGGTAATTTAAGTGATGCACAAATTGGGAGTATTCTTACAAGCTTAGAAATCAAGGGCGTTGATGAATATGAGCTTGCAGGATTTGCTTCCGTGCTCAAGCAAAAAGCTGTGCGTTTTGACATTAAAGAGGATGATAGGATTCTGTTTGATATGGTAGGAACAGGAGGAAGTAATGTAAAGACCTTCAATGTTTCAACTACTTGTGCCTTGCTTCTAGCCACGCTTGCAAAAAAAGAAAATTTTAGAATTATCAAGCATGGTAATCGCGCGGTTACTTCCAAGAGTGGTTCTGCAGACTTGTTAAGTGCGCTTGGGATTAATCCTAATATGGAATTGCAAAATGCAAAAAAAGCTTATGAGGAATTGAATCTTACTTTTTTATTTGCTCAAAGATTTCATTCTGCGATGCGCTTTGCCGCACCAGCACGAGGAAGTTTAGGATTCAAAACAGCCTTTAATCTCATAGGACCTTTAAGCAATCCCTCACCCATTACACATCAGCTCATTGGTGTTTTTGACAAGGAATATACTGAAATTATGGCAAAAGCTTTGGCGATTTTAGGAATTAAACGCGCAATGGTCGTGAGTGGATTAGACGGATATGATGAGATTTCGCTTTGCGCACCAACACAAATTACAGAATTATATGAAGGGAGTATTAAGACATTCATCTTTAACCCAATTGAAGTAGGGCTTTCTTTTGCGAGTTATTCTATGCTAAAAGGGGGAGATGCGAAGGAGAACGCACAAATTACAGAGGATATTTTTGAAAACAAACCTTCTCCCAAGCTAGATTTAGTTGCTCTAAATCTAGGGGCAGCACTTTGCGTATGTGAGCAAGTTGATTCTTTAAGAGAGGGATTCTTTAAGGCAAAGCAAATCATAGAGTCCAAAGAAGTGTTTGAGGTTTTAAAGAGATTCCAAAGTATTAGTAATATGCGCTTAGAGGGATTATAATGGAATCTTATAATAATGTGCCAACAATTTTAAAAGAAATTTTGGCAAAAAAGCAAAAAGTTCCTTTGCGTTCTTGCGCACGCGCAGTGCCTTTAAATCCACCTAATTTAGATTCTGCTTTAGTGATTGCAGAAATCAAACGCGCAAGCCCGAGTGCTGGAAAGATTGGAGAGATTTCAAATCCTAGTGCATTGGCTCAAAAGTATTTACAAGGTGGAGCGGGGGCTATTTCTGTTTTGTGTGAGCAGGATTATTTTAAGGGAGATTTAGAAGATTTAAAAGAGGTTAAAGTTGCCAATCCAAACGCTTGTGTATTGCGAAAAGATTTTGTTACGCAAATTGAGCAAATTGCAGAATCTTATGCCTTTGGTGCGGATATGGTGTTGCTCATTGCCGCGGTATTTATTGGGCAACAAAATCCATTTGGAGGATTTTCGCAGCTTGAGGCACTTTATCAAGAGTGTTTGAAGTTTGGTTTGATGCCATTGATAGAGGTGCATAATGCGTTAGAAGTGGATTTTATTACGCCTTTAAATGCAAAGCTCATTGGGGTTAATTCTCGCAATTTGCATACTTTTATCATTGATAAAATCCAAGCCTATAATCTTTTGGAAAAAATTCAAGACAAAAATCCGCAAAGTAAAGTGATTTTTGAATCTTCTTTGAATTGTGATTTTGATGGTTTTGTGGTGGGCAATTTAGGATTCAATGGAATCTTGTGCGGAAGTTATTTGGTGAGGAATCTTGAACCAAAATTTGCAGTAAAGCATTTAAAGAATGCGATAGAAGTTGGAAGTAAAGATTTCAATGTCTTTTATAAAAACGCATTTAAGTTATTGGATTCTCCAATTGGATTTATAAAAATTTGTGGAATTAGCAATATCGAAGATGCGTTGATGTGCGCGGAAGCTTTACAAGAATTGAAAGAAGTGCAAAACATTCAGGAAGATTCCAAGCTTGCTGCCCTAGGATTTATTATAGAGCCAAAGTCTCCTCGTTTTATAGAAGTGCAAGAAATTAGAAAAATTGCAAAGATGTTAGAAGGATTCCCAAATATCCTGAAAGTCATTGTATTAAAAGACGATAAAAATCAAATGAAATCCGCATTGAATCTTTATCGAGAGGGCATCGTAGATGCATTACAACTACATGGAATAAAAAAAGCAGGTTGGTTTGGTGGAGTAGAGCTTAAAAAAGCTGATTTCGCTTTTTATGAAGCTTGGAATGTAGGGTGTGCAGAGGATTTGGGCGAATTTGTCAGCCCGTTTGTTTTGCTGGATTCCAAAAGTGCTTTGGGCGGTGGAAGCGGTCAAGGCATTGATTTAAATGTGCTAAAACAACTAAAAGAGAAGGTGCAATCTCTGTGTGTTGCAGGTGGAGTAGGGATAGAAAATATAAAATCTTTAAAACAAATAGGAGTTAAAATGTTGGATATTAATTCTAGCATAGAGTTTGAGCCGGGTAAAAAGGATTCTACTAAACTTCAAGCTTTGATTGCAAATTTGAAATTGAAATGATATAAATTCTACTCCTCTACAAATAATAATCCATAATCCCCCAAATTTTTTACTTTAACTCTTGCCCCCCCCCCATATTATTTGTTATAATGACACTAAAAGATTTTTCTTGACTTTTTGCATTATAGTTTATTTATAATGGAAGACTCTAAAATCTTTTAACCCATACCATAATAAGGATTCTACAATGAGATTAATTATCATCAAAACATCTCTCTCTCTCTCTCTCTCTTAAATAGCTTTTTCTCTTTTATTCTAAAACCCTCTATTTTTAAAATTCCTCCTTTAATATTATTTCCCCTTTTTATTTCTTTTTCTCTTCTTTCAAGGAATTCCTATGAGTAGAGGAAGTAAGATTTATAAACGATTTGGTTTTAAGTTTGCACTGGCTTATAGAGTAAGAAAAATAAAAACTAGAGTGTTAGGCAAAACTTTTGTTCAATCACTTCTAATGCTTTATCAACTTTTAGAGGCTCAAAAGGACTCTAAAACCTTTGGAATCTATCGCACTTTAAGACAACAGAATGTTCTTATGGTAAATCCAAAGCATTTAAGATTTATTCTTTGTTACTATAGTGAGATATTAGAGTGGTTAAACTCTAAAGAATATCAAGAACAATATCTTAAGACAAATCATCCTTATCCTCCTTTGTTGAATCCTAAGAGATTGGCAAAAGATTCAGAGAATCCTTATATCATAGATTCTAAAATCTTAGAATCTATGAATTTAAATCTCACCAAAGAAATGCACAATCTCACCTTAAGCTATGAAACAATTCCTGCTGAACTTGCTTGGGAGATGAATTTACCATTACCGC
>JAAGKN010000611.1_pt1 | contig 117293 bp, 98 predicted proteins | sample 6206371 | NCBI WGS metagenome assembly JAAGKN01 (sample SAMN11533720, study PRJNA540317) | gut metagenome | isolation source: fecal pellets from male and female animal of same cohort | host: Peromyscus leucopus | place: USA:CA | collected 2017
CAAGGGGTCGCAGGTTCGAATCCTGTCACCCCGACCAAAAATTCAACCGTCCTTTACGGACGGTTTAATTTTTGGATTGGGGATGCGGATGAGAACCTGCAAGGTTCGACTACGAGTAGGCGCACGCCAAAAGTGGCGGGCGACCTTACGAGTGACCCGAAGGCATGGATAACATGCCGAGGGAATCCTGATGCCGATTATTAAAATTCAACCGTCCTTTATGGGCGGTTTAATTTTTGGATTGGGATGCGGATGAGAACCTGCAAGGTTCGACTACGAGTGGACTCACGCGTATCCGCGGGCGTTTTTATTTGTTACATTCGGCGGCGACTATATCAGATATATGCACCTCCATCGCGCTATCGCGGGCATCCGCCATGGCACACGGATCGCACATGCGCCGAATTTGTCCCGCACGACATGTGAATTTTACATTATTACATGTACCACGAACGGTTGCCTCAACCGGGGCCGCCAAATATTCTATAACCATATTCTGATATTTTGCCGGTATAAATTCAGGGTGATACGCCCACATCTGTTCAACCGCATTTGCAACATCGCGTGCACATTTACTGGGAACGGGACTGGGGCTGGGCCGGGGCGTGGGACGCGCCGCCGAACGCGGTCCCCAATATGCGGCATATATAATTATCCCCAATGCCAGTGCCCCAACGGCCAACAACAATATATAATGAGCAATCCCAAACGGGGTGGTATATTCATTTCGCATGATGCTACCTTTGTTCTGTATTCGTGATTATTTTAGCACAATACGCAAATTACAGACATATATTTTTATTCCTGTGGGCCTTGATTCGGCAAAAACATTGGGATACAATAATATAAAATCAGATATACGAATAAATAAAGCCTAAGGAGAATGATATGTTCGTTACGGAAAAATTAAAAACATTCTCTTGGGTCAATGTCGGCAATCCCGATCACGAAGACTTTGAAAAACTGCAAACTGAATACAAGATTGACGAAGACACCATTTCCGACATTTTGGACCCTGATGAACAACCGCGCCTGGAAATAGAGGATGATTATAAGGTTATCATCGTACGATTTCCCATTATCAACCGCGAAACGGATACGGTATGGCATACGGAACCGTTGTCCATAATATTTACATCAAACCGGGTGATAACCGTTTGTCGTAAACGATGCGACCTGTTGGATAAGTTGAAAAAAGACGACAAAACATCGCGTGAAGAATTTATTTTAAACATCATTTATTATATCGCTGAATCATATCTTCGCTTTCTAAAAGAATTAAATAAGCGCGTAATTGAATCCAAAAAGGCCTTGCAGGAACATATTCGCAAGAAAGACCTGATGGCATTGCTGGAGGTGGAAAATAGTTATACCCTGTATATGGCGGGGATAAAGGGCAATGTTGCAGTACTTGATAAGCTGGAGAAAGTTCGTGGATTTGTCAAAACAGAAGACGCCCAAGAATTAGCAGAAGACGCACGAATTGAGCTAGCCCAGGCAACCGAGGTCGTAACCAGTTACAGTAAAATGTTAAAATCCATCAAGGAAACATTTGAAAGCGTCATCAACATGGATTCCAACACATACATTAATCGTTTGACAATGTGGAACATCATATTGATTGCGCCGACAATCGTCGTCGGGTATTACGGAATGAATGTCAAATTACCATTCGCAGACGATGGTCGCATTGGTTGGATTATATTTATATTGATAATGGCACTGCTTATCGGTTATGCAATGTATGCCAGCATTCGTCGTCGCATTATATAATTGAAAAGCCCGCCAGGCGGGCTTTTTTCATTCATACCATTAGAACATTGGCGGATAACATTCGCCCGTCAGAGATGAGCAGCACGCATACCCATCGGCCAGCTCACTAAACAACTCACCCGCACAGCATCCGTTGGCATCCGGCGCCAACCCATCGTCACAGACCAATGCCTCTGCCGGGGCGGCAGCCTGCGCGGGCGCCGGTGCAATCGTTTCCGTTTCATATTCTTCGGCGGCAACAAACATATTGTCATTCTGTGGCCCGGCGTTATATGCCGGCTTATTCACAACAACTGGCTGAACCGGTTCTGGCTCCGGCTCTGGCTCGGTCAGGAATGGACTTTCCGGCGCCGGCTCTGGTTCCGGTTCTGTGACGACCGGCGCGGCGGGCACTTCCGGCGCAGTATCATCAATTATAGGCTCCGGAATCTGTTCCGGCGCCGGCTCAGGCGTTTCTGCCGCCGCATTATCTGGCGCCGGGATTGGCGCCGGCTGTTCTGCCGCGGGTTGTGATTCCGGCTCTGTCACGGGGTCGGGGGCCGCAATAAACGGATTGTCGGCACTATTATCATCTAATTGTGGCGTCGTCTGTTCCGCCGCAACAGGTGCGGTCGCGGCCAAATCAGGAACCGTATCTTTACTGTTTTTCTGGTACAGCCATAATGTAAAGATAGACAGCACAATCAACGCAATCAGCATAATATAATACAGGAAATTCGGACGCCGCGCGCCATCATTTCCAGCGCTTGCCGGACGCACCGGCGCACCGGTAACCGGCGACACGGGGCGCGCCACCGGGGCCGCTGCACCGGGCACGGGGGCGGAAATCGGGGTGGGGCGAACGGGCTGCTGTGCGCCCTGCGTTCCAAATATATCATTATCGTACATTGCAGAGGGCGCCGCGCCGGGCACTGTTGTGGCGGCATCCGCTGCTAAATTATTCGGGACATCAACAGAGGTTATCGTATCCAAGACCGGACTTGGCATCGGTGAAGGAGGTACATCATCAGATACAAAGACATCCGTTTCTGTAAATGCGGGCCCGGACGGCGGCGCAAAAGACAGTGGCGCCGGCGCCGATGCCGTCCCATATGACGCCATTCCCGTATCAGATGCGGGCGCCGCCGGCGTCACAGGCGGCGTTGTTATTGTGCCAAAATCAATCGGTTTGAACGCTATTTCTTCGTCCAATATTTCCGGGTCTTTGTTAAATAATGGTTTTACTTCATCGGCCATTTTTTCCGCCTTTTGTTCAGGTAGTAAATTTATTTTCGTTTCTTCTAGCAGTTGTGGCGCATCCGGGGGCGCAATCAGCATTTCATGAACTTCGTCTTCCGCCGGCGCCCCATCCATAACCGGCGTCAAATCTATCAAATTTGTACCCGGCGCAATGGATGGCAACGATGCACGGCCCTCAATCAAGCCAGGCCCACGAATGGCCCCCACATTGTCTGGGGCGGCATCTAAAATACCCCGCGCGGCCGCCGCATCATCTTCGGCAATAATCAATCTGCGGCGCGCATTATTCAAACGCCGCTGCGCGCGACGCAACTTTTCATTAGCCGCATCAATCTGTGATTCTGTCCGCAAAATCTTTGCCGCCGATTGCTTGGTCGGTTCTTTGCCAACGGCTTTCTTTTGACGATTTAATTTTGACCTCAAATCTTTTATACGGGCCTGCAAATCTGAAATAGTGTCATTTGTTTTGGAAATAGTTTCCCGCGCGACATCCGCCGCCGCAATCGCCGCCGCCAAACGCGCCTGCGCGGAACGACGCGCCGCCCCCACACGAAACGAGTTCAATGCCGCAATCGCCGAACCGGTATCGTCACCGGCGTTCACCGCCCGTATTAAATTATCATATATATCCAGCCCTGAATATTCTATATCCAGCTTTTGATATTTATTATTTTTTTTAGGGCGCACCAATTCCAGCGCAATACCATAATCATTCGACAGAATATCATCCCACTTACGCCCGCCATCCGAATTTATAACCAGCAGGGCATTGGGCTTATTTTCAGCGATTGCGTCATCTATAACAAAAACCAGAGCGCCACCGGCATCATAAAACGCCCGAATGTCGTTCCCGTCAATGGAATACGACTTCATCCGCAAATCCCCGAATTCGGGCAAAGAAACATTCTCTCTCTGTGTTGCCATGGATTAAATCCCTTGTTGCGGCGCACCCCCCAGTGCGCGTTTTATTTTTTCTTTGGCGGTGCAAACTGGTACGCCTGTCTGCAATGCTCATAACAATATGGTTTCCCGACGAATACGGTTTCACCACAAAAGTGAAAGTTTTCTGAATCCGGATCCCCAATCGGCCACCGACACTGGTTGGGTTTCAGATTTGCCATCTCCAGCGAATGCTGAATTATCCGCTGATGCATCGCCAGATTTTTTTTCAATCCCTTTGCCTGGGCCGTCGGGGCTTTTTTTGATGTATCCGCCGCGGGCTTGGCCGGCGCAACCACCTCTTTTTTAGGCGCCGCTGTCGTCTTTGTCGTCTTTTTTGGGGCCGCCGCCTCACTTTTCTTTGTCGCCGGCTTTTTGACAGCCTCACTTTTAGCCGCCCCCTTGACCGCCTCTTTTTTAGGCGCCGCCTTCTTAGGCGCAGCTTTTGCCGCCGGCTTTTTATCCTTTTCCTCTGTCGCGGGGGCACCGCCCGCCTTCAGATTCCAACCCAAGCGGTTCAGCTTACCCACAACCGCGTTTTTTGAAATCCCCAATCTTTTGCCAATTTCGGCTGTTGACAAACCCTTGCCGGTCAAAGCCTTTAACTTTTTAAGCGTTGCGTTATCCCAACCTTTGCTCATTTCAACTAAACCCTTGTTCTACTTTGCATATAATTGTAGCATAGTTACGATTCGAAAGGCAAGGGGGAAAAATATGAATTATCACACAATTTTACTTTACGGTTTTTGGGGCCTCCTGTTTGCCGGGGCAATGTTCTGTATGACCCAAATTGCGATTGCAGACTGGCGCCGACGCATTATTCCAGACGCTTTTTTATGGCCGCTGATGCTGGCGGGGATGATTGCGGCGGCATTTTTACGCACCTGGCCGATTGATGCCGCGGCCGCCGCCGTGGGCGGCGCGTTTGGCTATGCATTGGCGGCGATGGTCGGATTTGGATTTGATTACAAAATACGCAAAAAAAATCCAGATGCCGCGGCCCCAATTGGCCTGGGCGATATAAAGCTGATTGCGACGGGGGGCATCTGGCTGGGGACAACAGGACTGGCGGTGGCACTGATAATCGCATGCGCCACAGGCGGCATATGGTCAATAAGGACAAAACAGCGATATATTCCTTTTGCCCCATTCTTTGCAATTGGTGGAATTTTATCTTTGCTTGGATTGCTGATTTTGCTATAATTACATAAAAATAGGGAAGTGGATGAGGATATTTAATCGCTTTTTTTCCGCAATAGTATGCACTGTGGCGTTTATGTCCGCGGGGCGGATTGCCATGGCCGCAACCCCACTGTCCAAATACGGCCAAATTCAAAATGTCCAGAATTATTCCACCAATCCGTTTTGGTCGCCCGGCGCCCCATATAATCAGCGCATGCCCCAACCGGTATATGCAACCGGCCCCGATGTTGAAACGGCCGACTGTCAAACGGTGGTGGGCAATTTAGTTGCCGCGCAATGTGCAATGCACAACAAATGCATTGACACGCGACTGAGTGACATTCGCCCCGCGGTAATGATGCAACTGTCGCAAATGCCGGGCCATAATTATGCAACGGCATGTGCGGGCTATATCGATGCAGCATTCGCCGCATACACATCCCAAAACGCAAATGCGGGCCCCAATGGAATGCCAACCGCGTTCCCATCCGCCACAATGCCATCACCAAAAACGGAACCGGTAAAATTTGAAAACCCGTACGCACCGAAACAGCTTCCCCAATGGATGCAGGATATGAAAGACCGAAAGCAGGAATTGAATGAGCTTCAGGCACAAAATGGCGCGGGCGGTGAAAAGATTGCCCGCGCTGATTTTCCAAAAACCGCATCGGATTTATCATTTGTTGACCGCATGAAAAATGAGGCCGCCGGATACGAACCCTATAAGGACGCGACCGCATATGTTCCGCTAAATGTCGAAACAAAGCAGGAGCAGCTAACACGCATGGCTGAACGCGCCCAGAAAGAAAAAGAACTGGCAGATGCATATAGAGAGATAGAAAAATATCAATTATTGCCGGCCGAATACTGTAAAAAATACCCACAAGATACAGCATATTGCCAGCAGATTCAAAATCAACAAGCCACAACCAATCAGCAGAAGTCAGCAATTATTCAGGCAATTGCCACGGCTTTGAAGGAGGCGCAAAAATGAAATTTTTGCGTATGATGCTATTAATAATGGCAATGGTTCTACCAACTGGCGCGCTCCATGCCGGCACAGCAGGATGTGAACAGTTTAGCGATTGTGATACACGGATAGCATGTGAATTGTATGAAACATTTCAAAACGCGCAAAGCGGCATGGCACAAGACTTCAATACCCCAACCGCACAGGCAATAATTGAAAATCCATCCTGTACGAATTATCCAGACAAATTTAAAAACAATATTGATGCCACAATTGAAAATACAAAGTTGGCAATTGACTGGAACCTGGTTCGCGACAAGATAAAAAACGGCATCAACGCCACCGGAACCACCAATGGCGATGCTGACACGATTACCCGCGAAGAGCTTATAGAGCTGTATATAAATGCCCTGGGGCCGGATACTAAAGAACAAGAGGCGTTTTTTAAGGATTTGGCAACACAGTATGTATCTGCATCACATTCCAACGATCAAATTATGCTTGATGACGCATTTGTATTAAATATGTTGAGTGAGGGTAATACATTAAATAAATACAAAAAGCCCTTATCTGAATTGACCGGCGAACAAGATATTGAAGACTTAAATATTTTCCTAAATTGGGATGACATATTGTTAGCAGTATCAAATGTACTGGATACCACATCAAAAACATATGGTGCAATGGTATGTGAAAACAATCGTTCCTGGGAAGGGATGATTGATGCTGTGGGATGGATAGTAACCGCGGTTGCAGCGATTGCGACATTTTATTCAGGAGGCGCCGGTGGTGCGGCCGTGGCCGCAGGACGCGCCGCATTGGGGGCCGGCTTAAAGCAGGCAGCCAAAGCCGCCGCAAAAGTTGGCGCAAAAAAGCTAGCTACTAAAATATCCAAGCAGGGCAGCAAACAACTTGCTAAAAGTGCGGTCAAAATCGGAATGAAAAAGAACATGAGAGGTTGGGCCACATATACTAATAAAGGGAACATAAAAGGATTAGTAAAAGGCGCATCTAAGCATTTTGTAAAAAAAGTAAAAGCCAATTTAAAAAATAAGTGGACAAAACTGGCCGCCGCCGGTGCAATAATATATCAAGGCGCCAATGCAGGAACAGGATACAGCCTGTTGTCCAGCGATTTGGACAAAGAAATTGTAAACTGCCAGGATTTGGATCACAACGAAGGCTGTTATACAGTGTGCGGCGACGGCGCTGCAAACGACGACCTGAATGCCAAGGTAATAAAGCCCGCAACCGGGCGCACAGCTTGCGTAGGGACAGATTATCATCTATATGAACTAAATGGCACATCTAAGGGTAAACGCTTCTTTTTCAGTGCGGCCGAATATAAAAAGATGGAACCATTGATAAAAAGTCTAAAGGATACAGGAAAATGTGACTGGAACGAAGATGATATAGATATGTATATCGGCTCTTTTATCTATGACCCGGATACATTAGAAGTTACAACCGATGCGATTATTATAGAAAACGCTTTCCGTTTGGACGATTAAACAATACAGATAAAGTAACAACATGAAAAAATTACTCATATGTGCATTTACCGTATTGTTATCTATGGGGGCCTCTTATGCCATTGATGGATTGGAACCGGCGACCCCTGAAATTGAATCCGACGATTTTATCCCAATCGAAGAATTGTTAAACACCACACCCGCCGACACGCAATGTGCAACCGCGGCGTTTGCAAATGCGCTGGCACAAACTGTTGGCGAAGTATCCGAAGAAGACCACGAAACAGATATTCAGGCATGGATTTATAAAAACTTTTCACGCCCCGATGTGTTACAGACCGTATTGGCATGCCCGGAAATTGCAAACGCCCCCGACGAAGAATCTATAAAATTCATACCAATTGAATATACTTTCCCGGGCGGGCGAAAAATTGTTGTTAATTATGAAACACAACCAAAGATTTTAAAACAACGGCTAAGTTTGGCATCAAAACGCACGACCCCTGGCGGTGACAATCCCCGCATTGGCACCGACGGTGCTGAATGGACGCATACGGACCCGGCATGGTATGGTATCATGGTTGTACAATCGGGGGCACTGGATAAATTCGCCGGCGCGGATAAAAACAACACAATTTCATTACAGTATATAAAAGACAATATTGATGATTTATATCCAAAGGGCTGGTCCTGTACCAGCAAAAGTGCACTGGCCCCCGACAGCGACACGATAAATCGTGCCGTACATAAATCCGTCAACATAGAAGACGACACAAATGACTATTATGTTGCGGGCGATGTCAACCTGCAGTGGATTTCTTATTTAGAAATCGCATTGGATGTCGCGATAACGGTGGTAACATTTGGTGGCGGAACAGTCATACTGGGCGCGACCAAGGCGGCGCGCGCATCGCGGGCGATGAAGGGGTTGGCATCGTCCATGCGCGCGCTTAGCAAGCTTGATTCTGTCCGTGATTATATCCGCATATCGCAAAAGTACGCCAAAGCAACCGAAGAATTAAAAAACATAAATCGGCTTATGCATCCAGCCGCCTATGCCAGGAAGCAAAATGAAATTAAAAACCTTAGCAAATCCATGCGCCAAATGGAAAAAGCCGACAAAAATGTGCGCCAATATAAACAATCAGCCGAGGCCTTTGCCGACATCAGTAAATATCGTCGCGGCCTGCGCGCCATGCGAACGCCACAGCGCGGCAACATACTGGCGCGTGCATTTCGTTCGGTAAAGGCCGCATATACCGGCAACCAAACCATCAGTCGCGGCGCCAAGGTTGCGCGTTCCAGTATGAAATCCGGTAAAATCCGTGACTGGCTGTTTCATTCAACTTTAAAAAACGCGGGCAAACTGGCCAAGATGGAGGCTGCAGGCGGCCTGTTATATGGCGCGCTGAAGTTTGCGGGCGACATGTATGATTGGACCGAAACCAGCACCGGCGATTTTACCAACGGGATAGAATTTCAACCCTTATTATTACTTTCGGCCGACGACCTGCAGGGTCAGGAAAATGTTGTAAATTACGGTATGTGGTTGATGTGGGCCGGTGATGCCGTCAGCGCGGCCGATGATGACGCGGCATACCTACAGGCACTGGATTTCGCGGAAAAATTTTATCAAGATTTAAATGAAACCCAAGAGCAAGATAACGACTATGCATGTGATGTGGACATATATGTCGTACGCCCCGTACTACGCAATCCGGGCGACGAAGATGCCGAATTATATTACCTGATAATGAACGATACCCCATGGTCCACCGCAAAGGGCACCGGCACACCACAATGCGATACATGCGCGAGCCTTACAAACACAAACGGCGACACATCACAAACCACCGCGGCCACACCGGATGTTGTAAACAACCATACCGTTCGCGGCGGTCCATGCACACCATCCGCCGTCAGTGACCGTTTCCCGAATCAAATTCTGACCACGGGCCGCTACGCACAAACAGACCCGGCATTTGAAAAAGCAATGATTCAAGTATTCCGAATGGAAGGGCAGTGTGGCCAACTGCCAAACGATCCGGGCGGCTACACATGTTACGGCATCGCACAAAATGCATGGCCCAACATTGATGTCCGAACCCTGACACGCGAAACCGCCGAAGATTTTTATTACAATGAAATATATAAGAAAATGGGCTTTGACCGCTTGCCGGATTATGTACGCGGCGATATATTCCGCGCGGCAATGGGTGGCTGTAACGGGCTAAAGGTTGTGCGTAAACGCTTGGGACTGACGCCGTCATGCGCGCCGATTGACGACGAATTGGTCCGCGCGACCGAACAGTATGCGGGCGACCTGCACAATGATATATGGGACGCAATGGAACACTATTATAAATATGGCTCCAGTGGCGCATACACCGATGCATGGGTGGCGGGTGCAAAGCTTATGCGCGAAAACGGATGTCATGTGCGTCCCGCGCGCGAACTGGGGCGTCAAAATTAAAGATGAGCATAATACCACACCGCTTTATTTTAACCATAACCTGCGCGGCATTATGCATGACGAATATCGCATGGGCCATACCATTCCCAAGCACCAGCGGCATGCCTAATAGCGTCATCAACAAAACCGCATTCCCGGGTACAATTTCGGATATCCCACGCGATATTCGTCATGAAAATATAACCAGCGGCTATCTGCCATACAAAGATGCCAGTGCGTACAGCTCAATTTCTGTCGAAAGCGAAGAAGAGGCACTGGACCGACAGCTGCGCCGCCTTCAGGCGGAAAATGAGTTGGACAAACTGAATCTGACCTTTGTTCAGTATTGTGATAAATACCCACTTGATGACGCGTACGGTTGTCCGCAAACACCTGATTTAGAGCAGCAGATTATAGCCATCGGCAACAGCCAAACATCGGCCGCGCAACCAAATACATCGCCATCCGTATCCGCACCGACGCAGACGACGCCGACAACCAGCATATCAAACATAATATCCGCGATTGCGCCCGCCGCGCCAACACCCACGCCCACGCCAACACCCACCACGGGCACATTTGTCGCATCCAATAAAATTCATGACGGCCCATGTACACCATCCGCCATCAGCAATAATTTCAGAAACAAAATCCTGACCACTGGGAAATATGAAAACATCGATGCCGCATTTGAAAAAGCAATGGTTCAAATATTTCGGGTTGAAGGGGATTGTGGTGGCCACCCCAATGACCCCGGCGGTTATACTTGCTATGGCTATGCCCAGAATTTTAATCCCGATATAGATGTGCGTCAACTAACACGCGGTGGCGCCGAAGACCGAACATACGAACGATTTTACAAGGCTAAAAATATAGACCGCCTGCCGGATGCGATACGCGGGGATGTGTTGCGCGGGGATTTTGGGTCGGGCCCGGGGGCGGGGATAAAAAAGTTGCAGCGCACATTGGGCATGGCGGAAACAGGCCGTGTTGATGACGCGCTTATAACGGCAGCGGAAAATTACCCGGGCGATTTGCACGACGAATATTGGAACACGATGCAGCAATTTTATATCGATATAACCCAGCGAAAGCCCGAACGCAAAGTCTTTCTGAAGGGCTGGATGAACGGCGTTAAACACTTTCGTGAAAACGGTTGTCATGTAGTCCCATTGCAACCGCTGACCCGATAAAATACCCGTTGTATTTTCATCCAAAATTCCCTATAATTACATTATATGAAAGAAAGGACATGCCATGAAAAAAATACTTAGCGCATTTTTAATCTGTGGCGCATTGACCGGGGCGGCAAACGCATACCAGGTTTTGTCTTCAAAAGAACTGGGGCAAAACGATGCAAAAAATCAAAATGTCGTTGTAAAATGCACCACCACCACCGGCAAGGTTTCAAATCAGACATGTTCACTGCGCCGTTATGCAAAATGCAGCGGCACGGGCGCCAATAAAAAATGCAGCGGCTGGCAACCCTGGCAGGATTTACGCAGTCCGGGGAAAAAATATTCCAACTGGCAGACGGCGGCATCCGCATGCTGTCGTGCAAAGGGTTTGCGATAGCATCACATCAAACATTAACCACGCACGAAAAAATAAAGGCGCCGGATGGCGCCTTTGTTTTTTCTGGTGGATGTGATTGGACTGTATAATTCCCTGCCAAAATCATGCCAATCGCGTTGCTCTTGGTGATTTTGACGGGCCCCTTTCACTTCGCGGGGCGCCGCCCGCTGCGTCCCGAACCAATTGGTTCTCGTCCGACACCACACACGAAAAAACAAAAGCGCCATCCGGCGCCTTTGTTTTTTCTGGTGGATGTGATTGGACTCGAACCAACGACCTCTTCGATGTGAACGAAGCGCTCTAACCAGCTGAGCTACACATCCTGTTCTTGGTGGGGATAGTGGGACTCGAACCCACACGGTTGCAATAACCAAAGGATTTTAAGTCCTCAGCGTCTACCATTCCGCCATATCCCCATGTGCTAGCAAAATATTACCAGCAAGCCCATCAATATGCAAGAAAAAACCTTGTAAATCTTCATCTGTTTAAGATAAAATAATTAACATTAAACGACTATTTATAATAGGAGAATAAAATTATGGCAGAATATGAAATAATTTTACACGGCAACCCACTTGGCCATAGCCAAACAGATTCAAAACTCATTAAATCCGACTTTTTCCTGAACTTTTACAAGAATAACCTATCGGGCGAAAAGCTATTTGTTACCACTCATGACAATAATTGCACCATGTATACACTATGCATTTATTCAGATAGAAATGCTGGCCCTGTGTTTATAGAAGCAGCCCCCAGTGGTCGTCCAGGCGGATATGTCGGTATATCTCTGGCTGTTGACTCTGACTTCAAATTTGATGATCCCCAATGGGTATTTGAAAAATTACGGGAAATCTATAATCAATATATTCTCAATAATTTAATAAAACCAAGAGGGAAGGCCTATCAATGGATTGATAGTGCACCAAGTTTATTTCGATCGCCCACTATGAAAAATAAATTTATAAAAAATATTGAGCAGTGGTTTAATTCTCGCTATATAGCCGAAGTACAAAAAGCAACCCCGCAACATAATGAAAATACGCCTGAACAGACAGTAGATAGCGCAAAATCTAGCCAGATTCAATCTGCAACTGCCCAACTGCAGGCAGAAATCGCGGAGTTGGAGGCACAATTAAATACAAAGCGCCAACAATTAGCACAGCTACAGCAGCAATCCAAGAAAAAATAATTAAAAGCCAGCATATGCTGGCTTTTAATTATTCTGGTGGAGCTGATGGGACTCAAACCCACGACCTCTACGATGCGAACGTAGCGCTCTATCAACTGAGCTACAACCCCAAAACTGGTGCGGATAAGAAGACTCGAACTTCCAAGGCATTGCTGCCACTAGTACCTGAAACTAGCGCGTCTACCAATTCCGCCATATCCGCAAGCAGTTGGTATATTATCTCAACTTTATATATTTTGCAACAAGAAAAATTATAAAAATTACATTTAATCATCACCATATATAGCGACATATATATTTCGCTTGCCCCGGATTTCCAATTTTTGCTAATATTTTATCAGAGATGAACAAAGCCCTGATTTTCGCCATATTTATCAGTCTGTGTACATTTAATGTGCACGCGGCGACGCGTACAAATTCGCAAACCGTTCGCCAGGGCGCACCTAACCAACGGGTTTCCACAACCGAAAAACAAACAAATGCACGCGCAACGACATTGACGCCACGCACCGCGGCACAATCAACAGCTGCGCGTGGCGCCACACCGCGCGCCGCCGCATCATCTGTTACCACGCGCGCTGCCGCAACCAACACGCAGGCACCCGCGCGCGCCACAACGGCCCGCGCGACCACACCACGCGCCGCCGTCAGCGCCCGCGCGGCAATCGACGAAACATCACAATCGTTGGCCGCCACGCGCACGGGCGCGGCATACGAACAGTGCAAAAGTGCATTTTTTACATGCATGGACCAATTTTGCACATTAAAAAATGATGATTATCGCCGCTGTTCATGCAGCAATCGCGTATACAACCTGGCGTCGGCGCGTCAGACATTACAGGATGCCGGCGAGCAATTGACCGTGTTCACGGAAAACCTGGAGGTGGTTGGCATGACCGCCGCCCAGGCTACCGCAATGAAATCCGCGTCAGAAGGGGAAAATGCCCTAACGGCGGACACATCCGCGTCCAAGGCGTTGTTGCAGGCGATTATGAATTCCATCCGCGGCGAGGACAGCAATGTCGGCGGCAAATATTCCAGCCTGAACAGCATAAGTCTTTCGTTTGACACGGCAAACGCATTCGGCATGACCGATGCCGGCCAGGCAATTGCCAAAAATAATGGCCAAAACCTCTATACCGCGGTATATCCACAATGCCGCGCCGCGGTAAAAGACGACTGTACGGATGCCGCACTGCAACGCGCGGTAACAGCATATCTTATGGCCATCGAACAAGACTGTAACACATTGGAAACAGCCATCGGTGAAAAACAAAAACAAATGAAATCCGCCATCCGTGAGGGTAGCGCCATGCTGGACCTGGCGCGGGTTGAAAATCGCCAGAAACATAATTCCAGCGACATTGCAACCTGTGTCGCGGAAATTGAGGCTGCCGTACTTAGCGAAGAAGTATGTGGTGCCGGCTATCATAAATGCCTGGATAATGGCGAATACATCGACATCAGCACGGGCGCACCGATTGCCGGCGTTGTGGAATTCTATAAACTTGGTGAATTGTTACAGTTTGCGGACGGTGTTGCCCCGACCGATCAAAAACTAACGCGCGCGCCCGCCAACAGAATATTTGTTCAAAACTTTGAAAAACGCGTCAAAAAATTCGCCCAGCCCGCACTAGACAAATGCGTAGAGCAGGCCGATGTCGCATGGTCGGATTACCTGGATAAGGCTATGCTGGACATATTCTATGCACAACAGTCAAAGGTGGATGAAATCAAACAAGGGTGTTTTGATTTTGTATCTGCATGCTATATGAATGGCGACAAGGCGATTACAGCCGCAATGAAAAACCTGACCGGGGACAACAACATTGTTCTGCAGCCATCAAAAATCGTTTTGAACGATAAGCTGTGTAAAGATTATGTTGCATCGTGCGACAATATGTTTGACGGCAACATTGTTCAGGCCTATATCGACAATCGTACCACAGCGGATAAAACAACCGCATGTCGCGCAATTGTAAAGCAATGCTTTGACAAATACGGCGGCACAAATTATGAAAACTTCTATTATCCATACAGCGGTCTGTTTGCATCAGGCAAGGCTCCTGATTGGTTCACATTGTATGAGATAGAAGATTTTCAGCCACTCAATGATCCGTCTGCTCACTCGCCAAATTATGACTTAAAGGTAACCCTAAGCAAAGACAACGGTCCAAAACAATATTGGGCACGCTATAAATCTGAATGTGCAAAGCAGCTAACAAAAATTGATGCATGTAACGATCAAACACTAATAGAAACTGTGTTTGGTGGCTTTGACTTATTCACAACTAAAAAGATAAATTCCGCAACCAAAGGCCGTGTATACGAATATTGTGCCAACGAAAGGATCACTGGTTGCGAAGATGGCAACAGACTTCAAACATATGGCTCTTTGCTGCACAATCAAGATGTACAAATAGGTTCAACAACATACAAAAACTTATCTTTGGTTCAGCACAGATATCTGCGCCCGACCGGCGTTGCCACCGAAGTTTATAATCATATCGTCGATGTTCTGGCTACCCAGTGCCAAAATGTAAGCGGTCGTTTTGTTGAATTTCAGTTTATTAAAAATGAAATTTATGGTGATGATAAAGGCAATAATATATGCACAATTCATGATACTGAAAAATTTACAGAATTAAAAGACTACAATATCGGCAAGAATGAAAACATGTGCCCACGCGACTATGAAGTATCAGTTGACACACAGTCATGGGGGGCGTGCCTGTGCTGGGAAAACGGTGGTCGACGCAGTAAATGGGGCCAAAGCGCAAAATGCGTCGCCGCATTCCCAGTAAAAGAGGCGGCCAATGATGCCCTCTGTTTCAGTGATAGAAGCCTCGTATACACGCCAACACAACCAAGTGGTAAAAACTTCTCAGAGGATCAGTGGTGTACAGTATCGCCATCATCACCAAAGAATCAGGTTATTTGGCCAGATCCCACTACTGATGATATAACAAATCTTCCCGAAGGCCTACAATAAGAGAATAAAAAACACCAGGGAAAATCCCGGTGTTTTTTATTTTATTGCATCACGCACATGATTTGCAATTTGCCGCGCGGCCCCAACGCCACCCGGTCGCCATAAATCATCTGCACCCCGCAACTGGGCAATCATTTTTTCGCGCACTGATGGAATAATCAGCTCATCAAAGGCGCACATTACATTTTGCGCGGTTGCATCCGGCCCCAAAAATTCGGGATACACGCACCGGCGCAACAATATATTCACCAATGATACCCACCGCGTCTTTATAACGCGCCGAACCAGCCATACAGTTATGGGATTCATTCTGTACACGATTATCGCCGGAATATGCATCATAGCCAACTCCGCCGATACGGTACCGCTGGCCGCGATGGCAACATATGTTTTTTCATATAAATCATATCGTGCAGACGCCGGAACTAATTCAACCGTCACAGGCCAATCGCGCACCTGTTGCGAAATATAATTTGCCGTGGTTTCCACCGTCGGGATTACAAATTTATACCCCAGATATCCGCATCGCTGCATCATGGATGCGATATCCCGCATCAACGGTAACAGGCGTTTCACCTCTGACATACGACTGCCGGGGATAAGGGCGATAATCTTTTCGCTTGCCAACACCTTTTTTTTACCGCCCCGGCGTGACATCACAATATCCGCAATCGGATGACCGACCGCAACCGTATCCAGGCCATATTTGGTAAAATAGGGCACCTCAAAATCAAAAAACGCATACAATTTATCAAATGTGCGTGCGTATTTCTTGGCACGCTTTGCCCCCCACGCCCAAACCTGTGGGGCGACAACATGATGAAACTTTAACCCATCCGCAATCAGTGCACGCCCCGCCGACATCTTACGCAAACGCTTTACCACATTACGGGCAAAACCCGGTGAATCAATCGTCAGAACCACATCGGGCCGCGCACGAATTATTTCATCTGCGGTCTGCTTTATACGACGCGTCAGCGTCTTTGCATGGGCCACAACCTCTGCCACGCCCATAACCGCCAAATCAGACATTGGAAACAGCGGCCGCAATCCGGCCGCCGCCATATTTTCACCACCAATTCCAACAAATTCGGCATCACCCATTTCGGCCATTATACGGCCGCCCAAAACATCACCCGACACTTCGCCGGCAATTATAAATATTTTCGGTTTTTTATTCTGCATTTTTAGATGTACCGATACCGCGTTTTGAGCGATTTTCAATAAAGTCAATCGCATCCATGGCGTATTTATTATTTTTTACTTCCTTGCGGACACGCGCCAAGCGGTCCGCGACCGTTCCTTCCGTGCTGCGAAATACGGCCGAATACACGCTGTGAATGGCGTGCATATCCTCATTCGTGAATCCATGACGCATCAAGCCAACACGGTTGATAGTACGATAGACCGCGCGCGGATTACCATCATATATTGCATACGGCAATATGTCGTTTCCAACCCCGGACATTCCGCCAATAAATGCATTGCGCCCAATGCGCGCAAACTGCAAGACCATAACACCACCGGATAAAATAGCGAAATCTTCAATCTCCACATGTCCGGCAACCTGTACCAGGTTGGACATAACCACACTGTTTCCAACCTTGCAATCATGGCCTACATGGGCATTTACCATAATTTGACAATCATCACCAATTACCGTGCCATCGGACGCGGGCGTTCCGGAATGAATTGTTACATATTCACGAATTTTGCAGCGTTTGCCAATACGAAGTCCCGTCATGGACGCCTCATCCTGCCATTTCAAATCCTGACTCATCACGCCAAGGACCGCAAACGGATATACAATGGAATCATCACCAATGGATGTTTTACCATCGATTACAACATTGGATATAAGTTCAACCCGGTCGCCCAAAACAACATTCGGCCCCACAATACAAAATGGGCCAATTTTGCAATCGGCCCCTAAAACGGCGCCGTCATGAATAATCGCAGTTGGATGTATCATCATAATAAGACTCGTCTTTTGTTATATTATCGAGCCAAATGATACATTATTCGCGCCTTGATTGGTATTAAAGAAATATAACCAATTATAACAGGAATCGCACCGCACGCCACAGATTGACCCGCGGCAGACCCGCCAACACCAAAACACCGGCCGCACCAATTACCGGCAGCGTGGCAAGCCACCCAAACGCAATCAACCCGCACGCCCACATATATTCGGCAAGCTTGGCATCAATCGCGCGCGCATGCCAGACTGACATTGCAAACATACCCAGCATCGTGCCCAGCGCCCCTAAAAATACCGGCACAGATTCCGTCAGCACAAACAGCGCCAGCGCCAGCGCCACCACGAACCGCGCCATCCATTTCAGCTTCACAAACGCACTGTCATGAATTCGTCCCATTGGCCGCACATTACGCAGTGCCACCGCCGCCGCGGCAAAAACACCGACCGCCAACAATCCGACCAGATGCACAATCGTCAGATTCCCCAGTTGCCCAAATCTAAAAAATTCCGGCTGCATCAAAACTGCCGTGGCCGTGGCAACCATAACAAATGTCGCGCCACCAATTGTCCCAAACATGCGCCATGCCGAGCGCCCCAGAACAATTCCCCCGACAAAGGCCGCGCACTGCATCATCACGCCCCACCATGTATGCATCCCCGACAGCCCCACAAACAACACACATATCACCGCCAGCAATGCGCGCCCCAGCCGCCCGCGCAGGCCACGCCCACCCCATGCGGGCATTTTTATATTACGGGACGCCCGCCCAATAAGCACGGCGCACACAAACACAATCGAGGCCACCACGAACGGCAAAACAGATGTCATATCGCGCAACACACCATAGTTTCCACCAAATACAATCAGCCAAATCAAAGTAACAGCGACCGACAACAGCGCCGAATTTTCCATAACATTTGCGCGCGTCCAACCGATACGCGCCATAAACGCGTCGCCACAAAAATACGCCATCACCAACAGCGGCACCGCAAGCAACCCCAGCCAAAAGAATGTGGGCGCCACCAGCGCCGCGTTATTAAATGCGCTTACCGCGCTTTGCACAACCAATGCATCATTAAACATCAACTTGCCTTTTGATTTTGTTGAATTATTATATATGGCAATGAACCAAAAACAAGAAATTTTTACCATGCTGGGCGGGCGCGTGCGCCTGCGCCGGGGTTGCTATAACCCAACATCGGATGCGGCATGGTTGGCGGCATACGCGGGCGACCGCGACGCAAAAACAGTATTGGATGCCGGCATCGGTTCCGGCGGGGCGGCGCTGTGCCTGTGGTCGCATAACCGGGCGGCAAAAATCACAGGAATTGATGTATCGGACGAAATGCTGGCGGCGGCGGCGGACAACGCACAGCTGAACAACGCCGACATTGAATTAATAAAGGCCGACATAACAACATGGAAAACAGACCGCACATTTGATTTGGTAATCAGCAATCCGCCATATTTTAAAGGCACCCCCACCGCATTGGGCGCACACCATAACGCTGATTTGCCCACATGGACAAGAAAATGCGTTGCACGCACGCGTCCGCATGGCACAACATGCATCATTGTCGACGCCGCCGCGGCCGCGGATGTAATCTCCGCCATGAGCGACAAATGCGGCGACATAAATATATTCCCGCTGTTTGGGGGCCGCCAATCCGCCGAACGCGTAATAATCAGCGGGCGCGTTGGCACCCGCGGCCCGACGATATTACACCGCGGCCTTTCCATGAACACAGATGCGGTATTGCGCGACGGCTTGACTATTTCCGCCGCATTGGCTAGACTGTCTTGACATGATAAACTTTATAACACGAAATTTTACATCACTGTGGGCGTTTATAACATCGCCGTTTCGTGCCGTATGGCGCGTAATTGTCCGCATATTTCCACCGCGCGAATTTACCGTCATGGACACACCGCGCGGCAATGTTTACACATTTCAACAAAGCAGCTTTTGGCGCTTTACTAAATTTTGCGGAAAAATAGGGCTGATTATATGGGCCACATGGTCGACATATGTATTTATATACCACCGCCCATTGTTACAAAAACGCACCATGCAGCTGGAACAGGAACGGGCCCAACATGCACGGCATATGGCCGACCTGCAGACGCACCTGGCGAAATATAACGAACTGGCACGGGAATTAAACATTACCGACGATAAAATTTTAAACGCAAAAAAACTAACCGACACACAACGCGAAGATTTGATGAAAGACCGCCTGAAAACATGGGGCGAATTGGACTTCCTGCGGACGCGCGTCGCAGAATTGTTTACCGATGCAGACTATGCGCCGGAATTTGATAAGTTATCTGAGCTGTCTATTGAATACGAACTGACCCGCGCCGAGAATGAGGAATTAAAAAAGCGCAGCAATCAGATTATTGATGTGATGCAGGCTGTTGCCATCGCCGACACACAAATTGTTGATGCGGTAACGGCACTTACCCAGGAAAACACGGACGAACTACGCAAAAGCCTAAAGAAAATCAACTCTACGATTGCGTCCTTGGGGCTGTCGGAACGGACACTTACAAAAAACGCAAACAAATACACAAACCCATTGGTCGGCGCCGCGTTCAGCCCGATTGAGATTGATAAGAATCTGGATCCGAAATATCAAAAACTGGCCGATGATTTGGAATTGTGGAGTGGGGCGGCCCGCCTGCGCCAGATATTGCCAATCGGCGCCCCGGTAAAGCAAATGCGTATCACATCGAATTACGGCATGCGAAAGGACCCGTTTGACGGTCGCCAGAAAAAGCACAAAGGCATTGATTTCGCAGGGAAAATCGGCACGGAATTGATGGCGGTGGCACCGGGGCGCGTGGTATCGGCCGGCGAACGCGTCGGATACGGCACCACGGTTGAAATCGACCACGGCTTGGGTTTTACAACATTGTACGCACACCTGTCACAGATAACGGTATCGCGCGGCGACTGGGTGCGACCGGGCACTGTTGTGGGACTGGGCGGCTCATCCGGACGCAGTACCGGCCCGCATCTGCATTACGAAATCCGCTACAAAGGCGCACCGTTTGACCCATCTTCATTTGTAAAGGAATAAAATATGCTGGCATTTACAAACTCTTTGGAAAAGAATTCACCGACCATCATCGGAGCCGGATGCAAATTGACAGGCGATATAAAGACCGACCACACCGTACAAATACACGGCGAAATCGTCGGCAATATCACCGCTGAAATTGTTGTAATCGGACGCGGCGGACGCGTTACGGGCAAGATAAATGCATCGGCATTATTTTTGCACGGAACCCTGGACGGGCCGGCGACGGTAAATACCGCCAATATTTTCAGCGCCGCCCAGATGACCGGCACATTGTCATATCGTACATTAAATATAACCGGCAACACGGGCCTGGAATGCAAATTGGCAAAAAGAAAGGATAAAAAGGATGAATAAAACTGTTTCCAAAGTATACATCGCAGGCGACCACCGCGGGGTGGGGCTGAAACTATATTTGATTGAAATGCTGACCACGGCGGGATACATGGTTGTAAATCTGGGGACGGACGACCCGAACACACCGGTTGATTTCCCGGACATTGCCGCACAAATGGCGGACGCAATCGGCAATGATGACAATGCACGCGGCATATTGATTTGCGGCACGGGCGCAGGCATCATGATTGCGGCGAACCGTTATCGCAACATCCGTGCATCACGCTGTGAACGCCCAGAGCAGGCCCGCGATGACCGTTTCCACGACGACATAAATGTTTTGGCATTGGCCGCAGACGACATTGATATTGAAATGGCATTCATATGCGCCCAAACATTTCTGGAAAGCCCATTTGATAATGCCGAGCGCCGCATTCGTCGAATTGAAAAAATGTCATAATAATGCACCAAATAAAAAATCCCCCAAATGGGGGATTTTTGTTTTACATCTTTACAACAAAGTTTACCAATTTTTTCGCAACGACAATCGTCTTTATTATTGTCCGTCCGGCTAATTTTGCACCCGCCGCGGCGCGCGCCGCTTCAACAATCGCCGCATCATCAGCGTTGGCCGAAACGGTAAATTCTGCCGCGCGTTTTCCGTTTATCGACACCGCCATGGTTATTTCCGTCTTTACCAATTTAGCCGCATCAAATGTTGGCCACGCCTCAAACACCATCATGTCCGCATGGCCCAGATTTTGCCATATCTCTTCGGTCAAATGTGGCGCGAACGGATTTAATACACGCAACAACGCCTCGTACGCGGGGCGGGGCATAGTACCCGAAAACGCATTTATATATTCCATCATCGCGGATATCGCCGTATTGAAGCGCATGCCCTCTATCCGTTCGGTCACATCCGCAATCAACTGATGCATCAGGCGCACCTGTTCGGCCGTCATTTCATCATCTGTCAATTTGTCGGCCAATGCCTCCACACGCTTCAAGAAGCGTTGCACACCGGCCAAAGTCCCCTCCGACCAATTTACATTTTGTTCCCATGGCCCCAACGACAAAATCGCCATACGACAGGCATCCGCACCCGCGCGCGCCACCGCCTCCGAAGAGGGCACCATATTCCCCAGCGACTTTGACATCTTGCGCCCGTCGGCCGCCATCAGCAATCCACTGCTGGTACGCTTTTTATATGGTTCAACACCGGGCACCAACCCCAAATCCGACAGCGCCTTATACCAGAACCGTGAATAGAGCAGGTGACGCGTTGTATGTTCCATCCCACCATTATAATGGTCAACCGGCATCCATTTATCCAACTGTGCACGATTACAGAATTCATTGTCATTCCGCGCATCCAAATAGCGCAGGAAATACCACGAACTGCCCGCCCATTGCGGCATGGTATCGGTTTCTCGCCGCGCCGGGGCACCACAGCACGGACAGGCCACATTTACCCAATCCGTCGCACGGGCCAGGGGGGATTCACCATCATCTGTCGGCTTATAATCTTTCATATACGGCTGCAACAAGGGCAACTGATTATCCGGCACCGGCACCCATCCGCATTTATCGCACGAAATCATTGGTATCGGTTCACCCCAATACATCTGACGCGAAAATCCCCAGTCCTTTAATTTATATTTTGTCGTGCCACGCGCGAAACCATGTACCTCGCCATACTTGATTGCAGCCGCAATTGCATCGGCCTTTGACATGCCATTTAAAAAGCCGGAATTAATATGTTCCCCGTCGCCCGTCCATACCGCATCCGCCGCGCCGCCCGCCAATACCGGAATTATATCCAGACCGAATTTCTTAGCGAAATCCCAGTCACGCTCATCATGCGCGGGTACCGCCATAATCGCACCAAAGCCGTAATCGGCCAAAACATAGTCGGCAATAAACACCGGTATATCCGCGCCCGCAAAGGGATTTGTTGCCATAACACCGCTTAAACGAACACCTGTTTTTTCACGCCCCGCGTCTGTTCTTTCAAATTCTGACTTTGCCTTGGCCGCGGCGATATAGGCCTCAACCTCTGCCACATTTTCAATACGCCCATCGGCAATCCATTTGCGAACCAATTCATGCTCCGGCGCCAGTACACAAAATGTTGCACCAAATATGGTATCAATGCGCGTGGTATAAATTGTCATTTTGTCGTCGCCAACCATAAAGTCGACATCAGCGCCTGTACTGCGCCCAATCCAATTTATCTGTTGCGTCTTTACGCGTTCCGGATAATCCACCAATGCCAAATCATCAATCAGACGGTCGGCATATTTTGTAATGGCCAGATTCCATTGCAGCTTCATCTTTTTTTCAACCGGCCCCTTACAACGCTCGCAACAGCCATCCTCCAATTCCTCATTGGTCAGGTTAGTTTTACAATTCGGGCACCAATTCATCGGCAACTCAGACTTATACGCCAGGCCCGCCTTCCAAAACTGAATAAACATCCACTGGGTCCATTTTATAAATTCAGGGTCGGATGTCGCAACGGTCGATTCCGGGTCAAACGATAACCCCATAACAGAAATATCTTTCTCAAAAATCTTTATCAATTCCGCAACAGATTCACTGGGATGCTTTCCGATTTTTGTTGCATATTTTTCAGACGAAATCCCCATGGAATCATATCCGATTGGGAATAAAACATCATATCCCTGCATACGACGAAAACGCGCCATAACATCCATACCTGTATACGGCAACATATGCCCCACATGCAGGCCCGCGCCACTGGGGAACGGAAATTCTATCAAATTATAATATTTAGGCCGTGCGCCATCATTCTTAGGCACAAACGCACGCGCCGCCCGCCAGCGAGACTGCCATTTTTCTTCGCGTTCATGAATTTTCTTGATATCACTTGTCATATTATGGGCCCCATTTTTATTATTTATTGCAAAATTTTATACGCAAACGCCCGGAAATTCAAGCGTTTTATGACCAAAGCAGGGCTGTTTTATACATACATATATTAAACAAAGCACTTTTTGTGGATAAATTACTTTAATATAATAATTTTTCGCAATGATTTTATTATAAATAATACTTTTTTATAAAAAGACCATCTATATTAAACACCAGCACCAAATCATGTAATAAAAAATCATATCAAATCCAACAAATTAGCAAAACAACAATATCTTTATTTATAAAGCAAAAACAATTTATTAAAAAATTATTTTCATAATCCATTTCAATATTTTGCACACAAACACAACAACCACGCCACCACAAAAAAACGCGGTTCATCACACATAAAAAGCCACAAATTTACGCACGCCCAATAAACCACACAACACACCAATATTCAAGCACCACCCCATCCCCCACCCACCAAACTATACATAATATACATTATGCGCCTTTTTGATATCTATGCCCCCGCGCTAGCAAACACTAAGCCGCAATCGCGCCAGGCCAGCCGCCCCAGCACGATTGCGGCGCTAATTAAAAAAAATCGGGCACAGCCCGATTTTAGTAAGTTAAATAATTTTATTATAAATATTTTTTATTTCTTTGTAATTTTTGCAATTTTTGAAACTTTTTTGCTGGCGATATTTTTAAGATTTTTTAAACCCTTAGCCAAATCACTATCCTGCACAGCGCCTGCCTCAACCGGTTCGACATCCGAACAACAAAACGCACATTTCGTCGCCGCCATGCTTATGGACGACTTGCAATACGGACACGCGCGCGTCGTTGCCGGACGCTTGCTACGCATCTTGTTCACCGTACGAACAAATAAGAATATCGCAAACATAGTTATCAGGAAGCTGACCACGCTGTTCAAGAACACCCCTATGTTCATTGTTGTAGCGCCCGCCGCCTGGGCCGCCGCAACTGTGTTATAATGCGCGCCAGGCTCCCCGCCGGATAAAACTATAAACAACTGCGAAAAATCAACACCACCTATCAATAAGCCTATTGGCGGCATAATCACATCTTTTACCAGCGAATTAACCACACCCGTCATAACACTACCAACAATTATACCAACCGCCATATCGATAGCACTACCCCGCTCTATAAACGCACGAAATTCCTTTAACAAATTATTTTTTGCCATTGTTTTTCCTTTTGTTTGTATAATGTTGAATTGATTCTAAAACCTTTCCCAAAGTCTTACGCAAACTCTCATCTCGCGTTTCAACCGTAATGTCCGCCTCAGCATAAATGCCATAGCGTTCATTTATCAACTGCGCCAATATCTTTTTACTGTCCGCATTCAATAGCTGTGGACGCGTATCACGAAAATTTGTCCTTTTTACAAGAAGTTCAAGGTCAGCCTTCAACCAAATTGTAAGCGCTTTATCCAGTACATTTTTCCGAACATCTGGGGTTATAAACGCCCCCTCGCCGGTTGAAATAACCTTTAACATTGGTGGCGTATCCAGCAGGCGCGAAATTATACGACTTTCGACGCGTCTAAATTCCTGCTCGCCATACATTGCAAAAATATCAACAACACTGCATCCGGCGGCGGCCTCAATCTCCTTATCGGAATCAACGAATGGTATCCCCAGCCTCCGTGCAAGCGCACGCCCAACACTGGTTTTCCCCGCCCCCATAAGCCCGACCATAACAATCGGGCGGTCCAATAAAGAATTTGCATTATTATCTGTCATAAAACGCATAATACCCCAAAAAAGACCAAAATTCCAATAAAAACTGGATTTTTCAATAAACCATGATACGCTACATATAAAATAAGGCTATAAATATGAGTTACAACCTAAACGGACGCGTTGCAATAATAACAGGTGCCACCGGCGGAATCGGCCGCGCAATCGCCAGTGAATTTTATTCACTGGGGGCGGCATTAACACTTACCGGACGCGATATCGAAAAACTAAGCAATCTGCGTAATGATTTGATTGCCAGCGGGAACAAGGCCCCCGCCCCACTGTGCGTATTTGCAGACCTGACCGCAATTGGTGTTGAAAGTCACATAATACAACAAACAGTGGAACACTTTGGCCGCCTGGACATTCTGGTCAACAACGCCGCAATGGTCGAAGGCTGCTTTTTCGTTAAAACAGACGAACCATTTCTAACACAAATGATGCATACCAATTTCACCGCGCCATATAATTTGGCGCGCGCCGCAATACCGCGAATGCTGAAAAACAAATACGGTCGCATTATTTGCATAACATCCGTCGCCGGATACATGGGCGACGCCGGCATGTCCGCCTATGCCGCCAGCAAGGGCGCAATCGCATCAGCCGCAAAATCAATTGCGGTTGAATACGGCCGGCGCGGCATTACCGCCAATTGCATCGCACCGGGAATTGTCGACACACCCGCCACAAAAAAGCTACCGATAGAGCGTCAAAAAGAATTAAAAAACATGATACCGGCACGACGCTTTGCCCATCCGGAAGAAATTGCACACTTGGCGGCCTTTCTGGCCTCTGACCATGCGGCATATATAAACGGCCAACAAATTCATATAAACGGCGGCCTTACCCGATAAAATATAGCGCCCCAGCCGGGGCGTTTTTTATATTATGAAAAAAATTTATTTCATGATATAATTTACACAACAACAGCGAGAGAGAATATGAACAAAATTATTACATCATCAGCTTTGTTTGTCGCCGCATATATGACATCCGCCAGCGCGGCATATAACGCCCCGATTTACGCGAACGCGATTGCGGCACACAATATCGCCGTTATACAGCATTCTATATTCAGCGCCGCCAACGCCGGCTTTGACAGTATCGGCGTACATGTCGGCACCACACCGGGCGCGGCACCGACATCCGCCCCGGCAAAAGCTAAAGATTACACAAAAATATACGGCACCATGCCCATGTACGGCAGTATGTCCATGTACGGGGAATACGGTGATGACGGCACGGTGTTTAATTCCGGGCGCAGTGGTGGCGACAACACATTACCATTGATGATGTGGGCCACATGGAATCACGATGCGGACGATGAAAAATTTAGCCATCTGCACAGTATTGATACTAAGTCAGATTTGATAATGGCGGGCCTGGGGGCGACGCGCATGCGGATTGCGGCTGGCGATGTCACATTTGGCGGGTTTGGCGGCTATATCGGTGCCACACAAAAAAGTCACGACATTGACATATCTGAAAACGGCGGGTTTGTTGGGGGCTTCTCATCATACCATATTGGCCAATTTGCCGCATCCGGTGCCATAACCGTTGGTAAGCTTTATAATGACATTGCCAACAAATTCGGCGGCGACGATTTTGATAACACATGGATTGGTATCGGCGCAAACGCAACATATGATATTCTGATTGATCCGACATTTACAATTCAGCCGGGCCTGTATGCGGGATATACATGGGTTATGTCGTCGGACTTTACGGCCCCGGGTAATATTGATGTAAAAAATGATGATTTGAACGCATTTGAAATTGCACCGTCCATGCGCGCGATAAAGCATATTGCAAACGGCTGGTTTGGGGCGGCAGATGCAAAATATGTAGTGCGCCTGAATGATGGTGGCGCCGCAAAAATTGCGAATGGCAAATCATCGGAACTGGATACGGGCAATTTCACAGAATATGGAATTTCACTGGAGAAAGCATTTGGCCCATTCAGTGCAACCGCCCACATTCATCGCCGCGACGGCAAGCGTCAGGGATGGAACGGCAGCATCAATATAAAATATTTATTCTAACCAAGACTCATTCACGAAAAAGAAAAAAAGGCCCGATTTCGGGCCTTTTTTATTATAGCCATTGTATTTATAATACATATGAACATTCAGTTTCAAAAACAAATATACCGGTTTCTCCTTGGATTCCAGAGTTTGCTTTAATTTTGCATTTATCTTTTTGGTTGCAAGCAATCCCCCCCGTTGTTACATATGACGTCGAACCCAAAACCCCCAGAGCCGCATCGGGGTGTCTTGGGCATAGACTGCATGATATGCTCGCTGTAGAATACGCTGCAGAAGACATTGCAACTTGGTAACCCATCAAACAATCGTCGGCGGTATAGTATCCATCCTCGCAGCCGTATACGATCAAGGAATTACCTGAGCTGGTTGTACATGTCCCAGATACTGAATGAGTAATATAACTGGCACTATCCCATATTGGAGAATCGGCGCATTTTGAGCCTTTTATTGTCGTCTGGCCTCCACTGTTGCATTGGCCATCTATAGCACAATGACATTCCTCACCACAAGTTACATATGAACAACTAACCCCGACTGTTTTACATTTTGAATTCGTAAACACAAAGCCATCATTGCCACTGCCATTGCCGGGGCATGACCCACTTAACTTCAATGTTTCGCAGCTTGCACCCATTGCCATATTGGTCATACCGACACTACATATTGCAACCAGTGATATGAATATAAGTTTTTTCATGTTTCCCTCAATATTTTGCCTAATCTAAACGGGCGGTTATTTTCGGCACTTTTTACCGTTGACACAGGGCGAAATTCTGGGATAACATATAGTATATAAAACCGCCCGTTTGGATTAGGCCGCGCGCTTCAAATTATTATTGATTGTAATTACGAATTTTTATTAAAAAACTGAGCCTATGGCTCAGTTTTTTATAACACAGGAAACTATTTATAACCCTATTCCATATTTGCCAGCTGTTCCAACTGATCCGCCGCAATCAGCGCATCAATCATTTCATCCAGGCCCGCGCCCCCGGCCAGAATATCATCCAATTTATACAGCGTCAGCTTTATTCGGTGATCGGTCACGCGTTGTTCCGGGAAATTATATGTACGAATTTTTTCACTTCTGTCGCCACTGCCGACCATCGATTTACGCGATGCATTTGATGCGTTCATTTGCTCCATACGCTGCTTCTCGTACAACTTGGAACGCAGAACAGACATCGCGGAAATTTTGTTTTGTAACTGCGAACGCTCATTCTGGCATGTAACAACGATGCCGGTCGGAAAATGCGTGATACGAATCGCACTGTCGGTTTTATTTACATGCTGACCACCTGCACCCGATGCGCGGAAAATATCAATACGAATATCCTTGTCATCTATTACGACATCGATATCTTTGGCCTCTGGCATGACGGCAACAGATGCGGCACTGGTATGAATACGACCGCCGGCCTCTGTTTCCGGAACGCGTTGCACACGATGAATGCCCGATTCGAATTTCATGCGGCCATACGCCCCCGCCCCATCAATTTTAAATACAATTTCCTTGTACCCACGCAAGGATGTCGCATTTTCCTCAACTACCTCTACCTTCCATCCCTGGCGCAGGGCATACGATTTATACTGATTATATAAGTCACCCGCAAACAAGGCCGATTCTTCGCCGCCAACGCCGGCACGAATTTCCATAATTACACTGTTATCATCCGCATCATCACGCGGCAACAACGCAATTTGCAGCTTACGCTCTACCTCCGGCAGGGCATGGTTTAACTCCGCCAACTGCTGGGCTGCAATCGCATGCAATTCCGGGTCCCCCTGCAATTCCTTGGCATCGGCAATACCCTGCGTTATTTCAAAGTATTCTTTTATCAATGGCAATATTTCCGCCAGTCGCGAATATTCCTTTGACAGCCGGGTCAATTCGTCACCGGATATAGTGCCGGAATTCATCTGCGCTTCTATATCCGCGCTGCGCGATTGAATGTCTTTTAACTTCTGCTCTATTATCATTTTTTATTTCTTTAGTTTTTCAATTATATTATTTGCCGAAACCAATTCTTGGGCACCGGTTGCCATATCCTTTACCATAACGGAATTTTGCGCCACTTCGTCCCCGCCGATAATCAGGCTATAATCCGCACCAATTTTATCGGCGAATTCAATTTGATTTTTAAACTTCTTGTCCGTGTCCAGATATGGCACGGAAACAATTCCCGCCGCGCGCAGATTTTGCACCATACGCATCGCATAACCGACATTTTCATTTCCCATAACCAACACAGCCGCACACACCGGATGTGCAAACGGCGCCAGGTCTATTTTTCCGCCCTCCAACAACGCCCAGAATATCCGCGAAAAACCAATCGCCGCACCAACACCGATTATCTTTGTCTTGCTGAACTTGCCAGCCAAATCGGCATAACGCCCGCCGCCCGCCGCGGTGCCCAGTTCCGGATGTTCGGTCAGCTTAAATTCAAACACCAACCCCGTATAATACGCCAGACCACGCGCAATTGACAAATCTATCTCAGCGTTTTCAACGCCCATTTCACGCAGTACCGACATAAATCCGTTCAATTCATCAATCGCCGCGTCCAACGCGCCCGATTTACCGACAAAGCCGGCGAAGCCATCCGCAAAGACGGATTTTATCGCACCCTCTTTTGCCGCATCACCCAATGCATCGGTCAGTGCGGCCGCAAAATCGTCATCGCCCATCTTATCTTTCTTATCAATCAGGACGAATACTTCCTTTTTTTGCGCCGCATCCAACCCCAGATATTCAAACAACGCATCCCAGAATGGGCGACTGCCGATATGGACAACGGCCGGGCCGATGTATTCACGCACACTGTCCAATGCGCGCGCAATCACGGCAATGATTTCCGCATCATAATTCGTCGACAAAGTATTGATGCCCAAAATATCCAAATCCATCTGATAAAATTCGCGATAACGGCCGCGCTGTGCGCGTTCACCGCGATAGCGCTTTGAAAACTGGCCTGCGCGGAATGGAAATGTCAAATCATTCAAATGGCCCGCAACATATCGCGCCAGCCCCACCGTCCCGTCATACCGCAGGCCCATTTTCGTATCACCCTTTTGAAACAAAAACATCTGCGTTTCTATTTCGTCCCAATTGTCTTTATCGGTCAAAACCTCGGCCCGTTCGATGGCGGGCAAATCCAATACTGAAAAACCAGCCATACGCAACACATGCAGCATGCGCGCCGCACACGCATCAAAGCAACGCTGCGCGGCGGGTAACAGTTCGATGAATCCAGATAGCGGTTTTGTCGGTTTTAAGTCCATTGTAAAAATCCTGTGGTTGTGGCGGTGTGTCCGCAATTTATTTGTGTTGAATTATATCATAAAAGAAATGTAATAGCTAATACGACGCCGACGCGCCGTGATGCAATGCGAAAAACACAAAACCATAATTATACATCCTTTTAATTTTAGCGCACATTTCGCGCTTTGCAACAAAAAAGGCGCGCGGATTGCGCGCCCCTCTGAAACAAATAGATTTAAAACAGTTTGAACTTCACATTGGTGCCGGCCCGAACGGTTACATCATAATCGTTAAAGCCAAGCCCCGCATTCATTGACCAATTATCAGTCAAACCAACCGCAGTACCAAACGCCACCGCGGATTGCGAATTATGATAGCCATATCCGCCGCCGAATGAAACCTCGCCCTGCTTTACATCAGAGGTCGCCACCGCAGACAGCGCGGCAACATTTGCGATGCCCGCCGATAATTCTTTGCTTGCATGGCTGATTTCATGCGACAGTTTGCCAAATCCGACCGCCATATCAGCGACGACACCATCCGCCGCGTCACTGTTTTCCAACGCCGCCAGACGATCCTGTACGCCGCCATCTTTGCGATAATACGAATAAAACAGCCCATCGGTCATATCATGATTTTCACCAAACAGAAAATCATTCCAATCGGCAATAACTTGGTGAACCTCATCAAATTCTTTGGCGTTATTGTTTATGGCGCCCTGAATCAAATTAAAGTTATGTTCCGCCCCCGGCGCCGGATTTTCCGCATCAATATGCGCCATGCCGCCTGGATTGGTGCCGGCATCATACTTGTCCCAATTCAAATATGTGCTTGCATTTGCTGTGCCCATTACGGCCAGTGCCGCAATTGATGTAATGATAAGTTTTTTCATTGTTTCTTCCTTTTTTGTTGTTAAACAAAAACCACCAAAACATTTCGGTGGCCAGGAGGTTGGAAACAATTAACAGGAATTGTGTTGCTTATTCAATATATTCACAACCCTCCTGACCCATATCAGGAGATATTTCTCGTCAAAATATTAAATGCGACACACCAATTGCGCCTCAGGTAAGTATTCTGACGCCTGTTAAAGGGGTTTCCACACCCCGTCGTTAAGTACCGACTTACCGACAGGCTTATTTTACAAACAAAAATCAAATTCGCAACAATTTTATAAATACTGGTGCAGCCCCGCGCCATTCTTCGCCAGCCATCGTTTCGCGCGTCCAACGCCAAAGCCGTATAACTCTGACACTGTTGCCCAAAAATCAGGCGAATGGTCCATATGCCGGCGGTGCGCCAATTCATGCATAACAACATATCGCATTACATCCGTTGGCGCAAACGCCAGGCGCCACGAAAAAGAAATAGTCCCGGTCGAAGAACAGCTGCCCCAGCGGGTCGTTGTGTCGCGGACCGCAACGCGCGCCGGCCACAAATCACGCGGGGCCGTGCGTATCATCCGCTTTGCCTCCGCCAGGAATTCTTTTTTAATAACCTCACGCAGGCGGCGCTCAAACATATCCGACGCGCCCCCGATGTATAATTTCGTTCCATCGCCACTGTAGCGATTCGCACGCAGTGTCGCATCATGCAAAACCGTCACCGCACGCCCCAACCATTCAAGTTGCATTCCCGGCATAACCGCCGCCTTTTTCGGGGCGGCCGCAAATATCCGTTCAACCCATCGCCGCTTTGATTCCAGAAACTGCAGCGCGGTCACATCACGGGTCAGCCATGGTTTTGAAATATGAATTTCACATCGCCCCCCATTTACCTTTGGTCGCAGCGTTATGTTACGCAATCCCCGGCGGGTTTCAATCCGCACGGGAATTTCATCATGTTCACTGGTTATAAATACATAATCGGACATGGATTATTTTTTTATGTGCCCCGCTATCTCGGCGGCGATTTGGTCTACATCAAATCCACAACGCGAATATACCGCATCCCCGTCACCGGATGCGCCGAACTCATCCAATCCAACAACCGCATCGGCAAACTCAAACCATGGCGCGGCGGCGGACGCCTCAATCGCGATAACAAAACCACGAAGCATGCGCCCCTTGTAGTCGGCGTCTTGGACGCGGAAATGACCGACCGACGGCATACTTACAACCTGGATATCATCACCTAATTTCTGCGCCACGGCGATGGCCAATGGCACCTCTGACCCGGTGGCGATAATCGTCGCACGCACATTGCGACGCGCCGGCTTGATAATATACGCACCACGCATCAAATCCGCATCGACTGGCGTTGCGACCTGCTCTATCTTTTGACGGGACAGTATCAGACACGACGGATGTGAAACATCCCCCAGCGCCATTGTCCAGGCCGTTGCAACCTCTGCTCCGTTACAGGGACGAAAAACATTTAATCCCGGCACCAGACGCAGTGACGGTAATTGTTCAACCGGCTGATGCGTGGGGCCGTCTTCACCGACGGCAACACTATCATGTGTGAAGACATAAATCACCGGCAATCCCGACAATGCCGCCAGGCGAATGCTGGGGCGCATATAGTCACTGAACACTAAAAATGTGGAACCAAACGGCCGCATTCCCGCCGCCGCCAAGCCATTCATTATCGCGCCCATCGCATGTTCACGAACACCGTAATTTATATAATTTCCATCAAAATTATCGGCGGAAATTTCATGCATATCTTTGGTTTTTACATTTGTACTGCCGCCTAAATCGGCACTGCCGCCGATTACCATACCAGGTGCGCGCCGCATCAATCCCGACAAAAACATTCCGGACAATTCACGCGTGGAAATACGCGCCCCTGTATCCACATCCATTACAACATCTTCTAAATCAGGAACAGGCCACGCCGGCAACGAATCGGGACCATGTGGGGCGTTTTCTGTAAGCCCGCGCCATAAATCCATGCCGCGCTCAGACATATTTTCATCACGGATACGGGCCAATTCATCATCAGGCACGCCATAACCATGCGCCCGCGGCGTACCCGCCACCGATGCACCGCGCCCCAGAAGCGTCTTTGCCTGAATAAACAGCGGCCCCGTCGCATTACGCCCCAACGCGGCACATATATCATCAAAATCGTGACCGTTGATGGTACGCACCTCCCACCCGGCGGCGGCGAATCGCGCCGGCACATCAATATCAGTCTGCGCCGCGCCATCAATGCTGATTCCATTGTCATCCCATACCAGCGTCAAATTATCCAAACCATATCGTCCGGCGAAAGAAATCGCTTCTTGGGCGACGCCTTCCATCAAATCACCGTCACTGCACAGGCAATATACGCGCCCGCCTGTTTTTTGTATTTTTGCAGCCAACGCCATACCAACGGCATTGCCCACACCCTGTCCCAGGGGGCCCGTCGTCGCATATACGCCCGGGATTCCAAATTCAGGATGCCCCGGCAGGCCGCCAATCTTTCTAAAACTTGTCATATCGGGCAATTCATACCCGGCCAATTTCAACACCGCATACAGCAACGCACTGCCATGTCCGGCGGACATTACAAACCGGTCCACATCACGCCGCAACACATTTGCATATATTGCCGTTATAATATCAGCCGCGCCCAGAACTATGCCGACATGCCCACTGCGCGCATTTAATATTGCCGCCAGTGCGTAATTACGCACCGCCATGGCCATTTCTTTCAAATCTTTGGAATCGTATATCATAATGTGATATTATATCATAAAAAGGATGGTAAAAAAATGTTAAAAATATGGACCGACGGCAGCTGCCTTGGCAACCCAGGCCCCGGTGGCTGGGCGTTTGTGGCAACAGACGGAATAAATACCGCAGAGCGATTTGGTGGCGAAAAGTGTACAACGAACAACCGAATGGAACTGATGGCGGTATTGCGTGCGGTCACCGCCGCGCACCGGCACAGTGAAATAGAAATTCATACCGACAGCCAGTATGTAAAAAACGGTATGCAATCATGGATGAAAAACTGGAAGCGCAATAATTGGAAAACCGCAGATAAAAAGCCGGTAAAAAACCAAGACCTGTGGCAGGCGCTGGATGCCGCAACAGAAAACATAAAAATTCACTGGCACTGGGTAAAGGGTCATGCCGGCGAAGAATTGAACGAACGCTGTGACACACTCGCCCGCAGTGCCGCTGAAAGCTTGAAATAAAAAAACACCGCCCAAAATGGCGGCGTTTTTTATTCTTTTTTCTTTCCACTCGGCCACAATGTTGCAGACAGCCCCCCAAAAATAAACCATCCCAATAACATTGCATCTTGATGCCACGAATTCCCAGCGACCCAACCCGCATCAATCAAATCTCGCGACACATATAAAAAAACATCAAAAAAGATAAACCAGCACATTCCTCCAACGAACAGCCAAACTTTTTTTGTCATTTTATTTACCCCCTGAACCCCATCGCAACTATAAACATTTCAACGCTGTCCTTACGCGAAGATGGCGGTTTCATATGATGAACCGCTTCAAACTTGTCCTTGATTTGTTTCAGTAATTCGTTCGTTGTTCCACCCGTAAACGATTTTGCAACAAATGTTCCGCCCGGCTTTAACGCGCGCAACGCAAAATCAAACGCATATTCCAGCAAAACCATCTGACGAATATGGTCTGTCTTTTTATGGCCGACGGTATTGGGCGCCATATCAGACAAAACAACATCTGCCGTGCCGTGCTGCGCGCCCTCTGGCGATAAGTTCAACTTCTGAACCAGCCAATCCAGCGCCGCATCGGTGGTAAAATCACCCTGATAAAATTCCACACCCGGAATTGGCTTTATTTCCAGCAAATCCATAGCAAAAACTTTGGATTTTGGGAAATCACGCATCACATACTGCGTCCAAGACCCCGGCGCCGCCCCCAAATCCACCACAACCTGACCATTACGCAGGAAATGAAACTTTTCGTTCATTTCAATCAGTTTATACGCGGCGCGCGCACGATATCCATCCCGCTGTGCGCGCGCAACATATGGATCCGCCGCCTGGCGCTGTAACCACGCGACGGACGATTTCTTTGCGGCAATTTTTTTGTTCAGTATCTTCATATCAGTTATACATTCTTTGGCATGGGACCTGGCATATTGCCGTTTGCCTGCTGCATCTTTTGCATTACAGCCTCCATCCCGCCCATGCGCTGAATCATGGCCATCTGCTGCTTCATCTTAGTGTATTGTTTGATAATATGTTCCACATCACGAACCGTGCATCCGGCGGTTTGTGCAATACGGGCCTTTGCATTGGCAAACACTTTTTCCGGCATAGCACGCTCTTCAGCCGTCATCGCTTCCAGTATCTTTATCTGGGCGTCAACACTGCCGTCTTTTATCTTTTCTTTCATGGCGGAAACCGCACCGGACATCCCGGGCACCATTTTAAGCAGCCCGCTGAAATTACTCATCTTTTTAATTTGTTTAAGCTGCGCCAGCATGTCGTTCATATCAAATTGACCACTCATCATGCGCTGGGCTGTTTCCTTCATCCCGGCCGGCATTTTTGATTCATCGAACGCCGCCGCATCAGCACCTGCGTTTTGTACAACATCCTCTTTTACTTTCTTTTTTCCAAAACCAAACATTTTTACTCCTTTTCAATTTAAGACTTTATTTTTTAGCCGGCACCGGTGTCAAATACTTTTTTAAATATTTACCGGTCAGCGATTCAGGATTGGCGGCAACCTGTTCCGGTGTGCCGACGGCCACCACGCGACCGCCATTGGCACCGCCCGTTGGTCCTAAATCAATAATCCAATCGGCGGTTTTAATAACCTCCAGATTATGTTCAATTACGATAACGGTATTGCCCTGCTCAACCAATTCATGCAGAACCGACAACAGCATCTTTATATCTTCAAAATGCAAACCAGTTGTAGGCTCATCCAAAATATATATCGTTTGACCGGTACTGCGCGCGGCCAGTTCCTTGGACAGTTTTATACGCTGTGCCTCACCCCCGGACAGGTCCAGCGAACTTTGCCCCAGCTTTATGTAATCCAGTCCCACGCGCTTTAACAATTCCAACTTACGCGAAATCTGTGGCACATTTACAAAGAAACGATATGCCTCGTCCACGGTCATGTCCAAGACATCGGCAATGGATTTCCCCTTATACTTTACAGCCAGTGTTTCCTCGTTATAACGCGCCCCATGACAGCGGTCACATTCAACATACACATCCGCCAGGAAATTCATTTCAATCTTTATCTGGCCATCACCCTGACACGCCTCGCACCGGCCGCCCTTTACATTGAATGAAAAGCGTCCCGATGCATACCCGCGCGCCTTGGCCTCCGGCAGGCCGGCAAAGAAATCACGGATATTGCTAAACACGCCGGTGTATGTCGCCGGATTACTGCGCGGGGTGCGGCCAATTGGCGATTGGTCAATATCAACAACCTTGTCCACATTTTCCATGCCACGAATTATGTCGTGCGCGCCCGTTTCCATTTTGGAATTATACAACGCCCGCATCAACGCCGGATACAGTGTGTTTAACAATAATGTTGATTTCCCAGACCCCGACACACCCGTCAGCGCAATAAACTTACCCAGCGGAAATTCCACATCCACATTTTTCAGATTATGCCCACGCGCACCGTGAACCGTAATGGATTTACCGTTACCCGCACGACGCGTCTTTGGCACTTCAATCTTTTTCTTGCCCGACAGATATTGACCAGTCAGCGAATCCTTGTTTTTAATCACGGCGGCCGGCGTTCCAGATGCAATAATACGCCCACCGTTTACCCCGGCATTACGCCCAATATCGACCAGAAAGTCCGCCGCACGCATGGCATCTTCATCATGCTCAACCACGATGACCGTATTATCCTTGTCACGCAGCATTTTAAGCGTTTCCAGCAGTTTATCATTATCACTTTGATGCAAACCGATGGACGGTTCGTCCAAAACATACAGCACACCCGACAGGCCGCTTCCAATCTGTGACGCCAAGCGGATACGCTGCGCCTCGCCCCCGGACAGGGTCCCCGACATACGCGACAGCGTCAAATACCCCAGCCCCACATTCTGTAAGAACTGCAGGCGACTGGTTATCTCGCGCAGAATCATGCGCGCAATATCATTGTCTTTCTGTGACAAATGGTTTGGCAAATCTGTAAACCAGGCCAGCGAATCATCAACCGCCATTTCACATGTGTCCATAATATCCAGGCCGTTTATCTTTACGCACAAGGCCTGAATATTCAGCCGTTTTCCATGACACATCGGGCATGGTTTTTCCGCCTGATACTTCGCCAGTTCCGCCCGCATGGCCTCTGAATCCGATTCGCGCCACCGGCGTTCAATATTTGGAATCACGCCCTCATACGGTTTTTCATATACATATCCGTTCCATGTGATTTTAATCGGCTCATCCCCACTGCCATACAGAATGATATTCTTTTGCTCATCAGTCAATGTATGCCATGGCTTTGTCATGGGAATCTTGTATTTTTTATGCAGCGCGCTAAGCAAATGGTCATACTGGCTAAGCATACCGCCACGCGACCATGGCGCAATGGCCCCGTCCAGAATAGATTTTGACGGGTCGGGCACGACCAGGTCGGGCGACATATTCAACTGCACCCCCAGTCCATCACATGTAGGGCATGCCCCCGCCGGCGCATTAAATGAAAACAGGCGCGGCTCTATCTTTGGCACGGTAAAGCCACTTACCGGGCATGCATAATTTTGTGAAAACAAAATATCTTCGTTCGTGTCCAGTCGACGCACCAACACCGACCCCGGCACCAGACGCAACGCCCCCTCGAACGAGGAATACAGGCGCGAACGAAATTCGTCTGTATCCGCACCCGCCGCCGGCATCGCCAGGCGGTCGACAATAACCAATATATTATGCTTTTTGTTTTTATCCAGCGCAGGCACCGACGATAAATCATACAGTTCACCGTCAATTATCGCGCGGGTATAACCCTGCTTTATCAAGAACGCGATTTCCTTACGATATTCGCCCTTTCTGTCGCGGACCAGTGGCGCCATAACATATATTTTTACACCGGCGGGTATTTTCATGGTCCAATCGACCATTTCCGATATCGACTGCGATTTAATCGGCAGGCCCGTGACCGGCGAATGCGGCACCCCAATACGCGCCCACAGCAATCGCAGATAATCATAAATTTCCGTAACCGTGCCAACTGTTGAGCGCGGATTTTTTGATGTTGTCTTCTGCTCAATTGATATCGCCGGCGCCAGGCCCTCTATCATATCGACATCGGGCTTTTTCTGCATATCTAAGAATTGCCGTGCATATGATGACAAGCTTTCGACATATCGGCGTTGCCCCTCGGCGTAAATAGTATTGAACGCCAGCGACGATTTTCCCGACCCCGACACGCCAGTAAACACCACCAACTTATTTTTTGGCAGGTCGATATCTATATTTTTAAGATTATTTTCGCGTGCCCCGCGAATTTTAATAGTTCCAGACATAGTATCTAAAAATATAGCGGAAATATTAAAAATTTCAAGCCGTTGGGCAATTTTTCTTGGGGACGGTGGATTGTATTTATTCCGCCGCACCACCTTTTGTACTTTACAGATTTTCCCGCAATCAGTATACTAATAACCATGAAACTAAATATCGCATTATGTATATTATGTATAGCCGCCCCGCTGACAGCGGGCGCAGCCGACACTGAAAGCATATATTGTTTAAACGACAGATATGAAATTAGATATGATTCATATGGGAATATAATTGATCCTCCAAATTTCAATGACTTTGATATTATACAACAATTAGGTGACGAGTACTTCTGCACAAATGGAACACCCGCAGCACCCTATCTGCATTGCATTGATGATAGACAAGCATATATGGTTTATCCCTGTGAATGCAACCAAGGTTTTAAGCCGACACCTAGCCCTATCGGCGTTTGTAAAAACCAAACATATATCAGCGGCTGCGAATGCGTATGCAGCAATTGCAATAGCACAGATTGGACAGCCGCCGGGAAAGAAGGATACGAAACACAGATACGCGCAAATTGTAATTGCAGTGGTGGAACAGCGCAATGCAATAAAGAAACAAAATATCGCTGTGCCAGCGGCTGGTACGGCACAACCAACGACGGCAAAACCGGATGCTCAAAATGTCCCGCCAATGCAACATGCAATGGGGGGTATAGTAAGTTCTCCTGTAACCAGGGATACTATGAAAAAGACAATGGCTGCACCAAATGTCCGACCGACCCGGGCGGCGTTCAAGGCACAACCAGCGGCACTGGCGCCACATCAATCAGCGCTTGCTTCATCGCAAAGGACACAACCAATTCCAACCTACAAAACGGATACCACGGCCAATACACATATGTGGATACATGCAAGGCTACACAGCCGTAAAAAGCCCAAATAAAAATCCCCCGAAATCGGGGGATTTTTTATTCCGTCTGGGCGACGGCTGGTTTTAATGAATCCGGCGCCAATGATATTCCATTCTTGCGCGTATGGGCCGGCCCCGCCTTTTCAGCCAGCACCCCATCCAACCAAATATCTATGCCGCCGGCGTTGCCAAATGTTGCCTTATGATTTGATGCACCGGGTACATAATAAACATCGCCCGGGACCAGCACGCGGCTGAACACGGTATTACCGCGGGCATCTTCTATCTTTACCCATGATTCCTGTATCGCCTGCAAAATAACGCGGGCATTTGCGCGATTTTCCACGCCAAAGCGTTCACGGACATCCACGGCATATTTTGGTTCCGCAACAGTGTCGGCGGCCACAACCGGCGCAATTGTCCCGGGCGCGTCTTCTGCGTTTGTTGCCCCGCCCCCAATCAGCAATACCGCCAGAACAATCAATGCAACCAATGCAGCCACGGCCGATGCAACCATTATCCAATGCCGACGCGCCACATTCCATATACGCGCAAATGCCCCCGAACGCACCGCGGCGGATTTTGCCGCCACATCGTTTTCGGCGTCACCCTTTGCCGGCGCGCCCTCCGCGACCAAGCCCATTTCCTGTTTTATCTTTGCCACGATTTCATCCGGATTCAGGCCCAATTCCATCGCATAATTACGCGCAAAGCCCAAAATATAAACCGTTTCGGGTATAACTGCATAATTACCATCTTCCAAGGCTTGCAAAAATTCCTCCCGGATGCAAAGCTGCTTTGCAATTGTTGGAATTTCCCGCTTACGCCGACCGGTCGTACGCGCATTACGCAACATTTCGCCGGCATTCATTTCTACATTCTGTTCAACTGTGGTGTTTTCGTTTATATCTGTCATATCCATGCCCTGTTTTTTTCAAATATTATAATTTATACCGCCCGTTCGCAACCCCAAAATTCGCAAATCGCATCACGCAGTTCGCCCGGGTCTGTAATCTGATTTACTTTGATTCTGAATTCTGCCGAATTAGGCATGCCGGCCGAATACCATGCGGCATGCTTACGAAACATTGGAACCGCCGTACGCGCACCATAATATTCAATCGCATAATCCAAATGACGCCGCGCCACCAATCCGATATTATCCGGCCCGGCCATACCCGCCAGCGCCCCCAATATCCATGGCCGTCCCAACATCGCACGCCCAACCATAACGCCGGCATATCCCAAATCCTGCATCCGCACCATATCGGCCGCGGTTGCAATATCGCCATTTGCAATAATTGGAATCGGGGCACCCGTAACATTGGGATGGGCCGCCGGCCCGACATATAATTGCGCCCGCGTACGCCCATGCAGTGCGGCAAAACGCACACCGCAATCGGCGGCAATATTTATTAAATCACGCCAATCCTGGTGCGCCCCGTCCCACCCCAGGCGCGTTTTAATCGACACCGGAATCTGAACCGCACGAACAACCGCATCCATTATTTGCCCGGCCAGCTTATGGTCCTGCATTAAATGGGCGCCGGCCCCTGCGCGCGTTGCAACCTTTGGCACGGGGCATCCCATATTTATATCAATCCAGCGGGCGCCGGCATCCTGTAAAATACGGGCCGCATCCGCCATCAGCGCCGCATCCGCGCCAAATATTTGTGCGCCGATGGCGCCTTCGTCATCATATCTGTCAAAATTTCGCAGGCAATTTTTGTGCCCACCCACCAACGAATGACACGATATCATTTCAGTCACCATTGGGGCCGTGGGCGCAAATTCACGGATAATGCGTCGAAACGGCCGGTCTGTGACCCCGGCCAATGGCGCTGCAAAAATTTGATTATCTTTAAACATTTGTGATATAATGCCAAACATGTATGAAAAAATCAAAAATTTCTTTGGATTTATTGGCAGTGCTTGGATGGGCGGAATAAAGGGAAAGGTTGGCATCCTGTTCGCTGTGTTCGCGGCATTCATGTTTGTACGCATTTTCTGGGGCGAGGTAAATGTCCAGAAGTTCGTAATAAACATATGGCGCCTGAACGGGGAACAGCAGCAGCTTGATACGGAGGTCGCCAAACTAAACGCCCTGACCCGTCACATAGAACTGCTACAGAACTACAGCCCCGATTATGTCGAAGAATTGGGGCTGCGATACCTGAACATCGGCGATGCCAAGGTTAAAATATTAAAGATATAATCGTCAATTCAGGAACAAAATCGTCCCGTTTAAATACGCCGCAAACAGCAGCCATAGCAGATAGGGAACTATTAAATACGATGCCTTGCGGTTTATCTTATAAAACGCGCGCATCATCCATATTGACACGGCAATCAAGCCAACAATAACAATAAATGCCGGCGCCACCAGGTGCGCCCCAAAGAACATATATGTCCACAGTGCGTTCAGCACCATCTGCACGCCAAAGGCTGTATATGCGCGGGTCTTGCCGGACTGCATGCGAACATTACTGGTCATTATAACAAACAGCGCAATCCCCAGCAACGCGTACAGCACCGTCCACGCCACCCCAAACACCCATCCATCCGGGGTCAAGATAGACTTGTTCAATCCGTTATACCACGCGTCCGACATTCCGCGCGGCGTGAACATCACGCCAATAATTCCCGGCAAGAACGCAAAAAACATCGCGGCGACAAATTTTATAATTTTCTTCATCTCTCATCTCCACTGTTGTCAGACAATTATATCACGGCGCGCCCGATATCCGCACAGGAACCTATTCTGACAAAAAAGGCCCGCATTGCGGGCCTTTTTAATAAAAATTTGCAATTACTGGATGCAAACTTCTGTGGCGTACATTGCCGCGCCATCAAATACCGGGTCCAGCCCCAAAACACGATAGCAGTTTACCGGAACATTTTCCAGTGTGCCGGCCGGAATAACATTTACATAAATATGTTCACCATCGGCCGCAATTTCTTCAAAGTTTACCGCCGCAGACAGAAACATGGAATTCTTATCCGCCGCACGAATGGATTCCAATTCAGGGGACGCCGGGCATTTTGCAACAAAATCACCCTGTTCGCCGGTGGCAATTTTTTCGCATTTCTGACCAAATATATCAACAGTATTTTCAGACGAACACGCCGCCAAGCCCAATACGCCGCACAACATCGGCAACACCAAGATTTTTTTCATGATTTTTCTCCTTTCTTGAATGAAAAACGACCAATACGCAGATGCAAAACCTGTGTTACGGATATCATAGCGGCAATAAAAATCATCTGCAAGGGAATAATTTATTTCACGCCCGCGATTATTTTGGGCAAAACGCTTGATATCTGGGACATTATCATATAAAATAGCTACGTTGCGCCCGTAGCATAATGGATAATGCACCAGATTTCTAATCTGTCGATTGCAGGTTCGAGTCCTGCCGGGCGTGCCAAAATAAACACCGCCCCCCGGGCGGTTTTTATTTTGCATATGCCCCAGGGCGAGAACCGTCCCCCCCCCCGGCGGTTCGTTTTTATTATTGAAAAAAAATTCTGTTTGCAATAAACTTTTACCAGAACTGCAGGGATGTGGTTCGGGGCCGTAGAAAGCCTTTAGTTTACCCGGTGCGATTGCATCGTTATCCGATGTATCGGTGCCTTCGCGCCGTTATATCCCCGACAAACATCGTCGGGGGGCCGTCGTTATACAACAGGTTTATCCAAAATCGACGGGAATCACGGTAAACTGATTTTTCTAACCCCCCGACCACCGAAACTGGTGGTTTTTTAACATCAAAAAATGGGGATATTTTTATGAAAATACATATTGGCATTGCCGCACTGATTGCAATATTTGTTATACCATCTGCACATGCCGAGCATAAACATGGACCACGAAACGAATGCTGGCGCGACACCAAATATCCAGGCAACGGATGGGCATATTATTACTGTGGCGCCCAGAAAAACAAATGCGACGGGAAAAAATCTAAAGGCCACGATACCGTATTCTGGCAATATCATGGCGACTTTTTTGAGTTTGAAACCGAGCAGAAAGAAAGATATTGGTGTTGTGGCGGCACCAAAGAGGCGGAAGGCAAATATGTCCGCGCCGACGAATGGTCCGAGTCTATAGGTACTGAAACAAAGCAACTGGCCAACGGTACATGCAACAAGTCAATAGAAAAAACAGTATGCGGCGACGAAATTGTAAAAGATTGTTTTACCCCCGACAATTGTGACAGCGGCTATATTCAGCGTAACGGCACTTGCGTAAAATTATGCGGCGAAAATGAGGTTTTCGAAAGCCAAGCATCCAACACATGCATCAAATGTGAAACCACCCCATACCAAGGGGTATACACCGAAAACTTCACCATAACGGACGCCGCCGGCACACCCCACCCTGTTGCCGAACAGCGATGCAAGAAATGCGACAAAGACAGCGAATTTTTTAACAAAGCAACAAAAAGCTGTGTCAAAAAGTCCACATTAAAGGCCTATTCAATCCCGGATATGAAAAGTTGTTGGCGGTGCCCACAATCATACCGTCAGCATTGCATCGAAGCCATGCGCCAAGCGGCACAGATGGGGGTAAGCGGCGCCGCCCTTGCCGCGCAGGTGGACTCCTTAGGCGCACTGCAAAATATTCCAAACCTTGCCAAGCAGTGCCATATCGGGGAATAGATTCCATTTCCCCAAATGTCGGTTTTTATTATTGCAATAAAAGCGCATTTGAAATACACTTATGTGTATATAACAGGAATGGAAAGCATATGAAAAAACATATTGGAACCACCTTTATGATGGCACTGTTCGCCATTCAGGCGGCATCGGGCGCCAACTTTGAACACGGCCGGAACAGCGAATGCTGGTATGACCGAAAATATAACAAACATTGGGGATATTGGTTCTGTGGGGCACAGGCGGCATCTTGTAACAAGCATAAGTGCAAGGGGCACGACACCTGTTTTTGGCAATATCATGGGGATTCTTTTTCCTATGGCGGTCAAAAATATTGGTGTTGTGGCGGCACCAAAGAGGCAGAGGGTAAATATTTCGCAGGCCAATGGATAAAAGAACAAAAAACAGAAAAAAAACAGCTGACGAATGGAACCTGTAATGTGCTGATTAAAACCAACATATGCGGTGAAACCAAAAAAGTCGACTGTGACACACCAGATACATGTGAATCCGGATACAGACTGCGAAACAAAGAATGCGTTGCCCCATGTGGCGAAGATGAAGTTTACGAAAGCAGCACATCTAACAAATGCATCAAATGTGAAACAACCGTATATCAGGGAATTGTTCAGCGCGGAACGGAAAACGGATGCCTGAAATGCGACAAAGACAGCGAATTTTTTGACAAAGTAAACAAGGTATGTGTCAAAAAAGCATCCCTGACATCATATACGATACCGGAAATGAAAAGCTGTTGGCGTTGTCCTCAATCGTATGTAAAATATTGTATTGAGGCGATGGTCGCCGCCGTTAAAACCGGCCGTTCCGGTGAGGCGTTAAAGAACATTGATTCTTTTGCGCCAAACGGGTCACCGGCCAACCTGTCATCACAATGTCATTTGGACGATCAATAATATATAAGACGCACAAAAATAAAAACGGCCCATTTGGGCCGTTTCATTTATTCACCACCGTATTTAGCGGTCCGCCAATACGCGTCGTTTCAGATGCAACAGTTCAATAAACATATAAATATCGGCCGCCGCATACAGCAACAGTGACAGCGCCATAAAATATATCAGTGTAATGGCCCCAACCAACGGGAAGAACATCAACGCCACCGCCAGAACAATCAATACAATTGCAAAAATTATATCCAGCACATAATGTCCGACACGGGCGCGCGCCATGTTTATACCAAATACCAGCGCCTTTATCCCCTTAAACAGGAACAGCGCAATGAATATATACATAATTCCGATAAACGAACCCGTCGGGAATGCACAGAACATGACACCCAACACAACATTTATCAATCCGAATATCACATCCAGCCAACCCGCACCCGCACTGCGCGAAACGGTAAAGCCGGCCACGGTCCGATACAGCCCGAACAATATCAACGCAACCCCGACAACGAATGTCATCATGGTCAGCATGGCAATCGGACGAAATACCATCAAAATTGCGGCCACGCCAAGCAATACCGCCTCACATATAAGCAATGGGGCACTGCTGTTATAAATATTCTGAATATATGCAACCATCGGGTCGGTGACACGGCGACGCGCGGACGATGCGCTTTTTGCGGCCGCGGCGGCTCTTGATTGCGACTTCTTTTTTACTATTGGCATGTATGCCCTCCTTTCATTTTTTATGTTGATTATTGTACAAAAAATTCATGCATTTTGCCTTAGGCACCTTTTCCCAGACGCCGGCGGCGACGCGACATACCCAAATAGATTCCCCAATACATCCACCGCGGCAGACCATAAAATCGGTTCAATGCCGCCGCAATATTTTTCATGATAAAATGATCCCCACGCGGTGCAAAAGTCCCGTTCGGAAACAATCGCTTTCGCCACAGGAATTCAATTACCGCCAAATCTTCGATGCGACCGCGCGGAACGCGCACACCGCTGTAACGCGCATACATGCGACGCACCCGACGATACAGCGGCCCATTCTTACCCAAATAGAATAATTCCAAATCACGCCAGCGCTCATACACGCCGCAACTGCCAAAATCGAACACTCCGCATAAATTTCCGTCCTTATCCACAACCGAATTCGGCCCTTTTAGCCCCATATGAACAATTACCATATCGCGCGCTAAAACGGGGGCCTTAATAATCCGCTCATAATTACGGCGAAATACACGCATTTGACGCGGCGACATAAACCCGGCCAGAAAGTCTGATATCTCATCAAAATCACAAAACGGAATATTTTCCTGTAATGCCGGAATTTCCCGCGCCGCACGCACCGCATCACAACCATGTAAATCCGCCAGGAATCGCGCACAACTGTCGGCCAACCTGCGCTGGCGAATGGGATGAAACTGAAATTTATGCCACGACCATTTGCGGCCCGTAATCATTTCATGCGCGACGCAAAAAACACCACCATCACGAATAACCTCTATACGCGGGACGGGAACCGAAACACTGTAGCGGATAAAATCGCATACCGCCATTTCCTTATCATAAATATCAGTACCGTTATGCGGAAAGCGAAACACACGATTTCCAACACGAAACGCGGTGGAATCGGTACCATGTCCAATATATTTTATATCCGCCCCGGGATATTTTCTTCGCAGATATAATTCCGCATCGTCACGAGTCATCTGAGCCTCTTTTTTATCAAATATAAGCTATATTCATACGGATACAAGTTATTTTTCTGTATTTATCCCAAGCGCCTCCGCACTAAGCCGCCCGGTTGCCGCCAAAACGGCAAAATAAGCCGCAACCTTTCCATGCCGGGCACGAACTAATGAAACTTCGGAATTCAAAACCTCCTGCTCCGCATTCAGGACATCCAAAACCGTGCGACGACCGTTTTGCTGTTGCTCTTTTACGCCGTCAAGTGCCATACGACTGGCCTTTACCGCAGACTTGGCGGCATCAATTGCGCCGGCCTGGGCCTGATACAAATTCCATGCCTGGTGCAGCCGCTCACGAATCATACGACGGGCGGCAACCTGCTGCTCTTGTATACCGGCGACGGTGAAACGCACCTTATCCACATTGGCAGATGCATTGCCTTTATCATAGAGCGGCATGCTAAGATATATTCCAACGCGCCCATCACGCACGCGGTCCAAGACGGGCATATCATCCACCTGCATGGCGGAACCCCTGATGTCAATTGACGGCATACGCGACTGACGGGCAACGGTTATATTTTCACGGGCCGCCGCCTCTTGACTCTGCAGGGCCAAAATCACCGGATGATGACTTAGGGCGTATTCTTCGGCCCCCTCAACAGATGCCGGGAACAATCCGTCCATTCGGGAAACATTTATTTCCATATATTTCTCGTCGGTCATACCGTATATGCGCCGAAATGTTTCCAGCGCATTATCGTATTCCGCGCGTGCCTCTATGGTCTGATATTTTGCCCCCTCTAACCTGGCGGACGCCTGGGCAACATCTGTTTCGGTTAAAACGCCAACATCCTTCTTTTGCCGATACAGGTCATAGTATTCTTGTAAAACCCGTTGATTGTTTTGTTTAAGCTTTAACACCTCGTCCGCGTTCAATACATCAATATATGCACGAATTGCCTGTAAAAAGACATCCTGTTGCGTGGAATACAGGGCCGCCTGCTGTGATGCGATTACACCCTTTGCCGCCTTGATTTTTGCAACCGTCGCACCACCTTTAAATACGGGCTGTTCGAACGCAACACCTATCTGGGTGGGGGTTGTGTCAAATGTATGATCAAACGCGTTTGACCGCGCGACGCCCGCATTGGCACTGATACCCAAATAAGGTTTATACCCCGTGCGTGCCAAATCCAATTCCGCCGTTGCCGCGTTTAATGCCGCACGCTGCTCTGCGATTATGGGGTTGGTATCATATACATTCTGTAGCGCGGCGTACATATCCGCATACGCCGCCCCCGCCGCCATCATAAATAAACCTGCACACATAATATTTTTCATCATGTCCATTGCCTTTCCTTACAAGGTTGTTTTAAATTTCTTTATCGCGATAACCCATATCACAATCCCGACCAATATCATAACCAACGAATGCTGTGCGAAATACGCCCAGTTGGGCCCCTTTAATATTATCCCACGCACCATGTATGAATAGTGGCTAAGCGGATTTAGATAACTTATATACTGCAGCACAGCCGGCATGTTTTCGGTCGGTATCAATGCCCCCGACAGCATCAAAGACATAAATGCGACAATTACCACCCCCAGCAATGCCTGCTGCTGCGTCTTGGTAAAGTTTGCCAGCAACACCGCAATCGCACATCCCGGCACACAAAACACCAAAAAGCCCAGCAAAAACATCACCCCAGACCCAACAAACGGTATCTTGAACACGAACAAACCTATCAGTAAAATAGATAGCATTATCAGAAATGCCACCGCGACATACGGCAACACTTTACCCAGGATAATATCGTATTTCGAAATCGGCGCCGATATCAGGGTTTCAATAGTACCGGTTTCCTTTTCCTTGGTAATGGCGATAGTTATAAGTATCAGCAGCGATAAAAACACCAATATCGCAATAAGTGACGGCACCATAAACCATTTCGTATTCAACTGCGGATTAAATAAGATTCGCAGGTTGAATACAATCGGCGACGCCGGCATCGCATAACCCATTTCATTTATCACCGACAGCGCCACCCCCTGCAGATAGGCTTCGATGCTTTGCGCTTTTAGAATATTCATCGAATCAATCAGCACCTGAATTTGGCCATCACCCCGCGCCAGCGCACGCGTCAGCCCCCCATCCGGCGCCACAATTGCGACATCGGCCGCACCACTTTGCACGGCGGTAACCGCATCCTTATTCGTATCGGGCGCGCGCACGAACCAGCCCGACCCGATTGCATGATTGTATATCTTTTCCATAACCATATCACCGGGCGCACTGTCGACCGCCAGACGAATATTTTTCGCCTCTAATGTAATCGCCCCGCTAAGCACTACCAGCTGTACCGCGGGCATTACCATAACCGCTATCAATAAAACCGGATCACGCAACAGCGCGATTATCTCCTTCTTAAAAAATCCAATCAGTTTCATTCAAGCGTCCTTTTAAAGCGGGCAATACACGCAATCAACAACACCGCCGCCTGCAATCCTAAAAAGACAAACGGCACCCACAAATCCCCGATTGACGAACCTTTCAAGAACTGGTCGCGGGTTACCTCCATATAAAACCGCGCGGGAAAAACGGATGAAAAGAACTGATACCCGCGATTCATGTATTCAACCGGGAATACAAATCCAGATAATACCACCGTCGGCAACAGACCGATTATACACGCATATTGAATGGCCACATCCTGCTTATGCGTGGATACGGATATATACAGCCCGATGCCCAAATACCCTAATATAAACAGCACCGTCCCCAGCGTCAGCACCAAATAGCTGCCGACAAAGGGAACGCCGAATACCAGCCGCGCGATAACAAACACCAATATAAAGCCACAAAAACTAAGAATGGCATACGGAACAACTTTGCCGAATATTATTTCCAATGTTGTTGCCGGTGTCGACAACAACATTTCCATCGACCCGCGTTCCCATTCCCGGCAAATGGTAAGTGTCGTCAACATAATTGCGACCAGCGCAATTATAACCGCCGACAATCCCGGCACCGAAAACCAGCGCGAATTCAGTTCCGGATTGAACATATACCGCCCCTTGAACGACAGACCCGACGGGGCCGCATACGGCATATCATTTATCTTGAACGCCGCCATGCGGTTTATCGTATTTAAATAATTCATAACCGCCATAACGGACGAATTATCCGCACCATCCAACATTATTTGAACATTCCCGCTGCGACCGGCAAAAACTTCGCGTTCGAAATCAGGCGGGACCGCCACCATAATGCGCGCCCGTTCGGCAACAATGTCATCAAACGCGTCATCAGGATTATCCAAAGCATATGGCTTGAAATAATTGGAGCTTCCGAATGTTTCTATCAATTTGCGGGAGCTTTCCGTCCGGTCGGCATCATGATATGCCATATTTATGGAACGAATATTGAACTCAATGGAGTTCCCCAAAATCAATACAATCGCCAGCGGCAACATCAGCGCCATCAGCAAAGTAAACGGATCGCGAAATATATGTTTAAACTCTTTGGAAAAGATGGCCATGGCACGACGGCCGGAAAACAGTTTCATCGATTTTGCCCCTCAACCAGTCTGATGAACACATCTTCCAACGACGGCTCAATCGTTTTTATTTCAAAATCTCGGCTGTATTTTCGCAGGCGCGCACCCACATTTACCCCATCTTTAAACTTGATATGATAATGCCGGCCATACGGTTCAAACACATCCAAATCATTCGCATCTGGCATTGACGGATTTTTTCCACGGGGCGTAAAATTGTACAAAGTATCCCCAAATGTATCCCGTTTCAGATTGGCCGGCGAATCCACCGCAATCAATTGCCCCGCGCGCATCAAGGCAATACGGTTACAGTTTTCCGCCTCATCCATATAATGCGTGGTCACAAATACCGTTTTACCGGACGCCGCCAATTCACGAATAAGCGTCCAAAACCGATTACGCGCAACCGGCGCAACACCGGCGGTCGGTTCGTCCAGGAAAATTATTGACGGGTCATGCAGCAATGCCACACACAGCGCAACTTCCTGCTTTATCCCACCCGGCAAATCGCGCACAACCGTACGCAAATCCTTATCAAAACCAATAAAATCCAACAGTCTTTGGCGATTTTTCATATGTTTTTCACGCGACAATCCACGCAGGGCGGCCGCAAACTCAAAGTTTTCACGAACCGACAATTCATCGTAGAGCGTAAATCGCTGTGACATATATCCAACTTTTTGTTTGATTATATTTTCGCGACCCGCAACAAAATGTTCGCCATCAATAATTACATCGCCGCCCGACCCCGGCAGCAACCCGCACAACACGCGTATTGTCGTTGTTTTCCCCGCACCATTAGCCCCCAGGAAACCAAATATTTCCCCACGCGCCACACTGAATGATACATCGCGCACGGCATAAAAATCGTCAAACCGTACGGACAAATTCCGAACATCCACAATTGTGTCAGCCTTCATTTTTGCCCCCACGGTTCAGGAAAAATTCATCAAAATTAGCGCACCCGTAACGCGCCAGTAAATCTTTGGGTTCGCCCGCGGCTAAAACATCGCCCTGCTCCATTAAAACCACCTCGCTACAGCGCTCCGCTTCATCCATGTATGCGGTGGTCATAATTACCAATATCCCCTGGTTCAGCGATGCATGCAACAAACTCCAAAATTCGCGCCGGCTGATTGGGTCGACGCCATTTGTCGGCTCGTCCAATAACATTACCTTTGGCGAACGCAATAACGCGCACATCAGCCCCAGTTTTTTATACATCCCACCCGACAGATGCCCCGCCGTGCGGTCCATAAACTTATCCAACCGGGCCAAATGCACCAATTCATCCCGGCGGCGTTTGAAGTCATCCTCATTTATTCCATATAGCCTTTTAAAAAAGTCCAAATGTTCCGCCACTGACAAATCTGCATACAAACTCTGGCTTTGTGGCATATATGCAATATGCTGGCTAAAATCATCAAAACGCACCGATTTCCCGTCCATGCTGTACGAAACATCACCCCCGTCACAGCGCATCAGACGCAGCATCAATCGAAACAAAGTCGTCTTGCCCGCGCCGGCGGGCCCTATTATCCCATACAATTTGCCCGTTTCAAAATGCATGGAAACATCGTTCAACGCCGAAGCCCCCTTAAAGCGCTTTGAAACATTACGAATATCAATCGCCACAGTGTTCATTTATTGCGCCAACAAATCGCTTTCTATTGTCATACCGGATTTAAGTATTAAATCAGAGTTATCAAACCGCACCTTTACCCCATATACCAGACGCGTTCTCTCTTCTCTGGTTTGGACATTTTTGGGGGTAAATTCGGCCTGCTCACTTATCTTTACGATGCAGCCGGCAAATGTTTTACCCGCCGCCTCCGGCAGGATGCCCGTAACATGCCCCCCAACACGCAATTGGTGCAGCATTTCATACGGCACATAAAAATATGCCCATATCTCGTATGGATTTGCCAACGACATCAGCGTTGTACCGGGGGCGACAACCTCACCCGGTTCGCGAAACTTCGTGATAACCATACCGTCAATAGGCGCCGTAATGTTACACCACTGCAACTTTAAATCATTATCCTGCTTGTTTCGGGTCAAAACATCAAGTTCCGCCTGGGACATATGCCCGCGTTCTGACAATGCGGTCGCGCGCGCATAATCGTTGTCTATCTGTGTTGCCAGAATTTTATATGTATCACAGCTAAGCTGCATCAATGTTTGCCCATGGGTCACAGTATCCCCTTCGGCCACATAAACATCGGCAATATCAGACGCCACACGCGCAGAAATTATAACCTTGGTCGTTTCCAGTGTTCCCGCATACATAAACGGCCCGGCCGACAAAACATGCTTAAAAATCACAGCACCAATACATACCGCGGCAACGGCCCCGACGATATAAATCAGCTTTCTGTTTTTAGGTTTATTTTCAATACCCTGTTGATTTTTCTTAGTTTGTTTCTTTGCCATATTACCCTCTCCGATTATAGGCCTGTGAATTTCATCTGATTTTATAATAATTATATTTTATAATAATTATATTTATTATCATCCCATATAATAATTCAGCTTGACAACAGGAAAAAACCACCGCCATTTGGCGGCGGTATGATATCATTTGAATAACAACCTGCCGGTAAAATTTAACGCTTCGGCACCCACTATCTCGCCCCCTCCCCCGGAAGCTCCGGTAAAATTGCCAATAGAACCACTGTATGCCATATCTGTCAGCGTTGATGTTTTATCCGTCGCATCCGCCAAGGATTCAACGACCCCCAAGCGCTCCATCCGTGCTTGCACGACATTGGCCCAGCGACCAAAACCTGTTCCACTTTTTTCGATAACCCTTGCACTTTTTACCGCATCCATCCCCCCTGCAATTTGCAATAGATTCCCAACAAGTCGCAGTGCCTGCCATCCGTCCCACGCATCCATATCCAGCAATCCTGCTGACTGCAATTCCTCCTTACGCGCGGCGGCGCTTTTTCCACCCGTAAACATAGTATCCGGCGCCAGCTCAATCAAACGAACCAATTCACTTTCAACCGCGGCCGCCTCTGCCCGGGTGAAATCATTGCTTAAATTTATCATCTGCTTCATGGATTCGGTCAAAATGCTTTCCGCACACTGCGAAACCCGACAGCTGTTTGTGCGTTCAAACCAAGACTGGGCCTTGGACTGAATTACTATTTCCGCCCCCGATGCAATAACCCCGCCCGTACTAACCAGCGCAATTGCAACCGTGCCGCCCGTCGCCACCGTCACAATAACCGCGGCCGCCGCCCCCGCCACCACAGATGCGATTCCGACCCCTTTTTCAATTGATGTCGCAAAACTTGAAGCCGGCAATTCGCATATACCCTTTTCCGCATTCCATCGGGCTGCCGCACAATCTTTGCACGCCGATGATTGCGCCGCCAGGCTTTTACACTGCCGCTCGGACAAATGCATACATGACCGACCGTTATAAGTACCACCAACAACAATGCAATCCATCGCCTGGCGCCCACCGGTATCATATAAATCCCATGCCTCTGACAAATCGTCAAAGACGAAATACACATCCTGGCCATTTGCACGGCACCGCAACAAATCATCCTTGTCCACGCCACCGTTAACATTTCTAATCTGACGCGGATTTGCATCACATTCAAATGTATGCAACGGATTCATTTTAGTTGCAACATACGACTTCAGCTTTGCGACCACTTCTGGTGTACCATGAACCTGAATGCCATTATAAAATGCCAGCCTATCTATACCATCGGGATTTTCTTCATCGCGCCCTATTACCTCATCACTTATCCAGCATTCAATGCCACGGGTATACGCACCATATCCAAATTTTGCCAGACTTTGCTTTAAGCTTGGGAAGCATTGCGTACGATAGCTGCCGTTCCTTGCCGTAATATTAAAACTAATGTCATGTATTGTTGCAATTGCGCGCTTTACCGACCACTGGATGGTATCATCAAAAGTTTCACTTAAATCATCAAACTGAAACTCAAAGAAAGTATTGGATTTCAATGATGTGCATTTCAAATAATCATCATTCAGCGCCGTCCTGATGGATTTAGCGCACTGCAAATCATCAATTCCATGCTTTACCCGTGCGTACTCCTGGGCAATGCCAATCCCCTGCATCAATTGAACCTGACCAGTATTTGCTGATTTAAAGTCGGTAACACAATACTCACGCCCGCCGGACTTCCCGGCCTCATCCCCACATACCGCCCAGAATCCCGGCTCATTACACATACATCTTTCCGGCGATTTAAAGGCCAGCACCCGGCCGTTTTGTGTACACCCGATTTCATCCGCCTTTTTCTTACAAAATTCCGAACATCCGCTCGCGCTGGCTGTATTTACATTATATGTTTGTTTCGCACATTTCTGCCGCGCCGCCAATTGACGAACTAAATCCTGATGTTGTGCCTGACTTGTCTGGCCACATGCATTAAAAACCTGTGCCATTTGTGCCATGGTAAGCCTCGCATTATCACGACGCAATTCATTCACCTTGGCTATTGCGGCATTACGCATATCCCCGGCCGGACACTTGTTCGTCAAAACATGTCCCCATGTTTTGCTGGAAAAATAATACCTGTTATCGGCACAAAACGCAGAGTGGCACAGCAACAGCGACAAAACAGCAACAAATACTTTATTCATGACCGGCCTTTAACTCATCTTGCATTTTTTTATATTTGCTATTTATCTGATCTGACTGTTCCCCCGCATCTTTATTTATAATCAGATTACCCGCGGCCCCGCCAATGGCGCCAACGCCCGCCGTTATCAGACCTTTGTTTTTCTTGTCATGTGCGTCTTGCTTCGTCTTTGCCCAGCTTTCAGCGTCCTTACCCGTCGGGTCCTGTAACGCACGCGCCACAGATGTATATGCACCGCTTGTTATACCAACGCCAACATCATCGTAAAGACCCGTTTCCGCCTTATCTAAGATTACTTCGCTCTCTATCCCCGCGCGCAGCCCCAGCGCCTCTTTACGCGCCTTTAAATCCGCCGCCAGGGCTTTGTACTCATTTACCTGCGCGAACAGTTGCGTTGCCCCCGGCAGTTCGACCTCACGCGTGCCGCCTTTGATATTGCGTCCCTGGCCATAGTCACAGGTAAAGGTTTCTAGGTAGGCTTTCATTTCCTGCTCGATTGCATCGTCGGCCTTTTGCTCAGCCAGGCCCTCCATCAAGTTCATGGCACCAATACCCGTTGCGCCAATTGCCGCCGCGCCGAGCAACTTGTTCGCCGTCGATTGTTCGCGTGCTTTCGCTTTTTCAGCATTATCGGCCAACTCATCTTTTTGGGCTTGCCATAACTTTTCCAGTTCGGCTAACAATTCATCAACATCCGGGGCATTGTCCTCTATCAGTTCAACCGCCTCCGCCTTACTTAAATCATTTTCGCCAGCATACACATCCGGGTCCGGCACAGAGCTATCCGCCATCTCTGTAACTGCATCTGGGGTATTGACGGCCGCCGCACACAGGCCGTCCAATGGCCACCCCACCAAAAGCGCAATAAAAAGGACCAAACGCCTCTGCAAAAATCTCTCCTGCCAGCCCGATATTTCTCAATACATTATCTTTAAGTGTAACCAAGAAAGCTGTCGCCTGTCAATCCTTAAACACGGCACGCAAACACATGTTTGCCGTTCGAATCATGGCCCCGCCAAACATAAAATAAAAACCGGCGCGTTGGCCGGTTTGAATTTTATGGTCGGGGCGTAAACAAGTAGGCAAGACAAGCAACGCGCCGTCGAGCCGTTACGGTTTACCCGCAGGCGCTTTGCGCCGAGGGACCTGTCCGAACACAAACCAACGGTTTGTTGTTTGAATTCAGGATTGTCTCAGTCAATTTTAATAAAACAGGATGCCAAATGGCATCCTGTTTTATTAAACACTGGTCGGGGCGACATGATTCGAACATGCGACATCTTGCTCCCAAAGCAAGCACTCTACCAGACTGAGCTACGCCCCGAAACTTTTCCGATTATAACAATATTTTTATAAAATGCAAATGTTTAGCTTGATTTTATACTTGTCTAAATCTGTAAAACTGTACTATCATTAAACCAGATGGTAAGGATTGCTTTCTTTTTAATGCTAACAATTATCGTGACCGCCGCCAATGGCGCGACATCACGCACGGGCCTACGCACATCTACAACATCGCGCGCCGCCCAGGAAACCGCGACACCAAATGCCGCATACAACTATAATTACATGTATCCGTATTTGAACAATCAAATGCGAACGGAACTAAATCCGGGCGTCACCCCGTCCCAGTCATCAAACCCGATTGATGTAATAACAAGAACCGAACAATTGGGCACCCAGCGCCGCGTTGTCGCGCGCAGTGCCGCACGAAATACCAACACCGCCCGCAGCGCGAGCGCGCAACCCGCCGCAAATACCGCGCGGGCCGCGCAAATCACCAACCCGGCCCCCAGTGCATCACAATCCACAACCGCCGCACGCGCGGCAACCCGTACCAATACATCCGCGCGCCGCGTTGTCGCACGCAGTGCGCGCGGCGACAGCCAATACATATCACAGGCCGCCGGGCGTGGCGATAATTCATACATATCACAGACCGCCGCGAACGCCGCCAATTCGACTTATTCCACGGGCGAAAGCCTGTCTTCATCGCGATGCCTGGCGGACTATACGGAATGCATGAATGGATATTGTGCGCGTGAAAATACGGCATACAACCGCTGTTATTGCAGTGCAAAGCTGGCACAGATTGATGCACAGTATCAACCGGCGATTGACCAGTTGATAAAGCAGATAATCACATTACAAAGCACAAATGTATGGTCTGCGGATGAAATGAACGAATATTGGATGGAAATGGTCGGAAAATATTCCGGCACGAATTCATGGACTAATTTGGACAATGCACTGAACATAAACTGGGCCGATACCGAAAGCCGCGTTCGCGGCCAACAGGCGTTTGCCACCGGCCACGACTATTGTGTTCAACATTTGCGCGGATGTTACTATATGGCGGCCAACCTGCGCGATGCATATCGGTCCGAAATTGCCCGTGACTGTGACACATACGAAACAGGGCTAATGAAAATTAAAAATGTCGCCGAAGCAATTGTGGAGAGTTATAATGACTAAGTTTTTAGGTATTGAATACAGCCGCGGCGCCACCGCCGTGGTGCGTGATGGCGGTCCGGCAAATGCGCCACGACATGTGCGCGCAATGTTCCCAAGTTCCGAATGGACAATCATCACCCCAGATAGCGCCACCGCCGAAGAATGCATGGCCGACCGATTTGGTGATTGCTTTAAGGTGCAGGAAAAGATATATAATTCAACGCCCAACGCGCGCCACATTATGATTGGCGGCGACCACAGTGTAAACTTTGGCCATTTTACGGCCATCGCGGACAAAACCGATGACGACCTGTGCCTTATATATATTGATGCCCATTTGGACATGCACACCCCCCAGTCCAGCCAGACCGAAGCATCCGGCGCACCGCACGGCACAAATGTTCGCGCGGCATTGGGCGACGGTGATGCGCGCTGGATGGGGCTTTCAAAAAAATGCCCCGCCCTGCGCCCGGAAAACCTGTTCTATTTGGGGACCCGCTCATATGAACCATCGGAAATCAAGTTTGTAGAAGACAACAACATATTTGTCCGCCGCCCATCCGAATTGATGACAGAGGAACAAGTTTCCAGCGCCATCGCCGCAATCCGCGAACGCATTGCCGGCCGGCCGTTTGTTGTTTCATTTGATTTGGATGCAATTGACCCTGAATATTTCAAGGATGTATGGGTCCCGGAACCCGGCGGCATCAGCGTGGACGCCGCGCGCCGCCTGACGCAGGAATTTGCGGACGCGGTCAGTTTTGAATTCGTTGAATACGCCCCAAGTGGCAACGAAACATGCGCCGCAATAGTCCGCGAATTGATTGAAATCGTGGCAAACAAACATCAAGGGCAATAAATACACCGATATAAAAACCGGCGCATATATATGCGCCGGTTTTTTATATTTTATAAATACGGATAAAGCTAACATCGGACGCGCCGCTTGACCCACTGCCGCCATCGCCACCTGGAATATTTCTGGCAATGGCACTATAATTTCCAATAATCGTTGCACCACCACCGCCGCCGCCATATGAATACGCCATCGCACCGCCACATTGCCATGTAACGGTATCACCGCCACGCCCACCAACATTTGAAAAGCGTTCATCTGGTTTTACATTATTGGCACTGATATTGGAGAGCGAGCCCCCATCACCACCACGCGACGCCGTAGCATTTGCGCCGCTATCTACCACAAAATCAGCCGGACAGAGCGCATCACGACTAACCATCAGCCCCGCGCCCGTCGGCGCACCGCCGCCACCGCCACCAATTACATAATATGCATGCTTGCTTTTATCTATTTCAAGACGCGATGTCATACAATACCCCTTGGAACTGGTGCCATCATATGTACTGCCGCCGCCAACACCGGCACCCACATATAATCCGCCCGCATATGCCCCCAAGGATTGTGCATACGAACATGTCTGACCGACACCGCCCGCCGCACGCCATACATTATCCCCCACCACCAGCAAACTGTCGACACCGGACGAACCACCACCAAACGCGCCTTTGTGACCTGAACTACCGGTCACATATTTTCCGCCCATCCCATCACCGCCACGAAATACATAGGCCACAGTGGGTGTATCCACGGAAAATATTGCCGATGTAACAGGGATATTTTGCTGCTCTACGAAATCAAGACATTTGGAATTACCGCCGCCCATTCCGCCACGCAATTCCGCGCGATAACATCCGGGCGCTAAATTTACAGTCACGCACGAATTTATCGCCGATGCTTCATAAATCAATTCTTCGGCATTGCCCAGAACGCATACCCCGGCCGGCAAATCATTCGTCGCCACATATTCACGGTTGGACGAATTCAAAAAATGCAAAACGCCCGCCATCATAACAGAAGTAAATATCATTTTAACATCACCCTATCTTATAAATACGAACAAAGCTGACATCGGATGTGCCGGTCGACCCACTGCCACCGGCGCCACCATCAAAGCAATAATCACCACAGTGACGGGAATAAGTATCACATTCCGCCTGATGATAATAAAAACATATTGCCCCGCCACCGCCGCCACCATATGAATATGCCGTCGCACCGCCACATTGCCATGTAACAGTTTTTCCGCCAACGCCCCCAACCGCGTGAACCGTCGTATCCTGATGGTTAACCGCGCGACCACCCGCACCACCGTTTGCACCACTATTTTGGCCGGCACCAAAATCATATGTCGCATGCTGTGCGCCGCCATGACCATTTGGCGCACCGCCGCCACCGCCACCACAACCGTAACGCGTATCGTTAAATGAGTCCAGGCCGTTTAGCTGCGCCCCCTCATACGACCAGGCAAACCCGCCGCCCCCACCATTGCACGCGGGAACAGTCATTGCACCGGCGCCGCCACCGGCCTCAGGCCCGCCATATGTTACGGTCCCACCACAGGATGCGCCGTTTCCGCCATGGGCCATTATCACGCGCCCGGGCAATACAACCATGCTATCCACACCGGACGCGCCACCACCCAATGTCTGCGAAGTTGGAACATTTTGCGCCATATTCCCATCGCCCCCGCGAAAAACATAAACCGTGCTTTCCGCATCTAATTTAAATGTAGCCGATATTGTTTCACCGTTAAAATTGACGCGCCCACTGCCACTGCGGCAACGCAACAGTCCGCCGCCCGGCAATCCGCCGGCACCACCACGCAGTTCGGCCCGATAAAATCCGGCCGCCAATTTCACACTTAAACAAGTATTTATCGCCGTTGCATCATATACCAAAACCTCGCGCCCCATGCCCAGCTCTCCATCAACCGGCAGCGCCGCAACATAATATATTTCACCCGCCGAATTCATAATATGCAGCGATGGCGCCGTTCGTTGCTGTGTTGTCGCAACCAGGTCTATATTTCCAACATGCATTATGGCCATAAAACGCTCCTTTTATCCCCCAGATATGTATCAAAAAAACCACCAAAATCCGGTGGTTGGGGTTTGACAACAATCCTACGAATTGCGCGTTTTATTCAATATATTCAACACACCCCAACCTGGCGGTCGGGTTTGTGGCCGCATGCGGCCACTTCGTAGGAATGGGTTGTCACGCCCAAACAACAAGGATTTTGCTGTCATGGGGGATAATAGCATATATATTTTTATTATTCAACCGTGTTTAATATCGCTTCACAGCTTTTGTTATGTCGATATATATTGCGCGCCAAATCATCACTGATTACATCCCAGTCTGACGCCCGCCCATATATTGGCCGGCATATAACCGGCGCACAAACATTATTCGGCAATGGTGTATTTTTCGCGCAGGATGCGACGAATATCACCGACCCCAGTATGCATAGCGTCTTCATTTACCTTCTCCACCTGTTTTATGATTTGAACATGCGCGCGCATGGTGGCGGCCCCGATATCCATACGACATCGTGACACGCCCGCCGCGCGCCCATAAAAATACAGCCCCACCCCGCACGCGGCCACGGCGCAAAAAAAATAAATCCGAAACATAGATTCACCATAAAGAAAGCGCCCCATCGGGGCGCCCTTGTTTTATTGATTCATTGAGCCAAAGAAATCGGCATTATTTTTCGTCATTCGCAATTTATCCAGCAGGAATTCCATTGCTTCTAATGTGCCCATCGGATTTATAATGCGACGCAATACATACATCTTGGACAACAATTCCTTGCCCACCAGCAAATCTTCCTTGCGCGTGCCGGATTTGGTAATATCAATGGCCGGATATACGCGTTTATCAGACAACTTGCGGTCCAGAATAATTTCGCTGTTACCGGTACCTTTGAACTCTTCAAAAATAACCTCATCCATTTTGGAACCAGTATCGACCAATGCCGTTGCGATAATGGTTAAACTGCCGCCGCCCTCAATATTACGGGCCGCACCAAAGAAACGCTTTGGCCGTTGCAGTGCGTATGCATCCACACCACCGGTTAAAACCTTGCCGCTGGATGGAACAACCGTGTTATACGCACGGCCCAAACGCGTAATGGAATCCAGCAGGATGACTACATCCTGACCCGCCTCTACCAGGCGTTTTGCCTTTTCAATAACCATTTCGGCAACCTGAATATGGCGCGCGGCCGGCTCATCAAAGGTCGATGATATAACCTCACCCTTTACGCTGCGCTGCATATCGGTAACTTCTTCGGGGCGTTCATCAATCAGTAAGACTATCAGTTTTACATCCGGGTAATTTGTGGCAATTGAATGCGCGATATTCTGTAACATAACCGTTTTACCGGTACGCGGCGGCGCAACAATAAGGCTGCGCTGGCCCTTACCGGTCGGCGATATCAGGTCAATTACGCGCGCGGATAAATTGCGCCCTTTGTCCTTGTCATCAATTACTTCCATTTTAAGCTGCTCATCCGGGTACAGCGGCGTCATATCATCAAACGATACGCGATGGCGCAACTTTTCCGGGTCGCCGCCGTTTACGCGTTCAATCGTTTCTAAGGCAAAATAGCGCTCTGATTCATTTTGCGGTGCTTGAATCTGTCCCTCTACATAATCGCCTGTTTTCAGGCCATATTTTTTAATAAGCGCCGGCGACACATACAAATCATCGGGCCCGGCCAAATAATTGCTTTCGGGCGCACGCAGGAAACCAAATCCATCCTGCATCCGCTCCAACACGCCATCGCCAATCAGTGTGACTTTTTTATCCGCGGCGTATGCGCGCATAACAACAAATCGCAATTGCTGAACATTTAGCTGTGCCGGATTTTCAATCCCCATATCTTCGGCCATTTTCAACAGCTGCTGTGGCGATTTCGCCTTTAACTCATTTATATGCATAAAATAATCCTTTGTTGGAAAAAAGGGCCATGGAACCACGCCCGTTTGATGACATCATTATACACTATTTTCCCCAAAAAGTCAAGACTTTGGAAATATTGGATGTTTTTCCCTTGCTTTTAGTGTGTTTTCTTGGTCAAATAAGAATATATATAACGAAAGGACATAAACATGGCAGGCAGCATCAATAAAGTAATACTGGTCGGCAATGTGGGTCAGGATCCACAGGTACGCACAATGCAAAGCGGACAAAAGGTTGTAAGTTTTTCACTGGCAACATCTGACCGCTGGCGCGACCGCACAACCGGCGAACAGAAAGAACAAACCGAATGGCACCGCGTTGTCATTTTCAACCCGAATTTGATTGATGTGGCCGAACGCATGTTACAGAAAGGCACAAAACTGTACCTGGAAGGTTCATTGAAAACACGCAAATGGCAAAATCAGCAAGGCATGGATGTATACACCACCGAAGTTGTATTGAACCCGTTCATGGGCCAGATGGTAATTTTGGGCGGCGCCAAATCAATGGATAGCGCGATGTCGGGCGATTACGGTATGGCGTCTGGCCCGGCGGCTGCGCCCGCCCCCCGCGAAGAAATTTCCGTTGCCGAAATTGGTGACGACATTCCGTTTTAAATGGAATGTGGATGCGCGCAGTGCGCGCCCGGCAAATCCGGGGCTATAAACGGGGGACACCTCCCCCGTTTATAATTACAATGCGCGGCCCTCATGAAAATCACCCTTTATCACACATATCGGTTGGGGGGGGCGATATACATGAATAAGCGACACTATTTTCCGAAGATTTATAGTTCTCAACCCCCAGCCACTATTTATTGCAATTTTTTTACCAAATTGATAATATGCGTCATACAGCATAACTTTGTTGACAAAAGCATAAAAAAACACTGATTTTCGCTGTCAATGACAACAAAAAAACTTCCGTCACCGGTTGGAGGACGCAAATAAGGTTTCAACCAAATAAGCGCGCTATCCTTGTATAGTATGAACCTCCAACCACCAATTTATTGTATGGTTTTTTGTCTGATTTTTCATTTTTTATGATATACTACCTACTGGTAATAGTTTTTTATTATGCAAGTCCATGCATCTTATGGCCGTTACCGCGTCCAATACGCTGGCTGGAGGCTGGCTGAATATATTGAATAAGTCAGGCAATTCGTTCTTGTTTTGTTACTAACCTCCAACCACCAATTTATTGTGTGATTTTTTGTCTGATTTTTCATTTTTTATGATATACTACCTACTGGTAATAGTTTTTTATTATGCAAGTCATGCATCTTATGGCCGTTACCGCGCGTGTGTTATCGCGTCCAATCATTATGTGGTTGGAGTCTGGCGAATATACCAAATAAGCCAGAGATAAATACTAGTATCTTTTCAGCTCCAACCATCTGAAAAAATTCCGATGGTTTTATTTTTGACAAATGGGGGAAAATATGGCCGGTACACAATTTATAGCATCTAAAAATATAGTTAGAGGTCGCGCACTGTATCGCGGCAACCGACCGTTTTAATTAAACACAAAACGCATAAAAAAACAAACGGCGCGAAACCGCGCCGTTTGCAATAGTATATTATTTTTCAAATTGACCCTGACCAATCCCGTCCATACCCCCAAAGGTCACACCGCGGGCCTGGAACGCTTCAACCAGGTTTACAACCTGTGCCATCCCCCGCTTATAGCCGGCCGCCCGCTGAATTGCGGCGCCCGCTGTCTTGAAACTACTTATTTTATCAGTCATATTCAATGCCTCTTTAAAAACATCTCTCTGACACAGACAATATATACCAACAAAACTTTTTTGTCAAGTGATATATTTACTGTCCGCAACCATACATTCCGCAATTTTGGTCGGAATATTCCGTAACCTCTATCGCGACGGGGGTGGCACCGGTGGATTTTTCATCGGAATAAACTTCTTTTACTACACGCACACGACGATTTTCCGCATTCGGCACACCATCCGGGGTCGGAACCGCCAAATCTTCTTCGCCTGCTGATACGGCGACAATCTGACTGGCCGGAATTCCATATTTAATCAACATATTCTGTACCGCCTCCGCACGGCGACCGCCCAGGGAATAATTATAATCCTTGCTGCCGGATGTATCAGTGTGACCGACAACCGACACTTTTATATTACGATTCGACTGCGTCGCCGTCGCCAATTTCTGAATCAGCGCCTGATATTCCGGCTTTATCGTCGCCTTATTGAAATCAAAATGAATTTCAAATACTTCTTCCATTATATGCTGCTGCGGCTCCAACGGAATCTGCTGAACCTTTATCATTGTTTTGTCGTTCTGGGCGGCCTGAATTTTATCCAGACGATCATTTATCGCCTTTAATTCCGCGCGCATCGCCATCATCATATTGATGAATTCATCACGCGATACCAATTCATCGGAAATCATCGGAATATTGTTATCCGAAGCGGTCGTAACAGATTCCACCGCAACCGCCCCCATTGGCTGATTGGTTGTAACCTGCTCTTCCATTACCCATTGGGCACTTGCACCCGCCGCGCCGGCCGTGGTCGCCGCGCGCGAATCCCCGCCACCATTGGACACGCGTGAATATTCGTTGGTGCTGCTGTCATTGCCATTGTTATTCAGGCTGTTGGACATGGATTTGTCACCACCATAAATATTTTGATTGAACACCATAGGCTGAACCGGGACCGGGTTTATCAAGTGTTCCGGAACATTTACATTGTTTACGATAATAACCCCCTCACGCGTGCGACCCTTACCCGACATGGCGGCCATATTGCGCGTATCCGGATAATAAGTCTGGGCGGCACGCGGCGCGGCGGTTGTCGTTGTTGTAATTTCTTCAACCGTGGTGGTTGTCGTCGCGGCCTTTGCCGGGCGCGACACAATCTTACCACCGCGACAATCACGCAATGCGGTCATCGTTTTCTGAAAACGAGTGCGACATTCGCGCGCGGTTGCCACCTGGCCGGATGCCGTTGCCGACAACCAGCAGTCAAATTTCGCCTGTGCCTCTGCCGCTAATTCCGGATTGTTATCACTGGCGTCGTTTTTCAATTCATCCATCAACTCATTATAAGCATTGCTAAGCTCAAAGGCGGTTTGTTCATCATCCACCGGCCAGTTGTTCAGGCTTTCCGGGAATGGCAGTTCGCCAGAAAATGCGGCAACCGCCTTCTGTGCGAATAATTCGCCCATATCGGCATAACCACTGGTCCGTGCATTGTAAATCGCATACGAACGATAATTCATCGCCAATTGATTCAAAAAGGAATCCTTATGCGGGGCGGAATACACATCCAGCTGTTCAATATAGTCAACCGTCGGTGTCGACATCATCGGCGCATAATTATCATCACTGCCGCCACGCATGCCCGAACACGCCGCCAGCGCCACAACCGATGCCGCCGCAATCATCCGCGAAATAATCCATGTCGATGCATAAGATTTATTTTTCATCCCAGATTCCTTTCTATAATATATTGGTCTTATTATACGATTTTTAGCGCATTGAGTAAAGCAGAAAAGTTATGCACACAGTTATGTGCACATACATAATAAAACTATCTGTCCATAAATTGTGACGCAATTCCGCCCAGCGATTGCAAACCACCCGACAGGCCGGAATTAGACACCGCCCCAACCTGTTGCATTATGGCGCCCGTATTGGTCGACTGCCCCATACTGCCGATGGTATTGGTCAAGAATTCACCCCACATCGCACGCTTTTTCGCACTCAATTTTGCATCGGAACAATTTTCAATTTTTGCGGTAAGTGTCGCGGCCATACGCGCCTCATCCTTTGTATAATCAGCCTCGCTAAAATCAATCAGATTAAATACATTATATATATTTGATGTTGTCTTTTGATTCTTTGTGCTGCATGTATCCATACCATCGGCGCAATATGTCGCCTTTGCCGCCATGGGGAAACGATACCATACCATGCCTTCATTACCACTGCCACCGAACCAGTCGTAACATACAATTTCATCCATGTCGGTTCCGGCTGACATTTCCACGCTGCGCGCATATCCGCCCGTGGCGGCCTCACACGGCTTCATACGCAGGCTTTGTTCAACCTCTTTGGCGGACATGGCACCTGTTTTGGCCCATTCCTTGATAGTATTATTCACAAATGTTATTTCCGACGCGGTTGGAATGCATTCCGCGGTCATTTCATTTTGCTTTGCATTTAACTGCTGAATCCCGGACACCAAATTCATAACCGTCGGCACCAAACTGGCCGCGGATTCCTTTGCAGTTGATTCCTTGGTTGCAACGGGCGCCGCCTTTTTGACAGTCAACGCATGCGCCGTGCCATGGCACATCATAACACTGCTGATAAAGAGCATCAGGGCTTTTTTCATTCTCTCATGTATCAGTATATCATAAAAAAACGGCGGGATAAATATAAAAATTGCTTTTTTGCATACAAACCGCTAAACTGAGGCTGTGCAGAAAGACAAACGCAATTTTATTATTTTTTCAAAGCATCGCCGGCTAAAGCGTCTGTGGCAGTTTTTCTTTACAGGATGGGGGCTGGTCATGGTGGCGGCACTGGTCGCGGGGTCCCTGTTTACCAAACAGTTGTTATGGACGCCGATATCGGCCATAAACATGATGGATGTCATTACCAATCAGTTTAAAATGTCGGGCGCATCGTTTGCCGGCACAGATAAAAACGGCGAACCATTTCGCCTGCGTGCGGCATCCGCCCGCCAAGAGTACCAAAATCCGGACATTATTTACATGGAACGCGTTTCCGGCACAACAACCCGCATATCGGGCGGACAAAAAATTGTTGATAATATCACGGCAAACACCGGACAATATAACCGAAAAAATAGAACGGTACGCTTGCTTGGCAATGTTCATATTGATTCCAGCAACGGCGACCGCGTTATAACAAAAGAATTGGTGATAAGATTATGAAGCAATCAGTATTACGCGTTGAACACCTGTCCAAATCATATGGCAAACGCATGGTTATCCGCGATATATCAATGGTCGCACGCCAGGGCGAATCGGTTGGCCTGTTGGGGCCGAACGGGGCGGGAAAAACAACCGCATTTTATTGCATCACGGGCCAATTATCGGCAACCGGCGGCCAAATATTTTTGAATTCTCAGGATATTACGCGCCTGCCGTTTTATCAGCGGGCCCGCCTGCATATCGGTTATCTGCCACAGGAAAACAGTGTATTCCGCGGCCTTACCGTGGAACAGAATATCATGGCAATATTAGAAGTAGTTGAACCCAGCCGTAAAAAGCGCAAGATGAAACTGGATGCGCTGTTGGATGAATTTTCGATTTCATCCCTGCGGCGCAGTCCGGCAACGGCCCTGTCAGGCGGCGAACGCCGCCGCGTGGAAATTGCACGCGCCCTGGCAAACGACCCGAAATTCATTCTGTTGGACGAACCTTTTGCGGGGATTGACCCGATTGCGGTAAACGAAATCCGCAGCCTGGTATCACAATTGAAAAACCGCGGTCTGGGGGTTATTATAACCGACCACAATGTGCGCGAAACACTGGGCATTACCGACCGCAGTTATGTATTACATGACGGTAAAATTTTAAAGCACGGCACAACCGCCGAAATTGTACAGGACGAAATGGTAAAGAAAGTATACCTGGGCGAAGATTTCGTAATGTAGCACGCGCCCGCCCGCAACATCGGCGCAAAGCAACGCACAAAATAAAACAAAATCCCCGATATCGGGGATTTTGTTTTTCACACAATAATGCGTCTCGCCACATTTATCCTTGGCCATTTTCTTTCTTGGCCGGCATGTCATGCATGGCGAACTGTGCAATGTATTTTTTCAGCTCCGCCTTGTACTCATTATTTGCCTTGGCCATTTCAACCAATTCATCAAAGTGCGGATTATTGGCACGCGCCGCCTTAAACCGCGATTCCGTTTTCAGAAAATCTTCCAACGCAATCGTTGTGGCCGTCGGTGAATCCATCATCAGTGGGTTTTCACCATGCGCGATGCGCCGCGGGTCAAACCGGTATAACGGCCATGCACCCGTATTTACCATATCCGACTGATGCTGCGGCCCATTTTGCAGGGCATATCCATGTGCAATACACGGCGCATACGCCAAAATGATTGACGGGCCCGGATAACTTTCCGCCTCACGAAACGCGCGTATGGCCTGTGCCTGGTTTGCGCCCATGGCAATTTGTGCAACATAGGCCCCAGACATCATCGCAATCATACCAAGGTCTTTCTTTGCATGCTCTTTACCGCCGATGGCAAATTTCATACTGGCACCAAACGGGGTCGATTTAGACTGCTGACCGCCGGTATTTGAATACCCTTCGGTATCAAGTACCAATATGTTTACATTTTCACCACTGTGCAAAATATGGTCCAGGCCGCCATAGCCAATATCATACGCCCAACCGTCACCGCCGATAATCCACACGGATTTATCTACAACCTCACCAATCAGGCTTTCGGCAAGTCTGGCACGCGCCCCATCCATTTTGGCAAGCCGTGACCGCAAATCCGCCTCTATTTCACGGGCCCGCGACGCATCAGCGTCAAACATTTCCTCTACCCCGTCAAAGCCCAGTTCAAACAGTAATGATTTCAGCGTATCGCGCTTCTGGTTCAGGGCCAAACGCATCCCCAATCCATATTCGGCATTATCTTCGAACAATGAATTAGACCATGCCGGACCACGACCCGCACGGTCGGTTGTCCACGGCGTCGTCGGCAAATTCGCCCCATAAATGGATGAGCAACCCGTCGCATTTGCCACCACCATGCGATCGCCAAACAATTGCGAAAGCATACGAACATACGGCGTTTCACCACATCCCGCGCACGCGCCCGGGAATTCAAAATAATTCGGCAACAATTCGACATGTTTTGGAATATTCAGATTCAGTTTTTCCCGCGGAAAATCCGGAAATTCTTCGGCGGCATTGAACTGGGTCTGTTCGGTTGTCCCAACGGTCGCCGCGGGCTGTAACGACAATGCGCGTACCGGACAATTGTTGACACATATATTACATCCCGTACAATCCGCCGCGGATATATTCAATGTGAAATACATATTCGGCCCCAATTCCGGTGTTTTCATCGGAACAACAATTATGCCGCGGGCGCGGGCCTGATCTGCCTGCTCCGCCGTCAGGACCTTTATCCGAATAACCGCATGTGGGCACAGCATCGCACATTTACCGCATTGTATGCATTTGTCCAAATCACATGCGGCAACCATATCCGACACGGCCCGCTTTTCATACTTTGCGGTTCCAACTGGATATTGGCCAGCGCCAAACGCGCCATCAACACGGAACCGCGACACCGGTATCGCATCACCGCGCTGTGCGGCAATCTCACCCAGGGTGCCGGCAATTTCCGCCGGCGCGGCCGCGGTCATCGCCGGGACAAAATCCGGTGCCAACGCCGCGACCGACGACGGTAATGTCACTTTTTTCAAGAATTCAGATGCCCTGTCAACCGCGGCCCAGTTAGCTTCAACAATTTCCATACCTTTTTTCTTGTATGTCTTTTCAATTGCAACCTTGGCGGCGCTGGCGGCGACATTCGGGTCAATTACATGTGTCAAATTAAAGAAATTTAACATTATAAATGTATTGATACGATTCCCCAGCCCCAATTCACGCGCGGCGGCATTGGCATCCAAAACATAAACATTCGCCCGCATCCGTATCAGGTGTTCCTGTGCGTCACGCGGCAATGTCGCAAACGCCGCATCCGGCGACATTGATGTATTTATCATGACCGTTCCACCCGCCCGCAGGCCACGAAATACATCAAAACGCTGTGCAATCATAAAGTTGGAAACACTGATAAAATCCGCAACCTCTATCAAATACTGACTTTTAATCGGCGCATCGGAAAAACGGATATGCGACGCGGTAAGGCCGCCGGACTTTTTCGAATCGTATACCGCGTATGATTGCGGATATAAATCAGAATTTTCACCAACAATTTTTACAATGTTTTTAACCGCCCCAACGGTACCATCCGAACCAATTCCGTACAAAATGGCTGTCTTAAAATTCGGATCTTCGACCGCAAATGCCGGGTCTGTTTTAAGGGACAAATTCGTCAAATCATCATCAATGCCAACTGTAAAGTCATGATGCAATGTATCACGCATCAGATTTTCATAAACCGCCTTTACATCGCGGGGCTTGAATTCTTTGGACCCCAGGCCATATCGGCCCCCGAATACCGCCGCCCGGTCCCCGATAACCGTTTTTACATCCTGATACAAAGGCTCGCCCAGGGCGCCGGGTTCCTTTGTCCGGTCCAAGACCGCAATGCGTTTTACCGTTTTCGGCAACGCCGCCAAAAACGCATCACGCGGGAACGGCCGATACAAATGAATCTTTAACAGCCCCAATCCGGACGGCAAATGAGCCAATGTTTCTTCGATTGTTTCACAGGCACTACCCATTGCGACAATGACATTTTCAGCCGCCGGGTCACCAACATAGTCGACCAAATGATACGCACGCCCCGTCAGCGCCGCAAATTTATCCATCATTTCCTGAACAATTTCAGGTGTTTTTATATACAGGGGATTTGCCGCCTCACGCCCCTGGAAATAGACATCCGGATTTTGGGCCGTCCCGCGAATGGTGGGGCGGTCCGGTGTCATTCCGCGCGCGCGATTTTCCAAAACCAAACTGTCTGGAATCATTTCATGTAAAACATCGTCATCAATGCGGCAAAGGCGCGATTCCTCATGACTGGTGCGGAAACCGTCAAAGAAATGCAAAAACGGCACACGCGAGCGTAATGTCGCCGCATGTGCAATCGCCGCCATATCGGATGCCTGTTGAACATTATGACTGGACAGCAATGCAAACCCGGTCTGGCGCACGGCCATAACATCACTGTGATCGCCAAAAATAGACAGCGCATGCGTCGCCAGTGCCCGCGCCGCAACATGCATTACAAACGGTGTCTGTTCACCGGCAATTTTATACATATTCGGAATCATCAACAATAATCCCTGGGATGCGGTAAATGTTGTCGCCAATGACCCCATCTGCAACGCGCCATGCATGGCACCGGCCGCGCCCGCCTCTGACTGCATCTCAATTATCTGTGGCACGGCGCCCCAAATATTTTTCTTATGCTGGAATGACCATTCATCCGCCAGTTCACCCATTGTACTGCTGGGGGTGATTGGATAAATCGCTGCGAAATCAACACATCTGTATGCAACATCGGCCGCCGCCCAGTTACCATCCACTATCAATTTTGACATATTTGTTCCTTATCCTAAAAAATTCATACCGGCTAAATAATACCCCCAAAAAGACATCAAGGCAAGTTTTATTAAAAACCGGGGCAAATGCCCCGGCTCTTATTTCTTATCCGACTTCTTGGTCGTATCCTTGCTTTCCTTATCTGCTTTTTCTGCCTTTTCCGCGTTTTCTTTTTCAACCGCAGCAATTCGCTGTGCGGGGGTTATACGCATCTTGTTCATGGCGCGCACCATATCCAGGCCGCGCTGCAACTGATAATCACGCGCATCCTTTTCCTCTTCCGTCAGTTCCTTTTCATCGTCCTGTTCATCCGCCTTGGCATCGTTATCCTTTTTGTCTTTTTTGGCGGCTTTTTTCTTAGCCTCTTCATTTTTCAAAGAGTTTTTAAATGACGCCTCCGAATAAACGCTTTCTCTCTTTTCAATAACTTCAACCTTACTCTGCAGAACTTCTACATCGGGCGTAATCCCCTCATTCTGGATAGAGCGCCCCGACGGCGTATAATATCGCGCAATGGTAATATGTATCGCCGTACCATCGCCCAAAGGCTTTTGCTGCTGAACACTGCCCTTACCAAAGCTTTGCGAGCCCATGACCAAACCGCGTCCATTATCCTGCAACGCGCCCGCCACAATTTCAGACGCAGATGCCGAGCCATGATTTATTAAAACCACAACCGGCTTTCCATTCGCTAAATCACCAGGTTTGGCAAAGCTGCGCTCGATATCCGTCTTCTCCTTGCCGCGGGTTGAAACAATTTCACCCCCGTCCAGGAATGCATCCGATACCTCTATCGCCGCGGTTAAATAGCCGCCCGGATTATTTCGTACATCCAATACATACCCGATTACATCCTTCTTTTCCAGCGCAGCAATTGCATCACGCAAATCACGCGCCGTCGTCGCACCAAAGTCAGAAATTCGTATATATCCGATTTTTTCCGGATTTTCACTATCATCCCCGGCCAATGTTTTATCCGCATATTTTACCGACTTTACCTTTATAATCGCGCGCTTCAGTGTTATGTCACGCGGTTCCTGTCCGTCGGATACAACCGTCAATTTCACCTTTGTCCCGGGACGCCCCTTCATTTTTTGCGTCGCCTGATTCAGGGTCAGGTCAAACACCTGCTCGCCATCAATATGCGTGATATAGTCACCGGCCTTTATCCCGGCCTTTTCCGCGGGGGTATCATCAATGGGGGAAATTACGCGCACCGCACCACGGTCACTGGTTATCTGTATCCCCAGGCCGCCAAATTCACCATGCGATTTGTCATTAAAATCCTTAAAATCATCCGCCGACAGATATGATGAATGCGGGTCCAGCGCGCCCAACATACCACTCATCGCGGCTTCCAGCATCTTTTTTTCATCCGCCTCTTCTACGAAATTGTCGCGCGCGACTTCAAAAACCATGGCCAGTTTTTTTAGTTCCTCATATATCTGCTCATCCGTCAGATGAACAACCGGTTCATCCTTTTTGGATTGCCCAGCGGCAATGGCGGCAACCGGCAACATAAACGCAACAATAACCAACAGTTTTTTAAGCATTATTTCCCCTTCCGTTTATCATGACAAAGCATGTATCATTTTATATCAAGCGCATCATAAAACAAAATACCATCACCCGCAAGCGCGTTTTACTACCGAAACACAGATTTTATAAAAGATTACAACAACTTGACAAAAACGCTTTAAGAACTATAATTATATAAGAAGAGGTAAATTGAATGACAAAATCGACCAAGACACCAAAGACAAAAAACATTATTGAGGCAAACCGTGTTGAAATATCCAACGCGCTTAGTGGTGTTGATACAACAAAGCGTCTGAATAACTTGAACTGGGTACGGCACGAACTGTCATACACCGAACCGCGCAGCCTGTTTTTCGCCCCCGCCAAGGAGCAAAAAATCATGCTGGATTACAATAACATGAAAAATATCGGCGAGGCATATGATTATATTGTCGAAAACCCGACAACCCATATTGATGCCACCGAAATATACAAAATTCACAGCATTCTGTGCTATGGCACGAACATCACCGGCGGAATTCAGCGCCGCACAGACAAAGTCCTGGAACTGACGGTCAATGGCGCCCGTTATCATGCACCCGACCAGAGTGAAATTACATCCCGCCTAAGCGATATTGTTTTCTCTCTGAACGACCCGTCAAAGGATACGCTGACCCGTGCATTTGAGGCACACTACGAACTTATCGCACTGCAACCGTTCGACGATTTCAACAAGCGCACCGCCCGCCTGATTATGAACTGGATTCTGATTCAGGGCGGATATCGTCCGATAATATTCAACAAACCATCGGACAAACAGAAATATCGCAATGCAATCGCCGCAATGACAAATGGCAACCGCAAGGAATATATGACATATATGTCTGAAATGTTGTTGCGTTCACAGCGCGAACTTATCAAACAATTACGCAAATCCCGCATATAATATGCAAATAAAAAATCCCGAAATTTTCGGGATTTTTTTTATACAGAAAAATTACACCATCATCTTGCAGACAATCCCAGCTCATGCATTTTCAGCATCAATTCACGCATAAACTGAACCTTGTTCAAATTATTTATTGCACCATTTTCAGATGCCGGCGTAATTCTTAAATCATCAGACGCCTTGATAAAACGCCGCAACAACACAACCAAAGTACGGTATTTCATAATATCCCGAACAAAACCATTTTTTGTTCCCGGCATTTGATACAACGAACGGTCATGAAAACGCGAATATGTTTCATATACCGGACGACAGATATCCAGTTCAACCGCCAGCGGGGAAAATATATCATGATATATATAGTGATAATTCGCCTCTGCAAAATCAATTATCCACAGTTTGCTGTTATCGGCATCATACAAAACATTGCCTGTATTTAAATCACAATGCGACCACGCACGACATGTTTCATGCTCAAACGCGCCGACAGAATTCTTGATTCCAGCCATATATGCAATTTCGGTGCGCGTGAACCAATGCTTCATTTTATTTTCAATGAAATTCCCCAGGCGTTCAAACTTTATCTCGCCAAAGATTTTATAACTTTCCCTGGCATATACACTGCGCGATTCGTTCATATCAACCAAAAATCCGGCCAGACTGGTTATAATTTCACTGCGTTGACGGTTTGACAAATTATAGTATACATCCCTGGTCAATGGGACACCGGGTGCAAAATCTTCCAGCACCTGAAAATCACCATCATGAATAAAATGTGTTTCGGGAATATTATATGTCGGATTCCCAACCGCACGAATGGCATCGGTTACATCCTTGGTATCATGTTGCTTTCGCAGCCATTCCAGACGCGCCACCGGCCCCAGCTTTTCCAGCGGTCGTTTTATAACAAACCGCCCGTATTCCTCTATGTATGTTTCACGACCATGCTTTAAATTTTTTTTATCAGTATCCGCCATCGTATGCACCTTTTTCCTATATTATATAGTACATTTTTTGCGCTTTGTCAACAATAGGCGCTTACCAAGGATAAAATTATTCGGGTTCTTTGAATAGGTTAGCCGGATTTACCGCTTTGTTACCACGACGCACCTCCAGATACATTTCCGGCTTATCCGGATTCATGCGCCCAATGGGCTCGCCCCCTAAAACCTCTTGACCGACAATAACATCTATCGTCCCCAGATTGGTCAATACCGTATTATATCCATTTTTATGGGACATGATTACAACTTTGCCAAAGCCCTTAAAGCTGTCGGCAAATTTCACCTCACCGTCGGCAGGCGCCATGACCAACGCATCGCCGCGCGTCCGCAGACGCCATCCATCGGAATTCAGCCCCAGCGCCGTTTTTTCACCAAAGCGCACAACCAGGCGCCCACGAACCGGCACATTCAACTTTCGCTTTGAAAAGCGCGCATCTCCTGACATTTGTGAACTCCCCACGCCTGCGGACAGTTCGGAAATATTTTTTGCCCGCGCCGATAAATCGCGCAACTTTTTCTGAACCGCCATTTGTTGATTTTTAAGCTTTTCATTCTGAGCAGAACGCGTACGCAGTAATTTATCCAGCTGCGTCTTTTCCGCGGCATATTTTTTGGCAGTTCTATCTAATTTCTCTTTCTCAATCGCACGGGCGGCGCGAACCTCGCTCAACTCTTTTATTTGGGCATCGGCACGCGCGATTTCATCATCCAAACGCGCCGCCGCACCCGACAAAACCGCCGACCCGATGGCATAGTCATGCATATCATCGGTATTAAAACTGGGGTGCATGGCAACGAATAAAACACCTGCCGCCGCATCGGCAATCCGTTCCCGGTTGCTGTCTATATCCCGGTTCAATTTATCAATACGATTATCTAATTCTGTAATTTTGCGGGCAACCGCACCGCGCTGTTCTTCCAGTGTGCTAACCTGGTCGGCGGCCTTTACCAGTTTCTTTTTTGTTTGCTCCACATCACGCTGGGTCGATTTCACCTGCGCCTGCAGTTTTTTATTCTGTTGCTCGGTCTGCTTTATCTGTGCGTTTATCTTTGCCAATTCACTGGCGGCCCCGACCGGCCCCACCACAACAATCCCCAGAAAAAAGGCAAAGAATATTCGCTTCATTATATTATTTTTTTACAATCACCCGCAAAAATGTCTTCTTACCCTTTTGAACCATGATATCGTCCGCGGGCGCAACTTCTGCGCGCGGGTCAGATATGCGCCCCCCATCAATTTGAATGCCGCCCTGCTCCACATTACGGCGCGCCTCTGACTTGGATGTGAATAACCCCGCCGTAATTAAAAAGTCCACAATTCCCATCGGCCCATTCATTTCAATTTGAACGCTTGGCGCGTTTTCGGATGCCCCGGCACCTGAAAACAATGCGTCCGCCGCCGCGGCCGCCGCATCGGCCGCCGCACGACCATGCGCGATTTCAGTCGCACTATGCGCCAAAATCTTTTTAACCGCGTTCAGTTCCGCACCGCGGGCCGCGGCCAGCTTTGCGATTTCATCCAATGGTATTTCGGTAAATATCTTTAAAAATTTTTCAACCAAATCATCGGGCGTATTGCGAAAATACTGGTAATATTCATATGGTGTCGTTTTATCTTCATTTACCCAGATGGCGTTTCCTGCAGACTTTCCGATTTTTTTGCCACTGGAATCTGTAATCAGCGCGGTTGATAAAACAAACGCCTCTTTCCCCAGCTTTTTTCGTATCAGTTCAATCCCCATGATGGCGTTACCCCACTGGTCCGCGCCGCATGTTTGTAATACACACCCATGTTTTTTATATAATGTTAAAAAGTCAACCGCCTGGAAAGTCATATAATTGAATTCCAGAAATGTCATACCATTATCCAGGCGCCGCTTTACGCTTTCCATACTCAACATACGGGGAATTGTGAAATCAGTTCCGAAATCGCGTAAAAAATCCAAATGCGAATAACCCCGCATCCAGTCGTAATTATCAACCATAATTGCATCGGCCGCCCCATCGCCAAAGCGAAAGAACTTTGAATAAGATTTCTTTAACCCGGCAATATTATGTGCCAATACTTCTTCGGTCATCATGGGTCGGCCACTGTCGCGACCCGACGGGTCACCAATACGCCCCGTTGCACCACCGACCAGCATAATCGGACGATGCCCGTATTTCTGCAGCCAACGCATCATCATAACAGGAACCAAGTGCCCCACATGCAATGAATCCGCCGTTGGGTCTGAGCCCAAATAGGCCGCAATTTTGCCATTATTCAGCGCGTTATTCAATCCGTCTATATTCGATACCTGATTTATAAAGCCGCGCGATTCCAATTCGTGTAACAATTCGTTTTGCATAAAAATAACCCTTTGCCATAAATGATACCAAAGTTTATCCGGCCGTGCAACATCAACATTGTCATTGGGAGGTAGGCTGAATTCGCGATAGCGAAGTAGCCAAGAAAAAAACTAGGAGCATTCTGTCTACTGTCATTGCGAGTGAAACGAAGCAATCCAGAAACAGAGAGGCACAGTTCATCAACTTACTGGATTGCCGCAGTCGTCCGTATTCGCTATCGCGACGCCGCGACTCCTTCGCAATGACAATGTGCTGAAGCACACAATCATACCCCTCTGTCATTGCGAGCAAGCGTCAGCGCAGTGCGACAATCCACCCCTATTTTTACACCACAAAAAACGCCCCATTTGGGGCGCCCGGATTATGGTTATGAATCCTCTTCCAATTCTTCATCGTCACTCTCTGCCGCGTTCAGGTCGATTTCCTTTGGCACCCCCAGAATATCTTCAATTTTCTCAGACGCGGCATCCAAATCAATCTTGTGCAAAACGGCGAATTCCTGAGCCATGCGTTCCAACGCCCGCAAATACAGCTGACGCGCGGAAAAAGTCATTGTATCAGCCGCACTGCGCCGTTGCAAATCACGCACAACCTCCGCCAGTTTCATCGGATCACCCGAATTTATATTCTCTTCGTACTGGGCGGCGCGACGGGCCCAAATCATACGCTTTGCACCGGCCTTACCCTTTGCACTGGCAATGGCCTCATCCATCTTTTTAGCCGATGTCAGCGGCCGCAGGCCGGATATCTCCGCCCGTTCGACCGGCACACGCAATGTCATATGATTGCGTTCAAAATCAATGACCAGCATTTTTATCTTCTGATCGCCAACGGTCTGCTCTTCCACACGCAGCAATTTGCCGACCCCCTGGGTCGGATATACAACATATTGTCCTGTCTTAAAATCTAACTTCTTACTTGGCATACGGCGCACCCTTTACATGTTGCCATTCTCTCTATACCCAAGCATTATACCACAAAAAACCCAAAAAACAAATAAATGGGAAAAAATAAAAAAGCCCCGTCACGGGGGCTATATTTATCGACCCATACGCCGTATTGCACCGGTTCGACGAACACTGGACTTTTTACTGGCAACATCCGTACCGGTACCGGTGGATGTAACACAGTGCCACTTGCCCCCGGTCAAAATTGCCTTTGTGCCATCCTCACACTCCGGCTTTTCCAGGCGCCATGCAAAACAGCTGCCTTTTTGAACAGATGTATATGTCGCATTATCCCCACCACGGGTATATGCACCATATTCAGGATTCCATTGACCGGCAACCTCGCCGCCGCACCATTTGCGTTCACCAAAACATTCCACGCATCGCCCACTGGCATCACACAGCTCTACCGGGGCCGATGTTGCACGATATCCACTGGCCGGGTTATTGCCCTTGCCCATTGATTTGCCGTTTTCCAAATCCATGCACCATAATTTCTGGCACTCTTCAGCCTTTATGCCGTCAATATCCTTATGGGCGGCCAATATGTATCCCGGACCGCATGATGTAAAGGCCGCATTTGCCGGCAATGCACAAAAAAACGCAAACAATGTAAATAATATCTTTTTCATATTCCAATACCCGTTTTCTTATATTGTACACTTTTTGTGCAATATTGGCAAACGGTTTTATTGCCCCAAGCCGGCCGGACTAAATCGACCAATATTGTTGACCAGTTCTTCCAGCGCATTCAACTCAATCGCGGCGGGCACCTGCGTTTCACCGTCGGCAATTTTTATATCAGGCAAATCCGCGTCGCGCAAAACGCGTGTTTGGGTCACGCGCCCCCCATTTACCCATGCCAACAATACCGTGCGGTTTGTATATGTTGCAGCCAGCGGCCCGCGATAATTTTCATCCGCCCCATAATAAACCCATACATCATCCCCGTATACGGTCTTTACCTGTGGCGCACCGATTTTATCATTAAGCTGCGCCGTGGTTTTTATCCCCGCCGCAATTTCATCCAAATTTTCCGGAAAAACATAGCCGCGGTGTTTCGTCTGAAATGTACACGCGGACACAGCAATCAATGCTATAAGTATAATCTTTTTCATGTATATAAATTTACACCAAAGCCCCACATAAATGCAACGAAAAAAGCAAACAGAAATCCCCCATACGGGGGATTTTTATCAGAACCGATATGAACCGGATATCTTTATCTTATGCATTTGGATATCCGCATTGTATTGATATCGGTAATCCAGGCCCACCTGAACACCGGCCGCCGACAGGAATTCCATACCACCGCCGATATTTGCCCACAACGGGTCGATTTCAACATCGTATTTTGTAAAGTGCCGTGCCGGGGCAAATTTATACTGCGCGCTGTCGGGGGCACCAAATACATCATATTCAACACCGATGGATGCATACGGGCGAATCTGGAACCAGGCCGACGGATATATCCGTTTCTGTGCGGTCAGTGTATATCCCGGCGTCAGGATAAAGTACCCATCCGATTCCAATTTCATATAATCACGCCCATGAACTTTTTCCGTAACTGAAAAACCGGTATTATATCCCACACGCGCATATATGTTTCCGACCACATACTGGTTCAACCAATCATGCATCAAGCCCCATTCGGATATCAGACTGAACGCGGTGCCATCACCTTCTATGCGTCCAACATAATTCTGGTCGCGCGTGACATCCAACCAATGCAAATCCAAGAACGCATTTCCATAACCACGCATTTTGGTCCCCAGTGTTTTCATCAAGTATGCCCCAATACCAAAGTTTGTATCGGAAACATCGGTCTTGACACGGCCCGCGATATATTCGTTCGGCCGATACCCCAGGTTCATATGATCGTCATTTTCACCGGATGTATGCGATACGCGCCCGGCCAAGCCCAAAATCAGGGTCTGTGATTCCTGCCAATCATATCCGCCGGTAAAGCTGAACCGGTTACCGTCAATCCGCTTATTATCTTCCGCCTTTTGGTTGAATAAGGTGAAATCGAATTCCCCCCATGCCTTACGCAGGTTACGATTACGATTCCAGATGAATTCGTCCATCATGTGATCTTCAAAGTCACGGAATGATGTATGTTCGTTCATAACGACACTGCCGGCCATCTGCTCAATCTCGCGCGCCTGGGTCAGGCGGCTGAACCGGGCCAGGCCCGTTCCATCACGGGTCATATCGTAATAGTTCATACGATTATAAAGCTCGTTCGCTAATTCTTCCATGTTTGTGCCACGGAACGCGACCGGAATCGCATCAATTGGTGTTTTGTTTGTAAACTTGTTTTTTATCAGCTGCCCTTCAATCAGGTTATCCAATGCACCGGCGGCGGCATATTCACCCTTTGTATGATCGGGTTCACGACCGACAATCGGCTGTATTTTGAACATAGCCAGCGGCCCACCAAATCGCGGATCGAACACGATATATACACTGTCCGCCGAACCATTGCCATCAGTATCACGCACAGACAAATATGCCGGCAAATCCTCATCCGAACCGTTAAACTGTTCGGCCGAACCATAATAGTCAAAGCACATGCTGCCATCCGCGTTACAGAACTGAACATTCAAATTACGGATTTTGGTTGCCAGTTCCTCTATCCCGTTTTCCGCATGCAGCAACCATATCGCACTGCCCTGGTCAATCATGTCGAATATTTTTATACCAACCTGATCGGTATGGGCGGGCACACCATTTGCCAAATCGGAATTATGCATATCCAAGCTTAAATCCGTAATAAACTTGCCCCCAACGGAAATCAGCGGTTCCGCATTATCGCGATTCGTTATCTGGCCCAACTTATTATCATCGACCAAGCTGACATCGGCCCAATAGTTGTATATTGATGATGGCGTGTCTTTCTTGTCATACGGTAATATTGCCGCGACCAGCGCACTGTTATCATTAAATGTGTAGTTTCCACCAACATTCATGTGTTCCAATCCGACAAACTGCGTATTACCAGAAACATCACCGCCCACACCGACATTCAGCCAGTTTGTCGCCGGCGTTGCCACAACACGCAAACCCGTCGCATTAATCGATTCGGCCACCTCCAAATCAGATGTATTCATCACTAGGCGTCCCGAATACTGCTTTACCGCATCAACAATTACATTTGATGTCGTCAATGTATAGTTGTCTGAGGCAATATTTACATCACGCCCGGCAAGCGTCCCCGAATAGTTTTGATAAAGCACATTCTGATCAAACGCGGCCCCTGTCGTCATTCCGGCGCCACCCAAAGTCGCGGTACCGACGGATGTAAATCCTGCAACATTTACAATGCCAGCGCCCGCGCTCAGCGTTAAATCACCAAAGTTATCAATTGTGCCGCGGCCATTATTTATGGCGACACCATTTTGCCCAACCAGCGCCAAAGTTCCATGATTGACAACATTTCCGGCACTGATTGACGAGGCATTCAAATTAGCCCCCGCCCCATTATCAACGGTTATATCGCCACCAATACTGACCGGGCCCGCAAAATTATAGTCAACGATGCCCGCATTTGCTGAAAACGCACCGCTAACCGTCAGGGCGCCACCCGCAAAATCGGTCGCACGCGCCGCAATGTTCAACGCACCATTACTGTTGCCCTGTACCATGTCGCCGGTGACCTGAACCGGGCCGGATATTGCGGTATTTACCACATCAATATTCGCCCTTGCCCCACCCGAAACCGTCAGCAATGTTCCCGTCAAATTTTCGGCCGTCACATCCAAATCACCCGCATTCACACTAACCGCGCCAAGCGAAATATCTTCGGCGGCCTTTAATTTAGTGTCGGCATTGCTGGTCAAATCGGCCATAACAATATTTGCGGCATCAATATCCAGCGCCCCCGTCTGGGCAACTGTTGTGGTGTTACCTATTTTAACCATACCCGCGGTGGCGTTTATATTTAATGTGCCCTTTCCATCCACCTGGCCGTCAATTGAAACATCACGCGCAGACACAATATCCAATGTCTTGGCACTGGTCATGTTCACACTGCCCAACATTATGTCGCGGCCGGCCGCACCCTCTGCGGCGGTGGTTAGGGTGAATCCATCCGTATCCATCACGACCAAGCCACTGCCGTTGGATGCGCCGAACCAAACCCCATCGGCGATATTGATATCACCGTTTGTTGCGCCCAAAACCGTTCCGTGCGTTGTAATTTTACCATCACCGGATACACTGCCCGCGGTTATCTGATTGCCATAAAATTCAATTGAACCGATGTTATTGCCAATTTTATTTGCCGCAATTTCACCTGTGGTTGTAACATTTGGCTTTGTTGCCGTGTTACCAAATACCAAATTCCCCAGACCCGCCGCCGCAATTCCATCATTACCGATGGTAATATCGGACGCAATAAAATGCGCCGTACGCGAGGCATCGTTTTGCACTGCCTCTATTCCATTGGCGCGGAATGTGCCATCAGTTGTAAATGTAATATCCTGAACACCACGCCCACCCAAATTCATGTTATTACCGGAAACAACATCATCGGCGCTAAGTGTCACATCGCCAGCAATCAAAGTGTCGCCAGTCACATGTATCGCGGTGGTGGACGCCCCCACATTCATCGCGCCCCCAACGCCCGTACCCTTGACGGTCAAATCACCATCAATTGACACGCCGCCCTTTAACGCATCAATACTAAATACACCATTTGTAACATTTACATCAGCCAGTTGTAACGAATCGCCATTCGTATCGGAACCGCTTATGTTTACATAGCCACCTTTCACATCCAAGGTATTGCCAATTGTAATCTGGCGCGCCTGAATATCAAGGGTACCGGCCTCATTCGTAACCGTACCGGCGATGTTTATATTTCCCGGCGCCGCATTTGACGACTGTATCTTTAATGATTTTCCGCCGTTTAATACAGACGCCAAGGTCACACCCTTTTCACCGCTAAGGTGCATTTGGGATTGTCCCTCATTCTGGACCGCACCCGCGCTAAGCGTGCCACCGGCCAAAATATTCGTCGTGCCACTGTTGCCGGTTATACCATTTGTAATTGTTATATTGCCCGTAATCGGATTCAGTTCATCACTATCCTTTACCGGCAGCGCCATATTCAATGTAGCACCATCGTTCTGAACCGAATTAGCCGTAATATTTAGCGCGCTAAGCGTCATGTTGGCAGTGCCACGCCCATCGCCCACGCCGTTTATAATATCAGTCGCCAAATCCAAATCGCCACCACGAACATTTACAACAAATTTATTTAACTTATTGCTAAACAGATGCAACCAGTTTTCATCATTCCCGACATCCAATGTTCCTGTTGCCAGTTCAAATGTGTTATCCACACCCATGGCGCTGATATCAAAACCATTATCTAATGTTGTTTTACCGGCAACATCCACATACAGATTGCCGCCATTTACAAATGACGCATTACTGGCATAGTCACCATTTTTTCCCTGAACCGTCAAATTACCGGTCGAAATTATTTCCATTTTTCCGGATTCATTGGTCATGGCGCCGGTAACATCGATATCGGCGGCCTGAATTTTCATGGATGTGCCGCCCTTGTTTTCAATTACGCCACTTCCGGTCAGATTGCCCGCCAATATTATATCCATCACACCGGAATTATTTTGAATGTCCCCCGCGGTCATTGACTGCGCGGAAATAGTGGTTTTCCCCGTCCCGGCCGTATTTTTAATACCATCCCGCATAATAAAGGTATTTTTTAATGTATCCGCGCTATGCGCCACCAGGCTAACATCACCACCGGCGTTTTCAAGACTTGTTCCCTCTATTGTATTAGCATCAATGGAAAGTTTAGCCCCAGTGCTTCGAATGGCACTGCCGGACTGAAAACCGTCAATATTCGCCAAATTCAATGTACCCGCATTCTGAATTCCGCTGTTTACCGAACCATCGCCAATATTGAAATCAATACGCGTGTTATCATGACCCGCAATGGTCAAAGTTTGACCATTTAACACCTCTAACAAAGTTGCAATGGATACCGTCCCATCAGATGCGATTTCAAAGCCCCCACTGCCCGCGGCGGTACCGGGCGCAATCTGCAGATAACCGGTATCGGTTTCATTGACCTGCCCAACAGAGAGGTTTGCAACCGTCAATCCATTTGACCCCAGAACCAAATTTTTGGCCACAAATGGATTTTCAGCCGTACCGCCGTTTTTTATAACCTGCGTATCATCACCGGAATTTATGGTCAAACCACCGGCAAGTTCAATTGTCCCTTCTGCGTTGGCGGGTGTCAAATCCTGTGGAACGGCCATGGCCCCCATTGGCGCCAGGCAGCAAACAAAAGAAAATAGCTTTTTTATCATATTTTTTATTTAACTTTGATTATATTTGTGCTTATATTATCACACAAATTAGTTTCGCAGCGCAAGCACAAAACGCAACGAAACAGGATTTAAAGTACAAGCGAAGGAGAAAAAGCATGTATTCTATTAAAAAAGTACACGCGCGCCAGATTATGGACAGCCGTGGTAATCCGACCATTGAATGCGACATTGAATTGAACGGCGGCGGTTTTGGCCGCGCGGCGGTGCCAAGCGGCGCATCAACCGGTTCTTTTGAGGCATTGGAACTGCGTGATGGTGGCAATGCATACATGGGCAAAGGCGTGTCAAAAGCAGTCGCCAATGTAAATGATATTATCGCCCCGGCAATTTTGGGCATGGACGCATCAAACCAGACCGCACTGGATGAAAAAATGTTGGCACTGGACGGGACACCGAACAAAGACAAACTGGGGGCGAATGCCATCCTGTCGGTTTCCATGGCGGCGGCGCGTGCGGTTGCCGATGCGAAAAAGATTCCTTTGTATGAATACATTGCATCCGTATATGGCGAAGCAAATCCGGTTGTCTTGCCGCGTCCGATGATGAACATCATCAATGGTGGCGCACACGCCGACAACGGCCTGGACGCCCAGGAATTCATGATTATCCCGAACGGCGCAAAAAACGAAGTCGAAGCGATTCGCATGGGGTCTGAAGTATTCCACAACCTGAAAAAGATTTTGAAAAACGGCGGCAACTCCACCAATGTTGGTGACGAAGGCGGCTTTGCCCCGAATTTCCATTCCTGCGCTGAGGCATTGGATACAATCATCGCGGCGATAAAGGCGGCGGGCTACATCCCCGGCGACCAGATTTCCATCGGTCTGGATGTTGCATCTTCCGAATTTTACAAGGACGGCGTATACGCGTTTGAAGGCAAAAACATGTCCGCGGACGACATGATTGCGTTCTATGAAAAATTGATTGTTGATTATCCGATTATCTCTATCGAAGACGCCCTGGCCGAAGAAGATTGGGAAGGCTGGAAAAAGCTGACAGAAAAAATCGGCGGCAAATGCCAGTTGGTCGGCGATGATTTGTTCGTTACAAATCCGGCCCGCCTGAAGAAGGGTATCGACAATGGTGTTGCAAACGCGATTTTGATTAAGGTAAACCAGATTGGCAGCCTGACTGAAACGCTGCGCGCAATCAAAATGGCCCAGGATGCAAAATACGGTGTTGTTATTTCCCACCGCAGTGGTGAAACCGAAGACACAACGATTGCCGACCTGGCGGTGGCGACAAACGCCGGCCAGATAAAGACCGGTTCAATGTCCCGCACAGACCGCATGGCAAAATACAACCAGCTTATCCGTATTGAGGAAGGCCTGGGTGCATCTGCAAAATACGGCCTGTAAAGAAACAGGGATACAGATATGCAAATACCTTTTGATATTTTGCTGTATCTAAAATACGCAGTGGCCGGCGCAATATTGGTTATAATTGCGCTGGCGCCGGCGTATTTGGCCCGCCAGACAAAGAAAGGCAAATACGACATGTTAAAAGTACGCCTTGCCAGCTGGTTGCTGGGGTGGACGGGTGTCGGTTGGCTGTGGGCGCTGTGGTGGGCAACAAAAAAATAAAAATCCGGGATTTCCGGATTTTTATTTTTGGCGCGTTAATTTCATAAGATTCGCAGACGCACAAATATTTGGAATTTTTTTCTGCTGCCATAATTTTTTGGCCATGGCATATCTGAACCTGAATGTATCCAAACTTCCGTTTATCAACCCAGGCAGCCCCATAATAATATATCGGGCCGCCAATCGCGCCTGTGGATTTACGGTTATGTGCAATTGACCGCCACTGCGATACGCAACCGGTGTTTCATCCGTCAATTCAAACACATCTACTTTCCCGCCACCGCGCAGATTTTTTGCAAAAGACATCGGCAGTCTTATCACGCCAACCAAATGTCCCGCATGCGATAATTCAACATCCATGCAATCCGGCATTACAATACTGCGCTCAATAGACACAACATCATATGTTTTCATTTTTGTTCCCCTATACACCAAATGAAATCCGGCCAAATGCCGGATTCCATTTTAGTATCAGATTTGATATGATTAGCCCAACATTTTGGCGACTTCGTCCGCCAAATTATCGTCGGCCTTTTCAATACCTTCACCCAGGACAAAGTACGCAAACCCGGCCAATGTACCCCCAGCTTCTGCGACTACATCCTTTACCTTCTTGTTCGGATCCATAACGAAGGGCTGCTCTGCCAAAACGCTTTCGGCATAGTATTTCGCGATACGGCCCTGAACCATCTTTTCAACAACCGCATCCGGTTTACCCGCGGTCGCACCAGATTCAACAAAGACCTTCTTTTCGCGTTCAACCGACGCCGGGTCTACATCGTCAACGGTCATGAATTCCGGCTTATTCGCAGCAATATGCATCGCGATTTTAGAACCGATTTCATCAACTGTATCCGCACCGTTGATTGCAACAACAACACCAATCTGGCCCATACCCGGAACCATGGCATTGTGAACATATGTATAAATATGGTCACCGGTAACCTTGGCGATACGACGCAGAGTCATGTTTTCACCGATTGTGGAAATCGTCGCGGCGATATCATCCTTGACCGCGTTCAATGTCGCATCAAAATCACCCTTCAGTTCCGCAGCCTTGGCCGCAACATCGGCAACCAATTTCTGGAACTTTTCATTTTTTGCAACGAAGTCTGTTTCCGCATTCAGTTCAACCACGCAACCCATACCATCGCATTTTACAACGGTAACCAAACCGGATGCCGCCACGCGACCGGCCTTTGACGCGGCCTTTACAATACCCTTCTTACGCAACCAATCGGCAGCCGCCTCAATATCGCCATTATTTTCGACCAAGGCCTTTTTGCAGTCCATCATACCGGCGGATGTTTTTTCGCGCAGTTCCTGAATCAATTTTGCTGTGATTTCTGCCATTGTGTTTTCTCCATTGTTTGTATTATTAAATGTATCGGGGGCGATATGCGCCGCCCCCGAACACATATCGCCAATTATTTGTCCATTTTTTCGGCCAATTTGCCACGGCGTTCCGCACGCGCTTCGGTCATTTTGGACTTTGCCTGCGCGGCGCGTTCTTTGGCATCGGCTTCGAAATCGTCGGCTGCGGCGGCTTTCATGTCGGATTCGACTTTCTTGCCGGCAACACCGCCCAAACGCTTTTCAATACCGGACAAAATTGCATCCACGAACAGGTCGCAGTACAACTGTGTCGCACGGGCCGCGTCATCATTACCCGGCACCGGATAATCAACCATTTCCGGATTCGCGTTTGTATCACAAATCGCAACCGTCGGAATATCCAGGGTCTTTGCCTCACGCACGGCGTTCATTTCGCGCGGCACATCAATTACAACCATTGCCTGTGGCGTGCCATGCATTTCCAGAATACCACCGAAAATACCACGCAGTTTTTCAACTTCCTTGGTCATAACGCCGACTTCTTTCTTCGTCAGGCCCAATTTTTCCGCATTTTCAATGTCGGATTCCATCTTTTTCAAGCGACGAATAGACTGTGATACCGTTGTCCAGTTCGTCAGCATACCACCCAACCAGCGGTTGTTTACATAATACTGACCACAGCGTTCGGCCGCATCTTTAACAATATCTTTGGCCTGATGCTTGGTTGCAACAAACAAAACCTTACCACCGGCGGCCGCAATCGCTTCCAACGCGACCAAGCTGCGATGCAGCAGTGGGGCTGTCTTATTCAAATTGATAATATGAATTTTATCCTTAACGCCATAAACATACGGTGTCATCAACGGGTTCCAGCGACGCGTGTGGTGACCAAAATGTACACCCGCCTCCATCAGCTGTTTCATAGTAAAGGTTGGCAATGCCATGATTTTTATCCTTTTTTCTGTTGTTATCCTCATCGTCTGCCAAAGACCGAATTTTGTTCATCCGGACAGAAAATCGCAAAACGACTGTGTTATTCGCGCATCGCGCGTGCCGCAATAATACGACAAACATATTAAAAATGCAAGAAAAATTTGACATCCAAGGCGTCAAAAACTATTACCTAATTATCTTGACAAATATTTTTTAGGTCTTATATTTTGTATATGAATTTATTCGGGCGGATTTTTAATTGCTGTATAATGTGCACATTATTGTGCCGCGTCGCCCTGGGCGCCGAATGTGACAATCCCGCATACCGTCGCCAAAATCCCTATAAATGTGCCCTGCAGAATAATTCTGCAATTGCCCTGGGTGGGATTGCCGCATTGGGTGCGGGCGCGCTGGCGGTTGCCGCCGCAAGTGGCGGCGGGGGTGGCGGTAGTGGCGGCGGCGCCATGCCCACAATTCAAACATATGATTCACGCGGCGCCGATGTGAATGCCACCGAATTGGCGGGCATTATAAATACCGCCCCATATGCACAAAATGCCGGTCAATATAACGACATACGACTGGCGTATTCAATTGCACGCGGATACAGTGGTGCGACATCACACATCGCCGTACTTGACAACGGGGAAAATTCTTGGCACGGCAAAAATGTGGCACGCGTCGCCGCCGACATGGCCCCGGGTGCAAAAATAACCCAGCATAAGATAACAGACGCATCATACGAATTTTTGCCTTATGGCAAAATCGGTGAAATTATCCAGGCCGAAAAGTCAGCCCACATTTTCAACGCCAGCTGGAGCGTGTCCATGCGCGCAACTGACATTCGCAACCGGCACCAACTGGAACTTTTAACCGACCGCAATTTTATATCCGCCCTGACCGATGGGGCCGGGCGTGATGCAATATTTGTTTGGGCCGCCGGCAATGATGGCGCCGCGCAAAGCAGCGCGCTGTCCGCGATTCCGCGCGTAATACCGGAAATGCAGGGACACTTTATAAATGTAGTCGCATGGGACAGTGCCACGGGCCGCCTGGCCGATTACAGCAATGCCTGCGGGGTCACAATGGATTATTGCATAACCGCCCCCGGCACAGATATCACCGCGGACAATGCGGTTGTATCCGGCACCAGTTTTGCCGCCCCCATTGTATCCGCCGCCGTCGCCACCCTGCGCCAGGCATTTCCATACATGACATCCCCGCAAATTACATCACTGCTATTTGAAACAGCACGCGACATTGGCGCCCCGGGTGTTGACGCGGTATATGGCCACGGCATGCTGGACATGGAACGCGCGACACGCCCCGTGGGCACCCCGACCGTTCCAATTGGCGGCGAAATGATGGCGCCGCTGCGCGCGGGCTCCGTTCCGGCCCAAATTGCACACAACCTGAAAAACACAGATATAAAATTTGCATATTTCGACAAATACGGCCGTGCGTTTGAAACACGCCTGTCAGACCATATTTCGGCGAAAAATCCATCACGGGCCATGGACAGATTACGGGGCGAAGATAGTATGAATATGGTTTTTGGGCCAATTGAAATGGGCTTTCGCAGCAACGATTTTGTCATCGGCGAAGGCTTGCTGAAAGCCGAACGCCGGCATACAATCGGATACATCGGCCTACGCACCAGCGCATACATTGGCAATACTACAATAAAAGTGCGCGCCAACATCGGCCAAAGCCGCCCCCGCCCAACACCGGAATCAATGATTTCCGAATTTTCCAGCATGTATAACCTATACACATCGATTAAAATAGAACGCGCCGGATGGTTTGCCGCGATTGCGGCCCCCGATACCATTTTACGCGGCAATATGACCCTGCGTACGCCGATGGCGCGCCGCGCAGACGGCGCAATCATATTCACAGACCAAACAGCGGATATTTCCACCCGCCCCGCCCCGGAATATACAATCGGATACAAATTTTTATCCGCCACATTTGTTGACAACCCGTACGGGACTGATGAAATTTTCTTGATGGCGAAATCCAAACTCATATTCTGATTGTCTCGGCACCCGATATTCCTTGGCTTTCTATAAACCGGCTAAGCGTATCACGATGCACCCGCAGGCGTCGTGCAATTTCATGTTTACTGCGCCCGTCACGCAATTTTTGTGAAATATATTTTTCGCGCCCCTGTAACTTGCACGGATTACGACTGCCGATTGGACGGCCGACATGCTTGCCCTCGGACTTTAATCGTGCCAGGGCCTCTTTGGTTCGCTGTGAAATCAGATTTCTTTCGATTTCCGCAGATAATCCGAATGCAAACGCTAAAACCTTGCTGGTAATATCTGCGCCCAAACGATAATTATCCTTTATCGTCCATATTTTAGCGCCAATATCCATACAATGATGCAAAATACTCATTATCTGTAACAGGTTTCGCCCCAATCGGGATAATTCCGATGCAATTATCAAATCGTCTTTCTGAATCCGTTTCAAAAGCCGCCCCAGCTTTCGTTTATTCAAATCCTTGGTCGAAGAAATAGTTTCCTCTATCCAGCAATCAATAATCAAATCCTGTTTTTCACAAAATTTTTGTATTTCGAACCGCTGGTTCTCTGTGGTTTGATGATCTGTTGATACGCGTATATAGCCATATATCACACTATGCTCCTTTTGTCTGTATGTGGCAAATACACCCCACTCCTCTGGGCCGACACCCAACAGACATAATATATTGTTTATACGACAAAAATTAAAGACCAGGAAAGATTTCGTCAAAAAAATTATTTAAATAAAAAACTTGTCTTTTACACCATTGCTAGTATCATAAATACGCAACAGAGGAAGGATGGGCATGAAAGGCAGATTAAAATCTATTAAATTTCCGACACGGCGCACAATTGACGGGGTATTTAAATCAATACGCCAAACGAAAGTATGGATGACTGTGGCGGTATGTGCGATTTTGGGTCTGATACTGGCGGCGGGGATATATTCATGGGCATCACACCGTGCAAGCACCGCAACCCGCTTTGAATTACAGGTAACCGCCCCAGCCACAGACAGATTTGACGACGATAATTTCAGCAATATGTCAGGCCCCCCCATGCCGGAGCCGAATAACAACCGAAAACTGGCCGCCGCGGCGCCATTGGTCATATCATATAATCTGACATCGGGGCAATATGCACCGGTATTTCGCATGAATTTAAGTGCGGATGAGATAAACAACGCGGTTAAAATAACTCCTTTTATCCGTGGCCGATGGGTGCGCGATGGGGACTCGGCCATATCATTTAGGCCTGAAAATTCATGGCCGGCCGACCAAAAGTTTTCTGTGAAGATAAACAGAAATATATTCAATCCCGATATCCGCGTAAATGATGATAGCACATCTTTTAAAACGCCCGATATTACCGCCAAAATAGACAGCTTTGCATTATACCCACAACAAAATACTAAATCTGTAATGGGCGTTGCGATAATATCGTTTAACTATGCCATTGACACAAAAAAATTTGCCGACCGCATAACAATGCGAATTGATGGAAAAAATATTGATTTCACGGTTAAATTTGACCGATTCCATCGTACGGCATTTGTAACATCGGCACCCATCGCAATAACGAACAACGCACAGGTATTGCGCCTGAAACTAAATAAAATACCGGCGGCAGCCGGTGATGCGGCAACCGAAAAAATTACGGCATCTGCAACCATTGACGCCGCCGACAATATGTTTAAGATATCCGAACTAACCACAACCGTAGCCGACGATACAAATGGCCTGCCGCAACAGCTGATTTTACTGAACACAACCACCGCCGCGGCCGCCGATACTGATTTTGACAAATTTATTCAGGCATATTTACTGCCCCGGGACAAAGATGACAATGACACCGAGGCACCACATAAATGGATGCCGGACGAAATAACCCCAGATGTTATTAAAAAATCGAAAAAACTTGCCTTAAAGCATATTGATTTTAGCGCGCCGGCGGGATTGCATCAGTATGCATTCTCATACGATGTATCCGAACACGAAGACCGTTTTATATATGTTTCCGTGGCCCCCAACATGATGTCTGCGGCCGGATTTGCCATGCGTGCGGGGGACGCGCGCGTTATGGCGGTGCCATACCCTGCGCGCCGCGTTCAAATCGCGGGTGACGGGGCATTGCTGGCGATGGGCGGCGAACGCAAACTGGGCATCAGCGCGCGCGGTGGGGCCGACGCGGCATATATAAATTTATACAAGGTAAAAGCCACCGAAATAAATCATTTGATATCACAGACATATGGCCTGTTTTCATCCGTCGATTTCAAGTCATGGTCATTTGGCGCATACGACATGTCGGTTGTATTTAAGAAGACAATCCCGTTTTCCAACACATCTATGAAGGCTGTAAATTACGCATCGGTGGATTTGGGTGACTATCTGGACCGCACGCATGCCGATAAGACAGGCATTTTCATTGTTCAGGCCGCCGCCTCACAAAATCAGGCTGATTACAGTGACATGCGCCTGATATTGCTGACCGATTTGGGAATTATACGAAAAGTAAATCTGGATGAAACATCAACTGTTTTTATATCCAACCTGTCGGGGGGCGGTGCCGCCGCCGACACAGAGGTATATGTTCTGGGGCGTAATGGCAATGCGGTATGGGCCGGTCGGACCGATGACGGGGGCCGTGCAGAGATACCCGCCCTGCCGTGGCGCGAATACAGAAATGAAAAACAACCCGTTGCAATTGTTGCACGACGCGGCGACGATGTATCGTTCATTCCATATGATGCATATGACCGCCAGGTTGAATATTCAAAATTTGATATTGATGGCGAATATGCGTCCGCGATATCAATGAACGCATATGTATTTTCAGACCGCGGCATATACCGCCCCGGCGAAACGGCGATAATAGGCACAGTTGTAAAAAACCGCAATTTCAAACAAACCGCCGGCATCCCCGTCCGGATGGAGATTCTTGATTCCCGTGGACGCGTTACAATGGAAAAAACACTCTCCTTACCGACGGACGGAATGTTTGATGTAAAATTCGCCGTTGCACAAAACGCACCACTGGGGGAATATTACGCAAAGATATTTTCATTGACCCCCAAAAATAAAACCAAGGATTTTCTGGGCCAGACCACATTTCGTGTCGAAGAATTCGTCCCGGATACACTGAAAATCAGTGCAAATATACTGGGCGGGGACACTGTCGGATGGCAAAAACCTGAAAACATGACGGCATCGGTTTCGTTACGCAACATGTTTGCCACACCCGCCACCGACAAGCGCATATCGGCACGCGTCATATTATCACCGGCCGCATTCAAGTTCGATAATTTACCAGGCTATGTATTTTCATCAGGATTTATATCGGGCACCGGCCTGTCCGAACGCAGCGCGGAAAAATCACGCACATTTGAATTACCGGACACAACAACCGACGCCGACGGCAATGCAACGCTGGATATAAAATTGGAAAATGCGGACGAACTGCCTGGGACATACAATATGACCCTGATTGTTCAGGGATTTGAAGGCGGCGCCGGCCGCGGCGTCCAAACGGCGGCCACATCACGCGTATCAAATGCAAAATATCTGATTGGATATAAAACTAATTCTGATTTATCATACATCAATCGCGGCGCCGCACATAAATTATACCTGGTTGCGGTCGATCATACGGGGAATACAACATCCGCCTCGGATTTAAACATGCGCCTGATAAAACGCGAAAATTTGACCAGTTTGATAAAGGATTATAACGACACATATAAATATCAGACAATTACGCGCGACCGGGTTATATTAAACCAGAATATCACTATTGAACAGCGCGGCACCGAAATAAACCTGGATACGGCGGCCGGCGGAACATACTTTATCCAGATTACCGATGCGGGGGATAAAATTCTGGCCAACATAGAATATTTTGTCGCCAGCGATGAAAATACCGCCCTTCACACGGATAGCCAGGCCGAACTTCAAATAAAATTAAACGCGTCACAATATGCACCGGGTGATGATATCGCGGTAAATATTACGGCGCCCTATTCCGGAACGGGCCTTATCACAATTGAACGCGACCGTGTATACGCGTACCGCTGGTTCCAGGCAACCGCCGCCACATCAACACAACATATAAAAGTACCGGAAAACTTTGAAGGAACCGGTTACATCAATGTATCTTTTGTCCGGGATATAAACAGCCGCGACATATTCACCACCCCATATGCATACGCCGTCGCACCGTTTACGGCGGATGTCGCGCGTCGCACAATCGGTGTCCATCTGCAGGCGCCCGACATCATTCGTGACAATAAACTGACCATTGAATACAAGACCGACCAGGATGCACGCCTGATGATTTTTGCAACGAACAACGGTATCCTGCAGGTCGCAAAATATAAGCTGCCCAACCCAATCGCGCACTTTTTCCAAAAAGCCGCACTTCAGGTAAACACTTATCAAATACTGTCCCTGTTGCTGCCGGAATATAAGGTGTTAAACGAATTTGCAAAAACCGGGGGCGGCGACTATGAGGATACAGACGCGGGCGCCGCGGGATTGACAAACCCGTTCGGCCGCCGCCTGCAGGCGCCACTGGCGTTTTATTCCGAAATTCTGAACGCCAAGGCCAACACCCCCGCCACCATAACTTTTGATATCCCAGACAGTTTCAACGGCGAAATTAAAATATATGCGGTTGCCGCAAATAATTCCGGGGCGGGTTCTGCCGCGACCGAGGCGCGCGTGCAATCACCGATTATAATCTCTGCAAATGCGCCGCTGTTCGCTGCACCGGGTGACACATTTAGCGTAAACGCGGTTATAACCAATCTTATGGACAATGTATCGGCCGATACAATTAATGCGTCTGCATCCGCAACCGGCGCGGTGGAACTGACGACCGATGCTGCCGCTAAATTAAACATCGCCAATAATACGGAAAAATTGTGGACGATTGACGCGCGCGCAACCGACGCCATCGGTGCATCGGAAATAAACATAACCGCATCATATGATGACACCACCCACCGCAATGCCACCGCGACAATGTCCGTGCGCCCAACCACACCATTTACCACACTTATTAAAACCGGCACAATTGATGGCAAAGGCGCCACAATTCGCCCGAACCCCGCGCCCATGTATTCACAGTTGCAAACCAGCAAACTGTATGCAACATACAACGCGGACGCTTTTATCCGCCCATTGGTGGAATACCTGCGCTCATATCCATTCACTTGTACGGAACAAACCGTATCACGCGCAATGCCGTACGCCATCATCGGCGCCAGCGATATTTTGAACATAACATCCGATGATGCGGCCGCACAACGGGCGGCGGCGATATCGGTTCTTAAAAACCGCCAAAATCCGGATGGTTCATTTGCAATGTGGCCCGATAACCACGGCCATGCCGACAATGCCCGGATTACCGCATGGGCGGTGCAGTTCCTGACCATTGCGCGCGCAAACGGTTTTGATGTCCCGCGCGACATGTTGACGCGTGCGCTGGACTACCTGCGGACATATGCGGGCGGAAATATCAAAAACGAACAGGATGCCGCAACACACGCGTTTGCAATATATGTTATAACGGCAAACGAATATGTCACAACAGCATACATCAACACATTCGAAGAATTTGCCAACAGCAATATAAAGGGCTGGGAATCAAAACTGATGGGTGCATATATCGCCGCCGCCTACAAATTGATGCACCAAGATGATCGCGCCGATACATTGATACGGCAATATAAATCATCGGCCCGGGCAAAATTTGAGTACCAAAGCGACTTTGACAATAATGTTGCAAACGATGCCATATACCAGTATCTAAGCCACCGGCACTTTGACACCCCGGCGCTTAGCCCGAATGACGCAATATCGGCATATATAAACAGTGGCGATTATACATCCTATACATCGGCGGCGGTAATAATGGGCATGTCCGGAAATACCGGCCGAACATCAGCTGTACAAATCAGCGCCGACATTGATGGGACAGCCGCACATGGCACCATATCATCCGACGGCGGCTTTATCATGGATATCCCACGCAACGCGAAAAAAATCACACTGAAATGTTCAAATTGCGACAATGATGACGCAACTGTATTCTGGACTATGATTCAGCAGGGATATCCACTGCAATCCAAAGAAGCGCAAAACGGAATTGATGTGGTTCGTGAATATTACAACGCCGACGGTCAGCGTATAACATCAGGCAAAATTGGTGATACCGTCACGATAAAGATATTTGCACGCACGCGGGGTGATGTTTCAAATATAACAAATGCGGCGATTGTCGACATGATGCCGGGCGGATTTATCGCGGATACAGATTCCATAACGGGCCCATACGATTTTGCAGAAGTCCGCGAAGACCGCGCGATAATCTATACCACGCTGACGCGGGACGCGCTTGAATTCACATACACAGCGCAACTGGGGGCGGCGGGAACATTCGCCATCGCACCGGTGCACGCACAATCAATGTATAACCCGGCCTTGAACTCAACAGGGGCGGCGGGAACATTTACGGTAGAAGATGGGTCGGCTAAATAAAATTTGGCGGCGCCATCGCACCGCATGTCTGGTCGGGGCGGCTTTGGTGGCGCTGTATCTTATAACGCGCTTTTTCCTGACGCCGCCACTGTTGGGCCACATTCCCTTTTCACGCGCATATTATGACCGTAATGGCCAATTGTTGCGAATGACCCTGTCGGCGGATGATAAATACAGACTATATACCCCACTGCGCGATATTTCGCCCGACGCCGCGCGCGCAATAATATTGTACGAAGACCGCTATTTCTATCTGCATCCGGGGATAAACCCGATAGCCCTGGGCCGGGCACTGCGCGATTATATTGGCGGCGCACCACGCCCCGTGGGGGCATCCACCATAACGATGCAGGTTGCGCGGCTAAAATACGACCTGAACACGAAAACATCCGGCGGTAAACTGAAACAAATTGCCGCGGCAATTTATATTGATGCATTTCATTCAAAGCGCGAAATACTGGAGGCATACCTGAACCTGGCGCCATATGGCGGAAATATTGAAGGAATCGCGGCCGCATCACAAATATTTTTTCACAAGCAGGCCGCAAATCTGAATACAATTGAATCCATTACATTGGCAACAATCCCCCAAAATCCGACTAAGCGAAACATATCGAACAAAGCGGGCCTGGCCAATATAATGGACATGCGCGAAGATTTGGTTCGCCGTTGGATTACACAATACCCAGACAGTGGTGCGATTGAAACCATGGCCCGGATGCCGCTGGCCGTATATGATACGGGGGCCCTGCCGCGACGGGCGCCGCATTTCGTGGACATGAAAAACGCAACCGCGCCGGATTTTTGGTCAAACCGGGCGCCAACCCCCAGCACGGTAAATACAACCCTGGACATAAACCTACAGGACGCGATTACGCGCACATTAAAACATGAAGTTTCGCGTCGTCGTTCAATCGGGGTGCAAAATGCCGCCGCAATATTGGTAAATTATAAAACGATGGAAACATTGGCATATATCGGTTCGGCCGATTATTCAGACCAAACTATTTATGGTCAAAACGACGGCGTTCGCGCCCGACGCAGTCCCGGTTCAACCCTGAAGCCATTGATATATGCGGCGGCGGCAGATTGCGGCCTAATACATTCCATGACATTATTAAAAGACGCAAAAATAAATTTCGGTGTTTATGCCCCCGAAAATTCAGACAATGAGTTTTACGGCCCCGTCTTGGCCCGTGATGCATTGACCCATTCGCGTAATATTCCAGCAATTAACCTGTTGCGCCAAATCGGCGTTTCGGATTTCCACCAACTGTTGATACAGGCGGGTGTATCAAAACTAAAACCGGCATCGCATTATGGCGTATCAATCGCCCTGGGCGGGGCCGAAGTATCAATGTACGAATTGGCAACAATATACGCCACAATGGCAAATTTGGGAATGCGCCATGAATTACGCACAGAACTTGACACCCCAAAATCCGCAGGTACGCAATTATTACGGCCAGAGGCTTTTTTCCTGACCCTGGATATGCTGGCACAGCAAAAAACACCAACAACCAATATTCCCTTTGCCAAACAGCAAGCATCCCCTATTCGGCATTACTGGAAAACGGGGACATCGTCATCATACCGCGATGCATGGACGGCGGGAATATTTGGCGACTATGTGCTGGTTGTATGGGTGGGAAATTTTGACGGCCGGCCAAACAACGCATTTTCAGGGGCACGCACCGCCGCACCGATTTACTTTGCCATCGCCGACGCGGCGCGAAAATATTTTGACGCCAACGGGCGGGCGGTTCTCAACAATAACTTTATGCGCCCCGATTTAAATATTTCCAGCATAGATATGTGCGACACTGTTGGTGGCATTGCGGGAACGCATTGCCCACATGCCATATCCGCATATTTTATCCCCGGCACCTCGCCAATCGACATGTCATCCGTATATCGCGCAATACCCATTGACAAACAGACGGGACTGCGCGCATGTACAAATAACGCGGCCACAACATATATGGCGGTCTATGAATTCTGGGATGCGGAATATCTGGACATGTTTCGGCGCGCGGGCATCACACGCAAAACACCGCCCCCATTCATGCCCGGATGCGACCTGGACACAATTGCAAACAACCGCGCAATTCCCGCAATCGTATCGCCGGCCCATAACACGCGCACGGTTATTGTAGACAATCAAAATACCGCCGATGTCGCATTCAGGGCACTAACCGATATGGCAAATGTAAAAATATTCTGGTTTTTAGACGGTGCGGTTATCGGCACCAGTACAACCGGCGAAACATTCACATACCCGGTTTCAATTGGCCGCCACCGTATCCGCGCCACCGATGAATTGGGCGCATCGGCCGAATCCGAATTTATGGTAATAAAATAAAAACCGCGCATTAAATGCGCGGCCTGTGATTATTCATCTTCTGCGGCATCGGTCGTAATAAGACCATATCGCATGATATAATTAAACGATATTCCGATAATAAAATTGCTGCCATATTTGCTGGCGCCGCGAGCCTTGGCGCGACGATACTGTGCATATGGCCCCATTGTGAAATTCCCCCACAAATTGGTATCCATGCGAAAAACAGCACTTAAATCACGGTCCAAATCCGTTGCAACATAATCGGAATAAGACAAATATTCACGATAATACCCATTGGTCGATAATTTTACACCTTCGCGAACTTTATATTCCAATCGCCAGCCCAGTTCAGCGGCGGTTTTACTGGTTTTATCATCCGAATATGTAAAATCATATTCATATACACCGGTCAAATACAGACTTTTTATAATTTTATGGTCAAACAAAGACAAACCGGCATTTGATCGGATAAGATTTTGACGCGGCGCATCCCCACTGGCGACAAATTCTGTTTCATACGCGCCGCGAACAGTTGGTCCAAACTTTAGCCCACCAAATTCCCAGCATGCCCATGACATGTCACTGGAGAGTAAAATTTTATCCGCATTTTCGTTTGATGTTTCCGGTTTATTGTACGGCTTCAATGTTGTCTTGCCGTATTCCATAAACAGGCTGTTATCCCACTTGAATTTATTTCGTTTATATTCCAGGGCCGTATCCAAAACACCCTTGATAAAATCCTGGCTGTCCGCATTCAGGGCCTGTATCGGGGAATCCTGATATTGGTCGGCATTACGCACCTCGGTCTTGGACATTTCCAGCCCAATTCGGCGAATATTCAAATACAATTCCATTTCATCTGCGCTTTGTGCCATGGCACATACCGGCATCATCGCAAACATAAAAAACGGCAGAAATTTGGTCAATTTATTCCCCTTTCGCTTTCTGCGTATAAGTTATTCTGCGCCACAATAAAAGTCAAGATTTTTATCCCACGCGCGGGACTTATTTCCATATACGCAGCACACCGTCCGCATCGGAATATCGCCACCCCGCCCCACGCAACGCGGCGGTAAACGCACTGCGCGTTGATGCGGGCAATTCCAATGTCACCTGATTTGCGGTGATGTTTTTGGTATTTAAATCAATCCGCTGTGCGCGGGCAATGCCATTTAAATCCATCCAGTTTGCAACCCTGTCGGACAAAGTTGCAACAACAATAAACCGATCCCCTGCGGCGCTGTCATCCGTCAGCCAGTTTTGAACATTATTTTCAGCCAGCCAGCTGCGTACCGCCGCCGCATCAAGCGTCATCGTTATATTGGCGGCATATGCCGTATCCGACAGGCGCTCCCCATCAATCCCGGATGACGCCACCAAATTGGTTAGAGCCGCACCTTTCGCATTTTTTACCGCCGCGGCCAACTGTGCGCGGTCCGCATATGGGCCAACGGCATCGATAATAATTTGGCGACGCGCCTCATCCAGGGCCATGTTTTTTGCAGCGGACGAAGTATCGCTTGTTACATTTACATACGCGTTGCCGGCCAAATCGCGGGGCCCGGCACACGCGCCCCACGACATAGTGGCAAGTAAAACAGTCAAAAATGCTATTCTTTTTGCAAACATCTTTAGAACTTTGCAACAACCCCAACGCGTACCCCCAGCGACTTATAGAAAGATTCTATTTCACCACTGCTGGAGCATACCCACCCCGGACATGTTTCCTTTATCTCCAGGATATTCAATGCGGTCGGGTCACCCGTTTCGGCGTTTATCATGTCGGCCTCTGTCTTGCCGGCGGCCTCCCACTGCTTTAACAATTCTGCATAAATTCCATCGTAATAATTGGAATTCAGATATGTTTTTGCATCCGCATCACTTACAGTATAGTAATCAAAAGTAACACCCAACGACAATGATACATTATCAGTTATCGCAGTCGTCCAATTCGCCCCCAGCCCCAAATGGATAGCCGAGAACATGTCCGCCTTATCCTCTACGCTCTTTGGATGCTGCCAGTCAAAGCGATACGGCTGGTCACCGGTTGATGTATAACCCGGGAATCCCAATTCAACGCGCCCGTTTACATTATTGTTCGCATTGATATCGTAATCCATATCCAACGCCAAATACGGCCCTGACCATTCGACTTCATACGAATGACTGGTGCCCGGCTGCTGATAAAAATATGTACCGCCAGAACTGATGTATTCAGCCCCACTGCCGATTTCCAGTTTATCATTTATATCATCACGCCACAAAATCTGTTGCGTACCGTTGCCATAATGAACAATGATGGCCGGATCACACTGGATTTCATCACTGCCCTCAATCCGGAAACAGGCCGCCGTATCCACCGACAGACCATAATTCTTTTTGGTTTCCAGCTTATATTTCAAATAGCGATAACCCGCCGACGGCGTGAATTTAACATTACCCACCTTAAATATGTCCGCCAGGCCAAATCCAACATTAAACCCGTACATGTTGCCGCCACTGCTGGTACCCACCGACAGGGCATGACCAATTTGTTCACCGATAACGGAATTATCCGCACTGTCAATCCATTGCGTAATAAAATACCCGCCATTGGTCACATCGTCATCAACCATGTGACTGTCGCCGGACTGCATGCCATACTTAAACCCTGCATCAATCTTAAGCGCAGTGTTACCCAAATCGAAAACATACGCGCCATTCAAATCCAAAACATTCCAGTTCACATTATCATAATGCAAAATACTGTCGGAATTTTTCATTTCCATTTGCCACTGGGCAACCTCACGCGATATGCCGCCACCAACAGTGAACCCCTTACGCGCGGAAGAGGACTTTTTCTGCGCGGCGCCCGCATCCTGCTGCGGCGCGCGATTTTGCTGTGGACGGGCCGCCTGACCACCACGCGTTGACGAGTAAGAATAATTACTGTACCCGTTTACAGTACCACTGGTCCGATTATATACCGCACCATTTTGCGTATATGTGCCGCCCCCCCGCTGCGCGGAATAAGCCTGATTGGAATATCGTTGCTGTGGCGACTGATAATTTCCATTATAATAAGTACCCGCCGCATTTGCCGCCGCCGGAATCAGCACCAGCATGGAGCATTTGAACAAAAATTTTGGTAATTTTCTCATAAATCCTGTCCTATTTTCTATTATCAATGCACATTCTATCATAAAAAAGCTTGAAAAAAAACAGTTTATTGATAATATTTGATACCGAAAAAAAATAACATCCAAATGGTTTTGATGTTCATGGCGACGACGCAAACGAAGTGTAGTGCCGCCATGGCCGCGAAACTGAAAAAATGGTTTTGATGTTCATGGCGACGACGCAAACGAAGTGTAGTGCCGCCATGGCCGCAAAGCCATAAAATGGCTTTGCGGCCATGGCGAAACTGGTAGACGCGCAGCACTAAGGATGCTGTGGAGAAATCCTTAGGGGTTCAAGTCCCCTTGGCCGCACCAAAAAATTCTCTGATTTTATACTTGCCCCGTTTTTCATTATTCTGCTACACTTTAAATATAAAGGATGAAAAAGAACGCGCTTATTTTTTCTGTATGCGCCGCATTTCTGGGGATATGCGGGGTGGCGGTGGCGGATGATGCGGACACCGCCCGGGCCGCAACCCGTCGCACATCGGGCCCGGCCACACCCGCGACCACCACAACGCGACAAAAATCGGCCACCACGACCACGGCAACTTCCCGTGGGGGGGCGGGCGCAAAATCAATCAGCGCGCGCACAACAACCACACGCGACGGCACCGTTATTTCCGATAAATCGCGCCGTGCCGATACAACAACCGCGCGGACCGGCGCCACAGTAACAGCGCGCACCGCCACGGTTCAACCACGCATCACCCAACCCGCAACCAGCGCCCGGACCGCAACAAACACCGCCCAACGCACCACTGGCGCCCGAACAGCCACATCCGCCGCACGCGTTGCCATCACCCCGGCGCGCAGCGCCGCGCGCGCCAACACCATCGCACGCAGCGGCACAATCAACCAGTCACTGCGTGATGAAATTCTGGGGCGGGATTACAAATCATGTCGTACTGTTTTCTATGAATGCATGGATGAATTCTGTGCGAACAAGGACAGCCAGCTGAAACGCTGTGCGTGTTCATCGCGGATTCATGAATTTGACCGCGTAAAGAAACAGCTTTCCAATGCAGAAGACAAAATGTTGGAATTCAATCAGCGCCTGTTGACCGTAAATATGGATAAGGAGGATGCCGCCGCCCTGTTCACCGCGACCGAGGGGGAGCTTGCCTTTAACAGCACCAAGGACACATCCGATTCCAAAAAAATTCTGGATGAAATATCTAAGAAATTAAAAACGGACTCAACAGACAGTTCCTTTAATCAAAATCTGTCGGCGATATCATTGTCCCTGAACATGGATTCAGCATTTGACAGTGTTGATTCTCTGATGGGTGTTGACACATCCAGCAAAGAGGGTGTGGCGCTTTATAACGCGGCCCTGCCGGTATGCCGTGAAATGGCGGCAGAGGTTTGCGATGAAGACTCGCTGAATCTGGCGATAACCGGGTATCAAATGGCGATTGAGCAGGATTGTACAACTGTTTCCAAATCATATTCGTCACAGGTAGACCAGGCCCGCGACAAAATCCGTGAGGGTGGCGCCCTGCTGGACATGTCACGCCTTGACATATATCAGAAGCGCAATTCTGATGACATACTCACATGCAAAAAGAAAATGCTGGCCCAGCTTAGCGATACATCGGTTTGTGGTGAAAACCTGGGTCGGTGCCTGGACATGACGGGCCGCTATATTGACCCGACCACCGGCCAGGCGTTTTTGACGGACAGCCTGGGCAATCTGGCTAATCTGATTGTGCGGCCCGACGGGAATCAGTCATGGACAACCGCGCCCGGAAATGCGGCATTTGCACAATATCTGCAGTCTAAGAAAAAATATCTGGAACCGGCAATGGAAAATTGTCAGGATATTGCCGACAATGTTTGGGATGCTTTTATAGAAGACGCATTGGCCCAAATAAAACTAGCCCAAGAGTCCAAGCTGGAGGAAGTCCGCCAAAGCTGTACCACACTTACCACACAGTGTCTGTCGGATACGGCAAAATCACTGGAGGATTTTGATGCACGCGCCCTGTCTACATTTGGTGTGGCCGCCGACAAAACGGTAAATGCCATGTGTGCCAGTGTGAAAAACGCATGTACGGCATTACTGGAAACAACGGGTGGCGACACGGATTGGGTTGGCGGCATGACCCAGATTGCAACCGAAAAAACATATGACACCATCATCCAAACCTGTCGAGAGGTTGGACGCGCCTGCATTATTCAGGCCTGCAAATCTGTATCCGGCAATTTTGGCCTGTGCGAAAGCATGGAAACATCCATCAACCGCAAATCCATCATAAATCGCACATCCTGCTGGCCGGAGGTTTTGTCCTGTGTTCGCAGCGCGGGTGCCGATTCCATAAACAAGATTTTTGAAACATCTGGCAACTCTGGGATATTTGGCTTTAGCACAACATCAGGTGATTTTTACAATAACTTATACAATCTGAATCAGGCGGCAGATCAAGAAACATGCTATACATTGCCCGCGACAAGTATTGGGGACGACAAAAATAAGCCATATCAATGCATACATGATATATGCAGCGATATATGCAATGGCGTAAATATCACAGAATCCCAAGAAGAGACAACGAACGAACAAACATTGGAATGTCGCGTTTGCCGCATCGCGGAAAGCATATGGGGCAACTGTGAGGCAGCCCCCGCATCTCCAATTGAGGCACAAGGCAGTCATAATCAAATCCTTATGACAAAATCACAGGACAATAAATCACTTATATCCACGGACAATCAAACACGCACATTATTATCGTGGTTTGCAATCAATACCGGCACACAAAATGATGCTGGAAGTTGCCGCGACACATCATGCCCGGCCGGCTATAAACTTGATGAAGAAAATCTGACATGTATTGATATCAATAACTTTACACCATACTGTAATAGCCCCTCAGGCAAGCGTTGCCCAACAGACGAACAATCTAAAATAATCATCAAAGATTCACTTAAAAACTGTTGTGAAACAAAACAGAAATTGAACGGCGGCGCAACTTGCTGCACAACCAAAATATTGATTAAAGGATATACGCCGAACAATACATTTTATCAGCCCCTAGGAACCACACAATCCAGCATTAGCGGCAATATATGCGACGCACCAAACGCCGCACCAGCCACAAAATATCAGACCATACTTCAAGACGGGGATAAAACACTTGTCTGTCTTGGTGAAATAACAGCAGCAGATGAAAACGCCACTTACCCCGGTGGACAAACGCTTAAGTGCTCTGGCCGATGGATATATGTAACACAAAATGGGGAATATATCGATGCCAAAACTGGTGACAAATACATGTATTACTGGGATGCCAAGGGTACACTTACCACACCACCAGATACCACTAATATAAATGGGTGGCTTATTGGGAACCCTGTAACAGCCGCAGGTGATCACTGTGGCCCCCAACCAAGCGAATAGGAACCTTATCCGCTTGACAAATTGGTATAATTTGGCATAAAATAGGATTATAAACCAAGAAAAAACAACGGAATTTATAATGCGTAAAAACTGTACATTATATACCGCGATTGGCACCCCACCACCACCCGGTGGCGGCGATTGCGACACGCGGCGTACGACAAATACAGCGCATTTTGTCCCGATGTCAACATGGGCACGCGCAAATGCGACAAGATTATGATGGGGAAAATCCGGCTTTTTGCCGGATTTTTTCGTTTAAAACCAGGAAATCTTTCACATTTTGCCCACAAAAACCAAAGGAGGTTTACCATGCGCTTTACCCAAACACTTAAATACAATATGAAGCGGGCTCTGCCGATATTGACAGTTGCGGGCGCCGGCCTTATGGCATCATGCAGCAACGACGACGAACCATTACGCGAAGTTGAATTCACATATAATTTTGACAGCCCTCTTCTTCCAGAAGAAGATGTAAAACAAGCCGCATTAGACCCGACTGTTGGAATCGTATACATCCGACCTATTGGTGATGGTTGGGAACGATTAAATGAATATAATATCAACTTTCATCGTAAAAATTATCTGGAACCAATATTAAGCTTTTCGCCAAAAATAAAAGGTCGTGGCAACTATGGCTTTAAACCAGGCGCCGCATCCAAGGTTCCAGAAGATAGCCTATGGTATATCCGCCAAGGCTGGACAATCAATAAAAACCTACAAAAACAAAAATAAAAAATCCGGCAAATATGCCGGATTTTTATATTGATTTAAAAAGCAGGTTTTTCTATCCTAAACAAGAGAATGAAAAAAATACTAGCTATTTTTATAATATTTAATTTATCTGCAAATATGGCTATTGCCGCGGATACGGCACCATGTCCCGCCGGTCAATACTATACCAGCGCAGGATGCACAGATTGCCCCACCGGCCAATGGAGTGAAAGCGGCGCAACTAGTTGTAATCAGTGCAATAAACCAAGCGGCGCAGCCTTTACAACAAATGGAACAAATATAAATGGCTGCAAATGGGAAATAACATGCGCCGCCGGGAATGGATGGAATGGTACGGCATGCACGATATGCACCGACAACAGATATTCCACCCAAGAAATTAAAATAACAGGAACAGGAGCATCATCAAGCGCACAGTTATGTCCAAATATTTGTCCAACAAATGAGGTAACAGTAACCGATGGTAAAAGTTGTCAATGCAACACCCCTTTTGAGCGAAACTCTGCGGGTGAATGTGTCGGAAAAGTATATAAAATCGCACTTAACCGCAATTGCACTTTTTGTACAGTCAAAGAAAAGCCAATCTACGAAAAATATAATACCGGATTTTCCTATAACGAACCCAACCCATCCAGCTGGACGTCAGCGAAAGATTTTAAAATTCCAGCCGAACAAAACACATCACGATGGTGGGGAATCGAATTTTTAGGATATTATACATCTAAATCAGGCGGCACGCAGAAAATAGATAAAGATGGTTTTTTGGTAGAGCCAAATGCGATTCAATTTACATCAGACCAGACATTATATGCCCGTTATAGTACAGGCGACTCTGGCACAAGTCCTGTAACAATAAAATATTATGAAAATAATACAGACCCCACACCTAAATACACCGCTACTTGTAATATAGACAGTAACTGCACAATAATTTCGCCCACTTGTACATCGGGCAACGAATTTACTGGATGGAAATGCGTTTCTGGATGCATAAACAGCAATGACATTTTACAGCCGAACTGGGGCCCAAATGAGCTGTTGCAACATTTAAAGCTAACAGCGACACCCCTGACAGTTGAGCTGCGCCCCCAATTCAACCAATGCCCAAGCGGTTCCTTTTGCTACTGTTCTGGGACAGCAAGCAAAAAAGACCCCTGTCCTATCGGTTCCACCTCTAAGGCCGGCGCTAAGGCGAAAACCGACTGTTACATAGACAGAAATACAAAATTCATAAATGGCGATGGTTCTGAGTTTAATCTAAGCAAAACATTCAATAGCATCCCTTAAAACAACACTATCTTATCAATGGCGGCGGAAATGATCGCCATTTCTGTATCATTAAACCGCCCCAAAACCCAATCCGCCGGCGATATAGGCATGCCCAAATCACGCGGATGACCGATGCCAATTCTAATCCGGCGGTAATTATTACCAACCGCCGCATCAATTGATTTTATACCGTTGTGCCCCGCACTGCCGCCGCCTACCTTTTCACGCAGGGCGCCCAGCGTCAAATCCAAATCATCATGAATAACTATCAGATTTTCCAGCGGAATTTTATAATACGCCATAAGTGGCCCCACCGCCCCACCGGACAGGTTCATATATGTCTGGGGCATGGCGAATATCACACGACGCCCATCAATATTGACCGCGGCGGTTTTGGCGTTTTTCTCACTTTTCCATGTCGCCGCATCCCCCGCGAGTTCCGATACCGCCATAAATCCGACATTGTGTCGCGTGCGCGCATACGCGGCCCCGGGATTGCCCAACCCCACCACCAAAACAGGTTTATTTTCTTGCATATATACGACTCTTTTTTCTATTATAATATCACAGAAAGGAGATAAATATGAAATTAAATTCTGCGGCGTTGTTATCAGCGGCGGTAATCATGTTGGGCGCGGCCGATGCACGCGCAAACCTGTTGTTTGACCCGTATATCGGGGCAACCGCGGGTGTGGGCGGCGCAACAACCTTTATCGACCATGATTCCCATTCCGACATGGGCCAATCTTTTGGCGCGGTAATCGGTCTGGACATCCCGCTGGTTCGCGTTGAGGGGGAATATAACTACCTGAACGATAAGGATATAACAGCGCACATGGCGATGGCCAATGCATACCTGAAAATGCCGATGATTTTGGTATCCCCATACATCGGTGCGGGTGTTGGTGCCACATTTGATGGCGATGCCGGCCATGACATCAATATTGATTCCACCATCGCATACCAGGGTATGTTGGGCCTGACATTCGACATTCCGGTATTGCCGTTCAAAATCGATGCAGAGGCACGCGCCCTGTACATCCCGGACGCGTTCAGTGCGGCGGATAACGATGCCGACCTGTTGCATTACGATATTCGTGCAAAACTGCGTTATATATTCTAAATAAAGCGCCAACCGCGGGGGCGTTTGCCCCCGCAAAATTTCCTGGGGGAAAATATATGCTGACACTGATTGATGGAAATTCATTGCTTTTTCGCGCCTATTACGGTGTGCACAGTCGCCTGACCCGTTCGGACGGTGTGCCAACGGGCGCGGTTTATGGATTTATGAACATGATTTTGCCGGTGCTGGCCGCGGCAAAGCCGGGCGATGCATTCGTATGCGTATTTGATGCATCACGCACCACATTTCGTCAGGATATATACAAGGATTACAAGGCTAACCGCAGCGAAACGCCGGCCGACCTGATTACACAGGCCGCCATGGTACGCACGGCCATGGCCGCGGTCGGCATGCCGGTGTTATGCATCCCGGGGGTTGAGGCCGACGATGTCATCGCAACACTGGCGCGTGAAAACTGTAACGCACACGACGCCACGCGCGTAATCACCAGTGACAAGGACTTAATGCAACTGGTATCCGACTGTGTCTATCTCTATGACGGGATGAAGGGCCGTGATGTACGCGAGCCACAGGTTTTGGAAAAATTCAATGTTACCCCGGACAAGGTTGTAGATGTACAAAGCCTGATGGGGGACGCATCCGACAATGTTCCGGGCGTGCCGGGCATCGGCCCGAAAAAGGCGGCGGAATTGATAAATCAGTTCGGCTCACTGGACGCGTTATATGAGCATTTGGATGAGATAAAGAATGAGCGCACACGCAATCTGTTGCGCGACAATCGGGAAATGGCGTACATTTCGCGCCGACTGGTCACGCTAAAGGATGATGTAAATCTGGACGGATTGGAAATTAGACCTTTTGTTTTCGATACGCCATCGGCCCTGCGATTTGTGCGCGAAAAATTGGAAAGCAATTCACTTGCGGCAAAGATAGAAAAACTGTTCCCGATGTCGAAATTCGACCCGGCCGCGATGGAATCTGTCCCGGCATACCCTGGCTCCGAATGCCCGATTGACGACACGCCGGGGGTGGCGCCCGTCGCACCGCGCACGCCCATCACATGGGAAATTATATCAAGCCCGGATGCGCTGGACAAATTTCTGGCGCGCACCAATGGCGTAATCGCATTTGATACGGAAACCACGGGCCTGAATCAAATGACGGATAAAATCGTCGGCATATCACTGGCAACCGATGGATCGCACGGCGCCTATATCCCGGTGCGGCACCGCGCGGCGGCGGCCGATTTATTTGCGGGCGATGCCCTCGCCCCCAATCAGATGGATTGGGAGGCGGTCTGCGAAAAACTGTGGCCGATATTTACTAATCCGGATATAATAAAAGTCGGTCATAATCTAAAATTCGACCTGCATATACTTGCCAACGAAGGGCTGGATATATCAAAGATTGCCCCCATTGACGATACAATGCTGCTGTCATATGCACTGCATGGCACACTGCATTCACATGGCTTGGACGAATTGGCCCAGAAATATTTAGGCCATGCAAATATCACATTCGAATCGCTGTTTCCAAAAAATGTCCGCGATGCCGACCGGCGGTTTGACACCCTGGCGATAGATGCCGCCGCACCCTATGCCGCCGAAGATGCAACCGTGTCTTTCGCACTATACAAATTTATGCGGCCGCAATTGGACGCAAACAAGGCCTTGCGTAAATTATATGATGAATGCGACCTGCCGCTGTTGCCGATTTTATTGGATATGGAACGCGCGGGCGTTTTGGTAAACCGTGGGGACTTACAAAAATTATCCACCGTATTCCACGAACAGATGACCGTGCTTGCGGCGGAAATATATAAATTGGCCGGACATGAATTCAATATCGCCAGCCCGAAACAATTGGGCACTGTTTTGTTTGATGAATTAAACCTGCCGGCGAATAAAAAGCGCAGCACCGATGCCGACACATTAAACGATTTGATGGACGCCCACCCTATTGTTGAAAAAATATTACAATGGCGCTCAATATCAAAGCTGGCCGGGACATACGCGGACGCCTTGCCGCGGCAAATTGGCATTGATGGCCGAATTCATACAACATATCTGCAGACCAGCACGAATACAGGCCGGCTGTCGTCACGCGATCCGAACCTGCAAAACATTCCGATTAAAACAAAACTGGGCGAAGAAATCAGAAAATGCTTTGTCGCGCCATCGGGCCGCGTTCTGATATCGGCGGATTATTCCCAGATACAGTTGCGCCTGTTGGCGGATGTGGCAAATATTGAAACATTTAAGGAAACATTTATCGCGGGCCACGACATCCACGAACAAACCGCACGAAAAATATTTGGCATCCCAGCAAGCGCCCCCGTGCCAAAGGACTTACGCCGCGCGGCCAAAACAGTAAACTTTTCAATCATTTATGGAATATCGTCATTTGGCCTGGCATCGCAATTGGGCCTCACGCGCGGGGCGGCGGCCGAAATCATAAATACATATATGGCGGGCCTGCCGGAAATAAAGGAATATATCGACCGAACCAAGGAATTCGCCACCGCAAACGCATATGTCATGACCCCGTGGGGTCGCCGCATTGAATTGCCAGAGGTAAATAATCCACGCATGCGTGCATACGCGATGCGTGCGGCCATCAATGCCCCGATACAGGGGTACGAGGCCGACCTGATGCGGCGCGCAATGATTGTAATCAATGACAAGATAGTACGACCAAATACAGATAAAATCCGCATGATTATGCAGGTGCACGATGAAATGATATTTGAATGCGATGCGGATATGGCCACGCAATTTGCGGAGCAAATCAAATACGAAATGGAAAATGTGGCGCGGCTGTCGGTGCCATTGCTGGCGGAATATGTAATCGGACCATTTTGGGGTAAGTAAATATATTATCCCCCACTGTAATTGCGAGCCCACAGGGCGTGGCAATCCAGTTAAATAGTAAAGTGGAACCGCTTTATTTACTAGATTGCTTCGCTACGCTCGCAATGACAGTGGAGGATGCAGTCGTGAATAAGTAAGTTCGAAACTTCATCACTCTGTCATTGCGAGCCATCGCAGATGGCGTGGCAATCCCGTAAAAAGATTTACACCATCATCGCGTGGTTCCCGTTTCACACATCTTACTTGGCACTACGCCAATGGCATATTTGGCGGCCCGTAATATAAATTTTCGACCCGGGCCATCCATTTTATACATCATTTCAATCACTTTTAATATATCCGGTGTATGTAAATATGTATTTGTTGTTCCGTCAATCATTTGACCGACGGTCATGTCAAAACACTCTGCAATTGCATTTAACCGCTCGGCCGATACGCGATTGCCGCCACTTTCGTATTTTTGAACTTGTTGAAAAGTTACCCCCAGGCGCATAGCCAGCTTTTTCTGTGACCAACCGAAACGATTTCTGGTCAATGCAATGACTTTCCCCAAACGGAAGTCAAAATCCGACGCAATAAACTTTTTCCCAGACATCCAATTCCCCCATTACAAGTTAACAAAAAACCACCGAAATTTGGGTGGTTGGAGTTGAAAACGATAAGTAAGCCTATCATGTCTTTATTTAGATATATCAGACACTCCAACCAGCAACGATTGGATGCTTTTTATGCCTGCACAGGCAGCTTACTTACGAGGTTTTCAATCTCGCCTTTGTAACAGGGTTTCTATTACGCCTTTTATCATATCACATAAACACAAAGATTTCCACATTATTGTGTCATATGCCAATATAAAAACCGCCGTTATAAAAAGGCGGACTGGAAGTCTGTATTTGCATAACACCATGCTCACGCGGTATTCAATATATTTCCGCGCTTCCAGTCCACAATCGGACTGGCTTTTTTTACGCCTGTGCAGGCGGGTGTTATGGAATTTACAGATTTCCATGTATAATAGAACCACCTATTACAATAGGCACTATATCCTAAATACACACTAAAATCCACAGGAAAAAATTCGTATTAAATTAAGTGGTTGGAGTTTCATAACAATACGAAGTCAATTGCCCAGTACTTTCGAAATAATGACAATGCGTCGAATTATGCGCTTAGTCCCCACTACAACACCATTGTCATTGCGAACGAAGTGAAGCAATCCAGTTAATAATGCTCTTAGCCGCTTTTGTCTTAGATTACCGCGCCATCTGCGATGGCTCGCAATGACAGGGGGAACAAGAGCGACAATGGGATAATGGCAATCCACCCCTATTTTTACACCACAAAAAATGCCCCATGTGGGGCATTTTTATCTGTTCGTCAATTGCAACTCTATACGACGATTTTTCTGCAGGGCCTCTGCACTGTTGCCCAGTTCCACCGGATGCATATCACCAAACCCACTGGGGACCAGGCGCCGCCGTGATACACCCGCCGCCGCCAATGCATCCGCCACCGCCGTCGCACGCCGCAACGATAATTCCGTATTATTGCGATATGCACGCGTTCCAGGAACAACCGGTTTTTTATCCGTATGACCGTCAACACGGATAATCCAATTTACATCCGACGGTATTTTATGTTCCATATCCTTTATAACATTCGCAATCAGACGCAGCTGGCTTTTACCATCCTCTGACAATGTATACGAACCACTGGGGAATAAAATATCACTGGATACAATAAACCGGTCGCCATCGGGCTGTATCGTGGTGCGGTCCCCCAACGCCAGCTTTATCGCCTTATAAAAGTCGGACTGATACGCCTGCATGCTGTTTAATTCCGCGACCTTGTCCGCCAGGGCCTTGTTCAAACGCGATGACATTTCAACATATTGAACTTCCTGCTTACGCGATTTTTCCTCTGCCGCGTCCAGGGCCGCCTGCAACTTGGCCAACTCCGCCTCCCACTGGGCGCGTTCGGCCTCTGTCCGCTGGGTCATTTTTGCGCTTGCCTCTTGCATTTCTTCCTGCAGGGCGCGGCGTTCCTGTTCCAGCTGCGTCGCGCGCTCCTTATCTATCTTTGCCTGGTTCAGCTGCGCCGTCAATTCGTTGACTTTCGCCTCATACGCCGTGACCAAGTCTTCGACACTCATGTCTATTTCCTGCAACTCGCTGGTCAATTCCGCATTGCTGTTTTCCAGATTTTCCAATTCAGCCCGCGCTTCAATCAGCATGCGTTTGGCCTCTTGCTCGCTGCTGGACATTTGTGCGATACGCTCGGCCTGGGCTGCATTGGTCTGTTTTAATTCCGCGACAACTTTTACACCGCTGCTTTTGTTAAACACACTGGTGGTTGTCCACAAGAATACAAACACAATCAATAAAAATATAAGTATAATCACCAGGTTGGAAAACAAGTCCACAAACCCCGGCCATGTATTTGTTTTTTCACGAAAGCGGATGTTTAGCATGTGTTTCTCCCTCTCTTTCTATTTATCTATGATTGCGGTTGCGTCGCGCGCGCCGCCAGATAATCCTCTAACTCACGGAATATCGCATTTTGGGCCAATTGCACCTGCAGGCTAAGGAAACCGACCGCCAAACTTCCCCCCAGCCCCAGCAGCGAACTAGTAAACGCGGTTGACATCCCGGCCAATGGGCGCGCCAATCCGGCCTGCAACGCCATCAAAACCGTTTCATCATCAAACGACAATCCGCCAATCAGCTCTGCAAAACCGCCAACTGTTGTAATCAATCCCCAAAATGTCCCCAGCAGCCCTAAAAATATCAATGTATTTGTGATATATCGAACCGATTCGCGCGCATCATCAAATCGCACCAAAATCATATCCAATATCCCCTGCAGTGTGGATGTCGGAACGCATCCGTCACCCCGGCGCAGTATCAGCGCCACCGACCGCAACAACCGCGGTGGCAATTCGGCCCCCGCCCCACCCCGGGAAAATGCACGCAGCCACCGGTATTCCGGTAACAACTGAAACATTTGAACAAAACACAATCCAATCCCGAACAGTGTTGTTCCAATAATTATCCCGTTCAAATAAATATTGGCGACCGCAATCTGCATAAATGGGCCCCAAAATAAAATCAGCCCCACCGCCAACAATGCGGTAAAAAGTGCCATTCTGTTCAAATTTCTATGGAACTGGTTTGTCATATAATCTCTCTGTTATACGCTAATGATAGTAAAATCCATCATTATTGGTCAACAGAAATTGTTATGAAATATTTCGGTTATTTCACCCACTCTATACCTTTACTGCAATAATAGAAATGATGTTTATCTGCGCCAAAACGCGATGAAGAAAATCCTTTTGGGACACCTAATGTATCACAGAATGTATTGGTTGCTTGACGCGCCCGATTTTTGTTTTCAATCGGCAATATGTATTTGTTATAGTATGCAGTACTTGGAATACGCCCATAGCGAGTTTCATATTCATCCCACATCTTGCTAGCTTGTTCTTCCAAGCCAACATCAGCATCACTTTCATACCCGGCCTGGTGCCAACATCCAACAGATACCCCCACCCCACTGACAACTGGATGATTCTGAAACTCAATTATCGCAATTCCATTATTAGAGCCACATTTATCAACAAATTCCTCTGCCACAGAAAGACCAGCCGCAGAAATGCCAGCGGGGACCGCCTTCTTCGACCGCCAATCCCATGGCACACTGGCCCAGCTGGGAATAGATTGCGCTGCAACTTTGCGTTCTAAATTTGTACTATAAGCATCCACTTTTGGCTCAGATATAGGTTCCATGTCCGTGTCCGTGGGAACCACGGTTGTTGCATTCCTATCCAGGCGAATACATTGCTTCTGATACCATCTACAAATTTGAACGGCATCACATTCCGATTGCCTTGTATAATCGGAACATTCGGCATCATCAGATGCTGTATTAACCGAAATACACGATGTCCCATCATAAGATGGTTTGAAATTTCCACGACACCCGGTAACTTGACATTTCCCGTCAACAATAACACCCGTGGTTGCATTTACTATCGCGGAAATTTGTGCGGCACTACACGAAAGCGAACTGCTGCCATCCAAATTTTCATTTCTAGACAACGGCAGATTAAATTCAGCTTCAATCTGATTTGCCTGCTGTAACTTGCTCAATTTTGAATCATATTTTTTATTTATCTCGTTTGCTTTATTCTTTTTATCGTCACCATGATTGATGGCTAGGTTTCCAATCGCCCCGCCAATGGCACCAACGCCCGCCGTTATCAGACCTTTGTTTTTCTTGTCATGCGCGTCTTGCTTCGTCTTTGCCCAGCTTTCAGCATCCTTGCCAGTCGGGTCCTGTAACGCGCGCGCCACAGATGTATATGTACCGCTTGTTATCCCAACGCCAACA
>JAAGKN010000105.1_pt1 | contig 117269 bp, 97 predicted proteins | sample 6206371 | NCBI WGS metagenome assembly JAAGKN01 (sample SAMN11533720, study PRJNA540317) | gut metagenome | isolation source: fecal pellets from male and female animal of same cohort | host: Peromyscus leucopus | place: USA:CA | collected 2017
TTACCCACCGATTAAATAATTGAAAGTTGAGAATTGAAAATTGAGAATTAACATAGTTAGTAATTCTCAATTTTCAATTCTCAACTTTTAATTATCAATAGTTCTGTTTCATCGGTTCGAAATAAGCTTGCGGATGAGCGCATGCCGGACAGTTAACCGGAGCTTTCTTGCCCTCGAATACGAAACCACAGTTGCGACATTGCCACAAGATAGCCTCTGCTTTCTCAAATACCGTACCTGTTTCTACATTATTCAATAACTTACGGTAACGATTCTCATGCTCTGCCTCTACCTTAGCGATCATCTTGAAAGCTACAGCGATAGCGGGGAAACCTTCTTCCTCTGCGATCTTAGCGAACTCAGGATACAATTCAGCCCACTCCTCATTCTCACCAGCGGCCGCGGCGGCCAAGTTCTCAGCGGTTGTTCCGATTACGCCTGCAGGATAAGAAGCGGTAATCTCAACCATTCCACCTTCCAAGAATTTAAAGAAACGTTTAGCGTGTTCCTTCTCTTGCTCGGCTGTTTCCATGAAAACACCTGCGATTTGCTCGTAACCTTCTTTTTTAGCTACGCTAGCGAAAAATGTGTAACGACTTCTTGCCTGAGATTCTCCGGCGAATGATTTCAATAAATTCTGCTCGGTACGTGTACCTTTAATACTTTTTTCCATAATGCTAATTTTATGTAGTAAATTAATGAGTCTGTTTTATATATCGTTTTTCTCATGACCGATCAAAAGTAAGAATTTGTTTCCAGATATCGATTACGCAAACATTAAATAATATCTATCTCTCAATAGATATCACTTATTTATCAAGGAAAACTTTCTCCTCCTTTATACTATGAAACAACAAATCCTCCTAAATTGTTTACACAAAATCGGAATGCGTCTTTATATTTTTTGCATATTCTTTATTTTATTAACTTTGCATCCTCAAATCAAACAGGCAAGAAGAAAAATGAAGAACAAATTTGATTTTCAGCCCAAACTCTTTACGGCGCTGAGAAATTATTCCAAAGAGAGGTTCATGACGGATCTCATGGCGGGTATAATTGTCGGCATAGTTGCCCTACCACTCGCCATCGCTTTTGGTATCGCCTCCGGAGTAAGTCCGGAAAAAGGATTGATCACGGCTATTATCGGTGGATTCATTGTCTCCCTTTTAGGAGGCTGCAACGTACAAATCGGCGGACCTACCGGAGCGTTTATCGTGATCGTTTATGGCATTATACAGAACTTCGGTATTGAAGGGCTTGCCATCGCTACCGTCATAGCGGGTATTATTCTGGTATTGATGGGCGTGTTGAAGCTCGGTACCGTGATTAAGTTTATCCCCTACCCGATTGTCGTAGGTTTCACGAGTGGTATCGCTGTCACGATCTTCACGACACAGATGAAAGACTTATTCGGATTGACAATGGATAAGGTTCCGGCAGATTTCATATCGAAATGGATCGCTTATTTCGGGGCGTTCGATACGGTGAACCCTTGGGCATTCGTTATCGGTATCATCAGTATCCTGATCATTACGTTAAGTCCGAGGCTAACGAAGAAAATTCCGGGTTCCTTGATCGCTATCGTCATCATGACGATCGTTGTTTACATTATGCGTAATCATTTGGGTATTACAGGTATCGAGACGATTGGAGACCGGTTTACTATTAACGCTTCCTTGCCAGCCCCGGCTCCGATCACGTTTAATATGGAAACTATCAACTTATTGCTTCCCTCCGCCTTTACGATCGCTATCCTTGGAGCTATCGAGTCTTTATTATCCGCTACGGTAGCGGATGGTGTGACAGGCGACAAGCATAATTCGAATACGGAACTAATCGCCCAAGGCGCGGCGAATATCATCGTTCCTATTTTTGGCGGTATTCCCGTGACCGGCGCCATCGCCCGCACAATGACCAATATAAATAATGGTGGACGAACTCCGGTTGCCGGTATTATTCACGCCATCGTATTATTATTGATCTTGCTTTTCCTCGGACCGCTTACCAAACACATTCCAATGGCTTGTCTGGCTGGCGTATTGATCATCGTATCCTATAATATGAGTGAGTGGCGTACGTTCCGTTCCTTGATGAAAAACCCGAAAAGCGACGTATCCGTCTTGTTGGTGACTTTCTTCCTGACGGTTATCTTTGATCTTACGATCGCTATCGAGATCGGTCTTTTGATCGCCATGTTATTCTTTATGCGCCGTGTGGCTGAGACCACGCATGTATCCGTCACCACGGATGAGATCGATCTTTCCGACGAGGGCGAGATTCATCATGACGAGGAAGTCCTCTCCCTGCCTAAAGGTGTAGAGGTATACGAGATCGATGGTCCGTTCTTTTTCGGCGTAGCGAATAAGTTCGACGGCATCATGAAAAGTATGGGAGATAAACCGAAAGTCCGCATCATCCGTATGCGTAAGGTTTCGTTCATAGATTCTACCGGTCTGCATAACTTGGAAAGTCTTTTCCGTCTTTCCGAGGCAGAGCATATCCATATGATACTTTCCGGGGTCAATGAACATGTACATCGTGTATTAACAAAATCCGGATTCGATAAGAAGATTGGCGCAGAAAATATTTGCAGTAATATCAATGAGGCAGTAATCAAGGCGAAAGCTGCCGTACAAGATTAAGATACTATCAGATGGTAGGAGACGGGGCATGCCCCGTCTCTACAACTGGATATTTATTCCGGTAAATAATACCAGTCCTCTGGTAAGACAGCTTCCTTTATTTTACGGCTGGAAACCCCGACCTCCAAGGCCTCGCCCATATAATCCTCGAAATACAAAACACGTAATTCGTGGAAACCAGCGTCTAACGCTACCTTTCCTTTCGCTATACGAGCATTATGAGAGCCATCATTATCAACAATAGCTTTACCGTCTATAAATAGTTTGGAACCATCATCCGAATACGTATAAAAGCGATATACACCTTTTTCAGGGATATTTATCAACGTACGGAACTCATAAGCGAAATGATCCTTGGCCGGAGCCTCCTGAATAGAGATATTTTTCATCGTACCCTCTTTCACTTTTGTCCCGGAAGCGATCTGATCCGTATGTTTAAATTTACCTTCATAATAGGTATAAGCTACCCCGTGCTTTTTAGGTTTTACCGTTTTGGCGGGTAAGAATTCCATCGTTTCCTCATCCTTAGAGGTCAGGCCAGATGGATAATAATACGTATATTCCTTTCCGGACGGGGTACGAATCCATGAATCAAACTCAAACTTGCCTTCACGCAATTCAATGATACGGCCACCCCGCTCGAAATCTCCATAAGCGTCCCATCCGGATACACGCCCGAAAGCTAGCCCCACATTATATAACATTCCTATATAATCGTTATCATGATCGTGCCCGGCGAAAGTAGCCATCACATCCTTCATTTCCACCAAGGAAGCGAAGAAGCCCGTGTTGATCTTGGGAGAGGCGATTCCCTCTTCTTTCTGTCCTAATGTAGTCTCCGCCCCAACGATCTCATTATATTCCAACAGAGGAATATGGAAAAAAGCCAAGGCTGGCAACGGTTTGCCGCCATTTTCCTTGGTATAGCGCATACTTTGCTCACGATACCAATGGATCTGGTCGAAATGAATCCAATCATACGTGCCATAATCCTTCAGTGTAGGATAATCATTGGAGTCGATACAATACAATAAGGCCGCCGGTTTCTTTCCGTCCGAACTGTAGACCGGTACCACATAGTTTCCGGCTCCATGGATATCACCCGGTCCCTTCTCGCCCATAAAATAAGGTGATTTACTAAGCATGGCATAAATCTCGTCCTTGGAGACGATCTCCGCATCATGATTTCCCATCATGACCGTAAACGGTATCTTGGCCTCCTCAAAGATCCCGATCACCGACTTCCATCCTTCCAAACCGGGGTTTGCTGTCACCACGTCGCCCGTCAGCATTGCCACATCCGGATTCTCCGCCTTTAATACGGATTGTATCGTAGCGACTGTCTTAGCGCATTTAGATGATTTCTGATCCCAATGAATGTCTGTAAATTGGACGATCTTGAATTTCCCATCCTTGAAAGCAAGCTGTTTTTGTGCGAATAAGCTCATCGGGGCACAAAAGCACAACAAGGCTATCGCTAATAAAAAAGTCTTTTTCATGTTCTTCGATTTAGTAATTGGGGGCTAAGTTATAAAAAAAAGAGAGCGATGTATAAAAACAGGCTCTCTTCCTTATGTTAAATGCCACAATGAAACCCTTGCTGTCAAACAAAAGCTATATACATATCCGCAAGCCGGGTTTTCCTGTCAAAATGCGGGATCTCTTTTACTATTTTCTCACAATCCTCAAGGCTCATTCCTCCCTTAGGCTCACCCCAATACCAAAGTTTAGGGGCATTCTGTCTCTGTTCTTTACTTGTTGGTTCCATAACTCACATTTTTACTATTAAGACAGAAAATTTTCAAATACCCCTATCCTTCTATATCTATTTTCTCTCAAAAACGGTATCCAAAAGAAAGAGTCTCCGCATGATAAGCTTCATCACCAAAAGACTTCTCGAAGCCCAAACGGACGAAACAACGCTTCACTTCTACGCCTCCCATAATAGACAGACCTATTTCCACCACTTTCCCGTAGTCATCGTTTTGATGAAGATAGGTTTGTTTCCAGTCATTCGCAAAATACAAACCTAAATAGGGACCTACTCCTGCGAAAAGCCGTACCTCATCAGCAATCTTCCAAGCGAAACGAGCACGTATAGGAATCTGGAATTGATGACGAACCAACGATGGTTCCTCATGAACCGGAAGATCCGTATTTTCAGTAAAAGAAAAACCTCGCTGCGTATAATATAACCCCGATTCTATGGAAAAAGGAGACTTGAACTGATACTCTACAGCCGCTCCCACTTTAATTCCGGGGCGCCACTCATAAAATTGCCGACGATAAGCAGACAAACCCAACTCCGGGGAAATGCTCCATTGTGCGTTTGCCGTTATTACACTGACAAGACAAACAATTAATAAGCCAATTCTCTTCTTCATAAATATAATTACAATTGTTACTATTTTAATGTTAATCTGACAGAAGATATTCGATCATTCCAAGAATCCTTCAGTTTACCTTCATTTCCAACCATACATTCTTTCAAATTAGGTATAGCCAATTTTCCATTCTTATCACTCTGATCTAACCTAAAAAAGAAATCACCTTCAATCTTCGTTATTGCACCAGGGTATACAGTAAATGAAAAACTATGATCCTTAAAATCAGAATCCTCAAACATTTCAAACAAAACAGCCCGACCAAACACATAAGCAACAAAAGAAGTTACTTTATCATTCAAGTCTAAATCTTTAAGCTTATTCACTTCCTTCGGATTATCACCTCCATTTATTAAATCTATTCGCTTATAAGTATCATCATAATTATGATCATCGAAAAGCCACAAATTAGCGATTTGACCATCCTTATTTTCTTGCGGAGGTAATAAAGTTTCCCAATCATGACCTGTGTAATAAGGTTCAATACCCAAATTTCTCCTTTGTTGGATTAACATACTATCTCTCACTACAATATCATGTACTTGATTATTAAATAATTCTTGATTATCAAAATATTCAAATGTACCATCATAATGCATATAAGTGACAAGACTAGGATTAGCCTCAAATTTCATAAGAAGTTCTTCTACTTCCATATTATTAATATGAATAACCGAATCGTTTACTAATGTTTCCGTGTATTCATATGTATTACCTTCATAAAAAAATTTTCGATCTTTATAAATCGTATCAGTAGAACAATACATAGATTTTGTAACCAAGAACTCTTGTTTGTTTTCTTGAATTACCGGATCAACTAAATCACTTTCACAAGAAACTAACAATAAAGACACACAAAAAGTGCTCATACAAAATGTAAAAAAATTCTTCATCATTTTATGTAATTATTAAAATTCACCATATACATTATTAAAACCATCTGTTATTTGCAACATTCCTTGCCCTTGCTCATTAAAAGGTATTACCAAAGATGGCATAGTACTCGTTTGTACTTTTTCATTATAGATCACTTCTCCCGTAGAACTAGTGACGATAATACGCACGTCACCTAAATCTTCATGGAAATTTATCACCAATTCTCCACCTGCTTCCTCAATCGAAGCATCCATCGGTAATTTTATCTCTATAGATTTTTTATGCTTCCATTGACCTCGTAGATCTATTGGCTTGCCCCAACATGGCATAGTCCCTAATAAAACTATTGCCGCTAATAATAATTTAAGCTGTCTCATTCCGTTTTTATTTTTTCAACGTAAAGATCAAGTTTATAGAAGAAACAAGCAAATATAACGTTAAATAATAAGCGACAAACAAAATTCATAATTAACTAATATTCAATTAATTACAAATCATTTAGTAGGACAAGTGGTAAATTAAATATTAACATAAAGTACTGTTTGTCAATCTATTGTTCATTATTAATAAGATAATGGCATAAATCCAATTCTTTAACTACGATCCCCAGCTTTTGGCGCACACGCTGCCGACGTTTATTTACCGAATCCGGCTGGATATTTAACAGGATAGATTCACCCTTCGAATCCAAACCCAGCAAACTCAGATAACAATACTGTAATTCAGCGGAAGATAAGTTAAAAGTAGCTAGCCTATCCGCTAAAAAAGGATAAACCTCATTCGCTTGCGCAATTATATTTTTCCAGTCTTTTTCTGATAATAGGGATTTGGTAGCTCTCGGTACTACTTTTTGGGATAGTTTGATTACTTTCTTGGCTATAGGGGATGATAAGAATAGATCCATTCTTAATTCCGCAATTCGAACAATTAGATTTTCCACCTCTTGCTTTATCAGTTTATATTCTTCTTCCAATTCTTCTTTTGAATCAAACTTACTAATCAAATTAGTATTCTTCAATAATTGAGCAGATAAATCCTCTAATTTTTCTTGTTTTATACGCAAATCATCCCGCAATTTAAACAATTCATTATTTTTTTTCTCTAAATCAATCCGTTGTTTAAACAATTCATTATTTTTTCGTTTAATATTCATTTGATACACTAACAACAGGATTAAACAAAAAAGTACAGAAATCATAAGATATATATATAGTTTTTGTCTATCTGATCTCAATCTTATATTTTCCATAGAGACTTTCAAATGCTCATACTCTTTCTCTACTTTCACGATATTTTCTTTATTCTGTATAGTCAAGATCGAATCAGAGGCACTATTATATTCATTCAAGTAAAACCAAGCCTTTTCCCAATTGCCCTCCGCTTTCTCTAACAAAGAATAACCATAAAGTACCGAAAAACGGGTCATGTCATTAAAACTAGATACACTTGCTTTCTCCAAACAAATACGTGCATTCTTAAAATCGCCTTCTTCTATATATATACCAGCCAATGTCCTGTAACTTGGCGAATCATCAAAATCTGACATATTGATATCTTTCCACAAATATTGTTTAGCCAATTTTCTATTGCCTAACATTTTATAAATATTGCCTATTCCATTATATATAGTCCCTATATCAGAAGAGTCACCTACTTCAACTATAACAGTATCCGCTTTCAACAAAAAAGTTAACGCTATATCTAATGAATCTGAAAATGCGTACATTCTTCCTATATCCTGTAAAGCGAAAGCCGAGCTTCGCATATTCCCTGCCTTTCGAAAATAAGATTCCGCTTCCTTATATTTGTCCTTTCCCAACAGATAATCTCCATCAAAATCATACAGATCCCCCATATAGCTACAAATATACCCGGCCTGATTATAGTCCTCGCAACGTAAAGCGATATCTAAAGTCTGCAAATAAACCTTCATCGCTTGCTCGTTCTCCTTGGCTTCCACATACGAACGCCCTAGGTACAAACCCATTTTCGCTTGCTCTCGCTTCGTCCCATGCGCCTTATAATAGGCTTGCGCACGCTGCAATTGCTGTACATAAGGCAGATCCGTGTACAGCGTATCCGCCACTTTTCCATACAGCATACACCAACGGGCCAATAACTTATCGCTCAAATTATCGGGCACGGCTATGCTATCCAACAAAATACGAGAACTATCCGGATCGGATTTCAACAAGGATTCCGCACGATCGATCAGATAGATAACCTCCCTCTCATCTTTACACCCCATAAAAAAGAGGATAGATAATAATGATATCAGAATAAGTAAATGCCTCATCGGTTCTTCTATTTAGACTCCATGTGCAAGATACACACATTTTATCAGTATCTCAAAAAACAAGATCATCTTTTCCAGAAAACACGTACATGTTTTTTGGAAAAGTCGTACGTGATTTATTTAGATGATACGACCGGCAGATATATCGTGACTATTAAATATGAGCCAACAGACAGCATCATAGCAGAAAGATTCCTTACAATTTGTACGCCGATAACATAATGGACAGATTGACAAGCCGCTTTTCAGAGAAGATATACTTACTTGGCAAAGTAATATATACTGCGTTGGCAAAGTAAGTATATCTTCTCCGGAAAAGTAAGTAATACTGCTTTTTTAATTCACATATCCAATGAGAACCGGAAACACTGGTTTTATCTGGGATTTATATAACTTCCCTTATTTTATTTCCATTATCTTTGGACTTTCATTGGTAACTTTTTAATCTACTATCAATATGGCACAACAATCCGGAAGATTGCTATCCCTCGACGTGATGAGGGGAATTACGATTGCGGGGATGATTTTGGTAAATAACCCCGGGTCATGGAAGTATGTATATACGCCTTTAGAGCATGCACGTTGGAACGGCCTCACTCCCACCGATTTGGTATTTCCGTTCTTTATGTTCATCATGGGGGTCTCCATGTTTTTCTCACTTCGGAAATATAACTTCAAGCTGTCGAAAGAAAGCGTGACGAAAGTATTGAGACGCACGGTATTGATATTCCTCGTGGGATTAGGGCTGAATCTGTTCGGGCATGTTTGCTACAATGGATTTACCGATTTCCAGAATTTACGTATCCTTGGGGTGATGCAAAGGTTGGCGCTGGCATATGGCTTCGGGTCGTTGATAGGATTAGCGATTAATCATAAGTATATTTTGCAGGTAGCCGCTGGTATATTGATATTTTACTGGGCATTACTAGGTTTCACGCATAGTATGGAAATGTCGGAGAATAGCATTATAGCGATCGTGGACAGAACTTTATTCGGTACATCGCATATGTATCACGATGATATGGCAGATGGTACACGGATCGCCTTTGATCCGGAAGGGCTCTTGAGCTGCATCGGTAGCATAGCGCATGTATTACTCGGTTTCTACGTAGGAAAGGTAATACAGGATTGTAAAAAGAACAATGAGTTGATTATCCGTAATATCTTCATTTTCGGTACGATTATTCTTTTTGCCGGTTTCTTATTGAGTTACGGCTGTCCGATCAATAAGAAGATATGGAGTAGTACGTTCGTCTTGGTAACTTGCGGATTCGCCTCCTTATTCCTCGCTTTATTAATCTGGATCATCGATATAAACGGGAAGAAGAAATGGACGTTATTCTTTGAGTCGTTCGGTATCAACCCGTTGTATCTGTATGTACAAGGGGATATATTGGCCGTATTGCTGGGAATGAGCGGTATCTCCGCCTTTATGTATATGGATCTGTTCAGGCCGATATTCGGCGATTTCGGAGGCTCATTAGCATGGGCTATCTTCTTCGTGGTATTAAACTGGATACCGGGATATTTCTTGTATAAGAAGAGGATTTATATCAAGTTATAAAGAAAAGAATAACGCAAAAAATCCAATCACTCTCCTATCATATCGGAGAATGGTTGGATTTTTTATCGGTATCAGCCTAGCTAACTAGTTCACGTTATATCCGGAGATAACCACCTTCGGGGTCTCGCCTTTCGTATCTACATCTTTCCAATGGATGTTGATCTCTTTCTTCTCGCCCGGAAGCAAGGAGAAATAGTTGTCGCTATAGAACATCGGGAGGAATTGCTCGCCATCCTTCTCGCCCACTACATTCACACGGATCATCAGAGCCGGGGTGGATGAAGTATTCTCTAAGGTAGCGATAGCGGTCCAAGTACCGTCATTACCCTTATTGGTTGCCACGTTGGATCGTAAAGTAACCTTTGGCATCTCACGCAAAGCTTGGTAGTTGCCTTCCTCTACGCCACGCAGATAGAAGTTATCCGATACGATCTTGCCATTCTCTGTCAACGTCAACTTGACGAAATGAGCGCTGGACACACTAGCTGGAAAATCCAGTTTCATACATTTGTTGGTAGTATCTTCTTTACTATCCACAGAAACCTCGTTTTCCCATGAAATAGAACCGTCCATATTGATGATTTGAGCCTTTGCCATCAAACCATTACGTACGCCGGCACTATAGTTCACTACCTCGATCTCGTCCGTAACCGGATTCCATTGAATATGCAGAGGCTCGGAGGCCTTCTTGCAACCAAAGTAAGCGGCGGTAGGCTCGAAATAATAATCGTAAGTCTGCCATACCATAGAAGGCCATGCCGGATGCGTCATCCACAGCAATAATCCCTTACGGTTCAAGCTTCTCGATTCGAACATACCCCGGTAACCATCATAGTTTACCCACTGAGCCAGATCGGCGAATTCCTTGGCGTTGTTCGGCTTACCGAAGCCCTTTTCGATGATAGCGTTGAAAGAAGCGCAAGACTGGGCGCCTTCCATCGTATAATCGTGTTGTCCCCATTGAGCGTTTTGCGGCCAAAGCGCTTCCGGAGAGAAAGTACGAACCAAGCTCTCGTAATTCATCACGTTGGGCATACCCCGCTCACTATGGAACTTATCACTACCATTCTTCAAGCTAAAGTATTCTTTAACAGGAAGCGCACGGTACGGGCCATGGCCACTTACCACCTCATCCGCCGAGCTGGAGATATAATGTAAGCCCGGATGATCCTCTTTCACGATACGGCGTAAAGCCTTGTCGATCTGCTCCGGCGGGAAGCCCTCGTTGCGCCCGCAATAAATACCGATAGAGGCATGGTTACGGAAACGTTTCACATAATCCTCAGCATTGGCAATAAACATCTCCGGATCATAAGGATCGGGTCCGTCGGAAGGATTCGCCAACCAGAAATCTTGCCAGATCATGATACCATGACGGTCGCAAGCCTCATACAATTCCTTGTCGCCGATTTGTCCTACCCAGTTACGCATCATCGTAAAGTTCATATCAGCATGGTAAGCCACGGCGATGTCGTACTCACGACCCCGGTAATTCAGGTTAGACTCACCGAATCCCCAGTTACCGCCACGGCCGATAAAACGACGCCCGTTGATAAAGAGACTCAAGATGCTATTATTCTCGTTGAAGGTCATTTGTCGGATACCTACCTTGAAATCCTCAGAGTCGGATACCTTATCGCCTACCTTAAAGGTGAGATTAGCGTCGTATAAATAAGGAGATCCGTACCCTTTAGGCCACCACAGACGTGGGTTCTGAACCTTCAATTGGCTGAAGCTATTTGGATCGAAAGTAACCGTCTTCTCCTCGTTTGCGGCCAATTCTACCGGTTGCTCGAAAGTGATATCGCCGATCTTTCCTGTCAATACACCCTTTACTGGAGCGGCATCATGGTTCTTCACGATCACTTCCGGAGTCAAGGTAGCGGAAGTCGTATCCGGCAACGGTAACACAACCTGTACGAACGGGTCTTGAATCGTTACCTTGCCTGTAGAAGTCAAGTACACATCATCCCAAATACCGATATTACGACCACGGATCGTCGAGATCCAATCCCAACCGATCGAAGCGTGGAAGGTCGGGTTATCAGCGCCTAAAATACCACCGTTGAAATCCGTATTCTTCTCACATTTCTCCTTGATAGCGCCGATATGCTCATTCTTGATGATCTCCACTGCGACAACGTTCTTACCCGGTACGACCCTGTCTGTAACGTCAAATACACCTCGGATAAACGCTCCCTCGATACGGCCGATCTTGTTACCGTTTAAATATACATTCGCTTTCCAGTTGATACCATCGAAATTCAAGAACAAACGATCTTGCTTGAATCCTTCGGGTACCTCAAACTCATCCCTATACCAGAAATTAGAGTTGAAGAATGACTCGGATATCTGCATCAAGTTATCCGCATAATTCGGATTCGGGATAGCTCCGATATTCTTATAACTGCTCAATACCGTTCCCGGTACGGTCGCCACGATCCAATTTTCCGGAGAGAAAGAAGGTTTCGATATTTCCTCACCAGAAGCGGTTACCTCGGAAGCTCGTTGTACTTTCCAGTTTCCGCCCGATAAACGGATCTCGTCTTTTGTAGCAGCTGGAGCAGCAGCCGGTTGGGCAAGCAAGCCACCTTTACCCATCACCTCTATCTCGCTTAAGATATAGCGTCCGTCATTAGCCGGTTGCTCCATCCATACCCGTACGTAGCGGCCCTTTCCTTTTAGCTTGATCTCATCCAGATTAGCATCTCCACCCGGAAGATTCGCTATGTCAACCCATTGTTTCGCGTCATCGGAAACTTGAATCTTACCCTTGATCGCTTTATTGATCCAATGCAATTTTACTTTGTCGAATTCGGATTGGCTACCCAAGTCCACATAGACCCACTCCTCTCCTGTCGTGGCACTCATCCAAGCGCTATTAAAGAATTTGGAAGGAAGCAAATCTATCAACTTATCTTGGTTATAGAAATTCATCTCGAAGAATGCCCAATAAGCGGCACCTTCCATTTTCAATCGCATCCGATAATAAGCATATTCACCCGGTTGATCGAATGTCAAAGTCTCATTCAACATACGGGTGGGCAACGTACCCGGATCCCAGCTATTCTTATTCGGGTCCGAATGGGCCTTATACTTGCTGGCCTTACCCGGCATACCTTTACCCTTTAAGGCAGCCAATTCCGTCCAAGTATTTCCATCATTCGATCCCTCGCAAACAATCTCATATCCATCCTTAATCTTATTCTCGTCATAAGCCACGCTGCCACGAAATTGTACCTTGTCGGCTTTCTCTTTCCAGTTATTCAGCGTGAACAGGAAATAGGCATCCTCGCCTGTAACCGCATTACGAGAATAAGGACCTTGATCGATCATCCACTCACGCTCACGACGAGCAATCTCCCCATTTTGTGTGGAAAGATCCAGATACTGAGGCTGTTTATCGCTAATAACACCATCCGTCACCAGTTGAGCCGTTAGATTGTAATCATAACTGGAGGAGTTGTAAGCGCTACGCAAAAGAGCTATGTTACGATACGTGGAATAATCCGGACGTAATGAAGGAGAAAAATCCTCCCCCGGATCTCCCGGATACGAACCGATACCTCTGGTATAATAATCCGACCGATCGAAAGATTCCGCCGGAACACCGCTCTGCCCACATCCCCCTAGCAATGCTGAGACCGCTACCGCTCCACAAAGCGTCAAGAGTCGAGGCAATTTTTTCTTTTTACTGAATGTTCTCATACTACTTATTGTGTTTCTCTAAATTAGTTAGTTTAATAAGATACCGTCACGTCAAAACCCTCCTTCCGGGCCCGTTCCGCAATCGCATCTAATTCTTCTTTAGTAGCTTTTTTCAAAGCTTTAACCGGGGTCTCCCTATCTATCGTATAAATCATGACTTGTTTCGGACGGATTTGTTTTAAGGCGGAAATCCAGCCCGCTATCTCCTCTTCTGTCATATTATTAACCGATTCCCCGTTTAATTCCCCCTTCAAGAACATGGTCTGTATAATCAAGTTTCCGTTAAAACGACATAATTGTTTTAATAAAGACTCGAAATTAAACGCCGGAGAATTAGGTACATCTATCTGCCGAATCCGACTGTCTAATACAGAATCCAGTTTCAATATGTTATCCTCTATTTTATTCAAGGCTTGAAAGACTTCCTCTTTATGGAGCATCGTAGAGTTAGAAAGTACGGCGATTTTAGCGTCAGGGAAAAACCGATCCCGGATAGCGACCGTATCATCAATGATTCCACCGAATTCCGGGTGTATCGTAGGCTCTCCGTTTCCGGCGAATGTAATTACATCCGGAGCGATCCCTTCCGCTTTCATGGAACTTAGTTTTTGCTCTAAGGCTTCCCTCACTTCCGTACGAGTAGGCAGTTTACTATGAGTCCTATGATTCTCATTCAATCCGCATTCGCAATAAATGCAATTAAAAGAGCATAATTTCCCGTCTGTAGGAAGTAAATTCATCCCTAAAGAGACACCTAGGCGCCGACTATGTATCGGGCCAAATACAATTTTATCAAAAAGAATTGTAGACATAGCGCTGTTTGTTTTTACCCACGCAAATCTACTCTAAAATTTCCAGCGAAGCAAAGCATAAAGATCTGTTTTATCAGAACCGCTTATCTCCTCCGTATCAGTACCTATCAAATCCCTGTCCCAATAATGGGTGTGAGCCAGTTTCGCGGATAAGGATAAACGTTTCCAAATATCCAGACGAAAGGTAAGGGCAAACCGCATCCCATCCCCATAAAAAGAGGGCATATTAAAGGCATACAATATATTCTTCTCATACGAACTGACCCGGCTATTGTAATCATCCGTATGAAACCACGCTAGATAACCATCCATTTGAAGAGGTAGGGTAGTGGGCTTCCAGCCTATACTTTGGGATATCATAATTCCTTTATTAAGTTTCTTTATAGGATCATCGAATAGAATACCATCTAAGGAAGTCTTAAAAATAAAAGGAGAAGAAAAGTTATAAACCTGTTGAAAACGAATACGATGTTGTTTATAAGAATTGATTCTCAATAAATTATCATTTTCAAAAGTTCCATTCTTTTCTTTTTGCCGGTATTTATAACGAAGATAAGCTGAATAGTTTCTACTAGGGGTATAATCTATCTGAGCCATATATTCCTGTCCTCCGGAAGGAGCGTCTATCCCGTATTTCAACCAAGGAAAACGGAATAAGTCCGCATAAACGGATAATTTCCAGCGGGCGATCGGGGTTAATTGCAATCCCATATAAACCCCTTGCTCGTTTTGAACCGTAGAGCCTTGCGAGAAAGCATTTCCAAACAAAGCTTGATAACGGCGGTCGTAATAACGGTATAATACCAAGAAAGATATATAAGAAGCGGGTGTTAACTGCAAGGCATTCAAGGTAGAAATAGCTCCGTTTTTCGAAAGGGCAGTTTCGCCATAAAACTTAATACGGTTACTTTTCAACATATAGTCAACACCGATGTTGAAATTGTTGGAACCTCTGAAATAGAACAGGTTATAAGGTTTTGGATCGGGGTCCATCTTAAACTTACCGAATGAATAGGAGAGAGCCGTTAAACCTACATGAAAATGAGATGTAGCATAGCGGATATTTCCTCCATATACCTGCATCGTTATCATTTTCCTCTTTTCCCAATCCCGTTGTAAACGATGAAGTCCATCCGTTTTTAATGAGGTGAATGTCAAGCTATCTACGGCCGCATCCATTTTCCGGTACGAATAGAAAACACTTATATCCAAGTTTTTAATCGTGATCGTACTAGCCACCCCTCGGAAGAAATCCTGTTCATTGGTTGAGAAGTGCCTACGGAAGCCATTTGTCCTTCGCTCCGCTTGAGCGACTACTGCCGTACGACTAAGAGAAAAGTCATTGCTAATCACCAGACCTTGTCCGAAAGACATCTTGTAATCCCCTATAGCCAAGCTTTTTAACCAGTTGATATCTTTTAGGAATAGATGTGCGGAATAAAAGTCATATCCTTTATGATATGCGTTCCAAAAAGGTTCGCCCGCATCTTTCTCAGCTACGAAGCCTGCTTGTAAACGATCCTCGAAAGTATAGGAATAACGTAAGGAGTGATAGAAAGGTTCTCCTCTATATTTACGATTCGGATATAACGAAAGTATGCTATCCGTTTGTTCACCATATCCCTTTTTCTGTTGAAAACATTGATCATACCTGATTTGTAATTCATTACGACCATATTTCAACAGGTTCTTAACCGTAAGCAACCGTTTTTCAACAAGATTATCACCTATATAAACAAATGGAAGGAGAAGAGATATCGTCTGAAAATCGATATCCTCTATATTCTTCAACTCATAGATGCTAACCATATTTCCGTATCGTTTCCGATAGGAGAGGAGCTGCTCAATTTGGCGATCGGATAGAAAAGGTAATCGCTTCAGTTGCTCTTCCGTCACGGCATTCAAATCAAAAGGATGCTCAGTTAAATAAGATAAATCGGCATACAAACTTTCGATACGCTCCGTATCCTCGGTTTCCAAGGCTAGTTCCTCTACATACTCCATCCACTTATCAACAGAATATTCTATTTGAGAATTAGCGTAATAACTATTTATCAACAGGATTATCGACAAGATTATAAACAATCGTTTCATAGCTAAGTATCATTTAAAAAGAGAATGATAAACCAAGACCGGTACTCATCCCTAAAATCGGATGGTAAATAGAGGCTACATCTATCGTAAAGCAAGAAAAGTTATAACCAATTCCTAAAGAGGGCAGGAGAGGAGCGGTCTGTATTCCGGCACGAATAAAAAAAGAATCGAAAGCAGTGTATTCAAGACCAAAGTTTCCAACAACTAGGTTTTCATTTTCCGTTCCTACACTTCCTGTAATTAACAGACTGTTTATAATCTCCCATTGAAAACTTATTTGAATTAAGTAATAATTAAAATCTTCTATTTCAATCTCTTTATCTCCTATAGAAACAGATGGTAAATTCATTATTAACATTCCTATTAACAACTTATCAATAGGAGAGAAAGTGATTCCAAGATCTGTTGACAGTCTGGATCTTGTATTTTCCAATAGATCAGTTTGCAAGAAACTATAGTGAACTCCAAGCCCTAACGCCCATTGATCCCCCAAGCGTTTTCCTCCCAGCACACGAACCATCATCTCCCTGTATTTATCAAACCCGAAAACAGAGATATCAACACCTACGGATAATAGTTGATTCGGATAATAAAAACTACCGGACATCGTACCCAGTTCTTTCAACATGTACCGATTAAAGTATTCTAAATGAATGGACTTTTTCTCTTTATCGACAATAAGGGCCGGATTGAATAAAATAGATTGCGTCGCCACATTCCCTCCCATTCCCACGCTACGGACATCCGGTAAACGTAAGTTATCAACACCATGTACATACAATGAAAATACCCCCGCAAACAAGGATAACAATAGATATTTCATAGTTAAGATTTTGTATGGTTTCTATTTATTCTTCAAGTTTTTCTTATTATCCTTATTTATCCTACGCTGTACCTTTTTAATATCCTCATTAGGAGAAAGTTGTTCAGGCTTAATCCCCCTTTGCAATAACATATCACGTACAGCAGTATTGTTATCAATATGTTCTTTTTCAATAGGAGATTGTCCATATAGATCCTTCGCTTGCACATTTACGTTTGTCATTTCAGTCGCTAGGTCTTTAGCTTTTATACTTATAGTCGGTAAAAAATCAGCGATAGGTCTATTCGTGGGGACGTTCATTCTCTTTTTCAACATCTGTGTACTTAAATTGAATAAAGCTTGATCTCCCTTAGAACGAATAATCGCGAATCCTTTATTATCAATACCTCTTTCGTATAAGATTCCGGATAATTGTTTTTCAGTCTGACTTAATTTTTCTCTGGCCTTTAAGCGTTCACAATCCAATAGGCGTTGTTCAATCACCTCGGCCTTACGGGTTTGTACCGCAAAATAAGTCTGAACGAAAGCTACTTGTGGTTTACGACTATCACCATTTTGTGCGATTAAGTAGCATGCGTAGCGTGTTAATAAGATGTCATTTATTTGTTGCTCAGCACCATGCCCCACAATAATCACTTTCCCGACATCGGGAAAGTGATCCTCTATATTTTCTCCCGCATTCCGGCACGCTTCTTTGGCTTTCACCACTACATTATTGATAAAGTTATCCCATTTGGCATATCCTAATAGAGGTTGTAACTCTCTGGCACTCCAGCATTCTATGCCTTCTACCTCACATGAAATGGATTCGAATTTTCCGAATAGGGCGGTAATTTCTTCTTTCTTCATAGTTAATATATTCTTAAGTTGTTGTCAATTGCGCAAATGTAATGTTTTATATTCATTTAGCAAGTTATTAACAGATAAATGATGCTGAGAGTCACGCAGTATTTATATTTTCGCGGTATATGATACGAAAAGGGATATATTGTATTTTGGCTCTACTCGCTCTCTGTAGCTTTAAAGGGATGGCGCAGGCGGTAAAGACAAATATTGTTCCGGAAGGTTATCAGAAAGCTCAACTGTATGAAGGTGATACAATGGCTGTCGTCAACCTTCGGGAAGTTTTCATATATCCTCAAGTTAAGTTTAAGAATAAGCGTGAACAAGCGAAGTACAATAAGTTAGTACGAGACGTAAAGCGTACTTTGCCCTATGCCAAGATGGTGTATGATACGTTGATAGAGACCTACGAATACATGGAAACCTTACCGAATGACAAGGCCCGCCAAGCCCACTTGAAACGGATGGAGAAAGAGTTGTTCGCCCAATATAAACCGGAACTAAAAAAATTATCCTTCTCGCAAGGTAAGCTACTTATCAAACTGATCGATAGGGAATGTAATCAATCCAGTTACAATTTATTGAAAGCCTATCTAGGAAGTTTCCGTGCGGGCTTTTGGAATTTCTTCGCCGGAATGTTCGGAGCCAGTCTGAAATCGGAATACGACCCGAAAGGTAAAGATGCCATGACCGAACGGGTCGTCGTATTGGTTGAGAATGGTTTAATCTGATAGTTGCTTGAAGAAATCCCAGATCACGATACCGGTAGTAACCGATACGTTCAAGGAATGCTTTGTACCGTATTGAGGTATTTCAATACATATATCACAGTTATCAACCACATTTTGTTGAACGCCTTTTACTTCGTTACCCATGACGATAGCGTATTTCTTTGTCTTGTCTAACTGCAAGTTATCTAACATGACACTACCTTCCGCTTGCTCTACGGCACATACCGTATACCCCTCTTGGCGCAGTTTATCAACAGCCTCCGGGGTATCCTTGAAATATACCCAATCTACGGTTTCTTCCGCTCCTAAGGCGGTCTTATGGATCTCTGCGTTCGGAGGGCAAGCCGTAATACCACAAAGATAAATAGCCTCTACCCGGAAAGCATCGGAGGTACGAAACACGGAACCCACGTTGTTAAGACTTCTAACATGGTCTAAAACAACGATTAAAGGTATCTTCTTACTTTCCTTAAAAGCCTCGGGAGTCAGGCGGTTCAATTCGGTTACTTTTAATTTTCGCATAACAAATATCTTTGACCGCAAAAGTAGCGAATATCCGTGGATATGCCGTTGAAAAGCTATTAATAAGTAGTGGACATAAAATGAAAAATATTTCTTGCTTTATTCAAATACTTGTCCATACACCCCCCTTTCTCAAATTAGCAAATGAATAAGCCACTTATTTATTACGCGCTATCAACAGCCCTTATACACTATTGACAGCCTTGCTGGAGGATCTATTTTTTCACAATCAAGGTTATCAACAATAAACAACTAAATATTCATAAAGTCTATAACTATAAGAATTACAATCTATAGATAGACATCCATGCTGTTGGTATCCTTTTGATAAACCGTTCACAGACTTTAATAAGTCAATAACCAAAGATTGTAACAAAAATGTATTAACCATTTCAACAGCCTATCATATTCATCATATTTATTTTTAAAATTAAAGATTAATAAGAATATAATATAATGATTGTGGATAACTCTTGATGGTTCACGACAGCTCATCCATCGATGGCAAAGATAAGAATCTTTCTTGTTATTTCTATAAATGAAGAAAGTTTATACCTTTGTGCTTTGTGAACAATAGGTTGATAAACTAGATAAGATGGAGATTATCAGTAATACTTTCTGTGGATAATATTGTTTATATATAGTGAAAAGCCTATTGGGAGCAGTAGAAAAAGGAATCATTAATATATAAGACTATGTTGACAAACCAATCAATCGGGTACATGGATGCGCCCGTTCCTAAGGATTTAGACCTTAAGGAAGCGATCGACAAGTTACGTAAAGAGAAGAATGCGATTATTTTGGCGCATTACTATCAAACAGGCGATATACAAGATATAGCGGACTATGTGGGAGACAGTCTGGCCTTGGCACAATGGGCGGCTAAGACGAAGGCGGATATCATCGTGCTTTGTGGGGTTCACTTTATGGGAGAGACGGCGAAGATCCTCTGCCCGGATAAGAAAGTGCTGGTACCGGACTTGAATGCCGGTTGCTCCTTGGCGGATAGTTGTCCGGCTACGGAGTTCGCCGAGTTCGTCAAGCAACATCCCGGTCATACGGTAATCTCTTACGTGAATACGACCGCCGCCGTGAAAGCGGTCACGGATGTGGTGGTTACTTCCACGAACGCCCGCCAGATCGTGGAGAGCTTCCCGGAAGGTACACCGATGATTTTCGGTCCGGATCGTAACTTAGGTAATTATATCAATAGCATCACGGGACGTAATATGTTGCTTTGGGATGGCGCTTGCCACGTGCATGAGCAATTCTCATTGGAGAAGATCTTATCTTTGAAGAAACAGTACCCGAACGCGGAAGTGATCACCCATCCGGAATGCAAGCAGCCGGTTATACAGGTCTCAGACTTCGTAGGATCGACCGCGGCTTTGCTGAAGCATACCATTAAGTCCGACGCAAAACAATTCATTGTAGCGACGGAAAGTGGCGTTATTCACGAGATGCGTAAGCAGAGTCCGGATAAGGAGTTCATCCCGGCTCCTCCGAACGATAGCACTTGCGCTTGCAACGAATGTAATTTCATGCGCTTGAACACGATGGAGAAGCTATATAATTGCTTGAAGTTCGAGATGCCGGAGATATTCGTGGACGAGGAGGTACAGAAGAAGGCCATCAAACCGATCAAGATGATGTTGGAGATCTCTGAGAAGCTGGGACTCTGATCCATACAAATGCGGTATCGATCTCAATGGATAGATCGGACTTGGGTGATATAAAATCTAAGCCCGGTCTATCATATATAAATAATCAAAATTATCTACAATATCTACAACTATCCTTATAATCATTTGAATTTAAAATATTTATCCTATTGTTGTAGATAGGAAAACATCTACAATAGTAAGTCTTTATCTACCATCATTTTCCGTTTTTAGTAAGTGTCTTTGCCATGCCGTCGAAGGAATTTTCTACACTCTACGTATGTAATCAGTCCGTTTTTCTTCCTTTCTTTATATAGATAAAATGTTAATATATAAGTATTTGTAGTTTTTTATGGTATAAAATAAAAGTTTTCCCCATATAAAACTTTTGTTTTCATAGAAGGAAACTTTTGTTTTCTATAGGGGAAACTTTTGTTTCTTTAGGGAGAAACCATTTGCTTCGCTACCCGAACCTGAGCGATCCCGGGAAAGAATATATCAAGAATGATCGCTATTAATTACCGTAACATGCTGAATTTAGTTACTTTTGCGTAGAAATCTAATTGTAATTCTCAATATCATGAAAAAGATAGGACTAATGTTGGCCTTATTATGGGTGATTTGCGCTCTCTCATGGGCTTCTTCTTCGGATGCCCGTATTAAGGGGCAGTTAATAGATGCCTCTACGAATCAAGTAATTAATTATGCGGATATCTTTCTGTTTACGATGGGAAGTGAGAAACCTTTGCAACAGACTTTTCCGGACGATCAAGGACGTTTTTCCTTTACTAAGATAGCCCCGGGTAGTTATGTGGTCATGGTTCGTTTGATGGGATATGATGTGTTGACAAGGAATGATATAACCTTGAATGCCTCGGCTCCGGTGGATTTAGGTAAGTTAATGATGAATCCCTTGGAGGTAGGCATCGCTGAGGTGGAGGTAGTGGCTGAGAAACGCCAATTGGTTTATAAGCTGGATAAGAAAGTGGTCGAGGCTTCCTCCAATATGATGGGAGGAGGTGGTTCCGCCGTGGATATATTAGAGAATACGCCTTCCATACGGGTAGATGCGGAAGGCGGTGTCACTTTCCGTGGAAGCAGCGGCTTTTTGGTTTACATAGATGGTAAGCCGAGTGTCTTCTCGGGTACGCAAGCTTTGGAGCAAGTCCCGGCCGGGCATATAGAGAATATAGAGATTATTACGACACCTTCCGCCAAGCACGATACGGAAGGCGACGTGGGTATCATTAATATTATCACGAAGAAGCATTCCCAGCGGGGATTGAGCGGGATGGTGAATCTTTCGGGAAGTACATGGCTTTCCCGTCATGTCGATTTCTTGTTGGCACAGCAACATCAGCGTTCCCGTTGGTACGTCGGTGGACAATGGACGGATCGTATGCGCAAGAGTGATTTCGACCAAGAGAAGAAGACGGTCGTCGGCGATCAAACAACGACTTCGCATTCCGTCGGGCCTCGTACGGGAGACAGTTACCATTATACGCTGAAAGGCGGTTGGAGCTTGAATCTTCCCAAGACAACCATCGCGTTGGATCTGGAAGGGGGCTATGGCGGAAATAAGCGTAAGGGAGAGATGACTTATAAGGAAACCCGCTCGACGGCGGGCGGCTCTTCGGTGACGGAAGATTATCGAAGCATAGATGATTATGATAATGATGAGAATATAGGCTTGGGAAGTCTGGCGGTACAGCATAAGTTCAACGATAAGGGACACGAGCTTTCCGGTAGCGCCTATTACAAATATGGCGGTCATGCCTTGGAATATTTCTTTAATGACTTGATGTCCTTGGAAGGACAACGCCAACAGGGGCACCGTGCTTATGAGGCCGAGCACCGGGAAACGATGCGTATCAATCTGGATTACGCCTTGCCTTTCGGGAAGGGAGGCAAGCTAGAGGCGGGTTACCAATATTATTCCTATCTGGAAGACGGCGATTACAATATGGAATGGTGGGACCCCGAGGGGCAGACGTTCTTTTGGCGTGACGATATCTACAATACGTTTTATTTTCAGGAAGGGGTGAATTCTATCTATACGATTCTTTCGCATACGTGGAAGAATTTAGAGGCGCAAGCGGGCGTTAGGGGAGAGCATACGCATACGGTCTTGCGAAGTTCCGTGGAGGGAGCGGACCGTACGAAGAACCGCTTTGAGTTTTTCCCATCGGTGCATTTGGGCTATACGTTCCCGAATGAGCATCGATTGTTGGCTTCCTATTCCCGTCGTACCACACGTCCGCAGCTTTTCTATATGGAGCCTTATATCACGTATCGCGACTTTTATACGGCCGAGATCGGTAATCCGGATATACGTCCGGAGTACATCAACTCCTTTGAATTGAACTACCGGAAGAATTTCGGGGAAAATACGGTATCCGCCACCGCCTTTCATAGGTATCGGAAAGATAAGATCGAGCGATTGCGCGTTCCTTATTCGGCCGGTGTAACCTTGGATTCGATGGCGAACGTAGGACATGATTACTCGACGGGTATCGAGCTAAGCGTCAGCCTGCATCCGGTGCGCTGGTGGAATACCACGGTCAACGGAAACGTTTATCACTATAAGGTAAAAAACGAACAGGCCGCCGGTGGAAATACGACCTCAAGCACCAATTACGATATCCTATGGAACAACCTGTTTAATCTGGGAAAATACACTCGTATCCAGCTGGATGGTAGTTTTGTAGGCCCTTCCGTAACGACGCAAGGCCGCACGGACGCTTATTGGTATGCGAACGTAGCCGTCCGCCAGCAACTATGTAACCGAAAACTAACCGCCACCTTAGCTTTCCGGGATATTTTCCGTTCCGCCAAATATATCAGCGATATTCAAACGGCAGATTTACGCTCCTTGACACGTATTAAACCCAAATATCCACAAATCACATTGACATTGAGTTGGACATTTAATAGTTTCAAGGCTAAATCTACCCAAGCGAAAGAAGATCGCTCGGAGATGTTCGAGGGTATAAAGCATTAATTATATAAGGGAGTGTGTCTTAAAATCCATATCTACAAATCGTTTCGATATTTCCAGACACACTCCCTTGTTTTTATTTAATAACCATAATCTTGGTTACCACACTTTCTTTCGCTTCAGGCGTGGAAGAAAGCACCAGATAAACGCCACTAGCTACACGGTTGCCGTTTATGTTCCGGCAATTCCATGTAAGTTGTCCACCGGAAGACTTCGCTTGAAAGATAATGTTGCCATTCAAATCCGTTATTTTAACGTTGGAGTCCGTCATCAATCCCGTGATCGTGACTTGATCCGCATACTCCGGGCGTACAGGATTTGGATAAGCGTAGACTTCTGAATAATCGTCCTTGCCTTCACTAGCGTCCGACATATAAGAAATGATACCATTTTCCGTTCCGAAAAAAACTTCCCCGGTTTGATCGTTAATAGCGATACTGTTTATCTTATTGGAAAGTAGAGGAGAATTTTCGGTCGTGAAATTCTCTATGGTCTCACTTCCATCCTCATTCACTAAAAATACTCCGTTTCCTTCCGTACCTAACCATTTGCGATTACCTCCATCTACGGCGATGGCTGTTACTTTAGCGTTATCTAGGAAATAAGTAGGGATATCATCTTGAATGGACCGGATGATTCTGGTACAATACACATTTTCCGGGTCGTTTACCGCTTTATCCGGCACCGGACAAATTATAGGGCCTCTATTGGTTCCTATCCATATGGTACCGTTCTTATCCTCAACCATGCAGAAATAGCCACTGACAGAGATCGCTTCTCCTGTTGGCCTGTTCAGATTGAAACTTGTAATTTTATTTACTACATCATCAGAGGTATCATCTATAGTACCTTTATCATCGAAAACGATGATGCTTACATCTTCTCGCGGTATATTTATCCACTTATGGCCTTTGGAGGTAATCAATATTTTATCTACTAGAGACTGATTGTTAAGTATGTTATACTGATTGGCTTTTAATACGCTCCATGTACCATCATTTTTCAATATGTTGATGCAACTAGCTATGGCCGTATTTGTCATCCACAGATTACCCTTCTTGTCATAGCACAGTCCTTCCACACGTGTATAATTTAAAGATGCGTCACTAGTAGCGGAGGCTAATGTGCTGTTCGTCCTATTATGCAGTTTCACGTACTCATTGTCTTTGAACTCATAAACCCCTTCTCCCCATGTAGATGCGAAGTAATGTGTCGGGTCGTTAGGATCAACGGCAACCGATGTGATGTCGGAGAAGCGGACTTTGCTCTTTTGTGCTATTTTCGTTTCATCGAAGTTGGTCCATTTCCCGTTTTCGTAAACCATCAATGTGCCGGGGCGTTCTTTTCTGTTCGTCCATCGTCCACCACCGGCTACCAATAACTTGCCTTGTTGAAAAGTCATGAAATCGCAATAATTACGTTTCGGACTATCTTCTAAAGAAATCAACTGAGAGGCAAATACTTCCATTTGGTTTCCTTTCAGCTTCATACCTACTAGTCCATCCGATCCGGAAGCGACCCAATAGGTATTGGATGTATTTTGGCAGGATATGTCATTTGTCGTACCCGTAGCTACTTGTGTTTTTTGCGATAGTGAAGAACATATGTAGGTATTGGTATTTGTATATGCGAGAAGCTTATTTCTTTGAACCGTTATGTTGTTTATATCACTATCTATACATAAGTTTTGAATCGCGTTATTTGAATCTTGGTAATAAACTCCTTTTTTCTTTACGAAAAAGCAAAGCGTATTTTGAAACAACCCGATCTTCGCAATATCGTCCTCATTAAATTTATCCGTGTTAAGTGAGATCTTTTTCCAATTATTCGCGTCTAATAAATTATCATTCGTAGAAGCGGATAATAATCCCTCTGATGTAGCGGCATGGATAGAATTACCTTTGATACATACGGATCTTACTATTTTATTAAGTCTGTAAGTATCCGTAATCTCATTTTTACGCATATTGACTACGACAATACCAAAATTCATGGATAAATAAGCGTACTCTTTGTAAAAATAGATCGAATTAACCGTTTGATCTTGTATGTTTGTGCTGGTTTGTATATAAGGGATATTATAAATACCAACATCGCTCAATAAATCGATATTACCACTACTATAAATGATTAACAAGGTCTTGGTCTCTTGGTTATAATCTATATGGGTAATGCCGTTATCGCTTAATCCATTTTGACGGGAATAAAATTTTAAACTCTGGTCTTCCTTACCGTAGCTATATAAGGAACCATTTGCTACGGCGAAAACAGTGTTGTTAGCTTCCGTCACGTTTGTCGTACTGTAGTAAGACAGGTACGGAGTCCAAGTTCCGACACCTTGTGCTTGGATAATTTGTGTCAAAGCACATAATAGTAAGTATATGGATAAGATACGTTTCATATTTATCAAGATAAGGAAGATAAAAATTCAGCCAATTTATGCACGGCAAGAGCACGATGGCTGATCGTGTTCTTTATATCATCGCCAAGCTCGGCAAATGTTTGTGTATAACCATCCGGCATAAAGATAGGATCGTATCCAAAACCGGATTCACCTTTTTTCTCAGCGGTGATAACACCATTAATGATTCCATCGAACAAATATTCCTTACCATCCAGAATCAAGGCTATTACAGTACGGAAACGAGCCTTTCGATTTTCTTTTCCTTCCATCTCGCAAAGCAATTTCTGCATATTGGCTTGTGCGTCATGTCCCGGTCCGGCGTAACGTGCGGAATATACACCCGGAGCGTTATTTAATGCTTCTACTTCAAGTCCGGTATCATCGGCAAAACAATCGAAGCCGTAGTGTTCTTTTATATATCGAGCTTTAAGCAAGGCGTTTCCTTCCAAAGTATCAGCTGTTTCAGGAATATCCTCCTGACAATTAATATCATGTAAATTAACTAATTCAAGGTTATCTCCAAGGATCTTCGAGACTTCTTGTAGTTTATGTGAGTTGTTTGTTGCGAAAACAAGTTTCTTTTTCATCTTTTACTTATTTTATTAAAAGTGAGTATCTTTGCATCGTACAAAGTAAATAAAAATATATGAACTCTCGTATTACTATCCAGCGGTTTGTAGCTGGTTGCCTATTTATAACGATAAATACCTTATTTTATTTTAAATACTTGTATAGAGTATCTTTAACTACAGGCTTAGTAGCGATGGGAGGATATATAGCGTTTATATGTTTGTTATTTTCTTTGTATAAAAAGCAGAAACTTGTCATCCCTATATGGGCATGGATTGGATGTATGGGATTGCTCACCATTAGTAGCGGGTTTATATTTCATTTTATTCCAAAAGAAAGTTTGAGTGTAGATCGTTGGGAGATGATCCAATTATTTTGGGATTCGGTTTCTAATGGGATTTATCCATACGGGGTTCATAGTCCGGGTGGTAATTATCCGGGGCCTATGCCTTTTTATTTTATAATGGCCTATCCTTTTTATAAAGTGGGAGAGGTTGGATGGTTGACTATTGGCGGATTATGGCTGACTTTATGGTATTTTCAGAAAAGGCTTGATCGTAATAGCTTGGGATTATTAATGGTATTGCTTTTATCTTCCTTAGCTATCTATTGGGAGGTATTTTCCCGCAGTACGATTTATATTAACTCCTTATTATTTGGCTTATATTTATTTTGTTTGAAAGATTTACCCAAGCGTTCTGGCTTAAGTTTTTATGGATGGGCATTTATAGGCGGCATATTATTTTCTATGCGTATTGTGTTCGCTTTGCCCCTTATTATATGGGGTATGTATATTTGTTTGCGAAAAGAGATCGATATTGTGCGATTATTTAAATGGGGACTTTGTTTTATCGTCGCCTTTGCGTTAACTTTCCTTCCCTTTTATTGTATGGATCCATATACTTTTATACGATTAAATCCGTTTGTAACGCAGGGAGACGTATTATTGCCTTTCTCATATGTAGTTTGCTTTTTAGGGATAGCTTTTGTCTTACCCTTCTTTTGTAAGAAGTATTCGGACATATGTTTTTATAGTGGTTTGCTACTATTTATGACTATTTCGGGACATGTTGTATATGGATTGTATGATAATGGAATAAAGTCTTTTTTGACAAACGGAGCTGATATCTCTTATTACCTGTTTTGTTTTCCTTTTTTATTAGAAACTATTGTAAATAAAGACGAAGAATGATTGAAAATAAAGTGGTTACTGTCGTAATGCCCGCTTATAACGCCGAAAAGACGTTAGAACAAACTTATCAAGAGATTCCTTTTGATATAGTAGATCATGTGATTTTGGTGGATGACAAAAGCAATGATGAAACAGTAAAAAAAGCACGTGAGTTAGGTATTAAACATATTATTTCTCATGAGATAAATAAGGGATACGGGGGAAACCAAAAAACTTGCTATGATAAGGCACTTGAGTTAAAATCGGATATTGTGATTATGCTTCATCCGGATTATCAATATACACCTAAATTGATACATGCTATGACTTATGTGATTGCGGATGATGTCTATCAAGTAGTCTTTGGTTCGCGGATTTTAGGAAAAGGGGCTTTAAGAGGTGGAATGCCTATTTATAAATATATAAGTAATCGTGTACTTACATTGATACAAAATATATTAATGAATAATAAGTTATCTGAGTATCATACGGGATATAGGGCTTTTTCGTCTGAGGTCTTAAAATCCATTGATTATAAGAAATGTTCGGATAATTTTGTTTTTGATAATCAAGTAATCGCTCAGATATGTGATAAAGGTTATGAAATAGCCGAGGTTACTTGTCCTACAAAATATTTTCCTGAAGCTTCTTCTATTAAGTTATACAATAGTATGGTGTACGGATTGGGAGTATTAGGTGTAGCTTTTCAGTATTTTTTACATAAGGTGAGAATAAAAAAATATAGAATTTTGAAGTAGTATTTATATCACAAAAAAGAGCTGTTTTCTATTCAAAGCAGCTCTTTTTTGTATGAAACATTTAAGTCTTTATCTGATCGAACCCCTCACCGTATACCCCTCGGACGATACTTTGGGAGATGAACGCTTGGTGGTCTATCCGCTTCACGATCCGGAAGATGGAGACGGATTCGGATTTCTTGGCGAGTAGTACGACTACTTTGACGGGTTTGCGGGAATAACCGCCCTCGCCGTCCAGTATCGTGCAGCCGCGGCCTAAGTCATGGATGATGCGATCCGCTATCTCGTCGTACTTCTGGGAGAAGATGAGGAATTGTACGGATTGGCGGTTACCGTTCAATACCATGTCGAGAACGTAATTGCTTATGACCATCTCCACGAAACCGAAAACGATCTTGTCCACGTTATGGAACAGGAAGAAAGAGGAACTGATGATGAAGAAATCGCAAAACAGAAGGATACGTCCGATCGATATATTCTTATATTTATTTATTACCGCACCGATAATATCCGTACCTCCGGTACTACCGTTCGCCGAGAATACCAATCCTAGTCCGGCACCACACATAAACGCTCCGATTATGATAGCCATAAACGGCTGGTCGTGCAGTATAGGTTGTCCTTTCAGCAGCCACTCGAAGAGAGAGAGAGAAGCCGAGAGTGAGAAAACTCCGAAAATAGTTTTTATCAAGAATTTTAGACCAAGGATCTTTAAGGCTACCACCAACAAGGCTACGTTGATGACAAAATAAGATACGGATACCGGGATCAATCCATTGGAGGCAAAGAAGATCAACGCACAGATACCACTTACCCCACCTGTCACGATCTCGTTGGAAAGGATAAAGGCGTTGAATCCGAATCCGTATAATAAAGTTCCGAACAGGATCATTAGATAATCCTGTACGGAAAAATAGATTTTTGTGAGTTTTAAGTTCATCCCACTACGATATTAACGATTTTGCCGGGAACGACAATTACCTTCTTAACGGTCTTGCCTTCCATCCACTTCGCTGAGTTCTCATGGCTCAAGGCCGCCTTCTCAGCGTCTTCACGGGAGATATCTGCCGGAAGTTCGAGGTTGAAACGGGCTTTACCATTGAATGAGATGACGTAGGTAACTGATTTTTCTACCAGATACTCTTCGTTATGTTCCGGCCACTGGGCATCGCAGATGGTCGTATCATGTCCTAATTGATGCCATAGCTCTTCCGCTATATGAGGAGCGAACGGAGCCAATAAAGTGATCAGCGGCTCCAAGATGGCGCGCTTGCTGCATTTTAAGCTCGTTAACTCGTTCACGCAAATCATGAAGGCGCTAATGGACGTGTTGTATGAGAAATGCTCGATGTCGAACGTTACTTTCTTGATCAGCTTATGCAAGGATTTCAATTCGTCGGCCGTAGGCTCGGCATCGGTAACTTGTAGGGTATCCGTATTGCCGAAGAACAAGCCCCAAAGCTTCTTTAAGAAACGGTGTACGCCGTCGATACCGTTCGTATCCCAAGGCTTGGATTGCTCCAGCGGGCCTAGGAACATCTCGTACAAACGTAGGGTATCGGCACCATATTTCTCAACGATCATATCCGGGTTCACTACGTTGAACATGGATTTGGACATCTTCTCGACTGCCCATCCGCAGATATATTTACCATCTTCCAATACGAACTCCGCGTCGTTGTATTCCGGACGCCAGTTCTTGAAAGCCTCTATATCCAACAGATCGTTAGATACGATATTTACGTCTACATGGATAGGGGTGACCTCGTATTGGTTTTTCAAGTTCAAGGAAACGAATTTATTGGTTCCGTTGATGCGGTACACGAAGTTCGACCGTCCTTGGATCATACCTTGGTTGATCAATTTCTTGAACGGCTCTTCCTCGCAAACGATACCCAAGTCGAACAAGAACTTATTCCAGAAACGGCTGTAGATCAAATGGCCGGTAGCGTGTTCCGTACCACCGATATATAAATCCACGTTTCTCCAATATTCATCCACGTCTTTAGCTACCAAGGCTTTATCATTACGCGGGTCCATATAGCGCAAATAATAAGCGGAAGAACCGGCGAAGCCCGGCATCGTACAAAGCTCCAGCGGGAAGATCGTCTGGTTATCGATCTTCGATACCTCGGTGACTTTTTGGTTTACCGTGTCCCAAGCCCATTTAACGGCGTGTCCTAATGGAGGCTCGCCCGTCTCGGTAGGCAAGAATTTATCTACTTCCGGCAGCAACAAGGGCAGACATTCTTCTGGCAACATCTGAGGCATGCCATCGGCGTCGTAATATACCGGGAACGGTTCGCCCCAATAACGCTGGCGGCTGAAAATAGCGTCGCGCAAGCGGTAGTTTATCTTCACACGTCCCAGATCGTGATCTTTTACGTATTTCTTGGTAGCGGCTATCGCTTCTTTGATCGTCAGTCCGTTCAAGGAAAGATCGCAATAAGGAGTAACGCCGGCTCTCGGAGAATTGTATACGATACCTTCCTTGGCATCGAAACTTTCCTCGCTTACGTCGCAACCTTCCACCAAGGGGCGGATTTCCAGTCCGAAATGCTTTGCGAAAGCGTAGTCGCGGCTATCGTGCGCCGGAACCGCCATGATCGCTCCCGTACCGTAGCCGGCCAATACATAGTCGCTGATCCAGATGGGAACCGCCTCGCCCGTAAACGGGTTAATAGCGTAGGAACCACTGAATACACCGGTTACCTGACGGTCGGCGATGCGCTCGCGCTCGGTACGTTTCTTGGTACGATCTAGGTAAGCGTCTACTTCCGCTTTTTGGTCTGCCGTAGTTAATTGTTGAACCAATTCGCTTTCCGGAGCTAATACCATGAAGGTAACACCAAACATCGTATCGGCACGGGTCGTAAAGATCGTGAATTCCCTGTCGCTGTCTTTTACCTTGAAGCGAACCTCGGCACCTTCGCTGCGTCCGATCCAGTTCTTTTGGGTCTCTTTCAAGGAATCCGTCCAGTCGATCGTATCCAATCCGTCCAACAGGCGTTGCGCGTAAGCGGATACACGTAAGCACCATTGGCGCATGATCTTTTGTTCCACCGGATAGCCTCCACGCTCGGAAACACCGTTCACGACCTCATCGTTCGCTAATACGGTACCCAAGGCGGCACACCAGTTTACCATGGTCTCTCCACGATAAGCGATCCGGTAGTTGAGTAATATCTCTTGTTTTTCTTTATCGCTCTTGGCTTTCCATTCCTCGGCGGTGAAACTAAGTTCCTCTCCGCAAGCTACGTTCAGCCCTTCCGTACCACTTGTCTCGAAGGCTTGTATCAACTCGCTGATCGGGCGGGCTTGCTTCTCGTCGTTGCAGTAGTAGCTGTTGAACATCCGGATGAAGGCCCATTGCGTCCATTTGTAATATTCGGGATCGCAGGTACGGATCTCACGGCTCCAATCGTAGCAGAAACCGATCTTTTCCAATTGCTCCCGATAACGGGCTATATTATTCTTTGTCGTGATCTCCGGATGTTGTCCGGTTTGGATGGCGTATTGCTCGGCGGGTAGTCCGTAAGCGTCGTAACCCATCGGGTGCAATACGTTGAAACCTTGCAAACGTTTGAAACGCGAATAAATATCAGAAGCTATATAACCGAGCGGGTGGCCAACGTGCAATCCCGCACCGGAAGGATAGGGGAACATGTCCAATACATAGTATTTAGGCTTATTCGTGTCCTTTTCGACTTTATAAACCTTTTCGGCAATCCAGTAGTCGTGCCACTTCTTCTCAATCTCTCTGAAATTGTACTCCATGATCGTTTATCGTTTTTGTATCGTTTTCTATTTAAGGCCACAAAGTTAGTGAATTTATTTATTTTATATGAGTTATTTACATGAACTGTTTATTTCACGTAACCAATCCGGGGGTGAGATTGATTCTCGGTTCTTTTCGCTTGTAACTCAGCGAGTGACAGATTGATTAGCTCAAGTTGCGTACGGGTATCTTCGTTGATGTCGTTGTAATCGGCAAATGCTTCTTCGATATACGCTTTGAGTTCCTTTACTTCTTGTTGGAGTTCAAGCAAAGGGGAGGAAGAACTTATTATTTGTCGTATGCCGACGAAAGCACGCATGATAGAGATATTGACTTTAATGGCTGTATCGGATCTGAGTACAGAAGAAAGCATTGCTATACCTTGCTCCGTGAAAGCGAATGGAGCATATTGGTTACCTCCTTTCTTTGAGATGCCAATTTGGCATACCATATTGTTTTTCAAGTTGTTAAATTCTTGAATTGTTAATGTGAACATAAAATCATCAGGAAAGCGTTCTATGTTTCGTCTGACCGCACGTTTCAATTGGGCGGTTTCCGTTCCATACATTTCCGCCAGATCAAAATCCAGCATGACTTTTTGCCCTCTGATCTCATAAATCTTGTTTTGTATCGCTTGTAATTCCATAGTATAAGAACTTATTAGTTTACTTTATTTGATATAACCAATTTTAGGTCTTTTAGCATTGTTCTTTTTCTTTGTAGCCAGTTCGGAAAGAGCTATGTAAATATCATCCAAAGACTTTTGGGTGTCTTCACTGAGATCATTGATAGCGCAAAGCGTTTCCTCATTAGCCATTTCAAGAGATTTGATACGTTCTTGTAGTTCTTTAATTTCGATGGAACTAGTGATAGTTTGTAAGGTATAATTCCGGATAGCGACAAAGGCTCTCATAATGTTTCTGTTGATTTCTATGGCAGTTTTAGAATTTAGCACACTACTAAGCATAGCCACCCCTAATTCCGTGAAAGCAAAAGGCTTATATTTGAAATTACTACCTCTTCCTTTATTCAAGATACCAAATTGGCATCTTGAAAGTTCCTCCTTGGTTAACTCAAACATGAAATCATCTCCTTCAAAGCGTTCTATATTACGTCTGACCGCACGTTTCAATTGGGCAGTTTCCGTTCCATACATTTCCGCCAGATCAAAATCCAGCATGACTTTTTGCCCTCTGATCTCATAAATCTTGTTTTGTATCGTTTGTAATTCCATAGTAAAGATTTTAGTTTAATATTGTGGTCGCAAAGGTTTGTAAAATAATTGAGATAAGCAATAAGCTAGTTGGATATTAATGATTGGTTGCATTTGTAAGTTGTACAATGAATTATTGCTGATCCGGCTTATTGTCTATTTTTTATGTGTTCTTATTTTCCTTATAAGATTTCCGGGAAAAACACGTACGTGATTTATGAAAAACACGTACGACTTTTCGGAAAAACATGTACGTGTTTTCCGGAAAACATGATGATGTTTTTATATCACTGATATTCATGTATATATAACTTGATACCTTTGCATGGACTTATTGTGTGTTTTTTCTTCTTGTATTTGTTATTTTGTTGTTCTATCGTTTGTTTATGAATTAAAAATATTTAATTTTGCTTATCTATAATAAAGGATGAAGTCATTTATATATATACTATTAACTTCCTTGACTTTCCTTGTGGTAGGATGCCAAAATGAATCTGAGGAAATCCGTTTGATCAATCAGGCGGAACGCCTGTTTGATGCCTATCCGGATAGCGTAATCACTACATTGGATTCCATTCCGCTCCCGGAAGAGATGAGTCACCGTCTGATAGCCCGTTGGTGTATGTTGTACGCACGTGCCGCCGATAAAATAGAGGACGAAATGCCTTATACGAACCAGCTTGAGATCGCCTTGAAATACTATCAAAAGAAAAAGATGCGGGAAGAGGAGGCTGAGATCGGCCTTTATCTGGGGCGTTCGTATGTGGAGGATAAGGAGTACGAGAAGGCAATGAGGGCTTACTCCGATGCGCTGGAGGTAGCGTTGGCAATTAAGGATTATAATCGTGCCGGGTATATTTGTAGTTATATGGGAGATTTGTATGAGGTAGATCTTCGTTATATACTAGCCGCTGAGAAGTATAAAGAAAGCGGAAAGTATTTCCATTTAGCTAATAATACTACGAGCTATGTACGTGCGTTCGTGAATGAGGCCCATAGTTACTCAATAGCTGATTCGTCTTATCTAGCCCTAGCTTCATTGAAACAAGCCGAAATGGTTATGGATTCATTAAATGTTGAAGAAGTAAGGTCTTATGTATATAATGGTTTAGGTAATATATATAATGACTTGGGAGATTATGATTTAGCGGAATATTATATTTTACGATGTATAGAACTAGATCTAGAAGACGTAGCTTCAGATTATTTGGTGTTGGTTGATATCGAGGAAAAACGTGGTAACATAGAGAAGGCTGAGCAGTATTTAAGAAAGGCTAGTGAGGTATCTACTGATAATGAGTTGGTTCTGATTACTATAACTTATTATAATTATGTAATGAATAAGAAACAAGATAACTTGAAAAATGCTTTAAACTTTTATGAAAAATATGTAGCAACAGAGGATTCTCTTATAAATGTAAGTAAATCTGTAGATATATATGATGCAGAGCAAAAATATGAACGTTTGAAATTACACAATAAAAATGTAGAATTGGTTTTAGAAAATCAAAAGATCTATCTGTTTATATTGCTTTTATTATTTGCTATTGCTTTACTTGTCATTTTCTATTTAATGACATTGAGACGAAAAAATAGATCACTATTGAAACAACAAGAGGAAATAAATGATTTAAATCAAAATATATATCATTTGTCTATAGAATTGCGTGAGAAAGAAGAGCAATTGAAGTTGCAAGAAAATTCATTACATCTAGCAAAGGAGGAATTAGTATCCTATGAAAATATAAAAAAAGAAGTAGAGGATTTGAGACATAGATTAATCAATTTAAGAGAAATAAAGATTTTAAACTCTAGCTTAGCTCAAAAAATAAAGAGGATGTCTCAAACGGTTTGGTCGAAAGCCTCACAAGCAGTAATCGATGAGAAGATGTGGATTGATATAGAAGTGTTGATGGTAGAGGTATATCCTGATATTGTAAAGGCATTGAGAGACGCAGACCTATCTTTTTCGGAAATGCACCTTTGTTTTCTTACCTTATTCAAATTAGATACGAAAGCCATGTCTACCCTTTTAAATATAATACCAACTTCCGTAGACAAAACACGCTTGCGGGTACGGAAAAAGTTACATTGGGAAGGCAAGCAAGATTTCTATGAGTCGCTTATCCATATTTAACCTGTTTAGCCTGTTATAGACTCTGTTTAGATACAATTTTAGAGTTTTGTCCATATATGTGTTGGTTTACTTATTTGATTATTAAATAATTATCTATTTTTGCTTGTCCATACCTTCTTGAGGTTTTCGTACTCTCTATGTCATATAAACTCTCTATTTTTACAGTCATAAACAATAACGAAAAAAGAGAGTGCATATGAAAAATTTAAAATGGCTGTTACTAGCTCTATTTATTATCTCTACTTGTACAGCTTCATTATTAGCGCAGCGTATATCTATACGTGGGCACGGAGGTTGGCATAAAAAACAGCGGTCTATTAATTTAGATGTACCTATAATAGCTGATATCGATGAAACCTCGAAAGTTTTGTCTTTGGAATTTTTGGAATATATAGGAGAGGTACGAGTATCTGTTGCGGATGCGAATGGAAATATCGTTTATGGGGAAGTTGTGAATACACAAAATACTTCTTTTCATATTATTCCTTTGGATGATGTTGCATCAGGATCATACGAACTTTCCATATCGGATTCAGAAAATTATGCAGAAGGATTTTTTAATTTATAATATAGTATTGTTATGAGAAAAATATTTTTGTTTTTCATGATTTTAATATCATTTGTTTCTTGTTCATCAGAAATATTGAATGATAATTTGAGTGGGAGTGTAAATAAAACTACTCTTTCTATTGAAAATGACACAATAAAAAGTCATGAGTTATTAGAAGATTTTAGTAAAGCGTTATCTAGTGCTCTAAATTCTTCTGTTGAACTAAGGAGACTTATAAAAGATGAAGCTCTAAAAATGTTTGACTATGATTATGATGTTTTGTATTTATCTATAAATACATATAAATTATCTTCTGGAAAAACAGTTGATGAACTTATGGAATTATATATAGATACTAGTAAATTAGAGCTTGTTAAACAAAAATATCCTACTTTGACTATATTTGTACCTGTGTTACCTGATAATAGCTTTTCGGCAGAAAGTTGGAATCCGGAAGATGAAATTCCATATACTGCATTAAGAATTGAAAATAGTAATGATATAATGGGGTATGGTGTAGAAAAAGAGTTTTTAATACTGTCGAATGAGATTCCTAAATATCCTATTCTTGTAATAAAATTAAATGAAAGAGTTATATCTGTAAATAAAGTTCAAAAGAAATTATATATGTCTGATCATAATGTAAATAGTGATACAGATATTATTTTTATAAGTGATGTTTTTGATAATACAAACAACAATAGGATAAATAGTTCTATATTAAATACTCGTAGTAGTGAAAGAGATCGTGCAGGATCAATACCAGATAATATGAAAAAAGTTTATGAAGCTTATGATATTTATAACCCATCAGATACAAACGGTTGGTTAAGAGATTATATATATTTTGATTTGACTCCTCAGAAAAATAAAGGACCTTTTAACTTGGATTTTAAAGAGAGTTTAGTTCATTTTAAGTTGATAGGAGATCCACGAACTGTTATGAATAAAATATGTGATCAAACAAATGATCCTAGAATAGATGGAAATAGTCATGAACATGAAATAGATTATGGTGATAGTCATTATGGTCGACCGGGTACAACAATTGTTACTCCATGGACAGATGGTTTCCTTGAGTTTAAGGTAAAAGTGTATGTGGCAAATCAAGTAGGTATAAGCAATGAACTAACAACTTTTTTTACAGTTGAGCCTAGTGCTTTATTTAAAACAACACCTAAAGATCCTCTAAGCAAAAAGTATGAGGTTAAATCTATAGAGCTAACAGATGGAATAGAGCTTCAATTACCTCTTTTTGAATGGAATATAGAAAATTATGGTACCGTGATGAAGATTTCAATAGAAGAAGTGGATGCTACAGAAACAGTTCAAAGCACAGAGTCTTCAACTGTTACGTTTGCGACTAATTTTGGGTTTGATCCATCATTTGGAGAAAAAGTGAAAATAGGTTTAAAATTTGGTGCAACAAATACTATATCGAAAAATATTTCATATACAGTAACTAAGACATTAGGAAATGATGAATTGGGAGAGGTTATTGTTAATTTTGCAGATAAAATTCTGAAATCTAAAAATAATGTATCTACCAGCAGAAATTGGAAACCGGATTATATCGATAAATATAAAACTGGCTGGTATCAATTAGCTGTGAGTCCATTAAAATATAACTAATATTAATAGTAAAATAAAGTAGTACATATATAATATGTATGGATTAGCCTAGATAATTTTAGTTTATTCTCCTTACTTATACTATATGTGTACTATTTTGTTATAATATTATCTAAAATGAATACAAAAAGTATATATTTATTTTTTTTATTAAGTCTGTTTATTTGTGTATCATGTAATGATAAAGAGCCTTCTATAGTAGATAAGTATCCTTATTACTTTGCTTACTTTGAGGGAGAAGTAAATGGCCAATATATTTCTTTATTAAATCAATCTAGTTATCAGTGTTCAATTGAAAGGGGAAATTTTTGGATACATGATATAGAAAAAGAATTATATGGATTTTATTGGAAAGTACCTTTAAAATTAGTAAATTTTACTTATCCTTATCCTGAACTTCATATCTCATTGATTCCTTTACTTAAGCAAGAATATCATATAAAAAAAGGATATTTATCTACAGAGGAAAAAGAGTCTACTGTCAGAATAATTAGAGAGGGAAGTGAAATAACCTACCATCCTCTGAAAACTCCTTTTTGTTTGCGAGTAGATACTGTTTTTTTTCAAGAGGATAGCGAGATTCCTTATATAGAAGGATATATGGATGGAATTTTATATAACACAGAAAATAGTGTTGATTCTATCGTAATAAGGAATGTATATTTCGGTATTCATTGAATGGCATAGGAATTTATGTTTTTTCGTATTTTTTGTTTGCGATATTGTCTCTTTCGTGATTAAGAACTATCTTTGACAGACCATCCAATAGTGGATACCGAATCAAAATCAAATTGACTATGAAAACAAAAAAGGAACAAGAGTTTATGAAAGAGATGCAAGACAGGTATATCCGTTTCGATTGGGCTATTAAACGTCTGCTTCGTCAGAAAGCTAATTTCGATGTGCTTGAGGGATTTCTCACCGTATTCCTCGAGGAGAAAATCACGATCGTGGAGCTATTGGAGAGTAAGGGAAACCGTGTGGACATCAAGGCGCTGAACAGCAAGGGAGAGATCATTATCATAGAGATACAGAACACACGCGAGCTTTATTATCTCGAACGTATCCTTTACGGGGTGGCGAAAGCGATCACCGAACATATCCATTTGGGCGACGCTTACTATAAGGTGAAAAAGATCTATTAGATCAGCGTTCTTTATTTCGATATAGGCATAGGTCTGGATTATCTGTATCATGGGCAAAATCAGTTCATCGGCGTGCACTCGAAGGACCAGTTATTCATAAATACCAAGGAGCGGGACGCTATTGTCTCCCGTTTGCCTTCTGAGATCTTCCCTGAATATATACTTATACGTGTGAATGAGTTCAATAAGGTGGCCGTCACGCCCTTGGAGGAATGGATGGATTACTTGAAGGATGGTACGATCCGTCCCGACACCACGGCTCCCGGACTGGGTGAGGCGCGTGAGAAATTGAGATACTATTCCATGACTCCCTCTGAGCGTAATGCCTATGATGAACACTTGAGCGCTATCATGATCCAAAATGACGTGCTTGACTCTGCGAAACTGGAAGGACGCATCGAGGGATTGGCTGAGGGCCGAGAAGAGAATAATAAAGCGAATGCCCTAAAAATGAACGCTTTAGGTATCGAGTCTGAAATAATCCGGCAAGTTACAGGTCTTGCGCCGGGGGAATATGATTGAAATTCTTCGTAAATTTGTGGTTCTTTAAGCATATCTTATAGTAAGGATCGAATATGAAAATGAGTGAAAAGGAGGTTGATACATCAAATGAACTACGGGTCTTGTCCCTGTTCTCTGGATGTGGGGGCATGGATTTAGGATTCGAGGGGGATTTTATATGTCATCGTAAGTCTATATCTCCTCAAAGTTCGTGGATTCAAGAGGTTATTGATGAACATTGGGTTCGTTTACAGAGGAATCGTTTTCGAACGGTCTTTGCGAATGATATATTGAAAGAGGCACAAACCGCTTGGCTTCAATATATGGATCGATTCGGATATGATAAAAACGTTTATAACACAAAGAGTATCGTAGACTTGGTGAAAGAGCATCGAGCGGGGAAAAAAGTCTTCCCTAAAAATATAGATGTCGTCACGGGAGGTTTTCCTTGCCAGGATTTCAGTGTCTCCGGTAAACGTTTGGGATTTGAGTCGAATAAGGATCATACCGGGAAATTGCGTGAGGACGATGAGGCCTCGGAAGAGACGAGGGGTAAACTTTACTATTGGATGAAGCAGGTGATCGATATTACGAGACCCAAGCTGTTTATTGCGGAGAACGTGAAGGGACTGGTGAATCTGGGAGACGTGAAAAGTATTATTCAGAGAGACTTCGCCCATGCGGCTGGGGATGGATATATTGTTTTAGATCCTCAAGTTTTACATGCGGGCAATTATGGGGTTCCGGAGTCTAGGGAGCGTGTGATTTTTATCGGGATACGTAAGTCCGCGTTAAAGGTTAAGGCTTTAAGAGCGCTTCAAGAGGAGAAGATACCCAAAGCTTACGATCCTTATCCGAGTCCGACACATGCTTGCACCGTGGAAGATAAGAAACTATTGCCACCGGTGGTTTGTCGGGATGTATTTGTAGGATTGGAGGAACCGGATAGGACAGACGATCTGTCCCAGCGGTATTATTCACAGGCGAAATATATGGGAGCTCATTGTCAAGGTCAAAAGGAGATTGCGCTGGATCATATTGGCCCGACGATTCGTTCCGAGCATCATGGAAATATAGAATACCGTCGTTTATCCCGGGAGCATGGGGGCGTTATTACGGAAGAATTAGACGCCGGTTTACAAGAACGTCGCTTAACTCCTCGAGAATGTGCTTTGATACAGACGTTTCCGCCGGATTATACGTTTGTCTCCCATAAAAAGAACAGTACACGTTTTGAGTTAAGTGCCTCAGGCGCTTATAAAGTGATCGGTAACGCGGTTCCTCCGGTATTAGCGTATCATATAGCGAATCGCATACAGACTTTATGGCCGTTGTATTTTAAAAAGAGATAATTATATCGGAATTCCGTCCAGAACTTATGTTGCCTAACCGATATGAGGTCTGGCTTAATGATATTTGGAAACTTATATCTCCGCAAACGGCTTAACGACTTGTATATGGAATTAGTTGGGGATTGAGACGGTTGATTTAGAACTAATAGCGAATCAGAAGGGTTATACAAATACGTAACATTAAAGTTTAAAGCTATGAAGTTTTTTATTGACACGGCGAATCTGGACCAGATCCGGGAAGCGAATGAATTGGGAGTATTGGATGGCGTGACGACTAATCCGTCCTTAATGGCGAAAGAGGGAATCCGGGGGGTGGAAAATCAACGGAAACACTATTTGGAAATTTGCGAGATCGTGGGCGGGGATGTTAGCGCCGAGGTAATCGCTACCGACTTAGAGGGCATGATAAAAGAAGGGGAGGAGTTGGCCGCTTTACATCCTAATATAGTCGTTAAAGTACCTTGTATCGAAGCGGGGATTAAAGCGATAAAATATTTCACCAGAAAAGGCATCCGTACGAATTGTACGCTGGTTTTCTCTGTCGGTCAGGCGTTATTGGCGGCTAAGGCCGGGGCTACGTATGTATCGCCGTTCGTCGGGCGTTTGGATGACATCGCCAGCGACGGGATAGAGCTGGTACGTAAGATCGTGGAAATGTATGATTATTACGATTATGATACCCAAGTATTGGCGGCTTCTATCCGTAGCACCCAGCATATCATCCAATGCGTGGAGGCGGGGGCGGATGTGGCTACCTGTCCTTTGTCCGCCATTAAAGGCTTATTGAAACACCCGTTAACGGATAGTGGGCTGGCTACTTTTCTAGCGGATTATAAGAAAGTAAACGGATAGAAAAAAAATAGTACCTTTGTGCGGATTAATTCGTAAACGCATTTAAAAGATTACTATCGTGGCAAAAGTTGTGGAAACCCCTTTGATGAAGCAGTATTTCGATATAAAAGCGAAACATCCGGACGCTATCCTTTTATTCCGGGTTGGAGACTTTTACGAGATGTATGGCGAGGACGCCGTGATTGGTGCGGAAATATTGGGTATCGTACAGACCAAGCGTGCGAATGGCGTGGCGCAACATGTCGAGATGGCGGGATTTCCACATCATGCCTTGGATTCTTATCTGCCGAAATTGGTGCGGGCCGGTAAGCGTGTGGCTATTTGCGACCAGCTGGAAGACCCTAAGTTGACGAAGAAACTGGTGAAGCGGGGTATTACGGAATTGGTGACTCCCGGTGTTTCCATCAATGATAATATACTGAATCATAAAGAGAATAATTTCTTGGCCTCTATCCATTTCGCCAAGGAGGTATGTGGTATCTCTTTCTTGGATATCTCTACCGGCGAGTTTATGACGGCGGAGGGTTCTATAGACTATATCGACAAATTACTCAATAACTTTTCCCCGAAGGAAGTCTTGATCGAACGAGGAAACAAGAAACGTTTCGAGGAGGCTTTCGGTCCTCGTTTCTTTATCTTTGAGCTGGATGACTGGATCTTTACGACCTCGGCTGCCGAGGATCGCCTGTTGAAGCATTTCGAGACGAAGAACCTGAAGGGTTTTGGCGTACAACATCTGAAATTAGGTATTATCGCTTCCGGGGCGATTCTGTATTATCTGGACCAGACCCAGCACACGCATATTTCCCATATCACCGCTTTATCCCGTATCGAGGAGGATCGATACGTCCGCTTGGATAAGTTTACGGTACGCAGCTTGGAACTGGTGGGTACGATGAACGATGAGGGAACAAGCTTGTTGGACGTGATCGATAAGACGATCTCGCCGATGGGCTCTCGTATGCTTCGCCGGTGGATACTATTCCCGCTAAAGGATGTAAAACCGATCCAAGAACGCCAAGAAGTCGTGGATTATTTCTTCCGTGAACCGGAGACAAAGGAGTTGCTGGATACGCAGTTGGAGCAGATCGGCGATTTGGAACGTATTATCTCCAAGGTGGCTGTCGGCCGTGTATCTCCTCGTGAGGTGGTTCAGCTAAAGGTCGCGCTTCGTGCGATCGAGCCGATCAAGGAGGCATGTATGGCGAGTGAGGAACCTAGCTTATGCCGGATCGGGGAGCAGTTGAACGTTTGCGCCTTGATCCGCGACCGGATTGAGAAAGAGATTAATAACGATCCCCCTTCGTTGGTCAATAAGGGGGGAATTATAGCGAAGGGTGTCAACGAGGAATTGGATGACTTGCGTGCCATCGCTTATTCCGGCAAGGATTATTTGTTGAAGGTACAGCAGCGTGAGATCGAATTGACGGGTATCCCAAGCTTGAAGATCGCTTTCAACAACGTCTTTGGTTATTACATAGAGGTACGTAATACCCATAAGGATAAAGTCCCGGCGAATTGGATCCGTAAACAGACCTTGGTGAACGCCGAGCGCTATATTACCGAGGAGTTGAAGGAATACGAGGAGAAGATATTAGGGGCGGAAGAAAAGATCCTTGCTCTGGAGACCCGCCTCTTCAATGAGCTGGTATTGGCCTTGACGGAGTATATTCCGCCTATCCAGATGAACGCGAACTTGATCGGGCGTATCGATTGCCTTTTATCTTTCGCCAAGGCCGCGGAGGCGAATAAGTATATCCGTCCGGTCGTGAGTGATTCCGACAAGATCGACATAAAGGGAGGTCGCCACCCGGTAATCGAGAAACAATTGCCCTTGGGAGAACCTTATATCGCCAATGATGTCTATCTGGATGACGAGAAACAACAGATCATCATTATCACGGGTCCGAATATGGCCGGTAAGTCCGCCTTATTGCGTCAGACAGCCTTGATTACGCTCATGGCGCAAATCGGTTGCTTCGTTCCGGCCGAGAGCGCCCATATCGGTATCGTGGATAAGATATTTACCCGTGTAGGCGCCTCGGATAATATCTCGGTGGGTGAGTCTACTTTTATGGTAGAGATGAATGAGGCCTCCGATATATTGAATAATATGACTTCGCGAAGCTTGGTACTGTTCGACGAGTTAGGCCGGGGTACCAGTACCTACGATGGTATATCGATCGCTTGGGCGATCGTGGAATATATCCATGAGCACCCTAACGCAAAGGCGAAGACGCTGTTCGCTACCCATTACCACGAGCTGAACGAGATGGAGCGTGCCTTTAAGCGGATCAAGAATTATAACGTATCGGTCAAGGAAGTAGGGAATAAGGTGATATTCTTGCGTAAGTTGATACCGGGAGGAAGCGAGCATAGCTTTGGTATCCACGTGGCGAAAATGGCCGGTATGCCTAAAAGTATCGTGAAGCGTTCGAATGAGATCTTGAAGCAGTTGGAGTCCGAGAATCGTCAGGAGGGTATTACGGGTAAGCCTGTAAAAGCGATCGCCTCTGCCGCCGAGGGGTATCAGCTGAGTTTCTTCCAGTTGGATGATCCGGTGTTGAGCCAAGTACGGGATGAGATCAAGAACTTGGACGTGAATAATCTTACCCCCTTGGATGCCTTAAATAAACTGAGTGAGATTAAGCGGATTATTACGGGGAAATAATCCGCTTGATCGTATTACCGATGATTGGTAATCGTTTACTTTTTAGGTCTCACCAACACTACCACCCGGTTGTCATCCTCTTCCAATGTCGTGGCCACCTCTTTTAGTTTGCCTTTCAGCTTTCCCCTTTTATAGTCCTGGCAAAGATCGGAAGCATTGATGGTAGAACACAATTCGCCTTTTGAATTGATGGGAGGAAATGTCACCATATAGATTTCTTTCTTATAAGAATAATCATCGTTGTATGTGATATAGTTGAAAAATTTCTTTTCTTGCGTATCGTATGCGAAGTACTTTCTCGGGAAACCTTCTCCTGTGTTAAAATCATATATATTCGTTACGCTTTCCATGAAATAATAACGATCGGAAATCAATCTTAAGACGACGAAAACGCCCGGATCCATGGTGTGGATAGGGGGTGTTCGTGCGATAAGCGGGCGCAAACTGTAATCAGGCATTAAGGTATAGACCGTATCTGCAGAGGCCTCAAATAGAATCCAATTACCGTTAAAAGGAATTATACTGTTATACGGACCTGGTCCAGCTGCTCTTGTTTCTCCTTTATCATAAAGTCTTTCAACGATATGGAATAATTGCTTCTCTTTATATGGAACCGTGATTTCTTTCGTTATACTTCCATCTTGCTTCGACACAAGCAAGAACGGTACCTCAAAATTAAACTTATCATAGCAAATCAAGTTGTTCTTGTCATAATCAAGCATTTCCACGTAAAACGAACTTTTCTCGCTTCTTTGATTCAGACTTCGTTTGAAATTTCCTTCCAAATCATAAACCCTTATCTTTTTCGCATGAAAATCATTTACGAAAATCTCTTCGTTTTCTTCATCTAACGAAACCGATCTCATAGACACGTATTCTTCTCCACCTTGTCCCTTGCGATTTATTTTGCGAATAGCTTTTCCGTTCCGCCCATATACGAAAATATTGCCATCATCGTAAAAGTTTGTCACGATTATGTATTTCTCGCCAACCGCCTGCACGCATGCCCGATTGATAAACTCATCGTTTGTTTCCAGCGGAATATACTCCACATCCATGAAGTCTTGAAGGACCAACTCTTTTTTGGTTGAATAACTATCGTTTACATCCACGGTTATAAGACCATCGGTCGATGAATGGCCGCCTCCACATCCAGCCATTACAAACAGGATGATTATCCCTGTAAAAATGAATCTTTTCATACGCATATGATTTTTGTTTAACTTATGGTGGTGAAGATACTATAAAAAGCCGATGGTTTTCACGAAATTATCCTATTATTTGTTGATCTCACTGGTAATTTCCTGCACATCTTGGAGCGTAAAACGCCCTAACAATTGCATGACGCTGAAGCCCCCGTCGTCCATGTCGGCTATCATGATCAACTCCTGTATCAGTTCTCCTTGTTGCTTGACGTAGAAATTGGCTTTGGTCTTTCCGTCTTTTACTCGCATGAGTTCCTCATGGTCCTTTCCGATCAAGGCTTTGAACTCCCCTCGCATTCGTTCCCTTAAATCCGCTTTTTGGGTGGTGAGTATTTGCAGGGATTCTATTTTCCCTTTCAGGTTGGCAAGGTTGAGTCCGGCGGTTTCCATGACCGGCATCATCTGAAACATCTTCTTGGAGATATATACGGAAGTAACATCATCCATATCCGCATATTTGTCGAAAAGCTTATTCTGGGCAAAACAGATATTCACGCAACAGAGAAGCAGTATTGTATATAGATATTTGAGTCTCATTGTATTAATCATTTAAATGTTTATTTACGATCTTGTTTATTTTTGTGATCTCTTGACCGGCTTCATTGACCTGCCCGAGACCTTTGTTTAAATTCCTAGACATGAACGCCAAGGCATTTTGGGCTACGACAGCTGCCTCTTCAGGATCGGTAAAGGTATCGGCCATAACGGGAGCCGGACGATTTGTCTCCGTGAAGATTAGGAATAGGGCGCCGAGAATAGCGGCGGCGATTCCGCTTATCCAATAGAAGGAACGTCTTCGTGATACTCGGGGAGATACCTCTTCTTGGGCTAGGAAGTCGATTCGTCGTTCCAGCCTTTCGGAAAGTCCCTCCGGTAAGGCTAAATCCTCTTGGAGTGCCTTGTTTATTAGTTCATCTATCCTTTTATCATCCATGACAACTTGCTTTTTCTAGTTTCTCCCGGATCAATTTGCGTGCCCGGGAAAGTAATGTTCGTATATTAGAGGAGCTAAGCCCCGTAATCTGTTCAATGTCCTCATAGGAGCAATCCTCAATACCACGCAGGCGGATTACCTGCCTCTGGTTCTCGGGGAGCTGCTCGATCAGTTCCTGTATATGCCGGATATCCTCCTTTTCTTCCAGTTCCTTTTCCGGCGAGGAGTCGGTCGTTAATAGAACGGTCTCCAATGCCTCTTCATTGTCTCTTCGGCTTGCTTTAGGCGAGCGCAGGAAATCCAGACAAAGATTCTTGACCAATGTTATGGAAAATGCTTCCGGATTCTGGATATCTCCCAGCTCATCCCTTTTATTCCATAATTTGCAATAGGCATCTTGAAGTATGTCTTCCGCATCCGCTTTATTGTCTAATAAGGCATAAGCGATTCGATAGAGTTTAGGATGAAATGGAAGGAACCGTTGTTTAAAAACATCAACGTCCATCGGTATCGCCCTTAATGATTTCCAGTTTTGTGCTCATTGATTACCCGGTCTAGATCGGACGGGCTGATCTTTCCTTTGATACGGATTAACGCATTGTCGCTTCCTGTCGTGAATATGACCAGTTCACGGATCATATCCTCTTTTATTTTGACAAGAACTTTCGTGCGACTGTCCCTTTCATTTGCCGTGACCATCGTCTCGTAATCAGGATCTCTCAGGTTCCGTATGGCGGTAGACAGTCGCTCTTTCACCTCTTGGGCACAATTATCAAATTCAAGGATCTCTATACCGTTTACTCCCATTGTCTCGGTGAACAGGCTGGCTAGCTTCATCGTTATGTTTCCGATGTTTACGGAAGTAACATCGCTTTCACCCCGGAAAGCATTGAATAATTGATCCATCTTCTGCTGCCCGTATCCTACTTGGCTGATAAGGAGGATGGCCAGTAACGCTAGTAATCTTTTCATTGTAATTGACTTTTTCGTTAATACTATGTTTTTGGATCGCCCTTCGTCCGTGCGCCTTAGAGTGGGGCTTTCACAAAGAAGACGGGATAAGGGATTTGTTTGTTACAAAAATAGACAAAAAAAGAATTATTTTTTATTCAACTTAGGTATCCAAATGCAGGCAACTAAGTCGTGAAACTTAATCTCCTTACCATCGAAGTAGAATTTGTATGAGTATTTATATCCTTTATTCCAACAGGTGCCTTCCGGAATGATGTATTTGTAAGTCTTCCCATTGATCGTAAAGATCGCCTCAACTTCTTTTTCCCGGATAGGAGAGTAGGTAGGGACTATACGGATATTTTGCTCCTCCGCTTTCGCGTGTCGTAAAGTTACGGATGGATCTATTGTAAGTAAAGTGGCCTTGTGTGCCCCGGGAGTTCCTTTGATATTTCCGGTTACGATATCCATTGTGCCGGTATACTGCAAGGTATTACCTCCCGCACGGTTACCGATCTGTATGGAGGTTAGCTTGAATAGCCCGTTAATGTTCGAATCTTGATATATTTCGAAAGAGAGAAGTGATAACGCGTAATTCATGGAGAGTTTCGCGAGCGGAGATTTATGGTTAACCTCTTTTTGACCTTGCGAGAGCCTCCCATATTTATAAAAGGGGGTTTCCGCTGCGATTGGGGATATTTTGATCGGTATGGAGGTGGGATCTAACGGTATTTGTACTTTATAAGGTGAGTAAGCGTAGATCATGACTGGTCGATTAGATCTGAGGAATACCTGCGGTGTTTGTTTCCATTTTAAAGAACCTTTTGATGAGCCTACAGCCTTTGATTTTACGTTTTTATAAAGAGATGCGCCTTTATATAAACTGTCTTGATTACCATAGGTTATAAATAATCCTATTTCGGATCCTTCGGGCAGAATTTCGGTGAATACTGAAGAACCTGCCGTATAGGACCGGGTGGTCATTTCAAGAACCGACTTTTGTGCGATTGATTTCTCTTTGGACATCCACTGTTGATTTTCATGACATCCGGTAAAGATGATTAACAAGATCGTAATTAATAATAATTTGTTCATTTTGTCTGATGTTTTAATGGAACCTTTCAAACAATAAACATTTGAGCCAATATAGTTTATTATTCTATTACTATTAATTATCATTCCTGTTATAAAATAATATTTTTACATATTATATAGTAACGATTGTTTTATCCTCTTAATGCGCAAAGTAACCTGCTTTATTGTATACTATAATAATCAATATATCCAAGAGATATAAAGATATTATTAAACGGGTCTCGTCCTTGTAATAGTCAAATAGAAGAGTGTTTTTGGCGATAAGTTGAGAGGGAATGATAGCCCTTGAATGTAAAAGGGTATTTGGACGAGACCCGTTGTTTCTCTTAAACATAAAAAACTTACATGATATTGCCAATCAATCCTTCGTCGTTACCCGGTAACCAGTCTGTGATAGAGACGTCTCGCAATTGTAACGACCTTCCGTTAAAGCTTAGCTTATATAAATATTTTTTCCCTTTTTCCCATTGGGTGTTAGCGGGTATGTCAAATTTGTAGGTTTCTCCGTTGATAGTGAATAAGGTCTCCACGTCTCCGGTTCCGATCGTGTCGGAAGGTGGAATTACCATGAGCCGCATAGGATCACAATATTTCTCGTTGATGAGGGTAACCGGATTCGTCAAGGATAGTACTGTGGATGCGGATGTGCTACGGGCGGTAGAACCGATGATATCGCCTGTCGTGATATCGAGGGTTCCTTCGCTGACTAAAGTTGTTCCACCGGGCTTATTTCCTACTTGAACGGAACTTATAATAAAGGCACCTGTCTTGCCTTTGCTTAGGTTCAGCTGGAAAGATATAAGCGATAGGGCATGATTCATGCTGAGTAATACAAGTGGCGAGGTACTGTTGACTGCTTTTTGTCCGATCGCATGGGTTCCATACATATAATCATCGGTCTCCAATGCGTTCGGGGCCAGTTTAACAGGTATCTGTCGGGCGTTAAAATTTATATCTTCTTGATATGGATAATATGCGTATATCGTAGCTTCATTAGAGTCGAGGATCACCTCCGGACTCTGTTGCCACCGGATTTTCCCATTCACTCTATAAGCTTTTACGCTTACGTTTTTATAAGTGGATATGCCATTGTATAAATCGTCGACTGTACCGGACGTGATTTGTAGTCCGAGCATAGAGCCTTCTTTAAATTCTTGTATAAAATTGGTGGATTTTGTAGTTAGGATACGAGTCGTTATTTGGAGTAGTTTTTCATTCCAGCCGATATTCTCAAGACCTCCGAAGTCTTTGTCGCTGGAGCAACCCCAAAAGCTTAAAATCATACTGGCAAAGAGTACTAAATTTCTCATTATTTTATCTTATTTTTGTGTGAAACTTCTGGATGCAAATTTCGGGTGGTCAAGGGGAAAGGGAGGTGCATACGGTCTAAAACGTCGGTGAAATCGTATAAAATTAGATCGTTCAAATTGTCTAAGGTGTTCATATTGTTAACTGAGGGGTCAAAAAGAACATTCGGGGGGGCGTATTGTTTAATAGATAGGAGGTAGTGTTATTATGTTGGATAAAATTCAGTTTCTACTAAGCTTACAGATATTAGGCTTTTGTGTTTTTGGTGGTATGACCCTGCTACTACGGGCCCGTGAGAATAGGGCAAAACAGATTTTGGGGTGGAGTATGTTATTATGGGCGTTTTTAGCGGCGGTACGAGTATCGGTTAACCTGTATTTAGAGGATTCAAAAGAGATATTTCATCCGGATGTGCTGATTATGGGATGTATTGTGGTAGCTACATTAGCTTGTTACGTGATAGAAGTGTTACGACCTTGCTATATGACCGTTCGCCGTTTCTTTATTTTTACCAGTCCGATATGGGTATTGGGTATTTCTTTTTTGATTTACCGGATAGCCGGTGGAAATATTCATCGTTATAACTCTTTTGGCGAGGTATTCGATACCTTGAATCTGGATGTGGTTATAAGGCTTTTGATTTTATTTTTCACGTTTCTGTATATGATCGTTCCTATTTATCTGATCTTGCGCTATAGTGAGAGATTTAAGGTGTATTTAAGGGAAAATGTATCGGACCCGGAAGATTATGATCTGGACTGGTTGAAAAAGACCATGCTGATCCTTTCTTCTATGTATATTTTTTATTTGGTATTGTTGTTTACGGATCGGGTTAGCCTATATGTAATCGACAAAACGTTTTTATTGGTTTTATGGTACTATTTCTTTTATAAGGCCTTGTTCCTAAAGGTTATCCATTTGGATTACACATTCGAGAGCGGATGGGGATTACCCGATTTGGAGGAGGATACGGATGATGATCAAGGTAGTGAGGAACAGAAAGGCATCATACGCCAAAGGTATGTTGAGGAAGTACAGGCGTGGTTTGAACGTGAAAAGCCCTATCTACGGGAAGATTTGCGCTTAACGGATTTACAGCGGATCTTTCCGATGAGCCGTTCTTATCTATCCCAATTGTTTAATAAAGAACTAGGTTGTTCCTTCTCGGATTACGTAAACCATTTCAGGGTAGAGGAAAGTAAACGTCTATTGGAAGCCGAACCTCTGGCCAGTATACAAGAGATAGCCGAACGTTCGGGCTTCCATTCTATCAGTACGTTCCGTCGTGCGTTTATTAAGCAGACGGGGGTTATTCCTTCCGAATACAGGAGAGACGGGAACGAGTCAATTTAACCGGTAGCTGACGAAAGCGAATCGCTTGCTATCGGGGGCCCAAGAGTTTACGTTTATCGTACCTTGCCCGCCGAATAGTTTGACTAAAGTCTTAGGTTCTCCGCCCTCGGCCGGCATAAGGCGTAACTCTACGTTTTTATTGGCGAGGTGCTGTCCGGGTTCCAGATCTCCTTTTGTATAGGTGATGAAAACGATTTGTTTTCCATCCGGAGAGATGTGGGGAAACCAAGAATTTCGGGTCTCATCGAATGTCATCTGGGTTTGTTCGGAACCATCCGCCTTCATGCGCCAGACTTGCATAAGCCCGGTACGTACGGAGTTGAACCAGATATATTGTCCGCAAGGTGAGTATTCGGGGCCATCGTCCAAACCTTCGGCTGTCGTAAGACGTTTTTCTTCTCCGCCTAGGGCAGGAATGACGTAAACATCAAAATTACCGTTTCTTTCAGCGCAATAAGCGAGTTGTTTTCCGTCGGGGCTCCACCCGTGTAGGTAGCTAGGACCGAGTGGGGTAATCAACCGGGGAACACCTCCTTCGAAAGGTAGGGTATAGATACGCGACCGGCCATCTTCTTTCGTTCCGTTACTGATCGCTATTTGCTTCCCATCCGCGGAGATCACATGGTCGTTGTTGCAACGGGTTGCGTAGTCGCTATGGATTAATTGCGGCTCGCCGGGAGATTCCGGAGAGAGCTTATATAATTTTCCCCCGCTATTATATACAAGCCAATTACCATCCGGAGTCCAGTTAGGTGCCTCGATTAAAAAAGGGAATTCCTTGACAACGGAACGTTGCCCGGTCGTAATGTCCATCACTTCCAGCACACTAGTCACATTCTTTTTTTGGGCATGCGTACAAAAAACGGCGATACACATACAAAGTACAGAATAGAGAAAACGTTTCATATACATATAGATTTAAAGGATATAAGAAAACCGGGTAAAATTAGCTCTACGCTATTTTACCCGGTTTCAAAGATATGATTTATTTCGGTTACTCCTTATACATTGAAACGGAAATGCATGATATCTCCATCTTGCACAATATATTCCTTACCTTCGACGCTCATCTTTCCGGCCTCTTTAACAGCAGCCTCGGAGCCATAAGCGATATAATCCTCGTACTTGATCACCTCGGCACGGATAAATCCTTTTTCGAAGTCCGTATGGATAACACCGGCGCATTGAGGAGCTTTCCAGCCTTTATGGAACGTCCACGCACGACATTCGTCCGGTCCGGCGGTCAAGAAGGTTTGCAGGTTCAATAATTTATAAGCCGATTTAATCAAACGACTTACGCCGGACTCTTCCAATCCGATCTCTTGTAGGAACATCTGGCGCTCCTCATAGGTATCAAACTCAGCGATCTCGCTCTCGATCTTAGCGGCGACTACTAAAATCTGGGCATCTTCGTCTTTAACCGCCTCGCGTACGGCATCCACATATTTATTGCCGTTTACGGCGCTAGCCTCATCCACGTTACAAACATACATGACAGGTTTATCTGTCAGCAAGAATAAATCGTGGGCAATGCGTTCCTCGTCTTTCGTATCAAAAGAAACGGTACGTGCGCTTTTTCCTTGTTCTAAAGCTTCTTTGTATTTACAAAGTACCTCGTAAGCGATCTTGGCTTGCTTGTCGCCTCCGGTTTGCGCTTGTTTCTGCACCTTGGCGATACGGTTGTCTATCGTTTCCAAATCCTTGATCTGAAGCTCATAGTCAATGATCTCCTTATCACGGACCGGGTCTACACGTCCGTCCACGTGCACGATATTATCGTCGTCGAAGCAACGCAATACGTGCAAGATAGCGTCTGTCTCACGGATATTAGCCAAGAACTTATTGCCTAATCCCTCACCTTTACTCGCTCCTTTCACCAATCCGGCGATATCCACGATCTCTACGGTGGTGGGGATCACTCGCTGCGGATGTTCGATTTCCGCCAGCTTGTTCAGCCGCTCGTCGGGTACGGTGATCACGCCCACGTTCGGCTCGATGGTACAGAACGGAAAGTTCGCTGATTGTGCCTTCGCGTTGGATAGGCAATTGAAAAGGGTAGACTTTCCCACGTTGGGGAGGCCTACGATGCCACATTGTAATGCCATAATATGTTATTTTCTTTGATTATTGTCGATTGAATCTTTATCTCAACCCATTTCAAGTCGCGAAGATAATCAATTCCGGCTGAAATCCATTATCTTAATCCACCCTTGTTCTCCCGTGATGCCTCCGTGTCATATGACGGAAAATGGCGGGTCTTCACGCGAAAAAGGAGAGGGTGTGTCAAATTGGATAAACCGTCTGCGTTGTCTGCGTCCCCTAATACCGACTTTTGACACACCCTCCCTCGTTATGTTTTCGTTATATTTCTGTTATGTTTCTGTTAGATCTCGTCGGGCGGACTCGCTGTCCGGCTTTATTTTACTTGTGATCGTTATTTGACGATAAGCTGCCGCGTGAGTTTCTTGCCGTTGACGAGGACGAGGACGAAGTAGCGTCCGCTCCGTAGGTCGGATACGGGGATCTCCACCGTGGGACGGTCGAAGGTATATTGCTTCATCAACGCGGTCTCCGACCAGATCTGTACCTCGTAGCTTCCTCCCTCGGCGACGGTGAAGGTAGAGGCCATGCGCGGGTCGGGCGTGTTCACGTCGCCCAAGGTCAGTGTCACCGCGTTTGTGGCGGGATTCGGCGTGAGCGAGAAGCTATAGCCGGAGGAGCAATCCACGGCCTCCACCTCGCCTGTCGTCACCCAATCCCCATTCTCGCATCCCAGCGAGCGCGCTTCCATCGTGTACCAGCCTTGCGAGAGCGTATAATTCAAGGTATTCCTGCCTTTCGAGGCAGTAGTTGTCATCACGACCTGCAATCCCGGGTATTTCTTGAGACGGACTTCGTAAGAACTTAGATCGTAATCAGACTCTATCGTAAAGAAATTCCCGGAGTGGCTCGTGCACCAGGTATCGCTGTTTCCATTCACGGAGTTTCCGTAGGCGATTGAGCAGGAGGTATATCCACCGCTGATAAGTTTTCGTTCCACGGTTTTCGTGTAGCTCCCGCTCTTGATCGTGGCTTTCAGCACGGCCGTCCCGTTCCCGGTGGAAGAGACCGTGCAGGAGGTATTGCTTTGTGCCGTGATCCTCAACGGCCCGGTGCATGACCAAGTGACGGTGGAGTTCGGGTAGCTGACGGAGAATGTCTCGGAGGAGCATACTTGGTCTGAGCCTCCGGTGATGGAGACCGGGTAATAGGGGAGAAGGAAGTCGAGGAGGAGAGATGTTTTTACACCACAGCTATAAAGAGCATTTCCATGACCAACTATTCCTATCAAAGTATACTTTTGAAGAGAAGAATTCCAAACTGTCATAGGGCTTCCGCTATCTCCAGAATGTGTAGCGCTCGAGCCATTATTGTAGATGACTACATCTTCTGGATTAGATGAACTATAAGATGAATTTGCAACAATTGGTGCTTCCATTTTATATAATCTAGTCATTTGTTCAGTTTGAAAAGGATCATCTATAGGTCGTTTCGTCTTTCCATATCCTGTTACCCGAATAGTAGTACCTATGCTATAGGGAATCGTGTAAATAAAATCAATGGGACGTACACTATTACTATAAGATAAAACTCTTGATAATTTTAATAGCGCAATGTCATATTTTGGATGATAAATAATTTGTGTTACTCCATACAAATTGGATGAAGTCGCATTTGTTAGCTGAGTAATTCCTACTCCAATTTTTACTTGGCTTGCGGTGAATTTATCAACTACATGGGCTGCGGTAATGACAAGATCAGGAGCTATGATAGCACCTCCTCCGTTCCAATTGCCATTAGTTTGAATAACCGCTTGCCAAGGAGCATCCGTAATATTAATTGCGGTACCCCCGATAATCTTTTGTTGGGCGCTAACACTTAAACAAATAAGCCCTAATAATAAACTTAATAATCTTGTATTTCTCATAATGGTAATCCTAAATTAATTAATTTCTTCTATCTTGGCAGATCCCAGGCTTACGCAAGTGACGCTTGAGTCGGGGATACAGAGAGGATGGCGTTGCGTTTCCGTCGTGAAGTTCAAGAAAAGCCGCAGCCGTTTGCCGTATTGTCCTCTGTAGGGGAGGAGCAGGTCGTTGTGGGCGTAGACCACCGAGTTCTGTCGCAGGAATCCGTCCTTGTCAAACCGTAGGAATATGCCTTCGTCGTCGCATCCCGTATCGCAGACTGTCACTTCGGACTCTTGCGGCGGTATCATGTAAAAGTCGTATTCGGGGGCTTTGATGTGCTCCGCTTCATAAAGATTGATCTTGTCGTCCTCATCGCATGCGGCGGCGAGGGCCAAGAGGATGCCCAATGCCAGGGCGACACTCCATTGTTTTTCCTTCTTCTTTTTCATAATACACGTAGTTTTTGTGTGAAAATTTCTTTTCATGACGCATTTGATTTGATTGTTAATTCAATTCTTTGAAGTCCGCTTTCAGCGAGACGCAATGTACAGTGGAGTCGGGTACCTGGCAAAAAGGCTGCCGGAAGGAATATTCATAAAAGATCATTTGGATCCGTAGCTTTTTCCCCGGCCGGTCCTTGTAGGGCGCGAGCCAGTCGTTGTGGCAATAAACGAGGGAATCTTGCCAATATTCTCTCGTGGGCATATCCTCTATTTTCAAGAATATGCCGGGTGCGTCGCAATCGGTTTGCGTTACGGTGACATCCGCTTCCTCGGGAAGGATAGCCAGTATCCAGCCTTCCAACCGTTCCGCATCTTCCCACTTCCCGGGGAACGTCTGCCACTCGTCGTTGTCGTCTCCGCATGCGGCGGCGAGGGCTAGGAGGATGCTCAATGCCAGGGCCACGCTCCATCGTTTTTCCTTCTTCTTTTTCATGATACACGTTTTAAAGAATAAATAAAACTCTCTTTCACTCTCTTTTGCGATTAAGGGATAATCGCGTCCCAATATATGAATCTTTTTTGACGCGACAAATAAGCAAGAGGTTCTCTTTCAAGTTTTTTCAAGAGGTGGAGACCTGCGGGGAAACGAGGGAGGCCGGGTCGGCAACAGTTCCCGGCCTCCCTCGTTAGGTTTTCGTTATGTTTCTGTTAGATCTCGTCGGGCGACTCGCTGTCCGAGCCCGGGTCTGTCGGCTGGTCGGGATCGGCGGGTTGCTCCGGCTCGGCGGGGGAGGAAGTGGCGGGCTGCCCCAGCACGTTGCGCTTGTAGCGGAGGATCTGGGCGTTCATCGCGTCGACGAAGGGGGAGAGCTCGCCGGTCTCGTCGAGGGTGGCGTAGGCGTTGATCTTCTTGATAAGCGTGCGGTAGGCCGCGTCGGTGGCCTGGCGTGCGGCCTTCGTGGCGCCCACGGTCTTGGCGGCGTTCTCGGTGTCGCGCCGCATGAGCAGCTCGCGGGTCTGGTCGTTGGCCGTCTTCAGGTTGTCCGCGAAGGCCTTCAGGCCGAGGAGCGTGATCTGCGGGGCGAACTTGCCTTGCAAGTCGTCCGTGAAGTTGGTCAGCATACCCGTCTCCTTGTCCAGCTGCGCCTTCGTGTCGATCTTGTAATCCGCGATATGTTGCCAGAGCGCCTTGGCGGCGTCCAGCATCTCTCCCTCGGGGAGTTGCAGGAAGCCTTTCACGGCGTTCTTGTAGCCCGTGTAGTAGCCGTCGCGCCGTGCGTCAGCCTCGGCGATCGAGTCGGTAAGCTGGCTTTTCTGCGATACTTTCAGGCAGTCGTCCTCCGTGGCGAAGGTACTCTTGAGGGCGGCCAGCTCGCCGGGCACCTTGGCTTTCGCCACGTCGTCGGCCTCCACGCGCTCGATGGTGGCCTGCATGTAGTTGAAATGGGCTCCATTGGGGAGACCGTGTAAACTGATGTTGTCAATCGTGTTTTCCATAGGGAATGTTATTTTTTTGTTAAACATAAATTTGCCGTATCTATCCCGAAGCCGGTACGGTCTCAGCGGCGTTCGCTGAAGGTTTCCCGATGTTGGGACGGTCCCAGCGGTGTTCGCTGAAGGTTTCCCGATGTTGGGACGGTCCCAGCGGTGTTCGCTGAAGGTTTCCCGATGTTGGGACGGTCCCAGCGGCGTTCGCTGAAGGTTTCCCGATGTTGGGACGGTCTCAGCGGCGTTCGCTGAAGGTTTCCCGGTGTTGGGACTGCCATTCCAAAAATCGGCGTTACAATATTAGGTAAAATTAAGCGGAGGCGCAAACCGATCACGTATGTTGTGGGACATAGGAGATTGATTTTCCGGTATATTTTGGGGAGAAAGATAATTTTATCTATCCCGAGTCTTTTATATCTGCGTTTTTACCTATTTTCGCGTTGACATCTTAAAAAAGGTGTCATGACATATTAATAAGCGTTTATTGGCGCTTTGTTCTTGACGTATAGAAACTTCGCAACTTTCAGGTATTATCATGAACATAGCAACGGTAGATGCTCTCGGGATGTGTATTTGCACGTCTCCTTTAGGTCTTTGCGTGCGTTTGTAACGTATGCGTGACAGGTTTGAGGGGGGATGCTGTATTCATATCGGCGTGGGCTTCGACGTTGCTCGTTCTATAATACCGGGCAATGCGAAGGCCTCTATGCGTGGGACGAGCGACATGTATCGTTCCCACGCTTTTTTTATGCCTTAAACCGAGTTATAACCTTGCCGCGCCAAGGGAACGGCCGGCTTCATCCCATGTCAAGATGAAGAAGATTTTTGGATTGTTTTTATTCGTTCTGCTGTCTCACGGCAAAGCGATTGCCGGTGATTTCTCATTTGGGATCACCTCTCAAGGAGCCAACTTTTGGACCGCGATCACTCAGGCTCCGGTTTTTTTGATCGATAATATTTTGGGCGCGGGTGCTTCGGGTTTCACTTACGAGTGGATCAGCATCGAAGACTCGCAAGGTAAGATCAAGGTGGACAAAGGAAACTATTTTGGTTTCAAGGCCAAGGATATATTCAACAATTTCGGCTATGGCCTCACTTTTGGCTATCAGCCGAAGTTCTCCCCGCTGGGAATATTCGTGAATGGCGGGTACAAGTTCCGGCAATTCAGGATGCAACCGGACCGGGGGCTGGAGGGTATGGAGAAATATAAGTTGAACAGCTGGTCGGCGGGCGCTACGCTTCGGGTCACTCCGTTGATAGGTATGTATATGGATGAAGGATGGAGCCCTATCGCGGAGATCGGCACGAACTATAATCAGGTCTTTAAGTGCAAGGCACCGTATGAGCGGGACAAGGATCAATTTGGCAAGGGTTTCTCGACCCGGTTGGCCTTGGGCGTACGCATATGCTATGACGATTATGACGATCGCGGCATGTCGATCTCTTTGTCTTATGAGATCCCTCACTATGATTATTTCAATCGAGATTTCGTGGCGGCGGATGGTTCCATGCCTTATGCGGATATAAAGTCGAAGAACCACAGTGTCAGCTTGAGGCTGCAACTGGAATTTTGATAACATTCATAAAAATATACGATCATGAAAACAAAGCGTCTTTTGGGGATATTGATCCTTTCTGTGTTATGGGGGCATTGTATGGCCTCTTGTACTTCCGGGAACGGAAACGCGAAAGCTGCCGCGGAGAAAGCGGTGTGTGATGACTGGATCCATCCGGATTCGGTGGCTTATGAGATCCTGGGCAGGCGTTTGACGGACGTGCTGATCAACGCGAAGTCCGTCAAGGTTTACTCGCTCATTCCTAAAGAAACCGTCAATTCCGATGATTATGAGGTAGAGCCTCATTTCGTGCGCGAGAAATCGCTCGGGGCATTGACGAAAGCCCAGGCTACCGTGCTACGGTATATGCTTATATCCAACGGTGCCAACTATCACCGGGATTCCACCTTGATCGTCATGTCTCCTTATTATCCCGTGATTGAATTCGAGTTTGTAAAGAAGAAGGAGGTGGCGCACGTCATCCTGTCATTGAGCAACTATACGTGGACGGTTAAATTTGACGATAAGGTCCAATTCAAGTACAACTATGCGAGCGGTACGTTCATAAAGCGGTTTTGCGATTATTTCTTAAATGGTAAAAACAAATAAAGATGAGACATATATCGAGATACATATTGCTTCTGGCCGTGATAACGGTACGTTTTTGCGGAGAGGCGCAGACATTGCATACCGTCGTGTTTTGCAATACGATTGATGAGAGCATAGGGAAGAGCATGTCCATAGAGCTTCAAAATGTGACCAACCAAATCAAAACGCTGAATGGGTTGATCGACTATGATATGGATTTTCACTCGCTGGATGGACCGAATTGCACGAGAGAGAACTTGAAGTTGGTCATAGACCGGTTGGAGGTCGAGGAAAACGATGTGATACTTACTTTTTACGGCGGGCATGGCTCTCATGCCGAGAACGACAACGACCCTTGGCCGCAATATTGCATGAATACGGGCTTCGAGAACCAAGGAAACTGGGTTCCTATGGCTTCCTTGCAGAAATGGGTATCGGCCAAAAAGCCCCGCTTGGCTATCATCCTGTCTAATTGTTGCAATGTGGTACAGAAAGGGACCACCATCAAGCCTTTGTGGGCGATGGGAGGAGATTATACGAAATTGGATCGTGTAAAGGCGGCGAACTTCAAAAAGCTATTTGGCGCGAAGGGATTGGTGATGGCGACTTCCAGCAAGGTGCCGGAGCCTTCTTGGTGCGGGATTCCTGACGGAGGCTTGTTCACGTGCGATTTGATACAGGCCTTGCAAATGGTAGGATCCGGTACGATCGCGCCGGATTGGGAGTCCGTTTTGCAAAAGAGCTATACCTTGTGTAGTTCTCGCGACATCGTGGATCGCGAGGGGCAGCATCATCGGCAGCATCCTTATTTCAAGGTGGACCTGTCCGGAAATACGGATGATATAGATGGCCACGATAACCGTTGGGACAGCGATCCGTTGGGTCAAGCCTTGCTGGAAATTGTCAATAAGAAGATAGATCAATCCGGTCGCTTGGCCATGATCCCGAACATACTGGATAAATACATGGGAGGTTTCGATAAGGTCATGACGGTGGGGACAGATATGCGAACCGCTGTTGATTATGAGAACCCCCGGGACTTTTTGCGCCGTATATGCCTTTCTCCTTATATAAAGCAGGTGAATATCATCAAGAAAGCCGATGGTATATTGACGGTGCATGAGGTTAGAGTTAAATGATGTCTATAAAAAAGAAAGAGAAAATGAAAGCTGTGAAATTGTTTTTAGCATTGTTCATTATTGGGTTGGCGGCATTGGATCTTCAGGCACAAGACAAGCTGACAGAGGCCCAGAAAAAGATCTTCCAAGAGCGTGTGACGCAAAAGGTGGAAGAGTTCCAGGAAGGTTTGTCGAATATAGTCAACGATACGCTTACCCATGATATAAGGAAAGAAAACGTGGTGAATGTTCTAAAGTTGTTCATGGGCGAGGGGGATCCCTACGACTATTATGACGAGGAGCTGGATGAGCGTATCCATAGCACGGGGGTTCGGATGCAGACTTCAAGCGTATATAAAACGGTCACTCAATCGCAAAAATTGAAAAATTATATCCATAAGCTTTATGATCCCGAGACCGGTAAATCGTCGCTGGCTTATTCTAAAATAGTGATAGAGTCCGCTTCTGCCGTACGGGTGGACAATATAGAGAAAGTAGGCGATCACTATGAATGTGTCGCTTATTTCTCCCAGAAATTCATCGGGTATAAGGATGGCAAGGTTTGGTATTCGGATATAACGGGGAAGAAGATACGCTGTTATATCACGCATATTGATTTGCCTACGGGGAAACGGATTTTTGACGCTAAGCTAGGTGATATATATGTCCTTTCTACCCAAAGGTTGTAGAGGTATGAGATGGATATTGTCGATGTTTGTCCTGTTCGCCTGCGCTTGGCAGGCGAAAGGGCAATTTCAGCTTCCGGACACTACGCTCGAGCAGGACTTCGCCGCTCAGGTGAAGAGCTTGGATGAGTTTGCCGCACGGTTCAATGGAAAGGAGACAAAGCCGGGATTACCTCTCGATTCCTTGAATAGGCAAGCCAATATCCTATCCCTGTTTGATTTCAAGATCTCTCACGGAGGGATGACCGCGGATGAGTTTAAAAAGGAATTGCTGGATTTCGTACATGCGGTTTTATCTTGGGGAGAGCTATTGTCCGTGACAAATGAAAACGCCTATGCCGAGGCTAAGTGCCGGATAGAATATAATAAGAAGGCTTATCATATCACCTTGCTGATGAAACGGGAGATAACAGAACGTAAGACAAACAGGTGGGCGGTTTCCGGTGTCAGGGGAATATCATCTTTGGGGCTATATAACGACAGGCGGCTTACGATAAGCCCGGTCGATCATGAAACCCATTTCATGAGCTTGCAGGATTTCTTCCAGCTAAACCCTAAAGTAACCCCCTCCATGCGGGCGAAGGATAGGGAAATAGATGAATTGTCTTTCTTTTTTGGATTGTGTGTCGCGAAAGCCATAAAGTTTGTGCAAGTGGATGATTTGAAATTCCACTTCATGGATGTTCCCGGCTATGTCTTCGTGGTCGAGGAAATAGGACGTAGGGGAACAAACAGTGGTTGGTTGATCACCCAATTAAAGAAAGCGGATATGTTTGAGAAAAAGCGATATAAAATGACTTTATTCGGAGAAAACAAATGAGAAAAATAGGGCTTTCCATTTTGTGCGGTATGATTTCTTTTCATATGTGCGCACAACATTTTTATTATAGATTAGATGTTGCCACGAGTAATGTCTATTCATTCGTGGTGTCACATTTGGTGACAGCGGGACTGAACACCTTGGTGGATGGTATGTTGTTTGACAATTCTTATACTTATACGTATATGCGAAAGACAGACGATATTCGACCTATAGATGTTAACGGCTATAAAGTTACGGGGCTTACGGCTCGCGAGCTGTTTGGAGATATTACGACAGGCGCGAAACTTGGGTATCAAACCTATTCTCCCGGTAGGGTGAATGGGGGAATATATGGATCGGCACATTACAGGATCAATCAATTTAAGACAATGGAGTCGGATCACGAGGATATATATAGGCACGATCTGCATCGTTTATTGTTGGGTGGAGGTATGTTTCTCACGATTGGAGATATAGAGAGTAGTACGAAATTTGTTGTCGAGGCGGGGATTCGATATGAAATGCCCATGCGCTATGCGGGAATACCCGGAATGAGAATGGCTGACGCATTAAATAAGGGTTTGTCCAGCCATTATGCGATACGTATAAACGGCAATGGGGTTTTGCAAGGCTTGGGAATCTATGCGGATATCCCTCATTATAATTTGTTTACGGGAATGGGGAAACAGGCTGTAGGTTCGAATTTCAAGATGTTTACATTTGGTGTCATATTTACTATCACTCCATGGAAGATCAAAAACTTATACGATTTATAAAGATTGGAATGTTCTTGACCGCACTATCGATCAATGATTGTGTTGTGGCAGAAGTACAAACTCCGGTTTCCGTACAGGTGTTTTACGGTGGGATGAAAGAGCTGGGGCAGACGATCGATGCCAATAAAGCTTACGACATAGGAAAATCCATGAAAGAGTGTTTCTTTGGTATGGATGTTAGCGTGAGTGGCATTTCCTTGCCTAATGATTTCCGTTTTTTTAAATATGACGGAAAAAATCCATCACACACGAATGAGACTTTAAATTCAGCGACTTATGTCAATCGGTTGAAGGACTATATTTACAAAGACCGGGTATTAGAGGTGAATTACAAGATCCTGAAAAATGAATATGCTGGCGAGCAGCCTGATTTCTCAAAGGGAAGGATGACGGTATCGACATCGCTTGTCGCTACTTTTATAGAGAAAATGTATAATTTGAAAGGTTTTCAAAAGTTATTTCGAGATACGGTATATACGGATTATTCAAGTGGGAAAATCAGTGAAATAAAAAATGGGAATGGCATGACTGTCGTGAATATAGCTTCTTTAAGGACACAGGCTGCTCTAGCTTATCGTATGAAACAGTATGAAACGGCATATAAATGTTATACCCAGATTTTGGTATTATACCCGAATGATTCGGATACGTTATACAGAGTGGCTCTCATGACCTATTATCGGCAGGGGTGTGATTTTCTTAAGAAAAAACAGGCTCGTAAAAGAGGTGTAGAATATATGAAAAGGGCACAGGCGTATGGTTATTATTCTGATATAGGGGCAAAGGCTGCGAATGTGTTGCATAATTGGGAATATCCGGTTATATGATGGGGATCGCTTCGATATGGTGCCGGAGTAGGGTGGAGGAGGCGCTAATGCGCCTCCAGCCAGTTCGCCCCCTCGCCGCAATCGGCGATCAAGGGGACTCGCAGCGGCATGACACGCTCCATTTCCTCCAGCACGATTTTCTTTACCTCCTCGGCCTCCTCCTTGTAGACGTTGAAGTTCAGCTCATCGTGTACCTGCAGGATCATCTTGCTTTTCAATCCTTCCTTCTCGAAGCGTTCGTAAATGCGTACCATCGCTAGTTTGATGATATCGGCGGCGCTCCCTTGGATAGGGGCATTGATCGCGTTTCGCTCGGCATAGCCGCGTACGACGGCGTTGTGTGAGTTGATATCCGGAAGGAAACGCTTGCGCTTGAAAATGGTCTCTACGTATCCTTTTTCCTTGGCTACCTTGATGCTCTCCTCCATGTATTCCTTGATGCGGGGGTAGGTGCTGAAATAACCGTCTATCAGTTCCTTGGACTCAGAACGAGGGATGCCCAGACGCTCGGCGAGCCCGAAGACGGAGATGCCGTAGATGATACCGAAGTTGGCGGTTTTCGCCTTCCGGCGCATATCGCTGGTTACTTCTTCTACCGGGATTCCGTAGATCTTGGCGGCTGTGGCGGCGTGGATATCCGTTCCGCTTTGGAAAGCCTCGATCATATGCGGGTCACCGCTCAGGTGGGCCATGATACGAAGCTCGATCTGGGAGTAGTCGGCCGAGAAGAAGAGGCAATCCGTATTGTCCGGGATAAATGCCTTACGAATCTCACGACCCAGATCGTCCCGTACCGGAATGTTTTGCAGGTTCGGATTGGTAGAGCTGAGGCGTCCGGTAGATGTTACCGCTTGGTTGAAAGAGGTATGTATCTTTCCGGTCTGCGGATTGATCAACTCGGGTAGAGCGTCGATATAGGTACTTAATAACTTTTTAAGTCCGCGGTATTCAAGGAGCTTGCCGATGATGGGATGTTTGCTGCGAAGTTTCTCCAATACATCCTCGCTGGTACTGTAACCGCCTGTTTTGGTCTTCTTCGCTTTCTCGTCCAGCTTCAAGCGGTCGAAAAGGATCTCGCCGACCTGTTTCGTGGAGTTGATGTTGAATTCCGTGCCGGCCAGCTCGTAAACCTCTTGCTCCAGTTTGTTCATGGAGGCGGTAAGTTCGCCCGAAGATTGCTTAAGTGCTACCGTATCCAGCGTGACGCCGGTGGCCTCCATTTCCACTAATACATATATTAATGGCATCTCGATCGTGGTGAAGAGGGATTCCAATCCTTCCTTCTTCAATTCGGGTGCGAAATAATTCTTTAGCTTGAGCGTGATGTCCGCATCCTCGGCGGCATATTCGGCGATTTGCTCCACGGGCACGTTTCGCATCGATAGCTGGCTCTTTCCTTTTGGGCCGATCAGTTCCTCGATGGGAACGGTTTGGTACTTGAGATAGGTCTCCGCTAAGTAATCCATTCCGTGCCGCAATTCCGGATTCAGCAGGTAATGGGCGATCATCGTATCGAACAGAGGACCGGCTACCTTCACGTTGTATTTACGAAGTACCAAAATATCGAATTTGATGTTTTGCCCGATCTTTAATGATTTCGGATTTTGCAGGGCAGGGGAGAAGCGTTCCACTACTTTCGCCGCCTCTACTGAGTTGGCGGGAACAGGGACATACCAAGCCTCGTTTTCTTTCACGGCGAACGACATTCCGACCAATCCGGCTTTCAAGGGATCGATGCCATCGGTTTCCGTGTCAAAAGCGAAAAATTCTTGACCCAATAAAAAGCGGGCTAAATCGGCTTGTTTTTCCTCTGTATCAGTTAAATAATAGTTATGGGGGGTGGACTTTAAGTCCGTGAGAATCGATTTTTTGGGCTCTTCCGTACTCTCGGGCGTAAAAATCGCGAACAAATCGCCTTGAACGGGACCTTTCGGAGCGGCTTTGACCGGCTCAGAACTTAGCTTGTTAATAAATGTTCTAAATTCCAATTCTGTGTAAATCTCAGTCAGGCGCTCTTCGTTTGGCTTTTCACGAACGCAACGGGCGGCATCGAACTCGATAGGGACATCCGTCTTGATCGTCGCCAAGAATTTGGAGAAACGGATTTGCTCGGCGTTCTCCTCCACCTTCTTCTTTTGTGCGCCTTTCAACTTATCAGTGTTCGCTAACAGGTTCTCGATACTTCCGAATTCGGTCAGTAGTTTTTGAGCGGTCTTCTCGCCGACACCCGGACAGCCGGGGATATTATCGGAAGCGTCGCCCATCAGTCCCAGCAAGTCGATCACTTGCTCCGTACTCGTGAGGCCGTACTTGTTTAAGACCTCGGGCACGCCCATGATCTCGTAATCGCCTCCGAATTTCGGACGATACATAAATATATGTTCGGACACCAATTGGCCGTAATCTTTATCCGGCGTCATCATGTACACCTCGAAGCCTTCCTTCTCCGCCTGTTTGGATACGGTGCCGATCACATCGTCCGCCTCGTAGCGGGGTACTTCCAGAATCGGAATATTGTAAGCCTCTATGATTTCTTTAATGATAGGGACGGATTGACGGATCACTTCCGGCGTCTCTTCCCGTTGTGCCTTGTATTGCTCGAAGGCCTCATGGCGGAAGGTCGGTCCCTTCGGGTCAAAGGCCACCGCTATATGAGTCGGGTTCTCACGTTTTAATACATCCTCCAGACTGTTGATAAAACCGAAAATGGCGGAGGTATTCACACCCTTGGAGTTGATACGCGGATTCTTGATGAAGGCGTAATAGGAGCGATAAATTAACGCATACGCATCTATAAGGAATAACTTCATTACTTTTAACACGTTTTAGTGGGACAAAATCTGGGTAAATGTACGAAAAAACTCGCTTACTCGATAGTTTTTGTTACTTTTGCGAATCTTTGCATGGAATTATGGATGAAAGAAGGAAAATAGAAGAACCGGTTTCCGCTGAATTTGAACGTTTCAATAAGGATTTCGAGGCATCTCTACGCAGCGAGACGACCCGGTTACAATCGGCTATCGACGTTATACTGAATTCTACCGGGAAGCATGTGCGTCCGTTATTGGTGCTCCTTACCGCCAAGGTCTGTGGACAGGTTACGGATAACACGATCAATTCCGCTGTTTTGCTGGAGCTTTTGCATACCGCTACATTGATTCACGATGACGTGATCGATGAGACGAAGCAACGTCGTGGCGTTCCCTCATTGAACGCTATCTTCGATAACCGTATTTCCGTGTTGGTAGGCGATTATGTGCTTTCTACCGCTTTGATCCGTTCCATACAAACCGGCGATTTGCGGATTGTCGGGATTATCTCTAATTTAGGCAGAGACTTGTCCGAAGGTGAGATCAAGCAATTGGAGACCGCCGAGGAGAGTATCCTAGACGAGAATTGTTATCTGCAAGTTATCAAGAAGAAGACGGCTACCTTGCTTTCCGCTTGCACGGAGATTGGGGCCATTTCATCGGGCGCCTCTGCGGAGGTGATCGCTCTTTGCCGTGAGTTTGGCGAGTATCTGGGGTATTGCTTCCAGATTAAGGATGATATCTTTGATTATTTCAAGGAGGCGAATATCGGTAAGCCGACGGGAAATGACATTCGTGAGGGTAAGGTTACGCTTCCATTATTATATGCCTTGCGGCAGGGTAGGGAAGAGGAGGCCGCCCGTTATTTGGATATGATTTTACGGAAAGATTTCGCGGCGGAGAATGTTGATTCCTTGATCGAGTTCGCCAAGGCGAATGGTGGAATCGAATATGCTGAGGCCCGCATGAAGGAATATCATGACAAGGCGGTCGATGTTCTTTTGAGATTGCCAGAGTCTGAGGCACGGACATCCTTGATCCAGCTGGCCGATTATATCATGACTCGCTCAAAATAAGTATTTATCCATTTAATATATTTATTTTGACACACCTTCTACAACAGAATGGTCGTTATTCCCTTATGAATTCTTGTTCGCATGCTGTATACTTCTATAAACCACGTCGTGGTTTGTAGAGATCACGTCGTGGAATATACAGATCACGCCGTGGTTTGTACATCCCACGGCGATCCTTTAGGAATAGATCAAGCGGTAAGTAGGTTTGTATATAGCGAAAAGAATGTTTATTGCTTGAGGATACGAACAATTATACGTAGAGCAGCGATGGCAGCCTATATCGAGCAAGAGCCGCACGGCCTGAACAGGGTGGAGGAAAAGCAGAAGAATATCTCAAAAGAGGTGATTCTATCGATCCCCTTGCGAGTGGGGGACGCTCGGAAGGAGATCGACGGGTTTGCTTGGCTAATCTCTACGGTGAAGAACAAGCGTTTCTTCGATGCCCGTTTGCGTATGATCGATGAGGTTGTCTCATAATTCGCGATATGGTACAACCTCATCTTATTTTATACTGCTTAGGATAACCTTGTTTCGTGGGAAAATACTAAGAACTCGGATCGGCCGTCTCTGGCTGAAGATGCGCGTTATGCATCTTCTATATTCTCGTCCTTATTTTGATTTGCTGGTGCTTTATTGTTTGAAGAATATACATTTACATAATAAGTAGCGGTACCTAATAATGCATTATCTTTATACATCTTGCAAGTAACTTTAACAGATCCTCCGGAAGTGTTACTGTTTAAGTAAACACTAACGTCTGCTTTAGAACCACTCGGCCAAATATACCATCGGTCGCAACTTCCATAAAATTCAGCGCTCCATTCATAGTTTGTGGGCGCGGTCTTCTTATAATATGCATTTAAAGTAATACCTCCATATCCTCCGGAAGCATATAGGGTTTTACCTCCACTATAATCATCCGAAGTTGTTCCTATATAATAAGGAGGTATATTGTTTTTTTCAATAAAGATAGCGAAGACGCATCATATGGACAATGGCTTTTATGATGTCTCATTAATGGTCCAAGCCCCCATTTCGAGATAAAAATATCGGGCATACCTGTTGTGACCGCAGAATGATTATCACTCAAATAGGAGACTTTTGTCGCAGAGCCAGAAGTTGCGGAAATATAACTTCCATCTAGCCAATATGTATTTGTAGGATTTGTGGTTCTTCCCATCCAAACTTTTTCTCCCCCTTCTGTTACTGACCATGCATAAGCGTGACAATTGTAGGTTGTTGTAGCTTCATCTACATATTCAGCTTGTGGATACTCTAATAATTGATCATTCAAAATCTTTGCTTTTTGTGATGCGGAAAGTTCCTCTGAGCGATAATAAGTATCTGATACGGGACTACCATAGGGCGTATAAACGGTGGCGAGGTTACCCCACGCTTTCGTTATTATACTCTTAGTTGGAACATCTCTCCAAACCAATGTACGATGATCTGAATCGAGTTCCGTTAATAAATCATACAAGGAATTGCTTTGTCCTGTCGTGGGCATGATGGGGTCTCCGGATAATGTGTAGACTAGGTTGCCACAAGTATGGCATGAGTTTGTGTAATCCATGACATGCACATACGTTTGAGAATTATGTTCTATGGTATAAACCCACGGATAGAGTTTGGTTCTATTGGCACCCGGAACTCTGGCAGAAGCCATGGAATCGACGACATGAATCAGCCATTTCGGAGATTGTATTTGATTGTTTGAGACGATAATCCCTTCCTTCTCTATTGGATTATTATCTTCAATTCCTTCGTTATCTAGATCGTTACTGCAAGCTGATGAAACGATTGCCAAAGAAAGGAGTAGGAGTCGAACTGTCGTTTTCATAAGGAATTATTTTTTAAGTAAAGAGAATACTTTAACACTAATTCTTCTATAATGGAAGAGCCTTTTAGATAAGCGTCGTGCGAGAACTGATTAAGAATAGGGGATTGAGAGATTAAATCTGTTTCGGAATTTAGCCCTAAGCATAACAAGTATGCGGATGTCCCGACACCCATGTTACCATAAATATCGACTAATCTCTCTTTTTGTAACATATTTTTTAATGCTGTTGAGATTATCTCTTTTTTTATGGTAGGACTGGCGTTTGATAAGACCATTTCTTGGGATAAGAATACTTCAACCAACATTTGATTTATTGTACATTCTCCCGAGTTAATGGGTGCATATGCTATATTAGGTTGGATCTCTTGTTCAAAAGATTTTAGATACTCTAATAAGTATTGTGCATTATCCGGTCGGTTAAACAGTTCTTGCAGACCGTTAAAATAAGTTGATACTTTTTTGACTCCTTCTTGCAAACTATTGTATGCGTAGAAATCCGCACGTAATGGATAATCCAGACAAAGTTGTATAAGTTCCTTTGTTGATATCGACTTAAGGATATTCTCTGGAATTTGAGAGACTTTTATCATGTCTTTATGGTCGGTTATAGAGGCCCACTGGGAGGTTCCCGGTTTTACAGGATAATCCCACATAGTGCTTGTTTGAGCGTTTAGGCCGTCTATCCCTAGGCAAATAATGATTACTAAAAATAGATTTTTCATTTTGGTGGAATTTAATGTTGCGCAAATTGTGGATTGACAAAAGGATTTTATGAAAAATAGTATCCTAAAACTATTAGTGGACGAAACGGTGTTTTCGTATGATCCAAGTCATTCGTTTTTATTCATAGGCAGAATGTATTAGGATTATCCAATCTCACAGCGGGTATAAGAATCGTTTCTTTATCCATCTTCAACAGTATCCCAAAGATAGTAAATGTTTGAGAAAAATAAAAAGAATATACTGTTTTTTAGGGGATTTGTACGTAACTACACTCAAACGGCAGGAATTTATCCTGACGGCATGAAAACAATGTACTGATGGTAACTGATGCGGAATATGTGAAGAGGGGGCAGATCTTATTTATAAAACGAATAAGCCTGCGCCCTTTCATGTGCTCTGTATTGTCTAGAGCATGTCGATTATCCCAGTCTCTTCTCTATATCGCCAACCAGACTGCTTGCCCCGATACGGAACAAATCCTTGTTCAGCCATTCGTTGCCCAGTATTTCCTTTACGATCGTATAATATCGAACTGCGTCTTCCGCCGTGCGTACGCCTCCGGAGATCTTGATGCCAACCTTGTTTCCGGTGATGGAATGGTAGGTTTTGATGGCCTTGCACATGGTATAGGCGGCCTCGAAAGTGGCTCCCGGGTATCCTTTACCCGTGGAGGTCTTGATGAAGTCCGCGCCGGAATACATGGCTAGGATGGATGCCTTTTGGATGTTCTCCGCTGTGACTAAAGCTCCGGTCTCTAAGATTACCTTTAAATGGGCGTGGCGACAGCTCTCCTTGGTCTCTTGCAATTCCTCGGTCAATTCCTCGAAATTCTCTTCCATGAAGTAGCCTAGGTTCATGACAACGTCGATTTCATCGGCTCCTTGCATCACGGCCATGGCCGTCTCGGCGATCTTGACTTCCGTAAATGTCTGTGAGGAGGGAAAACCTCCGGCAACGGATGCGATCTTGACCTCTTGTGCGGTAAGTGCCTGCTTAACCGTTTCCACAAATAGGGGATAGACGCAGATAGCGGCTACGTTCGGGACATCCGGACGAGTTCCCTCGAAATCATTTACCGTGTCTACCATCTTCCAGATGCTTTCTTTGGTATCCAGACTGGTCAATGAGGTCAAGTCGATGCAGCCATGAATCGTTTTCAATACTTCCGGTGTAAAGTTTTCTTGGAAATGTTTCTCTAAAAGAGCGTTTACAGCCTCGGTAGTCCGGGTATCCGGCAGGGCCGGCTCAAACTTATTGAAAGCTTCATGATAACGGTCTATCTGTACGGAATTTGATTCGTGTTCATGTTCATGATGATGATCATGTCCACATTCGCAATCGTGATGATGTGCCATATGCTTATAGTTTTTGATTGTTTATATGTCGTTCTTTATCTCGGTCTGTTTTCTTTTGGAGATTCTTCTCGAAAGCGGCGGTAAGATCTACTCCGGTCTGGTTGGCGAGGCAAAGCAGTACCCATAAGACATCTGCCATTTCATCGCCTAAATCCCGGTGTTTGTCACTTTCCTTGAAAGACTGCTCACCGTAGGTACGTGCCATGATCCGGGCTAGCTCGCCCACTTCCTCGGTGAGGATGGTCATATTGGTAAGCTCATTGAAATAACGGACCCCATAGGTCTTGATCCAAGCGTCTACCATTTGCTGGGCTTGTTGTAAAGTTATATCTGCCATACTTATTCTTTATTTTGAGAGTCGATAATCATAGTAACCGGCCCGTCGTTTAAAAGTTCAATTTTCATATCAGCTCCGAATGTTCCGGTTTGTACAGGTTTTCCGAGTTGAAGACCTACCTCTTCGCAAAAAGCCTCATACATCGGAATGGCGATATCCGGTTTAGACGCTTTTAAGTAGGAGGGGCGGTTCCCTTTTTTCGTAGAGGCGTGTAAGGTAAATTGGCTGACAACCATGATTTCGCCTCCCGCTTCGATAACCGAGTGGTTCATGACTCCGTTTTCATCGTCAAATATGCGTAGGTTGGTGATCTTTTTTGCCAACCATTCAATGTCTTCTTGCGTATCCTTGTCCTCGATACCGACTAATACCAATAACCCCTTTCCAATTTTGGACTTAAGCTGTCCGTCTATCGTGACGGAAGCGTGCTGCACACGTTGTGTAACTGTTCTCATCTTGTTCGCTTTTTGTTCTATTTTTGTTCGCTTTCTGTTCGCTTTCCATCCAGTCCCTCTTGTAGTGCCTTGGCTTTCGCCTCGCCAATCACGGATTTCAGTTCCTCGAAGCTTGCTTCCTTGATTCGTTTTACGCTTTTAAAGTGACGTAAAAGTAATACTTTTGTCTTTTCACCGATACCCTTAATGGTGTCTAATTCGGATTTTGTCTGGGTCTTACTTCGTTTATCCTTGTGGAAAGTGATGGCGAAACGGTGTACCTCGTCTTGTATCCGGGTAAGCAGATGGAATAGCGGACTGTCCAAACGCATGCCAACGGTTACGGGTGGGAACCCGAATAATAACTCCGAGGTCCGGTGCTTACCATCTTTCGCTAGTCCGGCGATTGGAATGGACAAGCCTAATTCATCTTCTACCACTGAGCGAACCACTTCCATTTGCCCCTTTCCACCGTCTGTTATAATCAAGTCGGGTAGGGGAGATCGCTCCTCGATCGCTCGCCCGTAACGCCTACGGACGACTTCTTTCATGGAGGCGTAATCATCCGGACCGACTACGGTCTTTATATTGTATTTACGATACTCCTGCTTGGACGGTTTCCCCATCTTGAATACCACGCAAGCCGCTACCGCATCGCTTCCCTGTATGTTTGAATTATCGAAACATTCGATATGAGCGGGCAGTTTTTCCAGATGCAAGGCCTCTTGGATCTCTTTCAAGATACGGGTATTCCGTTGTTCCGGATTCAACTTTTCCGCTTGCTTCAAGCGGTCTACCTTAAACTGCTTAACGTTCATCTCGGATAAATCAAGCAGTTTCTTTTTATCTCCTCTTTGGGGAATGGTGAAGGTGACATTCTCTAGTTGCATATCCAGCTTGAAAGGCACGATAATCTCCCGGGCGGTGCTTTTAAAACGATTCCGCATCTCGATAATGCCTAGGCTTAACAATTCCTCCTTGCTTTCGTCCAGTCGTTTTTTATACTCGAATGTATAGGCTTGTACGATCGCCCCGTTTCCGATATGCATAAAGTTCACATAAGCGGAATGGTCATTCTCTATGATCGTGAATACATCTATATTATGTAGCATCGGGGTTACGACCGTAGATTTAGAACGGTAGTTCTCGATGACTTCGTATTTTTCCTTGATCTTTTGCGCTTCCTCGAACTTGAGCTCGGCAGCGAGCGATTGCATCTCCTCATAGAGGTGTTTGCTGATTTGCGAGATGTTGCCTCGCAGGATCTCTTTGATCTCGGAAATATTTTGCTGGTATTCTTCCAATGATTGCAAGCCTTCACAAGGCCCTTTACAACGCTTTATATGGTATTCCAGACAAACCTTATAGCGTCCTTGTGCGATGGATTCGGGAGTGAGGGGATATTTACAAGTGCGTAAAGGGTAAAGTTCCTTTAGCATCTGTAGCATCACTTTCGCCGTGAACAAAGAGGGATAAGGACCGTAATATTGTGATCCGTCCCGAACGATGTTCCGGGTTTGGAAAACCCGGGGAAAGTACTCGTTCTTTACCACGATGGAAGGGTAGGTTTTGTCGTCCTTCAATAAAACGTTATAGCGGGGACGATACTGTTTGATGAGGTTGTTTTCCAGTAGTAACGCGTCTTCTTCCGTATCGACGACTATATATTTGATATCCCGGATTTGCTTGACTAACACACGGGTCTTATTGCTGTCATGTACCTTGTTGAAATAAGAGGAGACCCGTCGTTTCAGGTTCTTCGCCTTGCCGACGTATATAATCGTCCCGTTTTCATCGAAATACTGGTAGCATCCCGGCTTTTCCGGGATGACCGATAGGATTGTCTTGATATGTTCGTCTTTATCGGCTGTCATACGAATAAGGAAGTAAATTGAAAGGTCTCGCTATTGAACAATCCCTTGTCGCTAAGTTTCAAGGATGGGATCACCAGCAATCCCATAAAAGAAAGCGTCATTTGCAATGAATCCATCGGGGTCTTTAACCGTTTGATCTTTTCCTCGATCTCTTCGTAACGGCGGCTTGTTTCCTCCAGTGATTCGTCGCTCATCAATCCCGCTACCGGCAAGGGCAGGAGAGAGACTTCGTCCATGCAACTCACGGCGATTCCACCTTTCGCTTTTATGACCACATTGATCGCTTGCATAAGCTCGAAATCGGTAACACCTATAGCGATGATGTTATGGCTATCGTGGGAGATACTTTGAGCGATGGCACCGAGCTTGAGCCCTGTTCCTTTTATAAAGGTAATAGCGGGAGGAGCCGTTTGATAGCGATTTAGAATGACGAGTTTTAAAATGTCTCGTTCTGTATCCGATTCTACAAATCCATCGAATGTATGTACAGGATATAGTTCTTCTTTCGTGATTAATTCGCTGTCTTCGCAAACAATGACACGCATCTGTTCCCCTTTCGCTTTTACCGCTAGCTTTTCTAATGTGATCGGTTTCGTGTGGAAATTATTACGATGTATAGGCTTTTGGAGTGGAAGCGTGCATTTCTCTCCATCGTATACACAGGTTCCTTGTATATAGGTTGCCTGTATGGTTAGATCCTTTAAATTGTCTACTTGGATAAAATCGGCGGAGTCTCCCTCTCGTAAGAAACCTGCGGGAATTTTATAGTGCATGGCCGGATTATAGGAAGCGGCCCGTAATACATCATATAGATCATATCCTAAATCCAGCGATTTTTTTACCATCCTATTTATGTGTCCTTTGTTTAAAAACGAAGGATGCGCGTCATCCGTACAGAACATGATTTGTTCGGGATACTCTTTCAATAGCGGATGAAGTGCGTCAAAGTTTTTCGCCGCGCTTCCTTCCCGAATAAGGACATGCATCCCAAACTCACACTTCTCACGGCCTTTTTCTAGATAGATGGTTTCATGATCGGTGGAAATGCCAGACTCGATATATGCCTTTAGCTTGGGGCCTGTTGCTAGGGGATAATGTCCGTCGATGGGTTTCCCTGCGTTTTTCGCGGCTTCTATTTTGCGCATAACTTCCGGATCTTTATTTAAGACTCCGGGGTAATTCATCATCTCTGCCAAGAAGTGTAGATCCTCTCGTTCCAACAAACGAGCGGTTTCGTCTGCGTCTATGATCGCACCGGAGGTTTCCATAATCGTAGCCGGTACGCAAGATGGGACACCGAACCATGTGTAGAAAGGAATCCCTTTCGCGTTGTCGAGCATATATTCGACTCCTTCGGTACCCATTACATTCGCTATCTCATGAGGGTCCGCCACGGCACCGATACTGCCATGGCGTACGGCTGCGTGAATGAATGCCGCAGGGGTTACCATGCTACTCTCTATATGGACATGCGCGTCAATAAAGCCGGGGAGGAGGTAAGATCCCTCATCTTGTCCGGTAGGGATTACCTTTTTGATGCGCCCGTTTTGAATTGAAATCTCTGCCCCAAAAGTGCGCCTGTTGATTATATCTACCAGATTTCCTCGTATAACCAGTGTTTTAGCTTCATTCATTTGAATATCTCCTTTAATATGTTTCACGTGGAACATTTCGTGTTTTATCTTCCGAGCAGTACCAAAAGGATGTTGATGTCGCTAGGGGAAATACCCGGGATGCGGCTCGCTTGAGCGATCGTGTCGGGGTCTATCCGGGTCAATTTCTGGCGGGCTTCCGTAGATAAAGACTGGATCGAGTTGTAATCGAATTTACCCTTGATCCGGATATTCTCTAAACGGTTTATCTTATCCGCTATGATTTGTTCTCGCTTGATGTAGCCGCTATACTTAATCAATATCTCAGCGGCCTCGATGATCTCTTCCTTACGGGAGGCCGGGACTTTGTCCAGTTCCGCACGAAGGGCCGGAACTAGATCCGCTAGGTTCTCTAAGGTAGTCTGCGGACGGAGTACGACATCGAATAATTTACAACCATGGGATAGGGGGGCTGTGCCCAGTTTCTCCAAACCGCTATTTATATATTGAGGTTTTACGGAGTAGGTCTCCGCAAAACGGATGATAGCGTCACGGCTCTCTTTTTTCTCTTGCAGTAAATCGTAGCGGTCTTGTTTGGCCAATCCCATTTGGTAGGATTTTTCGGTGAGTCGCATATCTGCGTCGTCTTGGCGCAGTAAGATGCGGTACTCCGCACGAGAGGTGAACATACGATACGGCTCGTCCACGCCTTTGGTTACCAAATCGTCGATAAGGACACCGATATAAGCCTCATCCCTTCCGAGGATAAAAGGTTGTCCGCCGTGGCAATTGATGTGGGCGTTGATACCCGCTACCAAACCTTGTCCGCCGGCTTCCTCGTATCCGGTAGTTCCGTTGATCTGTCCGGCGAAGAAAAGATTTCGGATTTGTTTGGTCTCCAAATTATGTCTTAGCTGAGTCGGGTCGAAGAAATCATACTCGATCGCATATCCGGGACGATAGATTTGCACGTCACGGAAAGCGGGGATCGCTTGGAGCGCACGAAGCTGGATATCCAAGGGTAGGGAAGAGGAGAAGCCATTTAGGTAATATTCTTGCGTGGCCTCGCCTTCCGGCTCTAGGAATAGTTGATGCTGCGTCTTGTCGGCGAACGTCACGATTTTCGTTTCGATACTAGGACAATAACGGGGACCGATACTTTTGATCTGTCCATTATAAAGAGGAGAGTCGGGGAGACCTTCCCGTAATATATCGTGGCAAGCCTCGTTCGTAAAGGTAGTCCAGCAACTCAATTGTTTTAATTTACGATGACTGGTATCCATGTAAGAGAACTTATGGAAATCGTTTTCCCCCGGTTGTTCCTCCATTTCATCGAAGTGAACGCTCCGGCCATCGATACGGACCGGTGTTCCGGTTTTCATGCGATCTGTTTGGATACCTAAAGAGATAAGTTGCTCGGTAAGTCCGGTCGCCGCAGGCTCGGCGATACGTCCACCCCGTATTTGGGTTCTTCCGATATGAAGCAGGCCGTTTAGGAAGGTCCCGTTCGTGAGCACCACCGCTCCGGCACGGAATACGACATTCATTCCCGTACGAACGCCGCAGACTTGTCCATGCTCGATAATCAGTTCTTGAACCATGTCCTGCCAGATGGATAGATTCGGCATATTCTCCAGTATGCCCCGCCAGCAATCGATAAAACGGGCACGGTCGCTTTGGGCACGCGGGCTCCACATGGCCGGTCCTTTGCTACGGTTTAACATACGGAATTGGATAGCGGTCTGGTCGGTCACGATTCCCATATATCCGCCTAGCGCGTCGATCTCTCGTACGATCTGTCCTTTGGCGATTCCCCCGACTGCCGGGTTACAACTCATCTGGGCGATCTTGTTCATGTCCATCGTGATCAAAAGCGTCTTTGATCCTAGATTCGCCGCGGCGGCGGCGGCTTCACAGCCGGCATGTCCTGCGCCTACTACTATTACGTCGTAATTGAAAGTCATTTTTATTCCCTTTTATTTTACGCGAAGATAGTGAGTGTTCGTGAAAGAATTCGTTTATATTTGTATAATAAATACATACATTGTTTTCAGGTTTAACGAACTAAAGATTTAAGCTGCTATGAATTCTATTCAATGCCGTATCCTTGTTTTCCTTGTTTTACTGACCTCTTGCTTCAGTCCGGTTTGTGGGAAAGATAAGAAACCTCGTCAAGCGATCGAGAAGTTATCGATCGATGGTCCCTATCTATTGAAAGCGGATGATGGTAGTATGCGTGCGATATTTGTAGATGGGAAGGGCCGGTTATTGGATAAGCATTATAAAAGTATACCTACCACCTTTTCATTCGAGGTGTTTTCCGATAACGGAGAGAGATTGTTTCCGGTAACCATACACTCCGTCTCTCGTCCGAAATGGAAAGATGTGCAACCAGAGAAGACGTTTGTTCTTTCAGATCCACATGCGAACTGGTCTTGTTTCGCCTCCTTGTTAAAGGCGGGAAAAGTGATCGATGCGGACTATAATTGGATTTTCGGGACTAACCAATTGGTAATAATCGGTGACGTCTTTGACCGGGGCGTGGATGTACTCCCTATCTATTGGTTGATCTACAAATTGGAGAAAGAAGCGGAGGATGCCGGTGGAAAAGTGACTTTCTTAATCGGAAATCATGAGACCATGGTTTTGGGAAATGATTTGCGATACGTGAAGAAGAAATATACTCAATTGGCGGATACTTTAGGAATGACCTATCCGGAGCTTTGGCAGAAAAGCGAGTTGGGACATTGGTTGAAAACTCGTAACTCTATACAAGTGGTCGGAGATAACCTGTTTGTCCATGCTGGGTTGAGCAAGGAGTTTTTAGACCGGAATTACGATATCCCTACCGTGAATGAGATCGTGAGCGATGGTCTCTTCTTGACGAAAAAAGAACGTAATATAGATAAAGGCTCCGATCTTTCTTTTATGTTCGCTACGTATGGACCGATCTGGTATCGGGGTATGGTACGTAGCGCGGATAAGTATCATCCGCTAGACCGGGATGATTTGCGGAAAATATTAGAGAAATATAATGTGAACCGCATCTTTGTAGGTCATACCATTTTCGATGATATCACGACTTTCTATCATTATAAAGTGATTGCCGTGAATGTCGATAATCAAGAAAACAAGGAGAAGGAACGAGGCCGTGGCGTCATGATCGAGAAAGACGGCTCTATGTTTGTCGTATATGATTCGGGAAAACAGGAGCCGTTGTTGATCGAGTAATATTTGGTGCTTGAGCTGTCAAGGCTGCTACCATCATGGTGGAGGAAGAAGTGCCTCTCCTAATGTGAAGTAATGAGATAGGGAGTGCAACTTTTATGTATCTTAAATCATCTATAAATATAGATATGTTTTAAATGTAGGAGTTATGAGAAAAGTTGTATTACTGTTTATCTTGTTTGTTTTCTCTTTGTCGCGAGCCGATGCTCAAGAGTTCCATTTTATTCCTAGGATTGGCTTGAATTTGGCAAATACTTATCCCGAAAGTTTTGCGGACATGCGTCCGGGGTTAAATATTGGTGTGGCGGAGGAAATACGTTTTAGTAAACTGTTTGCTTTAGAACCGGGTGTTTATTATTCTATGCAAGGTTATCAAAAAGAAAACGCTAAAGGCGAGACAGCCCGGCTAAAGGCGGATTATTTAAATATTCCTATTTACGCTAAATTTTATTTGTATCGAGGATTCCATCTTTTTGCGGGCCCACAAGTTGGCTTTAATGTAAGGGCGAAAGCTTCGAATTATATTTTCGTCTCGGGTCCTACTCCGGTGCACCAGAGCGAGTACGATTTCTCCGGTGATAAAAAAGAAGAGATCCGGAATTGTGATTTCTCCGTTTCAATGGGGCTTGGCTATACCTTTGACATGGGATTAGTCATCTCCGCCAATTATAATTTAGGATGTACTCATTTCTTTAAGGAGCCGGAATACTCATTCGGTGGAAGCAATCATTTTAGGGGAAAAGATCATAATGGGGTTATTCAATTCAATCTAGGATGGCGTTTCTGATCTCCAGTAAATCGTGAATTAAGAGAGAGCGTGTTCCTCGTTCAGCCTTGCGGCATGGCTACGTAGGCAATGAACTGCTTTCGGGCATTGCTCGTCCGTGGCGTAGCAATACGTGTAATCGTAAGGTATGTCTTCTGTTTTCATATTTGTGTTTTTGGGATTGGTTGATGTTTTATCCCCGACATTCCTCCGGCAAGATCGCTAACGCTCTGTTCTCGTTCTCCTCCATGATCTCCCGCTCGCCGGGACCTTTGTCGTTGATACCGCAAAGGTGCAGGATGCCGTGGATGATGGTACGGTGGAGTTCCTCGTTATAATCCGTGTGGAATGTCTCGGCGTTTGTCCTGACCGTATCGAGGCTGATAAACAGGTCCCCCGAGATCTTATTTCCTTCCGTATAATCGAAGGTGATGATATCCGTGTAATAATCGTGTTGGAGATATTGGCGGTTTACCTCCAATATCTTCTCGTCGGAACAGAAGATATAGCTGATATCTCCCGTTTTCTTTCCGTATGTCTCGGCCACTGCCTTGACCCAGCCGCTAACCGCTCTTTTCTTGATTGCCGGAAGCTCGATATCTTCGGCGTAATATGCTATTGCCATAAGGTCTATTTATCGTATTGAAATTTCGTTACAAATGTAATCATTCGATTTTAAATAGATTCATTTCAAATCTATTGATTGCATAGAATGTTAAAAGAACAGATAAGCCATCGCTATCGCCGCTATCGCCCCGGCCAGATCCGCTAACAAGGCGCATTGTACCGTATAGCGGGTATTACGGATACCTACGCTACCGTAGTAAAGAGCGACTACATAGAATGTCGTATCGCAAGAGCCCTGAACGATGGATGACAGGCGACCGACGAAAGAGTCCGCTCCATACGTGTTCATGGCGTCCAGCATCATGCCCCTAGCCCCGCTCCCGCTTAACGGTTTCATCAACATGGTAGGCAGCGCTTCCACGAAATCTGTGTTGAGTCCTATCGAAGCAATGCCGAAACGAACGCCTTGTATGATGAAATCCATCGCTCCGGAAGCCCGGAAGACACCGATACCTACTAGGATAGCTACCAGATAAGGAATAATCGTTATAGCAGTCTGGAAACCTTCTTTCGCCCCTTCTATAAAAGCATCATATACATTGATCTTTTTACGCATGCCGCTGATGATAAATCCGCAGATAATGGTAAAAAGAAGCGTGTTGGCGAATAAAGTCGAATACAAGGAAACTTGCTCCTGTTCCATCGAGTTGAATAACCATACCAGGCCTCCGATAAATAACCCCAGCCCCCCGAAAAACAGGATTAGGTTCCGTTGGAGGATATTGATCTTCTGCCGTACGCAAACCGCTAAAATAGCGACTAGGGTTGATGTGAATGTAGCAAGCATGATCGGCAGGAATACGTCTGATGGATTCGCCGCTCCTAACTGCGCCCGGTACATCATGATGGTGATCGGGATCAAGGTCAGTCCCGAGGCATTGATGCATAAGAACATCACCATGGAGTTGCTGGCGGATTCTTTATTCGGGTTTAATTCCTGTAACTGTTGCATGGCTTTCAATCCCATTGGCGTGGCGGCATTATCCAGTCCCAGTAAATTTGCCGATAGGTTCATGAAGATAGAGCCGGTCACGGGATGGTCTCTTGGGATATCCGGGAAAAGCTTGCTGAATACGGGAGCCGCCAATCGTGCGAACGCTTGTATCACCCCCCCCTTCTCGCCGATCTTCATGATGCCCAGCCAAAGCGACAAGATCCCCGTTAATCCTAACGAAATCTCGAAACCCGTCTTGGCCGAGGCGAAAGAAGCGTTGATAATCTCGGTAAAAACAGCGGTATCCCCACCTATGACCAATTTACCGATAGCCACTACAAAAGCGATTAAGAAAAAAGCGATCCAAATATAGTTTAGTACCATAATAAATATATATTGGTCACAAATTTAGGAATTAATTGCCAATTGATTTGTATTTTTGCTTTTTGAATAACAAATAGATCCAAGATGAAGATATTAGTGACATACGACATGTTCCGCGAGGGATTTACCGAGTTGGAAAGTAAGTACGAGGTAACCTTTCCCGAAGGAAGAGATTTTACGTATGAGGAGGTTTTCGAGATGATACCGGAGTACGATGTGCTCTGCTCCATGTTCGATTTCCCGGTAAACAAAGAGTTGATCGACCATGCGTCGAAATTGCGGCTGATCGCTAACTACGCCGTTGGTTATAATAATATCGATGTGGCCTACGCCCTCGAGAAAGGCTTGACGGTGGCGAATACGCCTGATCCTGTCACGGCCCCTACCGCCAATATCGCTTTAGGCTTGATGCTGGATACCGCCCGGCGTATCACGGAATGTGATCGTAAGCTGCGTACGCTTGGTAAGGATATGAAGGTCGGTGTACTGGAGAACCTCGGTATGCCGGTTACCGGACAGACCTTGGGTATTATCGGTATGGGACGTATCGGCAAGGCTTTAGCGAAACGGGCGAATGCTTTGGGCATGGATGTGATTTACCACAATCGCCGTCAGCTTTGCATCGAGGACGAGACCAAATTGAATGTTACCTACGTCTCCAAGGAAGAGCTTCTGGCGAAAGCCGATTTCGTATCCTTGAACGCCCCTTATACCCCCGATACCTATCATATCCTCGGCGAGGAAGAGTTCAAGCAGATGAAGCCTTCCGCCATCCTGATCAACACGGCCCGTGGCCCGTTGGTGGACGAGCATGCCTTGGTAAAAGCCTTGCGAGAAGGTACGATTCATGGTGCCGGTTTGGATGTATTCGAGTTTGGAGACTATCCTCTCCCCGAGTTATTGGAAATGGACAACGTGGTATTAACCCCTCATATCGGCACCCAGACGATGGAAACCCGTATCATTATGGCACGCACGGTATGCAACAACGTGATCGGGTTCTTGGAGGGCGATCGTCCCGTATCACGGGTACTCCGGCCATGACGGCGGCGTTTATCCTATCCGAGCTACAGTCGGTCGGTACACCCGAGAAGGCGGTTCATTTGAGCCGTTTTTTCAAGACTGGTCCCGGTCAATATGGCGAGGGCGATCAGTTTCTCGGGGTGGTTGTCCCGCAAACCCGCAGCATAGCGAAGGCTAATAAGGCGACTCCTTTCGATGAGCTGCAGCTGTTGCTGGATAGTCCGTGGCATGAGGCACGTCTATGTGCCTTGCTGATTTTGGTCTATCGTTTCCAGGATCGGAAAGCGATGCCGGAAGAGCGGGAAGCCATCTTCCGATTCTATCTGAAGAATATGCGGCGTTGCAATAACTGGGATTTGGTAGACTTGACCTGTCGGGATATCGTCGGCGAGTATTTGGTGGACAAAGATCGTTCCCTCCTCTACCGTTTGGCGGAAAGCGAGAATTTATGGGAACAACGGATCTCGATCGTCTCTACGTGGGCATTTATCCGTCGGAATGATTTTGGGGATACCTTGGAGTTATCCGAACGGTTGATCGGTCATAAACACGATTTGATGCATAAGGCGGTTGGGTGGATGCTGCGTGAGGTCGGCAAAAAGGAGCGGCAGACGCTTACCGATTTCTTGGAACGCAACGCTACTCGTCTTCCTCGTACGGCGCTTCGTTACGCTATCGAGCATTATCCGGAACCTGAGCGGCAATATTTTCTAAAGAAGAAATAACATGGATACAAAGACCATCTCTTTACTTCGTGAATGGGCGAAAACGTACAATACGGAATCGTTTATCAAGGATGATCCGGTGCGATTCCCCCATCGGTTTACGGAGAAACGGGATATTGAGATATCGGCTTTCCTGACGGCGTGGATCTCTTACGGTCGTAGGGCGCATATTCTCCAAAAAGCGGAAGAGCTACACCGGCTGATGGGCGAAAGTCCTTACGAGTTTATCCGTGCCGGAGAGACTTCTTTCGCTCCCCTACGGAATCGCCCGGTTCGCGGGCGGGATACCTTTTACCGTTTTTATACCTATCATGATCTGCATCTCCTTTGTTGTCGCCTAAAGGATATATACGATACCTACGACTGTATGGAAGACGCTATGGCCGCCTCCGGTCCTTGCGAAGATCCTATCTTGCGGTTGCGACAACTTTTTGCTGATCTCAATGGCATTCCGGTCTTGCACGGGACTTCCGCTTGTAAGCGTCTGGCGATGTTCTTGCGTTGGATGGTGCGTACGGATGGTATCGTCGATCTCGGTATCTGGAGAACGGCCGTGCATCCCCGCCAATTAATCATCCCGTTGGATACGCATGTGCACCAGATCTCCTTGCGCTTGGGCTTGACAGGCCAAAAAAACGCTACCCTTCGTACGGCCCGTGAGATAACGGACGCATTGGCGAAAGTCTTCCCCGATGATCCTTGTCTGGGGGATTTCGCCTTATTTGGCTACGATATAAATCAAGAATAAAAAGATATGGAAGAAAAGAAGATAAATAACATCTCGTCTGTTTGCGTGTATTGCGCGTCCAGCACGAAGATTCCCTCGGTTTATTTTGACGCCGCCAAGGAATTGGGGCGTCTTTTGGGAGAGCGAAAACTACGGGTAGTCAATGGTGCCGGGAATATCGGTTTGATGTGCGCTGTCTCCGACGCTGCGTTAGCGGCTGGTGGAACGGTAACGGGCGTTATCCCCCATTTTATGGTGGAGCAGGATTGGTATCATAAAGGCTTGACTGAGTTGATTGAGGTCGAGACGATGCACGAGCGTAAACAGCTCATGGCAAATCTCTCGGATGCGGTGATCGCCCTTCCCGGTGGATGCGGTACATTAGAGGAACTTCTGGAGATCATCACTTGGAAACAACTCGGTCTCTACCTCAATCCGATCGTAATCCTCAATATCAATCATTATTATGATCCCTTGTTGGAACTTTTGAGGAATGCCATGAACGAGAATTTCATGCGTCCCCAGCACGCCAAGATGTGGGCGGTAGCCGACACGCCGGAAGAAGCTATCCGTCTCATCCACGCCGAGCCGAAATGGGACGCAAGCCTTCGGAAGATCGCGGCGATTTAAATCTTAAAAATGAATATGATAATGAAAAAACTAGGTTTATTAATGATGTTGTTGATCCTGTCAAGGATCGCTTTATTCTGCCAGCCACAGACGGCAGGCATCGAGGAGAAAGAAGTGCTTAAGAATGAAGATGTGGTATTCCGTCAGATCGATGAGCATACATGGTTGGGTACAGGAAATTTAATGGCGAACGAGAGCCTGTATCTGGTCGAGGGCGATACGAAAGCGATCCTGATTGATGCGGGGACGAAGATCAAGGACTTGGATAAGCTAGTGGCTTCCATCACGGACAAGCCGGTTACGCTGGTCGCCACGCATGTGCATCCGGACCATACAGGCTCGGCTATCGATTATTTCCCGGAGATTTATATCAATCCGGCTGATACGATAGGTATACCGGAATTTATGCCGAATTATAAAGGCAAAGTTTGTTTCCTTGAAGACGGTGAAATCCTAGATTTAGGTGGGCGTATCCTAGAGATAGTCTTTACTCCCGGGCATACTCCCGGCTCAACCACTTTTGTGGATAAGGATGCCGCTTATGGTTTTAGCGGCGATTCGTTCGGCTCCGGTAATCTATTGCTGGGAGTTGACTTTTCTACGCTCATATCTACTTGTAAGAAGATGAGTGCGGTGATCGAGAAATATGATATCAAATACCTCTACCCCGGACATTATTTCGGAATGAACAAGGAAACCCCTCAACGGGTAAAAGACATGATCACGATGAGCGAGGATATCCTGTCCGGAAAAGTGCAAGGCGAACCTAATCCGAGTGGGATGTTGGGGTTAGACCGGGTGTATACGAATTATGGTGTCCGTATAAATTATAAAGAAGAAAGTATGAAATGAGGGGACCTTTAGATTCTGAACCCGATTTCACTGATAATCTTCAATTCAAGCAAATTCTCCAATATTAATCTATCCATATGAGAGTGAGCGGTTTTTCCGTGTGCTAACTTATATACACGGAAGCCGCTGACATTGAATTCTTTCCCTAATTGATCATACAAGCTTTTCTTGTTTGTCTTAAACCAGTAATTAAATAAGTTCTTCATAATCCGACTTTTGTAATTATCTTTCATTGTACGTTGTTAAAGAGCGTATTCGTAATCGGTTTGGGTAAGCCCTTTATAGAGAGGAGTGCATATCTATGATTGCGATATCTTCTTTTCCCATCATGGCCAATAATGTGCTGCAATTTGAGGCGTATCCGGATGTGTAGGTTATCGTATACTTATTTTTAAGGTAGGCTTATTGTATATTTCCATATACGCTCTTGTTTCCTGTCGTGTGATTCAGTAAAAACATGTACGTGTTTCCCGAAAAACATGTACGACTTTTTCCAAAAACACGTACGTGTTTTGCGGAAAGTATAATTGTCTTTTTAAGTTGTTTATGTTCAGTGATTTATATAAGAACATTATTTACGTGCTTATTGTCTAGGATTTGCCTTGGGATACGTATGCTCTAAATAGACTCCGGATACTGAAAATCGGGTGGGAAAAGTAAACAGGGATCGTTGGCAAACTTACCAGCGATCCCACTAAATCCCTATTATAATTTCGCTTGATTCACCTGTGGAGTTCGGATACCCGGTTTCAATTCCCCGTTGATGATGGTTAATCGGCCATCTTGGATAACCGCTCCCGCTCCGGCACGGGCCAACTGCTCATATTCGCCCAGATCGCTCCATGCTTTCGTGGATAGGTCGTATTGGAGTAAGGTGGTATTGAACCGGTACCATTCTACCGGATGGTGCATATAGGCCTTGGCTTCCGCTTGCAGGCGGGTAATGGCTGCTGAATCTCGCGTCGCCTCCGCTTTCGCTAAATGGATCGGGCGGGCGATGGCGGCTAGGAAACAATCGTAGTTCACACCTCCCATAAATAAGATTTTATCCGTTTGGAAAGTCACGGCACAGCCTCCTGTTAGGGTACGGTTCGTTCCGTCCTTAAACGGGGGAAGAACGGTCTCTTGTTGCCAGGTAAAAGTTGCCAGGTCGAATACCAATACATCCGTCGGGACGATCGGTTCCTCTTCGTTTAGGATGGGCTGGAAGCCTCCGGCTAGATAGATACGTGTGCCTTTGGGACTTTCTCCGGCCGCTAATACCGGTTGTACACGGGCTGCTCCCGGGAAGTCCGGTAGTTGTTCCCATCCCTTTTCGATATTCGCGAGGTTGAGGCGTAAGAAGGTATGGCAGGGCTGTCCGTTCTCATTTCCCCCTGCTACGTAAATCTCCTGTCTGGTAAAAGCAGCCGAGAGATTATCCATTGGAGACGGTAAGGAGGGTAAGGTGCAAACCGCTACCTCTCCTTTCGTGGGGTTATAGGAGATGCGGGAGACCTCGACCAAGGAAGAATCACTGTTGTTTCCTCCTATGCAAACGATACCTTCCGGGGTGGAAACCGTAGCGCCGTAGGCGACGGGAAGAGGCAGTCGGTCGATCTCTTTCCAGCCTTCGGGAAGAAGGACGAATATCTCGCTATAATATCGCTTGGCTCCTCCCTCGGTGACGGGTTTGTCCGGAAAGTTGCAACCTCCGGCAACGATCAATACGCCGTTATGGATGCCGGCGAATGGGGCGGAAACGCCAAGGGAGGCCGTATCGGCTGCTCCCGGTAGATCCGGTAATTTTGTCCAGTTTATCATGGTGTTCTGTTTTTTAGATACAGGCTGGCCGCATCCCGCTACGCAGAGTAGCAGGAGGAACAACCAGCCGGTGATTTGTTGTTTATTATGCATAGCTTATTCTTTTATTGCCCGGAACGTAGAGGCCGGCATGCCCGCCTCGTTTATAAGATTCGCTCTCGTGAAGGGTTGCCAGCCGTAGCGTACCAGCTTCGGGTGAGTCACTTGATCGTTCCACACCTTTACTTTCCCGTTCTCTACCACGGCTTGCGCCGGATAGTAAAGTCCTTCCTGCTCGGCGATCTCGAATGTACGGATGGGGTCCCCATCGGAAGTTGTCAAGCCCTTTGCGTAATCGAAAGTGATATAGGCGGCGTTATCGGTAAACGTTGCGCTGCGGAACAAAGGGCCGGATGGGATTACGTTATGTCCGTAGGTCTTGTTCAAGGCCCAATGTGCCAGTCGTTCGCCAATCTCTTTTTTTCGGGTAGGGTGAACGTTTAAAGAATCCCCACGATCGCTACTAACGGCCATACCCGTATTCGATACGGTTTGCGCTAGGCGGCGTTGGCTGTCCCTGAACCAAGTCCAACTCGGGCGGTCTATGCTGGATAGTTGGACATAGTAGAAAGGCAGGTCTGCGTTCCAATTCTGGCGCCAGCTGTTCACCAATAACGGGAATAATCGTTCGTGTACTTCCATATTATGGGCGTTCGATTCTCCTTGGTACCAAATAATCCCTTTGATGGGATATCGATGAAGGGGTTGGATACCCGCCTCGAACAGATAACAAGGCTCATACGGATGGCGTTGGAGCGGGTTGGACGCTTGCTTGATGTTTAAGGCCGCCCGTTCACGTACCCAATCTTGGATAAAGTCGTTCTTCGTCCAATCCTGTAAGATATCCGAAAACTCGAATTCCAGTGTTTTCCGGTCGATCCATGCCTCCGTAGGCGAGCCGCCAACAGCGTTCAATATCAATCCGATGGGTACTTGTAAGCTATCGGCCAGCATACGCCCGAAGGCAAATCCTATGGCCGAGAAGCGTGCGGTATTCCGCGTGTCGCATACTTCCCATTGGGCGTCGTGGTAATATTGCAGGCGGTTCAATGAATCCAGTACGGAAGCGTCCCATTCCACGGCGTAGGTCTCCCAGCGGGGCTTTAGGTCGAATAAACGGATTTGCGAGTGTTGTTTCGCATAATCCAATTGTTGCTGTTGTTCTTCCTTTACGCTCTCGTTTACCCGGAACGCCATGTTGGATTGTCCGGAGCATAGCCAGACTTCCCCGGCTACTACATCCCGATAGTTCAGCGTGCGGCTGGGGGTAGAAACCGTTAAGGTATAGGATTTCCCGCTTACCCGCAAGGGATCGAGCGTGACAGTCCATTTCCCGTTCGTACCGGCTACGGTCTCCTTCCTTTGTCCGGCGAGGGTAACGGTTACTTTCTCCCCTTGGTTGGCGATACCAGATATAGGAAGCGGTTGATCTCGTTGCAAGACCATCCGGTCCGAATAGATGGCAGGAAGCTGTAATCCTCCGTAATCGCCGGTTAGCGCACCATAAACGGTGCGGGCCAAGATACCGGCACCTTCAGCGTTGGGATGCAATGCGTCGGGCAATAGATCCGGACGGTCGTATAATCCTTCCTGCAAATCGACCAAGGTCGCGCCGGCTATCCGGGCGATTTCTTCGATAAGCGCTTGCTCCATCCAGTACCAGTCTCTTGTACCGGATTTAAAACGAGGATGGCGGTGAGATATCGGAGTCATACGACAAACCCATACCTTGCATCTCGGATTGGCTTTCCGGAAGGATTCGATCAAGGAAAGATAGTCCCGGACGAAATCATCCCGGTAATTCGGCCATGCCCGAGGGTCCGTATCGTTCAATCCCAGATGGATGATCACGTAATCCCCGGCAAACTTCAATGCCTTTTGATACGCCTCTTGTTGGGTATAAGGACGATATCCCTTGTTTAATAAAGTAGCCCCGCTATGCCCGAAGTTCTCCACTTTGTAGGCATCTCCAAGCATCTGTTGCAATTGGGCCGGGTAGCAGTTTGTTTCCCGGTTCTCGATTCCGTAGCCGTAGGTCACACTATTACCTACGCAAGCTACCTTGATCTTTTGCGCTTGGCTCATAAATGCGAAAGCGAGGAAGATGGATAAGATTCCTATTATTTTTCTCATTTTATTCAACCGAATTAGACGTTATTTAAGTTGTTTATCCGGAGAGTAAACCAGTCCTTCCACCGCTTTCTCTCCATCCGGGGTGACGCAAACGAACGTAAACATCCATTTCACCAGACGGACCTCGGGGGTATTGAACGTACCGACCGGAAGCTTCATCAACACCTTGTTCCAGCCTTTTTCCAGATGGACCGGGGTTGGTTTACGGCTTACGCAGTTCTCGTTCCCCAGTGGGATCTCATTGGACTTCTCCCGGTGGGTAGCGGTCCATACGGGGGGCGTTATCTCTTGATCATTTACCCAGATACGGCTCTCTTTATAATCCCATTTCCCTTGTGAGGGAGGAAGATCCATCTCCGAGCGCCCGTAATTCTGGAATTCGATCCACGCCCCTACGTCTTGCGTCTTGGGCGAATAGATCCAAGTCCATGCGTAAGCGGTATGATTCGGCTGCGGGTCCTTATATACACCGGGAACCAGCGGTCCCCAGACATGGCGCAGGTAGATTCCGGCACCGATGGCGTCGTGCGTGCCGTAGCTTTTCCCTTCATAGGTATATTGCGTCTGAAGCGCCTTTTCCGGAGGGAAAGAGCGGGTCAGTTCCCCATCATTCGGAAAAGCGTCGGTGATACGCCATCTCACGTTGGTTTGCTTGACGTAGGCGAACGGGTATCCTTGGAAATGATGTTCTTTATGCCATAACATCCGTCGCTCAAAATCGACAAATGCCTTATGCTCCTCGTTATCGGGATCGATAGGCAGCATCGTTCCGTTCTTATCGAAATATTGATAGCCGCCGCCCAACCAAGAACGTTCGGCGATCGCTAATAGATTCGGATACAAATTATTCTCCCGGATCAATTTGTCCTCCGGCTGTACGACCCGGTCGTGCCATACGGCAAGGATCGTACCCGCCAAATCATGGCTTCCTTGCGGTTCATTGTAAATACGGCTGGTGTATAAGCCGATCAAGTCGGCGAATGTATCAAAATGGTTGATATAATGGAAACGGGAGTCGATCGCGGGAATGCCCGGTCGCGCTTTTCCCCGGTAACTCCACATTTGCTCCATGTCGATCTCACCCGGCTTGTACTTCCATCCCGGGTTCCAAGAGATCACTTGTTTCCCTTTCGCACGGATATAAGCGACCATCTCGGGTACGAACTTCGGATTGGTAAACTTTACCTCGTCCGTCCCGATATGTAAGTAAGGAACCTCCTCGAATACCTCGCAAACCTCGTCCATCAATAGTTTCAAGATCGCCATACCCTCCTTGCTCTGCATATCATGACGGAAGGCCCGTATGAAAGCGGCGCTATGTCCCGGCATATCTACCTCCGGGATGAGTAGTACGTTATGTTCTTTACAAAAGCGAACCAGCTCCTTTGCCTCCTCGATCGTGTAATATTTTCCGGGCATACGGCTCATATTGCAGCTGTCGTTCAGCATCGGAAAGATCTTGCTCTCCAGACGCCAAGCTTGGTTCTCCGTGAGATGCCAATGAAATACGTTCATCTTGTAGCGGGAAAGTACCTCGATCTCCCGTTTCAGTTCTTTCATGGAGATATAGCTCCGCCCCACGTCTTGCATGAATCCTCGTGTGCGGAAAGCGGGCCAGTCGGTGATCTCGCAGCCTTGGATGGAATATCGCTTCCCTTGCCGCTCGGTCAGTTGGCGCAAGGTTTGTATCGCCCAATAAGCTCCTTGCTCGGATACCGCCCGGATGGTTATCCCCCGGGAAGAGACGCTTAGTTGATAAGCCTCCTCGGAGTTGAGGGGGATTCCGTCCAATTTGTCAACCAAGGAAACCTCTATCTTGTATCGGCTGTCCGGTTGGATACTTACCGGCAGTTCCTCCAAGAATTCCATTAGGATGGAACGGAGTTTCCCTTCGGAAGAAACCGCGATTTCCTTCGGATGGAACGAAGTGTTTGTCCGGACGTATTTTTGGGGCAAGGGCAATAAAACAGGATTCCGGGCCATCAGAGGCCCGGAATACAAGAAACTTAAAACAATTGCAAAATGCAGTATATATCGCATATACTTAGATTATTGATGAATGAGATCCTGTAATTTGATAGCTTGGAAGGTCATATGTGCTACGCTTGACTCGTAGAAGATTCCTACCGTTTCCTTATCGATCATCGAAAGACAGGAATATCCCCACCCCTCGGCCTCGTCTAATAAGACTTGATGCTCCGTGGGCCAAGTAAGTCCACCGTCCAGACTCGCCTTGATCGTGATATGATTACGCCCTTTCGTCGTGTTCGGGTTGGAGAAGAGTAGAAGGTCCTTGCCGGTGATGTTATCCTTGGCGTTTACCTTGATCAAGCTGGCCATACAAACGGATTCCTGTAAGGCGCTACGGCTGGAAGGATGCTCCGTCCATGTCTTGCCTAAATCCTTTGTAGTGGCTACGGCACGGCTACCGCCTCGGTTATCGCGCATATTTAGCATCAATACGCCCGGTTCTACCTCGGCAACTTGCGCCTCGGTGGTATTCGTGCGGGCCAAGTTGTGTAGATGCCATGTTTTCCCTCGGTCTTTGCTATACATGATACCGGCGTTCGGCACACGGGTAGCGTCGATAAACTGGATCGGGAAGACCAAGGTACCGTCTTGCATCGTGATGCCTCGTCCCGGGCCTTGCAATAGGAAATACCAAGACGGGTCTTTTACTTGAGACGTGATGTTGATCGGTTCACTCCATGTCTTGCCGTCGTCCTCGCTTTTCACGAGCATAAGTTGGGCGGTCTCGTCCGGTGTCATTCCCGGCATGGAGTTCCACCAGGCACGTTCGTTACCCATACCATGCGTCCATGCGGCTACTACCCAGATCGTATTGGTCTTTTCGTCTACCAAGATCGATGGGTCTCCCACGCCGTTTTGTCCGTGGGGCAGGCCATCCGTTTGTTTGAAAGTCATGGCTACTCGCATCGGTTCCCAAGTTTGTCCCTTATCGGTACTGCGGCTTACTCCGATATCGATTTTCTCTTGCAGGTCCACGCTGCTATTATAGCGAATATCGTAGACTCCGAGTAATGTTCCGTTATTCGTTGTCACTAATCCCGGGATGCGGAAGGCCGCCGATCCGTCATCCCCGGCTTGGCGTACGCCGATACCTACATGGCGTTCGTCCACCTTTCCTTTCCAAGTGATGTCGATCGGTTTGTTGTTGATCTGGGCGTTAGGTATCGTGGTCGCTACTTTTGCCAATAAGGAAGTCTCAGGCTTCATCTGGATACTTACCCAGAAATAGTTGATGCCTTTAAGCATCGGTTGCTTAGAGGTTAGTTTTACCGTGCGCGACAAGGGGGCGGTAACCTCATCTTGCCGTACGGAATAAGATTCAAGAGCCTTACGGGTATTTCCCGGTATATGGCTGGATATGTACGTAACGGGACTGAAATGTTCCCCTTTGCGGGATGGAGCTTCCACTCCGCTATAAAATAGACGTATCGCTTGGATGTCCGACAGGTTGACTTTGTCTGCGAACTGTATCGTGATCTCGTTCAATACATCCCCTTTTTGGGCCGGTATCCGCATCTCGTAAAGTACATTGTCGATCCGGTCTATCAAGATGGGGATTTGTTGCTCTCGCACATAAAGACTGTCTGCCGCAAAAGCCGTTTGTACGATGAAAAGAAGGCAGAAATACAGGAAAGTTTTTTTCATGATGTTTTTTGTTTGTAGGTTGAAATTAATAGATATGTGAATTCCAAAGATAGCGATATTCATTCATATGAACAAAGCCCCTTTGGAATTCGTGCCAAAAACCTAGTTATATCCAATCGCCTTAAACCTATGTACGATTAGTATCCGGGAGTCTGTTTCAATGCGGTGTTGTTTGTCAATGCCCCTTCATTGATCGGCCATAATAAACGTGATTCTTGTGCTGTGGTATATTTTAATACATAATCCTTACCGAAGCGTCTCAAGTCGTACCAACGTTTACCCTCAAAGAAGAACTCGCGAAGTCTCTCTTTAAGGATAGCTTCCATCACATTCTCGTCGCCCGCCTCAAACGGGTTATCGTTATAGAAACTTCCTTTGTCATTCGGATAACCCACCTCGTTCTTATGTGCGTTAAAATATTCGGAACCGTAAGCACGCTCGCGAACGGCGTTGATCTCTGTAGAAGGATCTTCTCCGAGCAAGGCCTTAGCCTCGGCTAATAATAGCAAGGCATCCGCATAGCGATAGATAGGATAATCATCGTACCAACTTCTTTCGTTGCTACCTTCCAAGGTGGTTCCTTGGAACTTGTATTGGATTGGTGCGATATATTCCAAGGTTCCGTCTTCGTGCTTTTTGTAAACCGCCTTCAAGGTACCTTTCAAGCGGGTATCACCTTTGCGAAATGATTTTAGGTAATGATCTTTCTTTACTTGGTAGCGCATTAAGCCTTGTAGGTTGTATCCCGGTATTTCAAGGAATGGAGTTCCTGTCTCGTCACAGTAGCCTGCCATGTACTCACGTTGAGGTACCATATTGTTACGCCAGTTATAGTCTCTCCACATCATGAAATCATCCTCCTTACCACTATGGAGCGCGAAGATCATCTCGCTGTTCTCCTTATTGTTGAAAGAGAAAACGTCCGTGAATTTCTCTTGCAGCTTTAAGTTGCCGTTTTGTTGAAGATCTTGCAAGGCTGTCTTGGCTACGGTATAATCGCCTGTGCCGCCACCCATCTGGCGTCCGCTCCATAGATAAACCTCACCTTTCAGCATCAAGGTAGCGGTTTTAGACCAATAACACTTTCCTTGTTTATAAGAATAATCTCCGCCAAAAGCTTTTTCCGAGGCATCGATATCCTTCTTGATCAGATCCATCACCTCACTCGCTGGAGAAGCGGCCTTATCAAGGTGAGAGATATCCAATTCGCTACCTAAGGTTGGCTCCGTAGTAATGATAACGTCTCCCCAAGAGCGTAACAAATGGAAATAGATATAGGCGCGTAAACCGTAAGCCTGCCCTAAGTAATAGTTCTTTTCGGCCTCGCCTAATAAATCGGTCTCGTTCGTTCTACGGATCATCAAGTTGATTTGGTTCAGTGTCGTATAAAAATTAGCGAAGTTGCTGATTCCTGTAAACTCTGCGTTGATCGTGTTGTATGAGAAACGCTCTACGCCTTGGGTAGCCTCGCCTCCGAACGGCTGATCTCCGTAGATGTCCGAGCGAGGTTCGCCCAATACGAATATGTTATAACTGGATTGTGAACGGAGTAATCCGTGTAAACCTATGTTGAATGCCTTAAACTGGTCCGGGGATTTCCAATAGTTTGCGTCGGAAATACTACTTACGGGTTCCATGTCCAAGGAGTCGCATCCGCTGAAATTCAGTAATGAGACTGCTGCCATCATGGCTATAATTATCTTTTTCATAAATGTCTGTCTTTTTTAATGGGTTTGACTAAAATGTTACGGATAAACCAAGAAGAACCGTTTTAGGAGTTGGGTATCTACCGTTATCAAGACCTTGACCATAGGTAGTATCTACCGCCGGTTCCGGAGATACACCGGTATATCCTGTGATGTAGAACAAGTTTTGTCCGGTTACATAAACAGAGGCATTGCTCATCAAGGCTTTGTTAATCCATTTCTTCGGTAGGTTCCAAGTCAATGTGATTTCACGTAAAGCTAGATAATCACCCTTTTCGTAGAAGCGGGAGCTGTTGTTGTCAACTGCTGTCAAACCATTGTTGGAGCGAGTAATATTCTTCTTACTCAACTGATCGGCATAGTAGAACTTAGGTATATCCGTATCCTGGTTTGTCTCCGACCAACTGTCTTTCACCATATCGATGATGTTAAACGAACCTTGATATTGTCCAAGTGAACGTGCGGCTAAGTCGTTATACAGCGTATGCCCTAACGCATAATCAAAACGAGCGTATAAAGAGAAATCTTTATAGCCTAATGTCGTGGAGAAACCACCGGTTACTGTCGGGAAAAGATTACCTACTTTCACGCGGTCTAGATTGTTGATTACGCCATCATTGTTCAAGTCGGCCCAACAAACGTCACCCGGCTCGATCGGTTGCTTACCTGCCTTATCCTTTAAAGCTTCCCATGCGGCGGGGCCATACAATTCTCCAATTGCGTCGTAGCGGTTATTGGCATTCGCTTTCACGTCATCCCAATCCTTGAAGATATGATCTTGCTTGAAGGCAAATAAATCACCCAGCTTACCACCTTCTTGTTTTCCGCCAACCCATACGACTTCACCCTTTTGCGGGTCGTATACTTGGTAACCTCCTTGGCGGTTATTTTCGTTCCCATTGGCCGGAAGCTTGACAATCTTGTTCGCTACCGTAGATAAGTTTGCTGATACATCCCAACTGAATCCGTTTACGTTGTTTAGGATATTCGCTTTTACTTCCATCTCGAAACCTTGGTTACGTAAAGTTCCCAAGTTGGTTTTGATGCTGTTGAAACCAGTGTAATTGGGTAAATCCAAATCTGTCAACAAATCGGAAGTCGTACGATTATAATAGTCTAGGATAAAGCTCAAGCGATTGTTGAAGAATCCTATATCCAAACCTACTTCGAAAGATTTACTTTGCTCCCAACGTAATCCACCGTTTACCAATTTGTCATTATAGAAACCTACAGAGCCTTCATAGTTTGTTATGATCGATCCGTTCGCGTCTTTCTGCCCATAGCTGCCATATACGTCGTAGTATCCTAATCCGTTTACGTTACCGTTCACACCGTAACTGATACGAGGCTTCAGGTTAGAGATCACATCTACCAACTTCGATTCCTTAAAGAACTCCTCTTCCATGATATTCCAACCAGCGGAGATACCTGGGAAGAAGCCCCAACGGTTATCGCTCAACTTGGAGATTCCGTCATAACGAGCTACGACCGATAACAGGTATTTGTAATTGTAGTTATAGTTTACACGGGCAAAGCCAGAAAGGATACGATAGCCTTCCTTGTAGCTATAGGTATAGGTACGATTACTACCAGCGTTCAAAGTAGGGATGTCATCCGACGGAGAATTTTCGGTCCTTGCGTTCAGCGTATATTGATGCCAATTGAAATACTCGCCACCAAGCATTGCCTCCAGATTGTGTTTTTCTTTGAATGTGTCTGTGTACGTCAAAGTAACACTATGTTGCTGTTGGTTCTGCTTTATATATTTGGCCTCAGCCTTACGGGTAAGATTCGGGCTAGTGGCGTTTTGTTGTTGGTAAGATTTCTCGAACTTATCTGTTTGATTGTCTACGTGGTATAGGGCGCTATTCTCTTTCAAGATTAATTTCTTCGGGATGATCTCTAGATCAAAACCGATATTATAGGTAGAGCGGCGGGTTCCATTCGTATTCGTTAATTTATCTTTGTAGTAAAGAGGGTTTCCATCACCCGTGCCGAAGCCTGAAGCGGGAGATCCGTCTTCCATGTATGGGTTCCATGTAGGGCGTTGGCTCATTGTGCGATAGAAGAACTCATATGATCCGATCCAAAGACCCGGCTGGCGAGACCATGTATAAGTCGTTCCAGCGTTGACTGTCAAGATCGGAAATATCTTATAGGATCCATTGAATGTCCCGGAGAAACGCTCGTAGCTGGTTCCCTTAATGAGACCGTCTTCTTTGTAGTAACCTAAGCTGGCTGCGAATGTACCTTTGTCGTTACCTCCTGTGATATTGATATAATGATCTTGCGTGAAAGAAGGGTCTTGGAAGGCTGCGTCTTTCATTTGCCCTGAGTAATCCTTGAATAAGATTTGTTTGTTCGGATCGGTTGGGTCTTGCATTTGTTGCCAACCTTCTGCCAAGAGGCCTTTGGTACTGTCATCCAAATAACGGATATCAAATAGGTCATTCCCGATACCGTATCCCATTTGGTTATCCATGCCTGAACGTCCAGTTCTTTGGTATCCTAAGCGATTGTAGTAAATATAATCGTGAGCGTTTAAGTAATCATAACCTGTGCGAGCAAAGTTGGCACCTCCCTTGAACTTGTAAGAGACGGAAGCGGATCCTTCTTTGCCACGTTTCGTGGTAACCAAGATTACGCCACCATTGGCACGGGCACCGTAGATAGCGGTTGAGGCTGCGTCTTTCAATACTTGGATAGACTCGATGTCGGAGGGGTTGATGTCGGCCAATGAGTTGCGCACGATACCATCTACAACGACCAATGCGCCATTATCCTTACCTGTTATGGTAGCTCCGCCACGAAGTACGATATTTGGGTTTGCTCCCGGCTGACCGGTCGTGTTTACGACGCGCAAACCAGATACGGTTCCTTGCAAGGATTGTCCGGCGTTAGACATCGCTGCGTTTTCCAGTACGGCGTTATCCAATTTAGAGATAGAGGTTGTCAAGGTCGCTCTCTTTTGTGAGCCACCGTAACCGGTTACCACTACTTCGTCTAGCTGTTCGGCGTTTTCTTGTAGGATCACGTCTACCTTCGCTTTTCCGGCTACTGGGATTTCCTGCGTCTTGTATCCGATGAAAGAAAATACTAACGTGGCATTTTTGTTAGATACGGTGAGAGTGTAATTACCGTCGAAATCGGTAATCGTTCCATTTGTCGTGCCTTTTTCAACGATAGACGCACCGGGGACACCCATGTTATAGGTATCCAGCACTGTTCCGGAGACTGTCTGCTCTTGTCCGTACATAAATGCCGGAAGTAGGAGCGCAAGCATTAAGAGCAGTAGATTCTTCTTCATAATGAATTACTTTTTTGTTGTTTATTTAGTTTATTGGATGAGATTAATTAGCATTCGTCGGTCATATTAGCGACTTTCGGACGTAAGAAGATCACTTGGATTAAAAGTGCGATGAGTACCAATCCGGCTAGCATGGCGAAGTCATGGCCAAGATTACCAGCGTCGGTAGATTTTCCTAGTATATCCGTGATGGCGGCTCCGGCAAATACACCGGTCATATTCATAATTCCATAGGCTGTAGCCCGATAACGGGGGGAGATGAATTGGCAAAGGATAGGCATATTATTGGCGTCGAATATACCATAACCGATACCGAAGCAAAGACCACCGCCGATAATCATCGGGAAGTTGTGCCCAAATCCTAGTAATAGGAGAGAGGGTATCGTTAATGCCAAACCGATGGCGCCTGTGTATACACGTCCCCGGACATTCCGCTGGATCCATTTATCGGATAAAATACCTCCGGCGATTACCCCTATAAAGGAAGAGATAGCGATCGTGAATGTAGATAACGGACCGGCCTCGGACATATCCAACGAGAGATTTTCAGCGAATAGGGTAGGGAGCCAGTTCTTTGTCGCCCAACCCGGTAAGCTCGGCGTGGCGAAATAAAGAAGAATGATCCAAAAAGCGATGTTCGTGAATAACATCCCTAATCCTTTAAACGCACCGGAAATCGGATTCTCTTTCGGATAATTTTCCAGTTTTACGGCTTGTTCCACATGATCTTTCTTATCGTGTAAGAAGATGATCAAGACCACGCTATAAGCGATGCCGATGATACCAAACCAATGGAAAGTCGTTTCCCACGTATAAGCACTGGCCACCGTAGCTCCGAATCCCCCCAAGGCTTGGCCTACGTATAGACCTGTCATATGGATACCTACGGCTAATGAGCGTGTTTTCTCTTGGTGATAATCTGTGATAAGCGATAATCCGGCAGGAATATACAGGGCCTCACTGACCCCCATCAAGGCACGTAGGTAATAGATCTGATTGAAATCCGTGCAATACCCCATCATCAAAGTCACGAAGGACCAGACAAATAAGCTACCCACGATTAGCCACTTCCTGTTTACCCTGTCTGCCACCATACCGGCCACAGGGCTCATGAATCCGTAGATCCAGAGGAAGACCGCCATCAAACGTCCGAAGTTCGCCGCAGACTCTAGTTCCACGATATCCACCATCATAGCTGATTTCATGGTTGATAGCATCTGGCGATCCATATAGTTCAGTAAGGCGACAACCCATAGTAAACCGACTACGATCCAAGGATATAATTTCTTATTTTTCATTTGATTGAGGAAAATAAAAAGGAAAACAAAGCCTTAGAAACATCAGGAGCCACGGTTGTGCCCCCTGATGTCAATTGACCAATTTTCAGTATTTTAGATAAAGTTATTTAGAAAGAATTTCGTCGCAGAGTAAACTACATTTGAGAAGCATTCTAGGAATGTGGAACGGACCTTTGAATAGATTGCCTTTGGCAGATTGAGAGAGACTACCATCGAAGTGTAGGTAGCCATACCATTCCCCATATTCTTTGTCGGGGAGATGATTAAATGTGTAATCGTTTATTAGTTTGTGCATTTTGAGATATTTGGCGTCGCCAGTCGCTTGGTAGGCGTAAAGCGTAGCGATAACCGCCTCGCATTGTGGCCACCAGAACTTCATGTCGTGCCAATACTCTTGGGGAGGGAAGTTTTTGCAATCCTTGAAATAGTTGATTCCGCCGTACGTCTTATCCCAGCCCCAGTCCCAAGACCAGTTGAGGATTTGTAAGCCCATCTCTTTTAGTTGGGGGTCCCATCCTCGGTATTTGGCCTCTTCCAAGATAAACCATGCGGTCTCGATGGAGTGGCCGGGATTGATGGTACGCCCGGCGATAGAGTCGATAAACTCACCGTTGGGTCCTACTGTCTCCAAGATAGCCTTGAATTCGGGATGCATGAAATCACGGCGTAGCTCGGCTATGGAATCATCGATTTGTTGTGTAAGTATGGGATCGTTTATGGCCTCACGGATGCGTGCCGCCGTATCGATCAGTATCATGCAGAAAGAATGGCCTTTCGCCACGAGACCTTCACGAAATTTAGGCTCCAATAATCCCGGGGTATTCTTATAGTGTAATACTTGCTTGAATAAGTTCACGGCCTTCTCGGCATAGCTTTTATCGCCTGATGCCAATGCATAGTGGGCCATGGCGATCGCTGCGAAAGTCTCGGAGAATACGTAACGGCGTTTACGTACAGGGATGCCTGCCGCTGTTACCTCGAAGAACATACGTCCGTCCGTATCAAAACAATGTTTCTCGATGAAATCGATACCGTTTTTACAGGCTCTCAGCCATTCTTCGTTCTTCTCAATGTGATTATAGGCATATGCCAAGATAAAGGCGAATCGTCCTTGGAACCAAACGGATTTAGTGGAGTCCATCAGAGTACCATCCCGGTCTACGCAAGTAAAGTAACCGCCGTTCTCTTTGTCCAGTCCGTATTTCATCCAAAAAGGAAGAATATTGGAAAGAAGCTCATTCCGATAGGTCTTGCCCCAATAAGCTAGATATTCCGATGGATTAGATAAATTGTCAAACGCTGCCATACCTTAGAATTTATTACATCTTTCAAAGAAATTGATAGCCTCTAATTCCGCTTTCATCGCGGCCTCTTCTTCGTCCGTCATATTCCGGAACGGGGTACGGTTCTTGCCGAGATCTAATCCGATCAATTTCATGATGCGTTTTCCTCCGACGATATTACCACGGTAATTGCAGATAACGTTAATAACCTCCTGAGAGAAGTTTTGTCTCTCGCGAGCTGTCTCTAAGTCACCGGCTGCCCAAGCCTCTAGGATACCGGTTAATTCTTTTCCGTTATAGTTTGTGGTACCACCGATACCTCCTTGCGCTCCACCCATCGCAAGGCAAGGAAGAATCGTTTCATCCTGTCCGTGCAACATGTCGAATTTACCATCCTTGTATAAACGACATTGATTGTATTCGTATAAGCTCTCGTATGTATATTTGATACCGGCGAAATTAGGGATACGCCCGTCTACTGCTTTTAAGAAATCCAGCATAGGGAGGAAAGCGTTGTTAAACGCAGGGATATGATAGTAGTAAAACGGTAAGGCAGGAGCGCCGCAAGCGATCTCCTCGCAGTACTTTACCAATTCCTCAATTCGACCGATACGAGGGAAAGGGGTAGCCATAGCGCCAATACCCCAAGCGCCGATCTTTTGAGCATGTTCCGCTAAATTACGGCTAGACTTAACGCATGTGCTACCTACGTGCACGATTACCTTAAAGCCTTCCGGAGCTGCTTCCATCCATTTCTCGGCCAGTTTCATGCGTTCTTCCTCTGTCAGCATATAACCTTCTCCGGAAGAACCATTGATGAACACGCCTTTCAGTCCGTTTTTCACAAGAAGTTTCGCGTAAGCTTCAATTGGCTCGTAATTAACTTCCCCGTTCTCATGGAACGGAGTAAAGGGAGCATCGATCAATCCTTTAATTTTATCCATATCTGCGTTATTTTTATGAGTTTTAACCTCTGATTTTAATTATGCTGCAAATATAAATAAAATATTTTAATAATATAGTGGTGTTTTATCGAGAAACTGAAATAATTATTTATTTTTTATTTAATTCCTTTGAAATACATATTAAATCATACCTAGAATTTTAGATCGAGATAGCAGGCAGGCCCCTAATATGCCCGCTCTTTCACCTAATTTGGATACTTTGATCTGTGTATCACGGGTTACCAAGTTTAAAGAGTACTTCCTAACGGCACTTTTAATAGGTAGACTTAAATATTCTCCCGTTTGCGACAAGGGCCCACCCAGTACGACCAGCTCTGGATTGAAAATGTTCATCAATCCGGCTATTCCTTTACCTAGATTAAAACCGATCTCCTCCAGTATCTCAATAGATAGCATATCCTCTTTGTGAATAGCGTCGATCAAGTCAGAGAGCCCGATGTATTCCCCGGCATCGATTTTACTGGCCAATATGGTGTTGCTACCCTCTTTATACCGCTCAAGGAGGGTACGGTACAGGGCAGAACCGGAAGCTCCAGTCTCGAGGCATCCTTTTTTACCGCAATGGCAAAGAATCTCATTCTCGAAGAAGCTGAAGTGCCCAAATTCTCCGGAGAAACCTGATTTCCCGAAATAAACCTTGCCGTCTATGATGATACCGATACCTAATCCCCAAGATATATTGATGAATAGGATATTTTTCTCTCCTTTTACGACTCCTTGAAGATATTCGCCGTAAGCCATGGAACGGGTGTCATTCTCTATATAGATCTTTATATGTAGTTTTTCCTCAAGGATTTGAGACAAGGGCTTCTCCTCAAAGTAAAAAATGCTATAGCTATATCCGGCGAAAGGATTTACCCGTCCGGATATATTAATGCCAATGCTTAATATCTTTTCCCTTGGGATCGGCAACGAGTTTATAAATTCATTGATACATTCGCAAAGATGGTCTAAAGCGGCTGGTGTGTTTTCGAGTGTATAAGGGATATTCTGCTCAATGCGGATCTTATCTCCTTTAAAATCTAATATGGCTAGATTCAGTTGATCTTTCAGTATATCTACGCCCACAAAATAGCCGGATACGGGATTGAGCCCGTAAATACTAGGTTTACGCCCTCCGCTAGTCTCTTGTTTTCCAAAGTCGAGTATATAACCGTCCTCTTGTAATTCGCTAATTAGCTTAGTGACGGTGGGGATACTGAGATTCATTTCTTTACATACCTCCGCTATAGTAGTGTCTCCATTGGCCATATAATAATGTATGATCTTCTTTTTCAGAAGGCCACTACGAGTATTGTCATCGGACGAGAGCAAGAACTTAGTTGTCATGGTTATACCTTTATTGAGTGATTAGGGCAAAGGTACAATAAGTTTTTTCAAAAACTAAGCGTAATAAAATAAAATTTTTTCATAAGGAGCTATCTTAATTGTAAGAATTTGTAATAGAAGTTGAATGACATAGTCTGCGGCGAACTCTGTCACTCGTGACATCTATACTAAAATCCTTCTTTCACGATCCGTTTGATCGGGAGGAAGAATCGTTCGATCAGGCGTAATTCTTCCGTTACGATCTCTGCGGAGGCTTGCGTCTCGGGCGAGACGGGCAGGTCGATACCGTAATTGGTTCTCAGTCCCTCTGGAAAATCGATATCCGCCGTATAGTACTCGTCGGTGGGGACCAATGAGATATTCGATACCACGCCGTTTACCACACCGAACTCCTGATCCAGGAAATTAGAGAAACGGACGATCGCCCGCTGGCCTCTCCGGACTTTTCCCGAGCGTGCTATCGGTATGCGCACCTTCCCCACCAGCCGGCTCTCGCCTTGCGGCACGACGGTGAAAGCCACCTCTCCGGATGGGATATACTGGTTCTCATTCCAGTACTTGGTGAAGGTCACGACACCCCCTACCGGGGCGATGAGGCAATAACGCAACCTCCACTCGTTCATGCTATTCAGCAATTGTTCCCGGGCGGTCTGTAATTCCTGCCGTAGCGTAAATTCTTTCTCGCTCCGCTCCAGCGTCAGATCCAGCAAGGATTGCTCTTGCTCCCCGATCTGTATCCGGAGATTCTCGGCCGAGGCTGCCGCCCCTTCCAGCGAATAACGGCTTTGCAGCAAAGAAGCCCGTGCGGTCTCATGCTCGTAGGAGGAAATCACGGACCGGCTATACAATAATGAATCCCGGGCGTATTGCCGCCTTGTCAAGGCGAATTGCTCCGAGAGGGTCTTCCGCTGCCGTTCGGTCTCGTTGTAGTAAGCCTTATACAACGCTATCTGTTTGCGGATGGAGGCCATTTTTTGTGGATAATAATCGATCTCCCTGTAATTGATGCAGGCATGGAGCGCCGAGAGTAGTCCCGAGTAAGCCGCTTGCATATCACCCAGCGATAGCTCCTTGTACTTTGATAATGCCTTGTCCAAGCTATCCACGTCGCTTCCGGATCGTTCCAACGCCTTATCCAGATAGATGGCATCGTCCGTATCGGCGTGATTCTCTATGACCGCCAGCCAATCCCCCTGCCTTACCGGGCGATTATCCCTGACGAGCAGCTCCTGTATCTTTCCCGCCGCCCGTGTCACTACCGCCGTCGCGGGATGTTGCCCCGTCAATGTCATGTCTGCCGTGATCACGTCTGGATATTTGAAGAAACAGCTTCCTACCAGCAACGTCACGACCACGAGGAATAACAGCGTTATCCCCCACCGTACGATCCAGGCCGGCACTTGCCCCATCACCTCCTGTACCTCCTCGCTCCTCAGTTCTATGTCCTTATTTCTCTTCTCCAACTAATTTTCAACTTTCAATTCTCAATTCCCAAGTTCCAACTGGTTCTTCACCAACTTATAATAAGTCCCCCGCAAGGCCGTGAGTTCTTGATGCGTCCCTTCCTCCACGACGCGTCCCTTGTCCAGCACCACGATCTTGTCCGCGTCACGTACCGTGCTTAGCCGATGCGCCACGACCACCACCGTCCGTCCTTTGTAGAAGGCGTGCAACTGCTCCATGATCTCCCGCTCGTTGTTTGCGTCCAAGGCGTTCGTGGCCTCGTCTAGGAAGATGAAGTCGGGATTCTTGTACACCGCCCGGGCGATCAGGATACGCTGTCTCTGCCCTTGGCTCACTCCGTTTCCCTCCATGCCGATCTTCGTATTATAGCCCAACGGGAGCGAGTCGATGAAATCCCGGATATTCGCCACCGTCACGGCATGCAGCAGGCGTTCCTTGTCCACCACCTCTTCGCCGGGGGCGATGTTGTTGGCGATCGTATCCGAGAAGATAAAACCATCCTGCATGACCGAACCGGTCTTGCTGCGCCATACGTGGGGATTCAAGTTCCTGAGGGAGGTATCGCCGATCCTCACGTCCCCCTTGTTGGGGTTGTAAAAACCGAGCAGGAGTTTCACGATCGTCGTCTTCCCGCTTCCGCTGGCCCCCACGATGGCGGTCACCCTGTTATGGGGTATCGTCAGGTTGATATCCTCCAGCACGTAATCCCTGTCCGCTCCGTCATAGCTGAAGCTGAGGTTTTCCAGCCGCAGCGTCCTGTCATCGGGGAGAACATTCAGCCTTATCCCGCCTGCCTGTTCCTCGTCCTCCTTCCCGTGTATCTCGCCGAGCCGCTCCAAACTGATCTTCGCGTCCTGCAAGGACCGTGAGAAATCGATCAATTGCTCGATCGGTGAGGAGAGCTGCCCCACGATGTAGGTCACCGACATCATCATACCCAGTGTCATATCCCCTTGCACGACGGCCCGTGCCGCGATGAAGGAGATGAGTATGTTCGTGGTCTGGTTGAAAAAGACCGCCCCGAGTTGCTGATATTGTTGTAACGCCAACCCCTTGATCCCTATCTTGAAAAGTTTTACCTGTATCCGTTCCCATTTCCATCGCATCTTGGTCTCGCAATTATTGAGCTTGATCTCCTGCATTCCGGTGATGAGCTGGAATAGGTTGCTCTGCTCCCCGGCCGCCTGCGAGAAACGCTTTACGTCCAGCTCCCTCCTCCATCTCATGAAGCCCAGCACCCACGCCACGTACAACCCGTTTCCTAGTAGGAACAATCCCAGTATGGTCCAGTCATAGTAGGCCAGTACGAACCCGAACACGATGAAGTTAACGAAAGAGAAGAGCGTATTGATGGATGTCCCCGTCATGAAAGCCTCGATGCGGTTATGGTCGCCGATGCGCTGCATGATGTCGCCCACCATCTTCGTATCGAAGAAATGCAGCGGCAGCCGCATCAGTTTGGCGAGGAAATCGGAGATCAAGGCGATATTGATCCGCGTGTTTACATGCAGCAATATCCAGCTCCGTATGAAGTCCACGGATAGCTTGGCGATAAAGATCACCAATTGCGATATAAGGATCAAGGTTATGAAACCTAGATTGTTGTCCCGTATACCGATATCCACCAGGCTCTGCGTGAGGAAAGGCAGGATGAGTTGCAGTACGCTGGCTGTCACCATGCCCAGCACGAGCTGTGCCATCTCCCGCCTGTAGGGCGATATATATCGGAAAAAGAATCCGAGGTTACGTTTCCTGTCTCTCCCCTCGTCCTCCATCCCGTAGAACTCCGGCCCCGGTTCCAGCAAGAGCGCCGTCCCGGTATCCTGTCCGTCCACCTTGGTACTGACCCAGCACCGCTTGAACTCCTCCCTCGTATAGGTAATAAGTCCCGCCGCCGGGTCCGCTATGTAGAACTTCCCTTTCCTTATCTTATAGCAGACCACGAAATGCCATTGGTTCCAGTGCAGTATGCAGGGTAGGGGACATTCCTTTTCCAATTCCTCCACCGTGATCCGCACGCCCTGTGTTCGGAACCCGATCGTTTCCGCCGCCTCGCTGATACCGAGCATGGAGACCCCTTCCCGTGTGATGAAGGCTTTCTCCCGTAAGTTCTGGATCGAGTACGCACGTCCATAGAATCGGGCGATCATACGAAGGCAAGTGGGACCGCAGTCCATGGAGTCCAGTTGGCGATATGTGGGGAAGGGTTTAAACATCCAAATTCACGATCTTCTCTATACACTCCCCAAAAGTAGTGAATCGGATAGAAATATCAAACAAATCCATGATTTCCGTATCGTTGAACAGAGGATCGTCTTGCTCGCTTTCCGCATACCAACTCGCCCAGCGTTGTCCTTCCGGCTTTGCCAGGTCATATTCCAAGGTGTCGGATAACGAAGGCAGATGAAAAAACACCCAATCGGCACGACCTATGTATTTCCTGTCCGTAGTGACTACCCAGCCGGAAGGGAGTCCGCCCAAATGGGAAACGTATATCCTCTCGTCCACCGTATTGAATATCAAAAGAATCCTCTTGTTGGTTTTAGACCAATATGTCATGGCGATCACGCTATCTGACATACGCCAGTCCGTATACTCCTTTAAATGATTTTCCGCTTTTTGGTAATACTCCCTGCAACGTATAGCGGCCTCGGGTATCATCTCTCCGCAATTTCGCCAGAAACGGTCTATGTGAAACGGAGGAACCGGGCATGAGGAATCTTTCACCTTGGCCAGATAAGCGAACGCCCAACTATACAATCGGAAAGCGTTCGCGTACCACCAGCTTTTCAATACACCCTCCTCACCCTCGAACGTCCATCGTTCCGCGGCCTCCATCAAGCCTTCGGCGACCCGGAACAGCGATCTCAACCGAATCGGCAGGCGGGTCGTGTACATCACGGAGTTCTCGTTTTGGCGATAATAATAGAACTCTAGATCCGTGATCACTACCTTATGAGCCTGGCACATGACTTGCGGCACCCATAACTCATCCTCGTGCATGATTCCTTCCTCGAAACGGATTTGGGTATCACTCAAAAACGCTCGCCGGTACAGGTATTTGAATGGCATTGGCAAATAGGTACGCCTTTGGACAAGGTAAATGAACCCTTCTTTGCCCGAAAGGATTTGCGGAGAAAAGACCTGAATAGGATTGAATAAATCTCCCATTTCTCCATGCTGGTCACAAAAACGGATATTCCCGGTCATCATATCAGCCCCATATCGTATCGCCTTTTGGCACAACGCAGACAAGGCGCTGGCATCCACCCAATCATCGCTATCCACGAAAGTGATATACTCCCCCTGAGTCACCTCCAATCCCGTATTACGTGCCACGGAAGCCCCTCCGTTCGCTTGATGGATCACCCGAATACGGCTGTCTTTCTGTGCATAGGTATCCGCTATCATCCCGGATCCATCCGTCGATCCGTCATCGACAAGCACGATCTCCACGCACGGCCCGTCTATCCCCAACAACGAGTCGAGACAGACCGGCAAATACGCTTCCGTATTATATATCGGTACGATCACCGACAAATCTATATTTACCTTATTCTTCATACCTCATTCCGCATATTTCTCGTTCGCGAATAAATATTCATAAAACGCCGACATATTCCTGCCGAACACCTTCGAGGAATACTTCTCCACGAATCGCCTGCGTCCGTTCCGACCAAACCGCCTCGCCTCCTCGGGATTCTTGAGCAAGTAGATGATCTTCTCCGCCAATAGATCCGTATCAATCTCCACCTTGTCATCCGATACGGCAAGCGGCACTTTCAGTCCGCACGAATCGTCCACCACCTCGTCCAGACCGGAAGTGGCGGTGGCCACGACCGGCAAGCCGTGCATCATCATCTCTACCGGTACATACCCGAAAGGCTCGAACAATGAGGGAACCACACCGACATCGGCCACGCGATACAACTCCAGCAGCGAGGCCCGGTCTAAAAAACCCGTGAAGGTGATCCGCGAGAAAACAGGATTCGCCTCCTCGAAACAATCCTTATAATCACCATCGCCTACGATCCACAACCGGCTGTCCGGATATTGGCGAGATATCCTCCGGAACGCCCGGATCAAGAAACGGACTCCCTTGATACCATCCAGCCGCCCGACAAAAAGGATGATCCGCTCCTCCGGGCGCAGCTGCCATTTCTCCCGGATCAGCACCGGATCCCGGTCCGTATCTGCCACATCGGCCATCCCGTTCGGGATAACCGCCACCCGATCGGGAAGCAACCCGTAGTCCTCGCATAACAAGGCACGCATATAATCGGAAAGACCGATTACCCGGTCGGTCGCGGCGTAAAACGCCTGCTCCTCCCCGAACGACTCCCGGATCAAATCGTCCAAAGGCTGCGTACACTCCTTCCGCAAGATCGCCCGGAGACGCTCCGGGTTGTCGTAAATAACCGAGCTCCAATCCGAGAAATGTGCCGCCGTAACCACCCGGCAACGAAACGCCGCCTTCAACTCCCGCGCCAACGCCTCGTCCTTATAGCAATTCAAATGAAACACAAGCTTCTCCGTATCTTGAATGAAGCGACGCAGCAGATAAACGATATTCCGGAAATAAGCCGCCCGCTGCCGCACCTCCAAGGCGACCCAATCCTCGGCTACCGGCTCCGGAAAAGAGAGATACGAGACCTCCCCCTCTTCCCATCGCTCGATTTGAGTCTTTTCGCCGAACAGATAGACCACATGAATACGGATACCGCTCCCCCGCAACGAGGCTACCAATTCCCGGATGTAGCTGCCCACGCCATAAAGCGCGCCCCGGTTTTTATTATTGAACAGATACAGATTTATCATCTTTTCCCACAGGTTGAGATCCAACAAATTTATAAAAGAAGCCGCCAAGAGGTATCCACAGCTCCAAGCGAACTTAGCGACTCCAAGCCGGCCCCCGCATATCCACCCATCAAGCCCGCGCCCACCAATCGCTCCCAATCCCTCTCCACCAAGGTGTCAACCGGATCCGGATGCCCGGCATAAGCGTGTAGAAAACGAGCGGTATCCCGTATCTCTCCGGGAGAGAAACCGGCCTGATCTTGCTCGATCCGGGCGGCGATCCGCGACAAGCAATCCGCAGCCCCCGCATTCGCCCGGCGACAAAGCCAATACCATCCGTAGCCGGTCAGCCCCTCATCCCGGCTATAATCGGGATAAGGGTCATACATCACCGCCCGATACATCCGCTCATCCAGATCCTCGAAGAAATCCCCGTCCACCTCTATCAATCCGCTACGGATCAAGTAGTCGATCCCCACACCGATACCCGCTATCCCCCGTTCGTAATCCGGACGGTAATTGGCATGGAGCTGTTCTTGCATCGCCGCCATCAAATCCCAAGCGTACTCATCGAACAGCCCCTCACCTGTAAAGCGGGCATAGTGGAAAAAGAAGATGGCGATCCCCAACTTCCCATGCAACAGGCCGGGGCAAGAGGTCAATGTGCCGTTCAGCAGAAGCCAATCGGCGATCCGGGAATGCTCCGGATGGAATGTATGACAAATGGATACGCTCATCTGTTCTTATATCTGGCGATCATGATAACCGGATTCGACTCCTCCTCCAACTCGGCGGCGATCTCTTTCAAGGGGCCACGCAGCTTGCCGTCCTCGTAGGCCTCCACCAGACTAGGGGCTTCCATCCGGGAAAGGAAGGCGATCCCGTTACGATTGTTGAGGTATGGCAAAGGCGGGAATTGCCATACAAGGTTCAAAGGCTCATCCTTCGTCACATCTTGGTTATAGACCTCATATCTATATACCTTATCCTCCTGCTTATCGTAAACCAACTCCGTAGAGGGGAAGCCTGTACCTTTAGAGAAATTAAACTCAAACCTCAAGCTTTGAAGAAAATAATAGCGATCAGTCATAACACCGGGAAACAAATAAACTGGAGGATTCATCTCTTTCCCCGAAGGCGTACGCACTAAGAAAGGCTTCAACGCTCGTTTATCCGTCTCATACAAATAGATCGTATCCGTGGAGATTTCCGTCAATAACCAATTACCCATATAAGGAACTAAAGGTGTATTTTGGATACCGGCATATCTTTTCTGCCCTGAGTTTTCCGAGATAATCGTTCCAGACACATAGACATCGAAAGGGATCGCTATTCGCTGAACACTCCCGTCTTGCTTAGACACCAACATGAACCCACTATTGGGTATGGCCTCCTCATAGCCACTGTCCGTGGGATCAGCAGAAGGTTCTGCATAACAAATCAAATAATCTTGATTGAAATTATCCAACCTAAAATAAGTAGCCCCCATAAGATGCTTGATACTTCGCTTGAAATTACCAAACAGATCATAAACCTGAATCCGACCGGTCATCGTATCGTTTACGTATAATTCTTGATTCTTTTCATCATAAATTACGGTATTGATGTATACATACTCCTCTCCGCTTTGGCCTTTACGGTTGATCGTTCGTAGGTATTTGCCTTTTCCGTCCGTGACATGGATATCTCCACCATTCTTACTATCCGTAAAAAGCATCAAATTCTCGCCAATCGACCGCACCTTTCCTGATGTCAAGAACTTTTCATTTGTCTCTAATCGCACATACTCTATATCGAACAAATCCTGTAGGATAAACTCCTTCTTGGGATAACTCTTGTCCACGTCCACCGTGATGAAGGTTTGCTTGTCGGAGGATTTGTCGCCACATCCGTTTAGAACCAAAAGAAGCAATAGAAATACTGGGGTATAAATAGATTGTCTCATAATATGATTGTTTTTGTTATTTTATTAATACTATACATAAACACAATATTTAATGACGCTTACTTATGCCAATCGGCGATTCAGGAAAGCCCTAGATGAGAGATATGACAGATAGCGGCACTCATTATTCCTTATACCTAGCGATCATGATAACGGGATTATCTTCTTCCTCCAAGTTGGCGGCGATCTCTTTCAAGGGGCCTCGCAACTTTCCGCCCTCGTAGGCCTCGAGCAAGTCGGAAGCTTCCAACTTTGTCATGAAGGCAATCTTATCCCTATTTATAATAACAAGAGGAATCGGAAACTCGTAAACCAAATTCATGGTTCTTTTGTCTAAGAAATCATTATTATATAATGTGTATTCAAAGACAGAATCCGAATGCCTGTCATAAACCAAATTCGTTGTCGGGAAACCGTTGTCCCTTTCAAAATCATACTGTTTTTTCACGCTTTGCATGAAATAATATCGGTCGGTTATCACACCGAAATATAAGAAGACCTCCGGATTCATCTGCTGTATGGAAGGCGTTCGTACCATAAAAGGGCTCTTCGTGAAATCTTGGGAATATACGAATACCGTATCGGACGACATCTCCGATAATATCCACTTATCTCCGAAAGGGATCAATTCCTTATTATAGATGCTTCTGTCTCCTACGATCTTGTTATCTATATCTCTCTTGATAGCGATCCTAGACTTTTTCTCCTTGTAATAGATAGGGATTTCCCGTATCGCCCCGTCATGCTTCGATACTAGCATAAAGAAATTTCTCGGGGTATCTGGCTTATCATATTCCAAACGGCCATCATGACAGATCAGGTAATCCTTATTGAAATCGCCCATCTGATTATAAAAATATCCATCCTTCTGCTTAAAACTACGCTTAAAATTACCATGTAGGTCGTATACCGCTACCCGGGCTGAAAAGTGATTGTTTATATATAAGCTATTATCTTCCGCATCTAAGACAATATCCAATATATTGGTATATTCTTCCGGGCCTTGCCCTAAATGATTAAATTTTCTTATCCCCGATCCATCTCTGTTAAAAAGGAAAACATTCCCATTTCTTAGGCGATTAACGTCCTTTATGATAAGAAGGTCATCGCCAACCGCCAATAGCTGGCCGGAAGTCAAAAAGGTATCGGTTGTCTCCAATGGGATATATTCTATATCGAATAAATCTTGAAGGACCAAATCGACCTGTGAGTTCCTCTTCGTTACATCTATTTCTATCAGATCACCAAGAGTTGTCGCTCTTTTATCCACACAGCTGAAAAGCAACATTGCAGTAGAGAATATCACTATAAATACTTTTGTTTTCATAACAATGAATTTATTTGACATGACACAAGTTCATTTTCCCTAAAGAAAGATCATAATCAGATGGAGATGGACAAAGCAATCGATATAAACAATTATTACAAGGTTCTTGTACACGAGTTCTCAACCAAGATTTTCCAGTTTTAAGTTCTTTTTGTATTATTTCAAACATACTACAAGTATAAATAGTCCCTAAAGCAGGTTGATTAATATTAGCATATATAGTTCCATCAGCATCTATTGTTATTTTCCCAAAATCATTTGTATTAATAAAACGTTTCATAAAGAAATCCTTCATTGACATTCTAACAGATTCAATATCTTCTTCGTTCAAATACACGTACTCCATAAAAAAATCCATATTTTCACCAGTGTAAACAGGATTAAATTCACATTTTTCAATATTTATTTTTTCTGCTAATTTTTCTGCACACTTATATTCATCTACAGATTTCAAATTAAAAACATATTTAACTTGCAACTTTCTTTCTTCTACAAGAGAAACAATCATGAGAATCTTTTCTAGCTCAATTGGTAATTCAAATACAACTTTGTAAGAAATATTATCTTCAAATTTATTTTCTATATGTTGAATTTGATCATAGGTCAATATCACATCAATATTTTTCGACATTTTCTCTAAATTTCGAATCAAATCATTGCTATTACAATTAGAATTTAAATCGCCAAGCACACTATATTTAATGTTCAAATCAAGAGCATTTAAATATGATATTACTTTTTCCACATCGGTATTTATTCCTATATTAATTTTGATTTCCAATAATAAATTCAATAAATTCTCCACTTTCGTATAATTATATTTCATATCTATTTTACTAGGAAAATTCACATATGGTAGAATTTGAATTGGCTTACCCTTTGATAAAGATACATCTATAACATCACCCATATATTTATCACGAAGTTCATTTATAAAGCAATTTATATCCTCTTTCAAATAGTCATTCTCCTCTAGGAAACAAACTCCACAATTATCTTCTGATAATAAGTTCAACAATAAATTAGCAACTTCAGTATTTTCTACTTTTATAATATTTCCATCAAGAGTATTATACAACAAAGCCCTAATTCCTACAACATTAACATACACATATGAATCTATAAAAAACCAATAGCCTTTCATCTTTACACTTATTAAATCATTACTTTATCCATAGCTTTAAAAAAATCTCTCGGATGGCTTTCTAAAAAAGAAAAGACTGCACTTAATTTAGAACCAAACTTTGTTCCATCCATAAATCCAGGACAACTAAATTCTGCTGTTCCTATTTTATCTAAATTTTCAAGAGTCAGTAAACATATAGAACAGGATTTCTGAGAATAACAATATTGACAAACTTCCTTAAAATATTTATAAAACTCATTATACTTCTGAATTATTTCATCAATATCAATAGTTACATTATCATCAACATGTCCCAACCCATGTTGATAGCAGACTTTTTCACAAGGCAACAAATCACTATTCGTGTTCAAAAATATTTTTCTTTGGAAAGGGAAGCATGTACCAGTAGGATATAAACTTATATCCTCATATATTAATTGCAACAAGTCTAAAATATAATAATTAATAGAATTGTAATGCAAAAACACACTCAAATCTCTATAAGAAACCAATTCCTGATGAAACAGATAAGACAATTCACATTTACTATCTATGAAGTCCTTTTCACTTTCTCTCTTGTTTCTAAACATTTTTTTAAATATATTCAACTTAATCGAATTTAAATTACTATTATTTATTTGTGCTATTATAGGAATTTTATGATATCTATTATAAATAAATTCATAAATCGATCTTACTGTGTTTTTATCATTTAGAACTGAATTAAAATTAACATGATCAATAAAATAATCAGGATCTTTTTTATATATCATATCGATATTATTAATTACATCAAAAAACGCTATTTCCCCATTTTTATATTTTCTATAATAATTTCCCAACTCATCACCATCTAGACTTATCAGAAGATTAAATTTATTATCTAATAGAAAATCCAAATTCTTACCAAGCAAAGTCCCATTTGTTGTCATATTGTATGATACATCTATTTTTTTATCAACATTTATTTCCTTTACTCGTTTAACAATTTTCTTTATAAATTTTACATTTACAAGAGGCTCTCCTCCAAAAAATCCAATCATCAACTTTGATTCTTTTGGTTTTATTTTGAAAATAAAATCAAGAAAATTAATTGCATGTTCTTCTTTTATATTTTTGGGATTATCTTTCGAAAAATCATACATATCACCCAGTGAACAATAGCTACAATTAAGATTGCAATAATCTGTTGTCTCAAATACAATCTGCCTTATATTTTGTATATTATTATCTACTACATATTTATCTAATATTGTATCAAAATTTGTAAATTCTAAAGAAGAAAAGACTCCCATTTTTTTTAGATACTCATATTTATTATGATAATAAGAACTCACATTATCACCTAATCCATGATAAATCTTCCCCAAATCTGGATGCATTAACAAAGAATAGTTTTCTCGGATATTGTACAAATACAAATTATCATTATCACTAGTATAAACAACAGGTTTTAACATATCAGCTAATTTAAATTATATTTTCAAAAGGGAAAAGCATAAATGACAAAAACTAAATAGAGATTGGAATCTCTAATAAATTCAAATTAAGACTCCAATCTCTTTTTTGCTAATTAGCATAACCATTTGCTTCGACAGCCGAAGCTCCAACACTGGTTATATCACACGTAGATTGACAACCACACCCGCCCTTTAGGACTTTCATCTCGCGCTTAGCCAGCGCATTCTCACTCAGCTTGTTCAGCTTAAGCTTGCCTTGAAGCTTCTTCTCTGATTTGTTGTTCATAGGACTGAAACTTTAAAATGATTTATAAGCCATTTCCCGCCGCACACCGGCAGGACGATAGGTCTGACTTGATTATCAAATCTCATCCGGGCTCTCGCTGTCGCCGCCCTCATCGGGGATCTTGGTCTCGTCGCTGTCCTTGCCCAGCCACTCCATGAAGACGATGCCGTCGTCGGCGATCATGGCGCGATCGTAACCACCGCTCATGTTGCGGGTGCGGTCGGGCGTGAAGCGGATGCGAAGCCCCGTGATCTGGTCACTGCTCACCTCCTTCTCGGTAGGAACCCCCTTTTTGGCGGCGACGATGTTGTAACGAAACCAACCGACACCTTCGATATGGACGGCGCGGCTCTCTTTCATGAAGTCGGCCATTACTTCCGGCAAGGCACGGAACACGGCATGCACGTCGGCCGGGGCGACCGTACTCTCTCTGGCTAACCGCTTGGCCAACTCTTGGGTTTCTACAGGTTTTCCTACTGTGACACTACGGGGATACCATAGATCGTTGATAGCCGCTTTAATACGTTTCCAAAATATCATGGTTTTGCTTTTTTTACATATTCCGATCATTCATTTTAACAATCCAGCTGGCTCGACTAGAGGGGTATTCGCTTGTGACTATTACGAGGGTCTCATATGACTATTACGAGACTCGCTTGTGACTATTAAGACATCCTCGTGTGACTATTAAGCTAATAGCCTCAATATCAAAGCTAAACTTTTATCGCCTAAATAAATAGCCGGAATATAGGTTTAACATCATCACTATAAATTTATTGATTTTCAAATTCACCCACTAGCCATCCTAACTTATGGGTCAAAACTACTTGGTACATACCCGATCCCATTTTTTCCAATGGAATGCTGAATACCTCTCCCGTCCCTCCGGAGAGTACATTCTCATACATTATATTACCACTGTGATCCAGGATGTGGATCGTTAGATCATTCAATGCTTCCGTAAATTCTACGTTTAATACATTTCCTTCTATAGATAATGTAGGAGGTAACGCCGTAATGGAGCGATAACGTTCATCATCCCACTCTCCATGTGTCGGGATGTTATCTCCATACACCAATGAAATGGAGAAAAAGGAACCTAATAAGATGCATAAGGTTAATAAATGTGTTTTCATGCGTTATTACTGTTTTACTGTTAACTGTGATGATTTTATCGTTTACGAAAATCAGCAAAAGAACAATAAGTGAATGAACAAAATTGAACAATACGCAAAAATATTTTTTCTCCCTATTCTTACAGTTGTTCATTTTTGTTCATTCTTTCGACTTAGCTATTGCGCAAATAATTATATATCAGATATATACTTGTCAAAATCCTTGGCCGTTCCTTGCCTGTCGGTTAGCTTCTTATACAATCTTTTTCGGTAAACGGATACGTTTCCCTTGCCAAGCAAGGTTCCGATCGCCCCGGGTTTGGCTCCTATTTTGCTTAGGTAGCAGATCTTCCTCTCTGATTCGTTTAAGGAGATGGATTTTTGCAAGGTTGCCGCCATATTCGGATAAAGCTTATCCACAGAGATGAAAAGTTTAGACCAATCCGTGTCCGTGGGTTCCCAGCCGGCAGGGGATCGGAACTTATCATATAGGCGTTCGTTTTGCA